>Ga0256838_1000133_pt1 | contig 52992 bp, 44 predicted proteins | sample 4571419metaG_FD_185978 | JGI IMG/M metagenome (GOLD analysis project Ga0256838, IMG submission 185978) | Hydrothermal vent microbial communities from Guaymas Basin, Mexico - 4571-419 | ecosystem: Environmental > Aquatic > Marine > Hydrothermal vents | place: Mexico: Guaymas Basin | collected... | reverse complement strand
GAAATAGCAATCCCAAACTCAGAATTTATCTCAGGAAAAATAATAAATTATTCCCTCTCAAATCCTTATGTAAGAGTCAGGGTCCCATTTTATGTAGCATACTCTTCAGATATAGAAAAGGTGAGAGAGGTAATATTAAACGTTCTTCGTAACCACCCCGCAATACTTCAACGTCCTCAACCAGAAGTGTGGTTTTATAATATGGATTCTAGTTCCCTCGTATTTATGGGAGTGTTTTGGGTAAATATAAGTCAATGGTACCGTATAAATGTGATAAGATCTTCCATCTATATAAAGGGATGGTTTGCACTTAAGGAAGCTGGTATTGAAATTCCTTTTACTCAAAACGATGTATGGTTCAGAAACTCTCTAAAGGTTAAATTAGAAGATAACGAAAAATAACCCTTAGGCAGCCGATTATTCATTTTGTAATTGTAATTTTACTAGCTTCTTTTATGGCAAGTGTCCACCACTTGACAATAATTTCTTATAGTTGCATTATAGAATGAAGGACCAAAATGGAGAGTAAGGAGATCAGGAGGTGGTCAAGATGAAGAATCTAGGCTTGTTCAAAAAAGTAGTTTTAGTTTTAATACTGACAGTAGGTTTGGGAGTGTTTGCAAACTCTAACTTTATTCCTTTCAATTGGCTCAAGTCTAAGTTAATTCAGTTGGCAAAACTTAGAAAGGAATCTATTAACAATCCAAAGCTTTTAGCAAATTATTTCAAAGTTTTCGGAGAAGTTAGCAGTCGTGTGGCCGTAGCAATTGATAACGGGAACGAAAAGGTTATAGAGTTACTTGAGAAGATAGCGAGAAAAAACTCAGGCAATAAGGCATTGGTGTTCGAAGTTGAGAATTTACTCGACGACATATTGCAAACTGTAAAGTTTTGGACTATTCAAGCAAAGAACTATAACTCTGAGAAGGTTAATTATTATAAGAGAGTCTTTCGCAAAGTAAAAGAAGCAAAAGGTACTGTTCGTTATATACTTAACAAGTAAGAATGAAAAATAAGAGTAAGTAATTACTTATTTAGAAAGGGGGCTGAAAATCAGCCCCCTATTTTTTTAGATCTTTTTACTTGTTTAAGCTTAATTACTATTCCACAACTTTTAATTCTTCGTAAATCTTCAATATTTCTTCTCTGCCTATTTTAGCTGGAGTAACATCGAAGTAGCGTTTTCTCGTTCCACTTAGCAACCACTCAGCCCATTCCAAATACTCATCTTCTGTACTCTTTGAATAATCCTTCAAATGATCAAATACCCCCAGCTCCTCCAACCAATTGACAAACCACTTTGAAAAATTCTCTATTCCCAACTCTTTTTCTAACATCCTAAGTATCCACTCTTCCATGTAAACTATCATTTTAGAAGCCACCAAAGCAACTGCCTCTCCATGCCTTATTCCATAATACACAGTCAAGGGATAACTCGCTGCATGTGAAAAAAGAGTTCCTGTCATAGATATAACAAATCCTCCTAAACTTGCCGCAAACGCAAGCTTCCTTCTTCCTTCTTCATAAACAGGATTTTCCAATACATTATCAAGATTCTCTATTATCAACTTCATTCCATGCAATGCCATCATTCGCGCCATCTCATTAGTTCTCAAACTGCAGTAACCTTCAAAACAATGCATGAAAGCATCCAGAGCCGTTGTAATAGTCACCGATTTTGGACAAGTTAGAGTATAGCGATAGTCAACAACAGCAACTTTAGGATATATATTTACATTGAAAAACCCCTCTTTTAAACCATCATCTTTCTTAATAACCGAAAAAGGTGTAACTTCCGATCCTGTTCCCGAAGTAGTTGAAATAGCCACCAATGGAAGTGCTTCAAGTTTAGGATTTGAAAACAATTCATCCCAACTCGCTCCCGTCTTTGCAACAACACAAGCCGCTTTAGCCGCATCAATTGGACTACCACCACCTACTGCTACCACAAATTCCGCACCAAATTCCCTAATCTTAGCTGCAATACTTTCCACTGTACTCCAACTTGGATCCTCTTCAACTCCCCAATATTCTATCCACTCCACATTGTCATTTGTCAACTTTGCAATTAAATCTTCATAACTTCCGTTTTTCTTAGCACTTGATCGCCCAAACACTAACAAAGCCCTATTTCCAATACTACCAAACTTCACATCACTAATACAGTTTTCTCCAAATAGATACCGCCCCGGATATACAAAACTCCAACTCAACTGCACAACTTCCACCCCCCACTATCAAAAGCCAAGCACTCCATTTTTTTAAAATTATAAACTAAAAGATGAAATTCCCTTGAGATAAATTACTTTAAAAATAAAAAAGGGGCAGCTGACAATCAGCCACCCCTACTTAAGCACTAAGCTCTATGGTTCACGCTATACTTTAGCTATTTACCCTTTCCTTTACCCTTTTTCAACGACACATTCCTGGTGCAGAATTTGTAGAGGGCTTCCATCTGTCTAAAAGCTCTCAACACCTGACGCCCTTCCGGAGTCCCAAGTTTCCCTTCTTTTAAGTACTTCAAGTACAACTTGTAAGTTGCTACAAACTTCTCGTTAACCTCATCCATATTAGCACAATCTCTCTCAACACTGAACTTAATAACTTTTCCTTCCTGAGCATACTCTTTTATGCTATTCCCCTTTATAACAACCTCAGAGCTCGTAGTTCCATAATGAACCGGCTCGAACGTGTAGTCAACATGTCCCACCTCACTCTCATAAGTTGCCGGATGATCCGCAAAAGCATCTCCCTCAAATTTGACGCCAACAACTATTCCCTTCTGTCCTTTTATCAACACAGGATACGCACCAGTAACAGGCGCCTTCTTTCCTCTTATAAGTCCCACAACCTTTCCTGCAACCCAGCTTCCGACCATACTTCCAACAATAGTTCCAACAGGTCCAAGCACAGACCCAGCCATTCCTCCAAGCGTAGAACCTATAGCCGACGCAACCAACATCGTCTTATCCATGTTATTCCATATCTGTTTTAAACTAACCTTTCTACCATGTTGCATTGCATCTCCTATTCCAGAACCAAACGCAGAACCTATTGCTCCACCAATTGCAGGCATAAACGCTCCAACTATTGGACCAACTACCGGAACGCCAACCGTTAAAGCTGCTCCCAAAGCTGCCCCTGTAGCAGTTCCCAACGCACCACCAACATATCCTCCAAGGTATTCTCCGGTTGCAAGATACTTTACAGCCTTTATTGGACTCTCTCCCTTAAGAACTCTAATTCCCACTGTTACACCAGCAGAAAGAAGCATTGTCTTTGGAGAAAAGCTTGTTTTTAAACTCTGAGTTCCTGCTTTTATTGCAGCATCTGTCACCTTGTAACCCCATTCGTATCCCTTTTGATAAGGTGTCTTTTCTTGAGATTCGGAAGAGTTAGCAGTATCGCTTTCGGCTCCCGCTGAAGCTTGGGCATTATCATCTGCATTCACCGAAGAAGCATCATCTGATATTCCCTCATCAGGAGTAGATGCCTCATCTCCAGCTGCAACAGCCTCATCTGCTCCAGCCGCATTTTGATCGGTCTGATTACTCTGATCAGAAACTGCCTCAGCCTCATCAGAGATATTGTCAGCTGCATCATTATCCGTCGATACATCTGTGCTGCTATCTGCAACTTCATCAACCGGAGAAGACACATCAACACCATCATCCACCTCAATATCAACATTATCTCCGGATGCTCCTGCTGTATCTGATCCTGTACCTACTACCTCATTTCCTGCTGCACCTGTTCCACTAGCAATAGTCCCAGCTGCTTCCCCAGCTGAACTTGAAGAAGCATTAGATGAGGCAGGAGAAGATGAAGATGACTCAACCATCTGAGTCCCTTGAGAATCTGCTGACGAACCTCCAGCTACACCAGTTGAGGGAGCCGTTTCAGTAGCCGGAGTTGATGGAGATGATGCCTGAGCATTGCCCGTAGCTGGCTGAGTTGCCGGTTGAGTCGTTTGAGCTGCCTGATCACTTGGAGCTGCTGGAGCTGCAGTGTCTACCGACTGGCTAGACTGCGTAGTTGGCTGAGATTGCTGAGTAGTTGCCACATCCTGTGAAGGAGCGCTCACTTGCTGAGAAGCCTGAGTATTAGCAGCCTGAGCATTATTAACCGGCTGAGGTTGAGTTCCACTAACAGTACTGCTCTCTCCAGCTTGAATTGCCGGAGTCTGATCAGAAGCAACAGGCTGAGATACATCTGCAGCTCCTGCCGGAGGATTTACAGAAGTTTGCACAGTATTATCAGGAGTTGGAGTCATCGGTTGAGCTTCTATAACCTGAACTCCCTGAACATCACCATTTGAGCCAACGTATACATTGACCGTATTTGCATGCTCAATATTAACAATTGGAGCATTATTGTGACCTGATACGCTTATTTCTCCTTGGGACGCAGCACCAGTATGAGTTGCACTTGGTGCTTGAGTCGAAGCTGATGAAGTCGTCGAGCCACCGCTTCCCAATCCAAGGTTATCCAAAAACTTCCACGTTTTGAATCTCCCAGCAGAGTCTCTGACAACTACTCTTGATCTACCATCAGCCCACTTTTCAATAAAAGCTTTACCCCATGTTAAAATACGACCACTATCCGACCTCACAACCCATCTGAGCTGACCATCTTTCCAAATTTCAAACCTTCCAACTCCCTCCACAACTTTACCAGAACTTGTAACCCACTGCCCTGTCTTAGGAGCGCCAAAATCATCTATTACAACCGCGTAAACGTTCAAATCTACAACAAAACTTAGTAAAAACAGCACCAAAATAGTCGTACTTATTATACGTCTAACTCTTTTCATACCTCATCACCTCCCACTTGCCATTAGCCGGCATTTACATTACCACCTCCCATATTAATTATTGACATGGAGAGGCACTTTACCCCTCCGCTTCTAATTATAAGATTTGCATTTTAATTCGTGCCGCCTAATCAATTCAATTTTTTCCTAACATTGTCACCCAACAATTTATCTTTTCTACAATTCTGCTACTGAAAATGGGCGATCCCAAATGTAACTTTTGGCTTTAGTAATATCTATTTCCTTCCCTTTGAAGAAAATACGACTAGGTCCTTTTATAAAACTGAAGTCCTCCTTCTCAAATACGTTAAAGCAAGCCCAGTATCCTTTGTCTAACCTTCCAAGCTGATCGGCAACATCACATATCCATGCTGCATCACTTGTTACAGCTTTCACCACATCCCAACGTCCCAAACCTTCCCTTTCAACCACATCCATGATTATGAGTAGTCCATCAGCAGGCTCTACCGGATAATCACTCATCAGAGCAAATCTTACTCCAGCTCTTTTCAAAAACACTGGGGTATCAGGTCTTTTAGCCTCAAGTTCAACCTTCACTCTACTGCTGTACGGACCAAATACAACAGGAACTCCACTTTCTGCAAGAAAATCTGCTATTTTCCAAGACTCAACACCGTGCTCTATTACTAAATCAAAGCCACACTCATACGCCAACCTAACAGCCGTTGCTATATCATCTGCTCTGTGAGCATGCATACGCGCTTTTACCCTTCTTTCCCTCAGCATTTTTAGAACTTCCATATCAAGATCGCGTTTTCTTTTCTCATCTGTAAGCCAATTTTCCAACTCTGCAAACTTCCTCCTTATTATGTCTGCAACTCCCATACGGGTGAAAGGAGTCCTCTTAGTCTCAAGTCCCGTGCTCTTAGGATTCTCTCCAAATGCAAATTTCACTCCCATTGGAAACTTTACTATCATATCCTCTACTACACGCGCTCCCCCCGTGAAAAACATACCACCAACGCCACCTATCGAATTGGCACTGCCAGGAAAAACTGCAGTAGCATGTATGCCATATATCAAAGCCTCTTTTAATCCCTGTTCATCCGGATTTATTCCATCTATAACTCGACAAGAAGCCGTCTGCTCCTTAGACCATTCATTGGTATCATCTCCTTTTATTCCTTTTCCCGACTCATCTATTCCAAAGTGAGCATGTGCATCTATAAAACCTGGAGTTATTACAGCTACCTCCTCTACATCACCATCAAATCTATCCTCAACTCCCACAATTTTTTCACCTTCAAATACTAATACCTTGTCACGATGTAATCTTTCACCATCAAACAAAAGTTTGGCTGCAATAGCCTTCATAAAGTCCCCCCCTTTCAAAATTCATAATTAAAAATTCCAAAATCTCATAGGAGATTCATTATAACCTCCTCATCCAAAATTGTCTTCAATAAAGAAGATGTATAACGTGCAACAGTCTCCCAACTAAACCATACCTTATCTTTTTCCACTCTGAATAAACCCTTTATTTCACCCGTTGTTATAAGATCTGCCACCTTAGTATCATTTGCTGGATATACTTCAACTCCATTTTCAAATCCTTTTATTAATTCAACTCCGTAACGCGCTATCAAAACTTTTAAAGCATGAAGCATTATCAACCTTAAAACGCTCCCTCGGGGCTTACCCAGTATCATCATTTCATTAACAACTTCTCTTAATTCATCAATACTTTTCACATCACTTAATTTCTTCAAATAGTGCATCTTTAAAGCTAAACTTGAAAAGTAGTCTGTATCTATAGCCATGTGCAACTCAACCTCTGGAATACTCCACTCTTGCCCTTTCAAGCGCTCAATAGCCTCAGACAAAAGCTTTTGATAGAGTGAAAATCCTATAGCACTTATATGCCCATGTTGTTTTTTCCCCAAAACATTTCCCGCTCCTCGTATGCGTAAATCTTTAAGAGCGAGCTCTAAATTCTGTCCCAATTTTAACTCTTTTAAAGCAAGCAACCTTTCCTGAGCCTTACCAACTAAGCTCTTGTAAAAGAAATACGCATAGGCTTGAACATCCGCCCTTCCAACTCTACCTCTCAACTGATAAAGCTGAGCCAAACCAAACCTTTCTGCACCTATCACTATCATTGTATTGACAACTGGAATGTCCATTCCACTTTCTATTACAGTGGTTGCAACTAAAACATCAATTTCCCCTTTTATCAGTTTGTCTATTGCCTCCTGTGTCCGCCTCTTATCCTCTCCTGTAGCAATCGCCACTCTCAAGTGCTCTTTTTCAAACAAGCGCTTGTAAAATTTAGCTTCCTTTATAGTGGGCAAAACACAAAATATTCTGCCGCCTCGCCTCAATTCTGCACGCACTGCTTCCATTACACGATGCCAGGAGTACTTCATGACAAAAGTTCTAACAGGCTTTCTACCCGGTGGTGGGCTTTCTAATAGAACAATGTCTCTTATACCCGAAAGTGCCATTTGAAGAGTTCTTGGAATAGGAGTTGCTGAAACATAAATTATATCCACATTTGGAAAATTTTCTTTTATTTTTTCTTTTTGAAAAACTCCAAACTTATGTTCCTCATCTACTATCCAAAGTCCGAGCTTTTTAAACTTAATATTAAGGAGTGAAGTTGTACCAATAACCACATCAACCTTTCCTTCTTCTATCGCTCTCTTTAATTTCTTGGCTCCACCCCCTGTTAACCTCTCAACTATAACTCCCCACTTTTCCATTCTCTCTTTAAAAGTTTTCTCGTGCTGCCAGGCAAGGGTTTGGGTAGGAACTAGGACCGCAACTTGATAACCTGCCAAAACCACTTTGAAGGCTGCCCTCATTATTATCTCAGTCTTACCAAATCCTACCTCACCGCATAACAAAATCTCTGCAGGCTCAGGATTTTCAAGTTTATCTTTTATAAACTCCCAGGCTGCACTCTGATCTGGGGTATCCACAAACTTAAAATCGCGAACAAACTCATCTTCAAGTTCAGCGGCAGAAAAACTTACACCTTTCGCAACATGCCGCCTAGCATACATATCTATTAATTTTTTTGCATATTTGAATATGTCCTCTTTAACACGTTTCAACCTCTTTTTCCACGTTCTAACAGTCGTAAAATCAACTTGTGCTTCATCTGCCAACACGTTGTATCTGTGAAGCTTAGTAGTTCTCTCTATTGGAAGGTAAAAGCGTCCCCATTGATCCGGGCCGGGGCCCGTTTTATATTTAAATACTATATAATCTTTAAACCCATCATTTTCTATCTTTTCGAATACACCTATTCCAACATCCTCGTGGACAACTAGTTCTCCCGGCTTCAAGTCAAACACATCTTTTAAAAAACCTTTTTTTCTGACTTTTATAGGCTCTACCAATACCTTATCTCCAGCAATCCATCTTCCTGAAAACGAGGCTCTGGCAACTTGATTGATTTCATCTAACTTAGCTTCATCAAATGCCTTATCCACAAATTTTATCTCTAAGTCCAAATCTGCACTCTCCTGGGTAAAAAACACCGCATCCAAAACTCTCGAATCCGTGGTCAACAGCTTTTCTTCCACACTTTCCAAAAACACATCATTACCAAAAGCCACATTCGCTCTCATCAAATCCCTCGAAACCTGCTGGGGCTCAAACACAACCATGTCTTTCTTCATCCACACACTTTCGGCAGCTTTCCACTTTCCCCAATCAAAGTCTATACCCGTGCTCGACACAGCAATCTTATCGATACCTTTTATCTCTCCCTCAGAAAACACAGCTATGTCATCTATTTCATCACCAAAAAAGGCGACTCTAATCACATCATCTCCAACACCAAATTCAACCTTTGCACCGGAAGCTACAAAAGTTTTTTCATTTGGAATAAATCCAGGCTCATACCCAAGCTCTTCTAGAGACTTTACAAAATCCTGAACTCCTATTTCATCTCCTACTTTAAAAGTCTTTCTCTGACCAACTTTAAAATTTAAAAGAGAAGACACCGTAGCTATAACTGGATTTTCTAAGACTTTCGACGCAATATCTTGCCAACTTTGACTGGGCAGCAATTCCTCTTCAGGAATAGTATCAGAAGGGGGAAGTAGAATCAGATCAAGTTCGTTTTCTCCAAGTCTCACTTTAGCACTTTCTCCAACAGCATTGAACACTCTCCAAAACAAACTTTCTGGAACTATAATGCAAATTTCAGGATAAGAAAAGAACGGCAAAATTTGCCATGCAACCTTCCCAATTGTTTGCCCCTTCAACTTTTTAAAAGCTTTGTGAGAAAAATAGGTAAACATAGTTGTCCGCATCCTGTTTGGAGTAATCATATACGCTTTTATACCTCACCTTTACGCTAATTTTCCCCTTCAAAGCTGCTTCAAAACCCAGCTCTCTCTTTTCATCATTATCTACATTAACATATCCATCATCATAACCAAAAGCAGCAGAAAGACTGTACTTTTTTTCTCGAAGCTCCCATTTAAACCAAGATTTATATTTCTCATTATCGTTAGTATTCGTATAACCAACGCCAACTTTCAACCTCACTCCTTTTTTAAAACCAAACCTAAACTCCCCCTTAACATAATCTGCTGAGTAATCTTCAGCATCAACTTTTGTCCAACGGCTGTACAAGGTAACCCTTTTTTCCAACGGTATGAAGCTCTCAATAAAGAAACTTCCACCATCGTAAACCTTGAACTCCTGAGGATACTCAGGAATCAAGGAGTCATAACCCAAATTTAAACTCAACCCGTGAAAACTTACAGATGCAAGAGAAAAAAATCGATTCCCTCCACCAACAAGTTGCTGCCACTCACTGTAAACATTGACACGACCCATACCATAGTTTAAAAATAAACCAAGCTGAGTCTCAGAAGAGGCACTCTCTTTCTCTAAACGCTCAATTTTGCTCCCTATAAGAGCACCTCCTACTTCAAATTCCATGTTCAAACCGAATAACTTATCATCACCATCCTTCTCTTTTCCTACTGTGAGTGAAGTGTGCAAAACTGATTGATAATAATCAAGTTTTACACCCAACCAATCACTTTTTCTTCGACGATAGATAGGCTTCGCTCCTTGAGCTGGAATGACACTACCAACTGTGATCTTTGCAATTCTCTTGTAAGTTGCAGGTGGTTTAAAGTATTCAATTTTTTCTTTCTTCTCAATCGGCTGATATATTGCTGTTGCAACTTTCTTAGTTTTATCTTTCAAACTCTCAAGTGCTTGCTTAGCTTCTTTCTTAAGCTTTTCACTTTTGGTATTATCCGCCTCCATCAACTTCAAAGCAACATTTGCCTTTTTTAAATCTTCTGTAACATCGTGAAAATCAAACATATATCCTTTCCAATCAGCCTCTGCCACCTGAGGAGTATAATCTATGCTATTTGCAACCTCCGAAACTATTGCATCTACATTGAAACGCCTCTGTCCACCACGTCTTTTGTAATAATCAAAATTTCCCTCTTTCTTCAACTCTCCGGTAGCAACCTTCTTTTCTATCCACGACGATATCCATCCTGATGAAAAAGCCAGATCTCCATCAGTGTAGTTAGTGGTTATCGACCCCTCAACTCTATCACTTCGCCACCAAAGTTGAGAGCTTGTTACTCCATCATCTGAAAACGCCTGCTTTTCATACTCACTCTTAACACCAGCTTTAAAATCTTTTCGCCATGGGTAAGTCTTGACCTCAAGCCAATCTTTAATCATCTCAAAATAAGCCTCAGGCAAAATTTTTTCCAGCTCATACATATCAGTAAACCAACCTCTTTTCTTTCTCTCCTTTAAAATCTTCTTAGCTGCCCAAAATGTCATCGTGGGAATCTCTAACAAATCGTCAAGCTGAGCTGTATTTACATCAACCTTGTAGTTAAAAATCTCTTCCTCAAAGTAATCTTCCTCTGTTGAAAATAGATAATCTGCAAGATCTGAATCTATGGCGGAATAAGCACTACTTACAACAAAACATGCAAATATTACAAAGTAAAATTTCATCACCCTCATCACATCTGCACCCCAAACCCAAGGTAAGATGTGGTGCCAAGCTCCGTATGAGTAGTAAAGGCAAAATCAACAATAAATCTTGATCTAACCAATTTAAAACCACCCGTAAAAGACGAAGGTTTACTCAAATATCCGCTTTTTATAGTAAACCAATCGTTTATTTTCCACGAGTATCCCACTCTGAATCGGTTGTAATCTGAATTTTCCCAATCTAACTCCAATGTGAAATTCTGAAAGGTATAGGATACTCCCAAAGTTGTAACTCTATCAACCTTATCCAACAACTTGGGGGAATTAAAATTTTTAAACGACAAACCAAAACTCAACTTCTCATACGGCGAATACATGAATCCGGCATCAAATGAAAAAGCATCAACGTATTTTTCTTCCACCTTTAAGCGCAGCTTATAACCAGCAAATCCCATCCTAAATTTTCCAAATTCAGTCCCAACACCAATCCCACTCTTCTCCTCTTTGTAAAGATCGAACCCAAACCTGCTGTAGAAAAATCCCCACTTTCCAAACTCTGCCATATCAAAAGCTGCTGCAAAGTTAGTCTGAGACATTTCATCAAAGCCGTATCTGTCATTTTCCTCATAATAAATGTTGTAACCTCGGGTTTTAGACAAGCCTGCTAAATTAGAAAAAAAAGCCTCAACCCCTTTACATGAAGCAACAGTAGCATTTGCATTTCCCAAAACTAATGCAGTCTCCAAATTTTCAAAAGCAGCGTACAAATTTGAAAAGTAAAGCCATATCAACACAAATATCAACGCTCTGTACTTCATCACAATAAATAATCGGCAAAGTGCCCCATCAAATAGAGAATAAAAGACACATTTCAATCACCTATTTCTTTTTATTACAAATGCCTTTTTTTGCCTTATGTACTTTCCACTACTCTCATCATAAGCTTTCGCAACAACAATGTATATTCCGCTTTTTACCACTTTACCACCATTATCTCTTCCATCCCACCAAGCAGTATTGACTCCTGCTACTGCATTTACTGTAAATTCCTTAACCTTTATACCACGCGAATTGTAAATCTTAAACTCAACGCGTGCTGGAAAACTGACAAAATACTGGAACTTTAGCTCACCACTCAAATCTATCTCATCGGGATTGAACACTCGGGGATAAACCTCTAAACCAGAAAACGCAAACTCAGTATACGAAACAACTCCAGAACCAACAACGTACAGGCCTCCTTTAGATATATCAGCTGTGTAATATCCACTACGCGTAACTCTAAGTGTATCCACGGCAATCCACTTTCCTTCATTTTCAAACCAGCGATAAAGTATCAATGTTTCAGAATCTCCAATTCCTGCTTCTGCCAATTCATCTGAGGTAATGTATATTGAAAATACACAAGGTTTTAAAAATTCAATATCATCGGGATAGAGGCCGTAAACAATATTAGCTACCTTCACATGATAATCTTCTAAATTATTAACCGATGGCACCTCATTCAAACTCAATCTTTTAATGGAAATTTCAGCCCCGCTGTCCAAAGCTGCTGGAGGAATTGTAAGAGAAGATGAATAAGGACCAAAAACAACTCCTCCTTCATAAGTTATGTAAGCACTCCCCTCTTCCAAAACTTTTACAACAACTTTACTTGCATTTACATCTGAAACAAGATTAAACTCCAAGACATCATTTATCTCACTGTTCTTACTCACCTTGAAAACTATATCAATAAGTTTTCCCTCTTTAAATCCGTACCTATTCTGCAAGGTAAAAGCAAACTCCCCACCACTATACTCATTCTGAAAATCAAATCCCTGATACACATAGGCCTGAACTCCTGGCCTTTGAGCATTCGCATCATCTATCCATATTCCATCAGGGACATTTATGTAAAAATTCAACTCACTACCTTCATAATCTCCTTGAAGATATACACTCAAAGTAGCCCATGAATCCTTAGCGATTTGAGATGAAGACATAAGCAATACCAACTGAGTAGTATCATCTTTTATCAAAACTTTTGCATACCCTTCTTGTGGATACCTCTCTCTTCCTGCCTCCACGTAAAATTCAAAAGTCGAATCTTTCCAGCTGGATACATCAAAGACAGCCTGCCAAGTATCACCTACTTTCACCATTTTCTGCAAAGTTGGATTGTATTTCCCTATCCTCCAATAAAGATTTGGCTCCACATCTGAAACTGCAGAAATAATAAGCTTATTGCGATAATCTACAACCTTTGGAGCACAAACATTCAATCCTATGGATAAATTATCTACTATACCGGGATTACCATACTCGGTGAATTTACTGAGCAAAGCATCATTAAATGAAGCTGTAAAATCAGCAGGTTCTGACACTTTGTAAGCAACCGCTCCTTTTCCGCGCGGTATGTAAAGTGCTATTCGCTTACCATGAACCTCATCTATAAATTCAAGGATACTATTCTCCTCCAGTTCCAATCCATCAATCTGCCATGCTCTAAATCCATCTTTTTCATCCCACACGCCATCTCTATTACCGTAAAATGTTGAAAAAGAAACACCATCCGCATCATCATCGTCTTCAAGCTGAGAAACCAAGCATGCAACCTCCCCCGGTCTCAAAGTTAATGCAGGCAACGAGTATTCCCTAACCACATCTCCTGTTATACTCTTAACTCTTAATTTATAAGAAGCTAAATCAACCTCTTTAGTTGTGTAATTATAAATTTCTATCCACGTTAGGTTGGACTTACTCCATCCATTAGGCGGCTCCGCCATAAGTTCAGTTACCAATATATCCGCTTCATTGTATTTGGTTATAGACACCTTAACACTTCCAAGCTGAGAAATTGTATCTCTGATAAGCACAAACACAGGATCTGTTAAATCCTCTACTTTGAGCCAAACTCCAGTTTTTCCACTTGGCATAACCTCAACTTTATTACTCCAAGTAAGCGCATCATTGGAAACTTTTATAGAGCTATTTGAGGTCAAAACTTCAAGGGGAGCTGGATAGTTTACAGGTTTACCATAAGCATCTGCTACCCAAAATTCAAGCCAATATAATTGATTGGTATTAACTTCCAAATTTGAAGTGGCTTTTATTTCAACCGCAGTTTGTAAAACATTTGCAGCTTTCCCCGCTGTTGGATAGCGGCAATACCAGTCATTCTTTGTATTTGTATCATTGGCAAGCTCATTTCTCGTTATAGCACACTCTTCGGAAATATTAGAATCAACGCAATACTCTGCTTCGTATCCAAAATTAGCAAACCAAGCATTTTTTTGAACCAACCAATCCACAAAAGCAGTATCAGTTTCAGTCAAATCTCCATTACTGTAGCACACCGCATCCATTATTCCACCTTGATTGTCATACAAAACTATCTGTCCATCTTCAGGATTGAGAGCTGTAAAATTTGTATATAAGTTAACAACACCATCTGAAGCATCCAGCTCATCTAATCCATTTTTTAACCACAGCACAATATACGTATTGCGCGGTATCTCTACATCCGGCAAAACTTTTAAAACAGTATTTCCCATACAAACTCTGTACTCTTTAAAATTACCATCCTCCAAAGCTTTTAATTCTATAAACTGATCCTCACCTTTGAACTTAACTTCATTTATAAGTATCCTTTTAGGGAATCCAACATCCTTGTTCTCCAATCCCTCACTTACCAAATAAGTAACTCTAAAATCAGAAGCACGATTGGTATCTACCGCCCCCCAAAGTCGTGCAACCGACTGGGAACTCCAATCAATTTCCTTCACAGAAACAGCGCAGGAATCTGCAAAACACTTCCACTCTCCAGCCTCCCAAATTCTCTGAAATTCAGAATTTTCAGTATTTCCATCATAATCTGACATTAAAAGTGCATCTAAAATCTTCCCTGAATCATCTTGAATACATATACTCGTATCATCTCTCCACTCATAAGATCTGTTAAAATTCAAGTAAGCCACGGGATTAGCCAAATTTGAATCCTCAACATTATTTTTCAACACTACATATGAACCACTAAAAACCACAAGATTCTCTACAAGTTTTACTAGTGTTGAATTCACACATACTTGTAAACCAGATATATCTACACCTTTTCCATTATTCCCATCATCTTTAATGTACAACTCTAAAAAGTCACCTTTTTTAAACTCATTTATCACAATCTTTATTGACTTCCACGAACGCTTTCCAACACGAACAGGACATACAAACGCCTTCGTAAGTTTTCCTAAATATCCTGCCGTTAAAACCTTAAATTGCGCAAACTCACTAGAAGCCGTGAGAATAATCGACGGCGACTTTAAACCGTAGAGATTTACCTGGACCTCGGTAGTAGGAATCAAAACCACTCCATTCAAAATAATTCTTCTGGAAGTCTGATCAATGGTTACACGTGTAGAAGCCTTAATAGCACTTCCCGAAACAACAACATCATCTTCATTCCAACTCCAAATCCAATAGTCAGGTATTTCCAACGCAACCTCCTCTACTGTAGCAGCAATTTGCCCTCGCATCACAAGTGAAAAATTAGTATCAACAGAAGGATCAATTGAAGTAGGAAGATAACTTTCCAACACGCCTGTACCGTCAGCAGCACTTCCAACTCCCTCATTATCGCTCCCGGGAGTTGAAAAATTAACTGCATGCCAGTCAAATTTAGTATTAGTATCTGTGGATATAGTATCGCGTGCAACGTAAACTCCAAGTTTATAAGGTGAAAGATCAACAGTATCAGAAAGTGAGCATAATCCATTCTCAACTACCCATTGACCAGCTGGCACCAAATAATTATCAACATCTGAGAGATCATAAGCGCTTCCATTTGTAAACACAACTGCATCCACAAAGCCTCCATTGGAATAATTAGTATCTGTATCTATTACCATCTGATCTGCACTACCAAATCCAGGTCCCCCAAGGTATATATCCCTCACTCCATTTTCATTTAAATCCCCTGAACCATCAACTTCATCATCACCACTAACTCCCCAGTGAACTACAACAAACCTATCATCCCATGGAGTTGCTGGAAGATCTGTAGCATACATAGTAACGCTTCCAGCTGAACTCAACGGAGCCTCCGCTCCATCAAGATCCGTTACCGTCCACGAAGAAACATCAACTCCCGCGCCACCGTCATCATCTAAGCACTTTAACTCTATCCAACCAGATGAAAGTCTTGGATCAGAAAATTCATTTATAATAACCCTATATGCAAAAGTATTAAAAACCAAGACAATCAAAGTAGCAGCTAAAACCAAACCACGCACAAAAACTCCTCTACTATGTCTTAAAATAATCCTGTTAGAGGTTGATATTTTCAAAAATTCCTCTCTCACTTATAATACCTCCACTAACTTTTACACTTTCAAAATTATAAATCGGCACTATATCTCAACACTCGATAAAATACAGTCGGAATATTTCAAATTGAAATAACCACTGAAACGTGGAACATAAAACCTCCGTATTTTCCTTTAAAGATTCACCGTTTCTTCTGGAATAAAATTTGCTTAAAACTAAAAAACAAAACCTAAAAACATTGAAACCAGTAACAATACATAAAGGAGTGAGGCGTATGACTAAGTTCTTCTATTGCCAAAAGTGCAAAATAATCTGCGAAGAAAAGTTTTGTCCAAAGTGCGGAACTTATCTTTCTGCAAGAAAAAGTAGAAAATATGAAACTTCTTTTTGGCTTCAACTCTTAAAGAGCCGAATTATAAAAACCCTGATAGAAAAAGGAAAACCGCTTTATACAATATCCACCACCTCTGAACTTGCTAAAAAATTGGGGTAAAATTATCTTGACTACTTCAGAAATCAGCGGAGGGATGATAGTTGAGGCGTATTCTAAAAGGAAAATCAAAGTCCCAATACCGTCAGCGAGAAATAGTGGTTATAGAAAAGATTGTATATGAAGGGGTTGGATTAGCCCGCTTAAAAAGCGGAAAGGTTGTGTTTGTAGACCATGTTGTCGACGGAGAAATGGTAGAAATTGAATTAATTGAAGAGCATTCAGATTGGGCTAGAGGAAAAGTTTTAAACGTAGTAAAACCATCTGTTAACAGAGTAATTCCAGAATGCCCTGTATACGCTCAGTGTGGAGGGTGCAATCTACAACATATCTCTTATGAACACCAACTAAAGATAAAACTCGAAAATGCTCAGGAATTCTTTAAAAAATGGTTCTATCCCGAAAAAATCTTTGCTTCTCCCAATCAATTCTTTTACAGGAACAGGCTGAATTTGCAAGTTCGCGGAAGAGTTGGAGAAATGAAGTTGGGCTTTTTTAAGAAAGCCTCTCATCACTTAGTCGAAGTTAAAAATTGCAAGATTCACATGCCAATTCTAAATGAAGCAAGTAAAATCCTTCAAAACGTTTTAAACAGATGGAAAGTCCATCCCTACAATGAGATCAAACACACAGGAACCCTGAGAACACTATCCCTTCGAACAAATCCAAAGCAAAACGAACTATTAGTCATATTCGTAGTTCGAGAAGGTCACACTTTCGGTAAAAAACAAGTCGCCAAAATATTATCTCGCAAACTTGGAGTAAAAGTAGGTGTATTTGAAAATACAAATCCAAAGAAAACTAATGTAATATTTGGAAACAAAACATCCCACGTCGTTGGTCTCGAGAATATGACTGTTAACTATCCAAAATTAGGGATATCCTATGCAGTTCCCCCTTTAGCCTTCTTTCAAGTCAATTATCCTGTAGCTGCTAGAATGCTAGAAATAACAAAGGAATTTTTAAAAGAAGCAGATTACGTATGGGATTTATATTGCGGCATAGGTTTTTTAAGTCTTCCCCTTGAAGCAAAAATTTTAGGAATAGATGAAGTAAACGATAGCATAAGAGCTGCAAAGTACATGGCAAAATCTATGGGTAAAAAAGCTATTTTTTATACCGCTGACGTTGCAAAAGCTGCTCCAAAATTTCTTGAAAAGTTTGGAAAACCCAATGCAGTGATTCTTGATCCACCACGTGCAGGAGTGAAGAGAGAAACTCTCGAGTTAATTCTTGAAAAGATAAAACCCAAAAAAATTCTTTACTCATCTTGCAAACCTTCAACTCTTAGAAGAGATTTAGAAATTATAACATCATACGGCTACAATGTAACTTATATGGAAGTGTTGGACATGTTTCCTCAAACTCATCATTTCGAGGTGGTAACATGTTTGCAAATCTAACCCTAGAAGATATAGTAGGAAAATCTTCCGCAATAGAAAACTTAAAGCGAATAATAAAGCAAGTTGCACCAACAAAAGCTACCATTCTCATAACGGGAGAGAGCGGAACGGGAAAAGAAGTAGTAGCTCGCTTAATTCACTCACTGTCCAAACGTTCAGGAGAATTTATCAGTATAAATTGTGGAGCAATACCAAGAGATCTTATAGAAGCTGAACTCTTTGGCTTCGAAAAGGGAGCATTTACTGGAGCTGTTAATTCTTATAAGGGGAAGGTGCGTTTAGCTAATAGAGGAACTCTATTTCTAGATGAGATAAATTCACTTCCTATAAGTGCACAGTCTAAACTTTTGAGGTTAATTGACAAGCAAGAAATTCAAGTGTTAGGAGGAGAACTTCTAAACATTGATGTGAGAATAATAGTTGCAACTAATAAACCTCTAGAAGAGTTGGTAAACGAGGGCACTTTTCGTGAAGATCTTTATTGGAGACTAAATGTTATAAAGATAACCATTCCACCTCTTAGAGAACGCCCAGATGACATACTTCCCCTAGCCTACTATTTCATAAAAAAATACGCCCAAGAGTACAATAAACAAGTTGAGAAACTTTCTAAACGTGTTGAAGAAATCTTTTTATCATACACTTGGCCCGGTAACGTAAGAGAACTTCAAAACGTAATAGAAAGAGAAGTCATATTCGCAACCACACCTGTAATAGATCATATTCCTCACTATATTGATGAAGCTGTAAGGGGAAGCATTAAAAAAACTTCTAGAAAGCTACCACCATTTGCAGAAATAGAGAAAAAATATTTACAAGAATTGGCTGCCTGCTCAAGTAGCTTCACAGAAGCAGAAAAAATATCAGGTATTTCCCGCGCAACGCTTCACAGAAAATTTAAGTTTTATGGAATAAAGTTTAGACAGTCATCAACCGGTAAACTTAAACCTTACCCGCCCAATAAATAACTACTAACTTGAGCATTAAATTCAAAAAACTACTCCTCCAACATGTTCCTAAATGTAAAACCTTTATCTCCCTTCAAGAAATACACAAGTTTCGCCCAACTTGAAAGCTTACCCTGCACATTAGCAAAATCCAATTCCTTATAAGGCACTTCTCCCTCATCAAAATCTCCAGAAGGCAATGTAATTGACAAACCGCCGAATCCATTAAATATAGTTCCTTTCCAACCTCCGTAAAACAATTTTTTCATTGCTTCCTTTACTGAATCTATCTCTTTCCTGCCCACAAACTTTTGACCTGCGATATCCAACAATCTTTTCAAATCCACAGCTAATTCACTATCTGGAAGGTAAAGTGGATTGTCTCTATTGTGTTTGAACTCCTCCACAATTTTCTTCACTACATCAACATTCTCTAATAATAACTTTGCAAAATCTTCCAACTTATTTCTAAAAGTCACCAATTTTGATGAATTTACAGCTACCAAGCTCACATCGTTATAGTAATAATTATTTTCAAAATTGTTATCAGAAAGATGCACATCTACAAAAGTTTTAGCAATATCACTTGGTCTAACCCTATCCCCTTTCAAGCTTACAAGCTCTCCAAGTTTCTCCATTATCTCATAATAATCCCATCCAACCGAAAGTTCAGGCAATTCAGAAGCAACTTGCCATTTTGTATAATTTCTAAACTGGTAAAATACCTCTATCATCCCCATGTAACATGCATCCATTCCAAACACATCAATTTTAATACCATACTTTTTCCTAATCTTCCTAAAAACATCCTTGATTTCCTCTAAAGACAAACTATCACGGCTTGAAAAATCATAAGCTATGGCTCGTATCGCATTGAATGAATCAACACCATCTGATCCATTATTCCCTATTATAGAAGAAACACTAAAATTAACCACTTTTCCAGCAACTCTATTTCCGGGTTCCGTAATCCATCCAGTTCCGTGATTCCATATAACTAAAACAACCCTATCACTATCTCTTACATCCTTAAGTCCCCACTCTAGAAATTTTAAAAATTCGTCTGGATCACCAGTATTGATCTGATCAATCCCCTCCACAACTTCTTTTGTCCCATCAAGTATACCCCTAAAAGGATGATATCCCTCATCTACAAGCGCCTTTACCACAACACTTGTAGAAGACACAAAACTCTCATAACCACTTTTCAACTCTTCCCAATCCCCTTGAGCAGCTCCAGCTAAATCATTATCACCTGCAACGTAGAACAGAAATATAATCCTAGCATATACTGAGTTAACAACTAATAAAGCCAATAACACAATCAAACTACCTACTACCCTCTTCATACTCATCACCAATTTACATTTTAATAACAGAAAACTTAAATGTATCTTTTTAAATACCTTTTTGTATTATTTCACACTATTACAAATAGCCATTTTCTCGCAGATAACGCTCTAAAATCAAACAAGCAGCCACACTATCTTCTTCTATATTTCCCTTTCCCTTCCGCCTTTTGAGCTCTTTTTTCCCCTTCTTAGTAGATCTATCCCCCACTCGTCTGTACTTTGAATCGAAGATCTCAATTAAACCTTGAGCAAGCTTAGAAGTGTATCTTTCATTAACAAACTCAAAATTTACCTCCCCAATCTCCTTTCTCAACTCTTCTACTACTTTCTTCACAAACCTTCCATTATCTGTCAACTTGCCATCTGCATGCCTTGGTAACCCAATCACAACAATATCTGGAGAATAGGATTGTATTACCTTTTTCATCTCTACAACTACTCTTTCAAAAGAGCCACACTGTATAACCTTAATTGGAAGCAGAACGTTTATCTCCGAACTCCACTTAGCAACTCCCAATTTTTTCTTAGATACATCAAATCCCAAAATTAGCATAGCCCAAAACCCTACAATTCAGCTTCACAATACGTTTGCAACCTGCTCTCTCATCTCAACAATCTTAACCTTAACATCACTAACCACATCTGACACATCTGCATCTTGAGCCTTTGATGCCAGCGTATTTAGTTCCCTCAAACACTCTTGGAGTAAAAAGTCAAGTTTATAACCTTTTTTATCCTCATCTGAATTTATAATCTGCTCTATTCGCGAAAGGTGAACTTGCAACCGCTCTATCTCTTCGGTGTAAACCGCTTTATGGAGTAAAGCTAAAACGTGTTTGTCATCCACAGATGAATCAATTGCTTTTCCCAAAGCTTCTTTTAACAACTTAACATTTCTCTCAAAAATTGCATCTTTAACAGAAGATAACCAGTTAATCTTCTGATTTATATCCACTAATGTTTTTAAAAACCACTTTTTAAGTCTCTCACCCTCTGCTGCTCTCTCCTCTTGGAGCAATTCAAAAGCTTTTTTTACAGCCTCAAGAAACGCTTTTTCTAACTCTGGATTCTCCCTCTCAACTCTATTTAGCTTTAAAAACTTTATAGCCTCTATAATTCCTACTTCTTTGAATCCCAACTCCTTAGATTGCTCTAAAAACTTTTTCAACTTAGCAATTGCTTGATCTGGTAATTCATCCAAAGGAGTTACATCATCAAAAAATTCAACTCTGACTCTCAACCTCACGCTTCCACGCTTTAAAATATCAGAAGCAATCCTATGAACCTGAGGCTCTAATTTTTCCAAAAAATAAGGGAAGGAGCAACTTAGTTGAAGCCCCTTCCCGTTCACACTTTTTACTTCAATTTCAAGCCTAAACTCCTTTCCCTCTACTTCAAGGCTTGCAGCTCCTGTTTGACTAAGCAATCCCATCAACCTCTAATAACACTTAATTCTTCGATTTTAGATAACTGTCTCCATACTTCTGTTTGAACTTTTCTATTCTTCCAGTGGTATCAACAAATTTCTGTTTTCCTGTGAAGAAAGGATGGCAAGCTGAACAAATCTCAACCTTTATCTCCGGTTTCGTTGCACGAGTTTTAAAAGTGTTACCACAAGCGCATATTACTGTGCACTCCACATATTCTGGATGAATTCCCTTTTTCATTCCATATCCCCCCTTTGAAACGCTTGCAATTAGAATTTAGCACGAGTTAAGCAGATTTTCAAGTGGTATACTTTTTGCTTAACAAATAGTTAAAAAACAAAAGTTTTAAAACTAGAGCAAGGAGGTACAGAATATGCTGAATAGATATCCGCCCCACTTCAACTCTATTCTAATAACATTTGTGACTATTTTACTCCTAACACACTTTTTTAAAAATGAAGCTAATACACACAGAAAAAATCCTTATATCAAGGATTCTTGTGTTGTATCAGTAAGATCTTTCCTTACAGCAAGCAAGAGTAATATGCTCTCTTTACAAGAAAGGTATAAGATTTTTACCAGCTTATGCAAAATTGGGAAAAATTTCATTTTCTAAAGTTAGAAAAATTTTTAGATTGCTAAACTTAATTCCTGAAAAATTAAACTTAAATAAGGCCTCTTTCCAAGAACTCAAATGGGTCATTGGAACTAAATTTGCAAAAAAGATTGTATCTGTAAGAAAAAGAATAGGAAAATTTAGCTCTTGGGAAGAGGTTGGGTGTATAAGAGGACTAACCCATTATAAACTCCACAAACTGAAAAACTTTTTCTTCTTAGACAGCAGTGTTCAACCAATTAGCCAAAAAACTCAGAAAAGCAATCCTTATTGGTATAAACACTAGAAAATCCAATAAAGTCACGCCAAATACAAGCATTAAAGCTTTATTAGCTTCGAGTTTTAAGTACTTTTCTATCAACACATAAGAAAATACAGCAGGAGGCATAGACATGAGGAGAAATAAAGTCTTAAACTCCAACATAGAAATAGCAAAGATCTTAAACAATACTATCACTACAATTGTAGGAATCAAAAAACCACTAACCAACCTTACAACCAAATCTAAAAATACTTTCTTAAAATTTTTAAACCAACCTGCAAACAAAATTTCTCCTATTCTCATTCCTAGAAACACTATCATCAAAGTTGGTGCCACATCTCCAATTCGAGATATGGTACCCATAAATTTTTGGGGGAGTTTTAAAGAAGTAACATTTAAAATAACTGCTAGTACAAAAGATAAGAATAAGGGATTTAAAAATGCTGCTTTTAAAATCTTTAAAAGTTTATCTTTTGAAGATTTCTCTCTCAATTTAAGAACAGCTATTCCAACGCTTAACTGGAAAAAGCGATGTACAACTCCCAACAAAATAGCCAAAAAAACTGCTCTCTCTCCCATCAAAGAATCCAAAACAGGTATACCCGCATACGTCACGTTATTAAAAACCATGAGGAACCACAAATATCTACCACCGTAGCCAATCCTACTTAAGAAAAAGTTTACAAAAGCTGCAATAAACATTGTTAAAACATAGGCAAAGCAGCAAATCATAAGCCACTTTAGTTCAGATAGTGAAAACATTCGGTAAGTTTTTTCAAATATCAAAAAGGGTAGAAATAGCTCTACAGTCACTTTCATAATAGCTTCGGACAAAATAGAAACTTCTCTTTGGCTTTTAGAAAAGCTAGATCTCAATTTGTTTGCATTCACTTTAATAGCAGAATATATCACTCCAATTGAGAGAAGAACATATAACGGTAAAAACTTTAAATACAAGTTGAAAATTCCCACTTCACTCAGCATCAGCAATACCTCCAACTATACAAATTTAATAAAACTATACCGAAAAAAATTTGTCAAAGGAGGAGAGGAGAGTGAAAAGAATTAGGTTTTTCAAGATAAAAATTTTAATCGCATTACTTTTAACTATTTATTTCACATCCGTAGCTACTTCACCATCCCCAAATTTGACTGAAGAAAAACTTAAGCTTACTCTAGAACGGTTACTTGGAACAAAATCCATTTCCGATCTGTCAAATGCCTTAAAGAGCGTCGGCGCTTTTACCTCAAGAATAGACCACCCAGTATCTCCAATTGGAGAAATCAAAATCCTATTTCTAAGAGCTGTAACTCAAGACCAACCAGATTGGCCCCTATCTGAATCAGAAACTCTAAATTTTGCTGCAAAAGTAGCGCTCTTTTGGAGTAGAATGAGCAATGGGAAGATGCAAATAACAGCTTACATATCAACCCCACATTTAGTAGATAAAGATCTTCTAGTTTCAAATCCAAAAGCAGTAGCTAAAAGCCTGGTCATAAACTCACCTCTTTACAAAACAGCTGATATACTCGTTCTTTGGCATGCATTGAGCGGAGCGGAGAGTGGGGGAAGTGGACCATGGAGTCAGTTTATCAATACCACTCCAAACAACAGCTTCCCCTACGGTGGGGTGGCTGTAGTACCTGCTCAAGAAGAAGGAGCTTCCCCGTTTGGTGTTGCAGTTCATGAAATAGGACACAGTTTTGGTTTAGTCGATCTCTACGATACATCAGCCGCAAAGACAAGTGGCATTGGAAATTGGGGATTAATGGGAACAGGTAACTGGCTTCAAAATGGCCAAGCTCCAGCAGAACCATCACCATGGAGCAAAAAATATTTAGGTTTTATAACTCCTGTTAAACTTATATCTGAAACAACTATCTCCTTTGGGCGAGAAGACATTCTCGAATTTCCAGCCAAAGAAAGTGATATTGAAAAGATAGACAGCAACAAATTAGCAGAGTATTTTATGATCTCATACTGGCAACCCAACTCATACACAGGAGAGATAACAGTATTTATAGAAAAAGATTCAAATTGGAGCTCAAACACCATAGCAACCTCCATCAATACAAATGGCTTTAATTTAAAAGGATTCCTAGTATGGCATATTGATGAGGAGTTCTTCGACTCTAACCACGATGGCACCTTAAATGGAGAAGATGAAAGTTTTTACATGAATATAGTAAATGCAAGCTGGAAACACAAACTGGTAGATGTGGTGTGCGCTGACACAACCGGAGGGATAGATGATCTAGATCTTCCATTTGCAATATACGTCAACCGTGGAGACGCTAAAGATTTATTTACTGATAATTTTTCCATAACTCCCAAAACTTCGCCTTCCACATTCTCCTACTACAACGAAGCAAATTCATGGGTATACGTTAATTATCCAAATATCAGTATATCTTTCAAGAAAGTAGTACAAAACAATACTCAAGCCCCTTCTAAAATCAGTGCAAGACTGTTTGGTAAAACTCTATTTATTGATTACGGTACTCAAACCACCGCTACGATAAAGATTCTCAACCTTAGAGGAGAAACTGTAGCTAAAAATTTAGGGGCAGCCGGCGTATGCGCCCTACCTATGCCCACAATTCGTCCCGGCAGATACAGAATAATTGTTGAAACAAATAACGGCAAACTCAAAAGATGGTTAATAGTAAAGTAGTTCAAAATAGTTAAAATCCTCAACTTTTCAACCCACAACTTAACAGGGAGGCAAAGATATGCAAGGTAATAAAATTACAATTAAACATCGCATACTTACAAACCCTCGCTTAATCATCATCCCTCTTTTGTTATTCACATTTGTGGCCACCTCAACCTCAAGCTTCACTAAACTCTTGGTAAATTCACCTACCTTTTCTGTAGAACGGGATAAAAGTATGGGAGTTGCAGTCACTACTGATATTCAAAACTTATTCTTCTCAACACCAGTAAATTTCAATTTAATAAAGACACAAGAGGCATCAAATTCATCATTTATAGAATTCACTCTCACACCCATAGACGCAATAGTTATGGAAGATAACATTGCTGAAGAAAAAAGCATAGTATCAATATACACCGCATATCATCAAATAATAAATTGGCGAAATCTAACGGTAATTCCATCACTATTCGCTGAAAAAAACGACAATACTGTAATAGGAGGAGTAGACATAGATCTAGAATTAAACTTTAAAGAGTACTCCAAACTTCTATTCAAACTCATGAACGTTGCAACAGCATCTTCAAGCTATAAGTTACCATTTGCATTCAGAGTTGGATTGAATGGAGTTTATAGAACCATTAACTTCACTACAGGGGTAGGACGTGACGAAGATGATACATGGTATCCATTATTTTCCGTGAAAATTCCAATAAAAAACTCCCTCCTTGAGATAACATCGCTCGATAAAAGTATCAAAACTCTTTTTAATATAGGTGAATACACGTTCGGTTTCTCACTTACAGAAGAGGATGTGGAATTCTTATTGAAGAAAAAACTATAAATCAAAAACTATTCCACAATTCCATTATCTCAGCTGGAGCTTTTTTCAAATTTACAGCCTCCTCTCCAAAACCTCTTTCTTTTCTCAACGGCTCCTTACCTTTGTAAACAACAGCTTTTCTCTTAGCACTCTTTTTTTCCTCCAAAGCCTTGATAGATTTCATAAGGCGCTGCACAATTGCTTTTGCCAACTTACGATTCGGATTTCCTTGCCTTAACATTTGGGATAACATCTGCATCTGAGACTCTATCTCCTGAAGCTGTTTTTGAAGTTGCTTGTACCATTCAAGCAAAGAGGATAACTTTTGCAATTGTTGAGCAATCATCTGCTGCTTCTCACTCAACTGCATTCTAACAGGGACTGGAAGCGGCATGCTTAAAGCTTTACTTATCTGTTGCTGCTGCTTCAAAAGTTGCATCAACATTTGCATCATCATTTTTGAAGGACTACTATTCATCAAAGAAATTAAAATGTAAATTATATTTTTAGCATATTCATGTAATCTCCATGATAGGTAACGCGAAAACTCCAAATTCCCATTTTGACAACTAGAATAAAGTTGCCCAGTACAAACCTCAAATTCCAACGGCAATTTCCCAAGTCTTAACGCCATCATTGGATTAGAATCCATCACAACTTTTAACTTTTCAAGGAAAATTCGAGCAAATACAAACAAATCATAGTAATTTCTGACAACAAAATCAAAATATGGAATCTTCTGCTTAATAGCAGAGTTGTAATTTTTTCTGAACAAATGACTTTTTCTAAAAATATTCTCAGCATAACCAAGTGAACCTGCCATACCTTCTGTAAGAAACATAACTACCAATCCAGCATGACAAGCCTGATATACATTTTTCATCCCCTTCATATCTTTAAGTTTATTTTCAAGGGCCGACCTAAGATTATTTAAAGCCCTCAAAGAATTCCTATGTCTATTTGAAGAATAGTTCTCCGATTCTAACCTGAGATTATTTAATGCAGATTTCAATCTCTTCTCCAATTCGGAATCACCTAAGTTTCTAAAAATTTCCCGCATTTTTTTGGCTAACTCTTCTGCACTTTCTTCAGCCTTTTTATCTCTAAGTGGAGCATGTTTCTCCACAGCTTTTTTAAGAAATTCACTCATTTTAGTAAGTCTCTCCATTTTAGCTAACTTTTCAAGCAACTTTTGGTAATTTTTTAAAGCCTGAACATACTCTTTAAACTTCTGATGAACGTGCCATTTCAAGTAACCCGCATTAACTTTTGAATTCATAGCCTGTCTCAACATCTTCTCAAGCATGTTTATCTCTTCACTGGAAAAGAGTTGTTTGTAGCTCTCTTTTATTTTTTTCAGAACTCTGGCATATTCCATGAAATTCTTGTACTTTTCAAGTTCCTTTTGAGCATACTTCATCTTTTTTAAAAGCAACTCTCTTTGTCTTTTCAACTTCTCCAATCTCTTAAGCATTTCCCTTATATCCATTTTTTTAGAACTACTCAAGTTGTAACTTTCCTGAAGTGTCCTCATTTCTTCCCTTTCTAGTTCCCTTCTGAACTTCTCCAAGGCACTTTTCACATCGGAGATGTTAGATAACTTATAAACAATTCTAATTTCCAACGAGGAAACGTTAGAAGCCAAATCAGCTACCTCCAACACTGGAATGGTAAAAAGCGAGCATTCCCAAGTCCCCTTCACCTCAACCACTCTGGAAGCTCTTTCCCCTTCAAACAATTCAATTACTTTACCTCTTCCCAACTTCAACAGCACCCTATCAACTCCATAATCGTCCAACGCCTCTCCCTCAATGAACAAATTTCCACTATCCCAAACTGCTCTACGTACCAATATTTGAGGCGCCTTATCCTCAAGCACCTTCAATCTAACTACCTTTTTAACCTCAAAAGTACCTCCCCAATCAAACAACGCTTTTAAATAAAAAGCATGCTCTCCAATAGCAAACTTTCGCGTCCCAAAACTTATTTTCACTTCACGCGAAGTAGGAGTTAAACTAACATAAAAATTAGCACTTCCTGCACCTTTACCATCTCCAGAAAGTAAAATTACTCTTTTGGGAACACTTGAATACACAACTTTTATCTCAACAGTTGCCCCTTTCAAAGCAGATACTGAATAATTTTTAAATATCCTTTCCCTAGACTTTTCCATCTTAAGATAACTCGGTCCCTTAACCATAACCATAAAGTTCAAAACTCTAGGCGGTTCAAAACGCTTTATTAACCTCTTGTAACATACATCACCAAACAAAGCTTGATGCCTATACTCAATCATGGCCACTTCATTTTCTCTACCCCAGCTAAAAAACTCTCTCCCCTCATTCAACACCTTGCCTTTTTCCTTCTGCAAAACAGAGTTAACCTTTACAACTCCATCTTTCCAAATAACTTCAAAACCTTTAGGCAACTTTCTAACTATAAACTTATGATCAGAGATTAACCTCTCGTAGGGAAATAAAAGAAGCGAAGCAGCAATAATAAAGCAAATCGCATAGCATTTCCACCTACTTTTTAAAAAACCTCTAAATTCTGATTGTCTCTTTTTAGAATAGATAACTATCTTCTCTCTCCAAGACTTATCAAATTCCTCTATCCTTTCTAAAAGCTCCAGATAAGAGGCAAGGTCACTTTCCAATTTAGCCGTTTTAGCAGCATACCCCCATATAAACACTCCAGCTATCATGAAAAAATAAATCAACCATTCTATTTCAAAATACAAACTCAAAATCCCACCTAAAACCACAAACAGAGGATAAAACAACAAGATTGCTTTCAAAAACTTGTCTAAAATTCGCTCTGATTTTAAGAAGTTATATTCTTTTATAATCCTTTTAACCTCAGCTTTTAACACTTCCCCATCTTTATCCATGTTTTTTTCCATCAAATAATTTCACCTCATCAATCTGTAAGAAGATACAAAAGCAAATTAGTTCCAAACTTTAAAGCTTTTTCCCGCACTTCAGGAGGATCATTGTGATTTCTACTCCAGCCATCAGAAATATTCGTATTAAAGGTATAAATAACTCCCCATCTTCCATCAACCCTTACGCCATAAATCTCAGCCTCCATAGTAGGATAGTGATTGTGAATCTTCGGAAGATAGTCAAATTTGTAATAACCATGAAATATTCTCGAATCTACTGGAATCCTTTCAAGTTTCTTATCTGGAAACATTTTTTTTATAGCCTTCCTAGCAAAACTATCCAAGCCATAATCATCATCGATGTATATACTACCCCCATTCTCTACATATTTTCTCAGAGCCAACGCCTCTTGAGTTGATAAGAAAAATCCTCCGTGTCCTGTAATAAAGATAATACTGTAATTCTGCTTATCCATATCAAGAGGCTCCACTACAGACTCAACTGGATAAAGTTCCACACCAAGCTTCTCATTCACATATTCAATTAAATTTGTCCACGCATCGTCATCGTTGTACCAGTCTCCACCACCTGAGTACTTCAATCTAGCCACAAAGGCTTGGCTATCTTTTATCATTTTTGAATAAGTTTGAGCCTGTAATACCAGTAAAACAACAAATAAAATACCAATGGTAATGCGTAATACCAACGCCAACTACCTCCCCACCACTCGATTTTTGTTCCCGGTGAAAACTCATCTATTCGAAAAATTTTAAGCTTCTCAAGGTAACGCTTTCCAAATTCATCGAGTGGCTCAAAACCAAGTACTACTTTTTTTTGGAGCAAGCTACCAGATTTAAAAATTACCAACAACGGCAAACTTAATCTCAATTTTTTAAGCAAAATATGATAATCCAAAAGTGGCCCTCTTAGCAGGATAGGTTTCTTCTCACGAAAATTAAAATTCGACTCAAGCTTTACCTTTTTTATCACATCCATAGGATAACCAACATCTTTTCCAGCAAAGTAATCATTCGGCATCTCTTCAATTGTTATCTCTCCAGTTCCACAACTTAATGACAAAATTCCATCCTTAAATTCAGTTCGCAAAGCTTCCCCTTTTAATTTGTCTATATTTCTGATCAATCTAAACACAGCTTCATCTTCACGAAGGTTGGTAAGATTTAAAACTTGGAAGTTAGAAACTCCTAGGGCACTAGAATTTTTAACCTTTTCGTCGTAAATCTGCTTATACCTTGGCAACTCAAGACTTCCCAACCAAATAATAACTTTTCTTCCAGTCAGGCTATTCTCCGATAATTCAAACGGAGATACAACATCAAAATTTCTAAATTTTCTTACTAATCTAACTAACCTTGCTATTTGGGGTGAAGGCTCCACAACCAAGAGAGTATCGTTCCTCTTATGACAACTAATAATCAATTCTAATGCATTATTATAGGTAAAAAGATCTTTGACTTTGGGCCACAAACCAACCTCTATCTTCCACAAACCTTCCTTTTTAAAATTCAAGTGAAGAATATACTTATCAATCGCCAATTTTTCTTTTAGCAATGAATATTCTACTCTTAAAGCAGGCGAATCATTCTTGTAAAAATTTAAAGTAAGTTCAGGAGTAGTTTTTGCATTTTTCAACTTTAACTCAACTTCAAAAGTTTGAAACGCTCTAACTCTTCTTGGAAATTCCACTGAGAAAAAACCACCATCGCCACTAGAAAAAGAGTTATCCAACACTTTCCCGACCATTTTCTTTAAATACTTTTTGTCTTCATTTAAATCCAATAGGTAAAACTTATCTGAGTACAGCTCGTAATTTTTCCACTCACTTCCTATAAAATCAGATAAAACCGCCAAGGCTTTTGAATAATCAATTTGCCACGGGAATTCAAAAAACTTCACTGTATAACCTTTTACCTCTAAATCTTTTTTTAAAGCCTCAGGAGAAAAAACACTCCTCACACTTAGGGAATCATCAATCCAAACAACCCCATCCTTTCTTTCCATATAATTAAGCTTATGAGGAGAAAGTATAAAAAAGAGGAGATAAAAAATAGGAAGTAGAAAAAGAAGCACCACCAACCTCATAAATTTCCCTCTCTTGGAACAAAAAAGAAAAAGTGGAGCCGGTGGGACTCGAACCCACGACCTCCTGCTTGCAAGGCAGATGCTCTCCCAGCTGAGCTACGGCCCCACTCTAAAAAACTCCATACACAAGTTAATACTGAAACCTATGGTGGGCCTGCCTGGAGTCGAACCAGGGACCTTTCGCTTATCAGGCGAACGCTCTAACCGACTGAGCTACAGGCCCAACCATTCCCCCTTAGCAATTGGTATTTTAAAATCAAAACTCAACTTTGTCAAGACTAATTCAAATGGTAAAATTTTACTTAGAGGAGGCGAATTAGAGTTGAAAATAATCGTTAATGTAAAACCAAATTCAAAAACTCAAAAAGTTGAAAAAAAGGGAAATGAATTCATTGTATGGTTAAAATCCCCACCTGTTGATGGCAAAGCTAACAAAGAATTAATTGAAGTGCTGGCTAAGTATTTTGATGTTAAAAAGCGTGATATTGAGATAAAAAGTGGCGCCACTTCTAGAAAGAAGCTTATTATAATAAAAGAATAGGAGGGTTGATTCATGAGAACAATGATTATCGGAACTTTATCGTTTGTCTATTCCGTTATTGTTGGAAAATTATTGGGGGCTGTTAACATTACATTCTGGAATCATATGTTCATGTATACATTCTCCATGATTACAAGTTTGGCAGCAGCAGTTTACACTGCAAACAAGTTATTGGGCTAGAAAATGATAACAGAGCTAATGAGTTAGCTCTTTGTAATAAGAATTTAACAAAGGCAACCTTCTTTTAGCATTTGACCCAAGACTGGAAAATGTTTTCTCAATAAAATATATAGCCTGCAACCTTGAAGGGTAAATTTCTACTAAGGTCTGAGCCTTTAGTAAGAAGAATTTATCTGCCCAGTAATTCAATCCTTTTTCATAAGCCTGCATTCCCAAGCTCTCAACTTCATTCAACACTTGATTGTATTTTGTGTAATCGTAAACAAAAGCATATTTACCACTGTATTTAGCAATAAATGGATTTACTTCTGTTTTTCTATAAAGCTTTCTTTTACGAAGAAATCCTTTTTGAAGCTTCAAGCGGTACATTGCGTACTTATAAGCATAACTCTTTGCTCCTCTATCAATGCGTGCAAGAAGTTTCTCAGCTTTTTCGAAAGCTCCTGCTGTCATATACAGTCTATAAGCTCTATCCGGTTCAAAGTCCTCCACAAGCTCAGCAGCCTTGTCTAAATACCCTCTCTCTTCCATTATCTTGCTTATTTTTCGTTTCAAATCTTCCTCAACTTCAGGTGAAAAACCATAACGCTGTGCCAATTCCAAGGCCTTTTCAGGTTCAAACTGGGAAAGCAGCAGCACTGCCTCTTTTTTATATTCAAGTGGAGCATAAGTATTTAGAAGATCATATATGTACTTTTTAACCTCTGCTTCAGATTTACCACTTTTAGAAGCGAGGTAGCACTTTTGAAGTAATATCCTGTAAGATAAGTCATCATCTATCCACAATGGAGCCTCCTCCAAAGCTTCCATAGCCTGATCTAACTGTCCTAACCTTTCATAAAGTTGAGCCTTTGCAATTGCAGCAGCTTCTGCCTCCCTTCCATCCAATTTCATACTATTCAACACAAGCAACCACTTTCTCATATTCAACTCATACTCTTTTTTATTAGCTTTGTCTAAATCATTTACCAGCATCAATAACGTCTTAACTTTCATATCAGAAGGCATGGAAGAAAATTTGGTCAATAAAGCATTCGAAAGGGTATAAAAATTCACAAATAAAACAACTACAGTAAATATGCCTCTAAATACAAAACTACTCCTTACCATATTAATCCCTCCGTACCTATCTCACTCAAATTCTTTTTATGAATCTCACCGCTCTCATCCAACCAGCTCAACTCAACATCAACACTGTCAAAACCAGCCACTTCAAACTCTTCCTCAAACAGTTTTTCCTCCAATCCATGGCTCTTGAGTATTTCATCCACCAAGAAATATTTCTTTTCAAAACACTGATTACCATTATAAAAAGCCAATGTTACCTTTACCATGTAAGCATCAGCATTGGATAAATCTTTTATCTTAAAGTGTAGGCGGCAGTGCTCTATATCCTTTCCTAAAAGTTCATCAACAGCATATCGGGTACATGAAAAATCGTACTCTGTAACCTTCAAAACAGGAGTAACGTAACTTTCCAAATTTGCACTTTCATAAAGTGTACTTACCGGCTCTGAAAAACTTGTCTCAAAACATCCCATCAATGGAACCGCCACAAGAAGTAAAGCTATAAACACCACAATTTTTCCTATAAATTCCATGTTCTCATGCATAATCTTAACTTTATATAAAAATTCCTTCATTCCAACACCCCTGAAATCACTTCTTAAAATCGCATACACGCACCTCTCTCATTTAATCGGAGTAATATCTCACAATCTTTAAAATTCACTCTTTTAAAGCCGAAGATTTTTAGGGGATAAGGGGGTGTTATTATGATTAGATCTCTTTGGACAGCTGCAACAGGAATGAAAGCCCAAGAGTTAAACCTAGACAACATTTCTCATAACCTGGCAAACGTTAATACTACAGCATTTAAAAGGGCTAATGTTGAGTTCCAAGACTTAATGTATCAGAATATGGAAGAAGCAGGTATCCCAGCAGCTGCCGGGCAGCGTCTTCCGGTAGGCATTCAAGTGGGTTTAGGAGTTAAACCATCAGCAATAGTTAAAAATTTTAAAGCAGGTAGTTTGAGACAAACCGGAAATCCCCTTGATGTAGCGATAGAAGGAGACGGTTTCTTTCAAGTTATGCTTCCTGATGGAACCATTGCTTACACAAGGGACGGTTCATTTAAAATTGATGCCGATGGAAATCTTGTAACAGCAGATGGTTTTTATGTACAACCTCCTATAACAATTCCAGCAGAAGCTGAGAGCATATCCATTGGTTTTGATGGTACCGTCACTGTACTAACAAACAATGAACCACAAGAAATCGGCCAAATAACTATAACACGCTTTGTGAATCCTGCTGGTCTAAAAGCAATAGGAAAAAACTTATTTTTGGAAACAGCAGCTAGTGGGCCAGCTCTAGGTCCTTTCGTTCCGGGAACAAATGGAACTGGTTCACTTGAACAAGGATACCTTGAAATGAGTAATGTAAACGCCGTCGAAGAGATGGTACAGATGATTATGGCCCAACGTGCCTATGAAATGAACTCAAAAGTCATACAAGCTGCTGATCAAATGATGGGAACAGTAGCCGCGCTAAGACGATAAAGCTAAAAATATAAAAAACCTAAATAACGAGGAGTGGGGAGTTTGAATTTTTCAAGGAGTCGTATTTTTTCAGTGATAATCACAGTAGTGTTCAGTATATTCTCATACACCTACTCTGCCGGAAAAAGTGCCACATTCTTTTTTAAAGATATGGTATCCAAAGAAGACTTTGTCAAAGTTTGGCAAGCTCTAAAAGAGCAAAACTCCCTCCAAACTCGTCTCCCAACTAGAGCAACTTATCCGGCGTCAAGAAGTTATAACGTGGGAGATGTTGAAAACTTTTGGAGCTACAACTTCCAAACTTTATCTTATGAGTTGCTCCCCGCACGCTGTGCATACGTTGGAACTCACTGTTATGTTTTTATAGCAGAGAGAGATGCTTATCTTGTAACTACTACTGAGGCAGAGCTATTAGGTTCAAAGTTTGACAACGACATATATCCTACAGATACAGCTTGGTTTGGAAACGAACCAAATCCGGGAATAGATGGAGATCCTAGAATTTTTATTCTGTTACTTGACATTAAAGACTGGTACGAACAAACAGGAGAATACTACATAGGATATTTCTCATTTTACAATGAACTTCCAGAAGCCGTAGCCTCAGCTCCTCCTTACAATGGGCATAGTAACGAAAAAGAGATGTTTTACATGGATGTTTATCCCACAGTTGTTGGAGGAGAAGAACAGCTCGCGACACTTGCACACGAATTCCAACACATGATCCATTGGAATCACGATCCTGATGAGGAGGATTGGTTAAATGAGTCTCTTTCTGACTGGGCAGAAGTAGTAAATGGATTTGGATACCACTTTTCTCATGTTGATAGTTACCTCGACAACCCCAATACATCAGTCACTATCTGGAAAGAAAGACTTGCAGACTACGGAGCTGCATTCTGTTTACTTTCCTATGCTATAGATAGATACGGTGGGGACACCGATCTTGAAAAGCAGAACTTTGTGAGGCTACTAGTTGCAGATCAAAAAAACGGAATTGAAAGCCTTCTGCACTCTATTGAGTTAAAAACTGGTTTTAGACCCGAATGGCAAGATCTACTTGGGGATATGTATGTCGCTTTGTATTTTGATTCTATAATGAAATACGATCCATACCGCTTCAAATCCTTCACCCTCCATAAGCAACCCAAGGTCAGCTACATACACTCTCATTATCCAACAAACCCTTATACTTATGCAACTGAGAAGGATGGAGCAATATTCATTCTACTTGAACCTGCAGAATCTGGTAATAAAAACATAATGTTCGAAGCCAAAGAGGGAGGTTTATGGTACGTTGAACTCGCTGGACTAACTCCTCAAGGAGAAATTCAAGTAGTAAGAAAGCATACAGACTCTGGAACAATATACCTATCTGCATCTCAATTGGGCTCCAACTGGTTATATGCCGTTATGATAGTATACTATGCAGGGCCATACGAATCATCTAGATTTTCGTATTCAATTGGAAATACCGGACCAATAGTAAGTGTTATGCCACACCCAGTACTGACAGATTACTGGATCTTTTCAACTGCCTCTGCAACTCCACCTGCTTTGACTGCCACATATTCAGGAGATGGTTTAGTAATCTCGCCACAGCAGCACTACACCTGCAAAATTGGTCAAACAACCACAGGTCTAATAAATAGTCTAAACCTCTATATGGGAACAGAAAAATTAGAAAAAGTTGGTTGGTGGGAGCTTCAAGCGGATGGAAGCAATTTATCAGGACCGGGTATTGTAACCTACAAATTCTACAGGACAAACTACATAGTGCCAGATATTTAAAATTTTTTATATTATTGCTCCTCTTTCAAAGTTATAGGCGGTATTACCATAATTTTCCCAGTTTTAACCTCAACTAATTTTCTATATGGAGCATATCCTTCTTTTTCCACTAATAACCATAGTGCCCCAGAGGGCAATCCCTCCACTAAAAAGTTTCCATCACTATCGGTAACTGCTTTAGCCTCATTATCATTATCCAACTTAACAGGTTCAACCATCACCTCAGAAGCTCCAAGCTGCTTTAAAACTCCAACTGTGATGACTGCACCTTCTACAGGCCCAAAAGTTGATCTCACCTTTCCTTTTATTCCTCCACGTCCTGAAATTCCACCAAGTGCTTCTTTTAACAGAAAAACGTAAAGAATATATGCTACTACACCAAACCAAACTATGAGAACCGCAACCAAAAGAATATCGGTTAAAACTCCTAAATAATTCACACCCGAACCTGCATCCGCATAATCAAGCAAACAAACTCACTCCCACTTCCTTACTCAATTCATCAATTAATACAGGCGATAAGCCCATAACATTGAAAAAACAGCCATCTATTTTCTCTATCAAAAGGCTCCCCTTACCTTGAGCCGCATAGGCACCCGCCTTATCCGTCCACTCTCCCTCATCTAAATACCATTTTAACATCTCAGCCCCCAAATCTCTAAACTTCACCCTACTTACTTTGAACCCATCCACTTTGGCTAATACTTCTAAACTAGAGTTTAATAAAACTAACGCAACACCCCCATAAACCTCATGCCACCTTCCACTTAACATCTTTAACATATTTTCTGCTTCTTTCCGAGATGAAGGCTTTCCCAATATTTTATAATCAAGGTAAACCACAGTATCAGCCGCTAAAACTAATATTTTTCCATCGGTCTTATCCTCACCTACATCTCCCATTAGTGCGTTAAAAAGTACCTTTTGCCCCAACACCGAATCGGCCTTTTGGAGGGCAAGGCTTTTTACCAACTGAGAGACAGTGAGCTTGGGATCAATCTTCTCCTCTGCTAAAGGTTTTACAACTTCGAAATTCAACCCCAGCATCTCAAGTATTTGTCTTCTTCTTGGAGATGAAGAGGCAAGTACTAACCTAACCATACCTTGCCCTCCCAAAAGCCAAAATCTTTCGAACTTTATTTAAGCCTCAAGGGCTTTCTTAGCAGTTTCTACTAAATACTCAAATCCTTTAGGATCAGAAATAGCCATCTCTGCAAGCATTTTTCTATTAACAGCAACATTTGCTTTTTTAAGCCCGCTAATAAACTTGCTGTAACTCAATCCAAATTCTCTCACAGCCGCATTTATTCTAACTATCCAAAGCCTTCTCATATTTCTCTTTTTTTCTCTTAAGTGAGCTCTTCTCTTACTTAAAGCCTTTACTACAGCTTCCTTTGCAGCTCTAAATCTCTTTCTATTTCCTTGAAAATATCCTTTAGCAAGCTTCATTATCTTTTTATGTTTCTTACGAGTAATAACCGCTCCCTTTACTCTGACCATGACTAACACCCCCGTTTATTCTTTTTAACTCAATTAACACCTAAATTTAAGCCATCATAAGTCCCTTCAACATTCTACGTGCATCACCTTTTTTCATATCCTTGACCTTTTTCAATCTATTTTTTCTAGTTTTGCTCTTCTTAGCAAGCAAGTGACTGCGATTTGCACTAAATCTTTTGATTTTCCCAGAACTTCTAACCTTAACTCTCTTTGCAATACTCCTTCTCACCTTAGCCTTCACCTTTCCCATAGATATCCCCTCCTTCCGTTACTTACATCTCAAAAACTAACAATCGCTAAAAATCTTATTTTTTTGGAAAGAACATGACAACCATTTGCCTTCCTTCTAACTTTAAATCGCGATTCTCCATTTTTGCCACATCAGCTATCTCATCCCTTATCTTATAAATCATCTCCTTAGCAATTTCCGGCGTCTCCAACTCGCGTCCTCTCAATCTAACAACAACTTTCACCTTATAACCATCCTCTATAAATTCCTTTACCTTCTTTATCTTTATCATGAAATCATGCTCACTTATTTTAGGGCGAAACTGCATCTCCTTTATCTGATTATGACGAGCTTTTTTCTTAGCTTGTTTTTCCTTTTTAGCCTGCTCATACTTATACTTTCCCCAGTCCATTATTCTACAAACCGGAGGTTGGGCATTTGGGGCAACTTCCACCAAATCAAGCCCCATCTCCTTTGCCATTGCTAAAGCCTCTTTGGTATCCATTATCCCAAGTTGCTTACCATCCGGTCCTATAACCCTAACCTCTGGAACTCGGATCCTTTCATTCATTCGTGGTTCATTCTTTCTTGAAGTCTTTTTCATTAAAAAATCTCACCTCCATATAGAATATAAGCACGTATTACCCAGTTTTTCTCCTACTACAATATTTGTGAAACTATTTTCAAAACTGCTACTTTCCTCAAACTTTTTTTAAAAAGCCCGGCAAGGTCTGGCAGCACCAGTCCCCCACCTAGGCACAGGCCTTTGCCTGTTTTTCCCTTCCTTAATAATCACTACATCCAGTTTTATTAAATTATAACTCTGCTCCCCTTTGATCGCAACTGCACTTATCAGCCAATCCTTACTCTACCTTCAGTAACGTTAACATCCAGTTTTATTCCATCTGGATCTTCGCTAAAATCTAAACTCTTAGAAGGCGCAGATACTTCACAGCTACTTATCTTACAATTCATAACTTCAACAATTCCATTGTTCATTCTAACTTTCAATTCACCCGAACCAGACATTGCAACCAAAGTAATTTTTCCCTCTAATATATCTATTACTGCATTATCAGATACCGAACTCAACTCAATTTTAGCCACTCCATGAGCTGCATTTATTCTCAAAACCTCACCTTCAACTTCAGATACTAAAATATTCCCACTGTTACTATAAACAGCAAATTCCCCAAATGTAGAAGCTCTCACTTTAACATTCCCCATTGAAGTTGTAATCTTTAAATGACTAGCAGCAACTTTATTAACCTTTATAGGAACTTTAATTCCATCTATGTTAATATCATCAGCCTTAACTCCTTCAATTTCAATCATCCCATCACTCACAGAAACACTTATTGATTTTAAATTAATTGCGGGTACCATAACAGTTAAAGAAACTCCTCCTGCAAACCTCACAACATTCTCAGTATTCTTCAATTGAGACTCAAGTTTTAAAGTCCCATTGCTTCTCAACCAATTAAATTCCGCATTTTCATAAACATCAACCAACAACCTGCCTACCCCATCAGCAGTTGGAACTAACTTCACAGTACCCCTTTCTACTTTTATTTCAAGACTAGAGCCATCCTTTAAATCAATAACTTTATCAATTTTCTCCTCAACACGTAACATATACGGATTCTTAGTAAAGAAGAAAATAATTAGCACCATTAAAACTATTATCAAACCAAGTATTGCTAGCATATTTTTATTTTATCAAAACAAGCAAGATTATTGTAAACTTTAAAAGATAGAAATCACTAGTAAAAAACAAATCTCCGGAGGTGATTTATAGTGAAAAAACATGAAGTTATCGCTGTATGTGGAGCTAAAGGAAAAACTGGAAGTGCTGTCACAAAATTTTTAGTAGAACAAGGATTGGAAGTTGTGGAGGTTGATCCAAAGTTAAATGTAAACCTAAAAGAGGTTATAAGTAAAGTAAATTGTGTAGTAGATTTTACAACTCCTGAAGCAGTTTTGGAAAATATAAACATTTGCATTGAAAATGGTAAAGACATGGTTATTGGCACAACTGGATGGGATTTGAAAATTTTAGACTTATTAAATTTGAAGGAATCTCAAGCAATATTTGTAGCACCAAACTTTTCAATTGGTGCAAATCTGATGATGATATTCTCTAAAATGGCTTCTAACTTTTTCGAACACTGGCACATAGTAGAGGCACACCACATCAATAAAAAAGATAAACCAAGTGGCACTGCAAAATTCACAAGTGAAATGATAGCGGGTGAAATCAAGTCAGAACAAATTTCCTCTATAAGGCTTCCCGGATTAGTGGCCCACCAATCCGTCATCTTTTCATCAAATGGAGAAGTTCTAAATATAACTCATCACTCTATGAGCAGGAGCAGTTTCGGTTATGGAGTAAAACTTGCTATAGAATGGTGCGCCAAAAATTCTGGAATAAAAGTTGGATTAGATTCGCTCATTAAAGAGCTGCTATTTTAAGCAATTCTCCACTTTTAAAAACATAGAACAGTTAATTTCACAAAAAATAAAAGCCCCCTCCCTAATGCAGGAGGGGGCAAAATAGTAATTCCGAGACTATTTTACAATTATCGGCGAAGATAACTTTTTCAACATTGCAACGTAACTTTTCACATAGCCGGACCACTCATTTGGAAATACTATGGCTTTGTAAGGAACAGATTTTATAAACCTTTTTAGAACAAGCTTGTTAGCATTTAATTTAGTATCTGCAACCACCCTCAGTCCATGCTTTTCATACTTTAAGCTCTTTGGAAAACTCATGAACTTCCCATTTTTGAGCTTCAACACAATCTCTATATCCTCAACACCCCAATTTCCCAACCAATAAGGATATTTTCTCTTCAACTCCTTGGGCATACCCAAATAACCATTTAAAAGATATTCTGGAACATTTACAACTTTAAACTCTCCGTAATCCTTAACCACATCTTTCGGATCAAATTCAAACTCGACCTCCTCCCAAAACTTTCCATCCGGCATGTATATATCGTCATACTTATAAGCTATAACTTTAGCACCTGAAACCAAGTAACTTACTAACCTCTGGAACTTTCTTTTGATCTCCGTCGGCAGCTTGCCACGGTAACTCAACGCCTCTCTAACAGCATCTTCTGCTTCGTAGTAAATCTTGATTCTCCCAATCCCCTTGTCCTTGCCTATACTCAACTCGTAATAAACCTTTTTGCTACCGCCGAAAGAAGGTTCGTAATAATCCTTAACAGAAATCAACTTCTGCTTTCTCTTATTAAATATATATTGAAATGGTGTTTTATCAAACACATAGCTGGAAAACACCGAACCATTTGGAATAACCCAGAAATCTTTCATTCTTAAAGCCATTCCTAAATTTTCAAAAGTTTTGAATAATTCAAGAAACTCACACTCTAATCTTGGCACATAAGGCTCAATTCCCACAACAAGCTGCACATCATAACCAAGCAACTTAAATAAACGATACATCTCAACAACAAATCCAACAGAAGACACAGCGCCACTTCCAAACACGACATTCATCAAATCAGAAAACTTCTCTGGATATGGATCATAAACATTATTCACAAACACGGTTCTCAAAGGAAGATTCCTCTGCAACCAGTAAAGAAATTTAGCAGCCCACACTTTGCTGGGTTTAAACTTACCTTCAGTGGTTTTTAAGAAAGCTCTAATAATTGCCCTTTCTCTGGAATCTACCCCTGCATTTAACCAACCCTTCTCCAATTTCTCCAGATACTCAGAAAGCTCCTTCTCAAAGTTTCCTTTTTTAACCAATACTCCCGTCTGCCACATATAAGCCGGCGGAATCGACTCCTCTATACCATTCAAAGCCTCCCCTTTGAATTCATAAACAACCTCATCTCCATCTTTTTCCTCTGAAACAGCTATAAACCCATCATTTCTCTTGTAAAGCTTTGCATTGCCGTCTGGCACTCTTAAAATATATTCAAACTTCTTATTCTGAAGTAATCCCAAACCCACAGATGGGTAAAAACTCACAAATCTCCTAAATAACTGTCTCTTCTTCGAAGGCTTCATCTCCTTGTGCTGGTATATTATGCTTTTCTCTGTTGCACCCTTAAGAGAGAATTGAACAACCCTTAAAGGAGGAAAGTACTTACTAACAATTTTGGTGTTATCTTCGTAAGTCTCAAGATCCGGCTTCAGTATTTTACCATTTTTATCTCCCCAAACTTTAAAGTTCAAGTCAACATAAGCAGGCGTCCAAGTATATATAAATTTTTTGTACTTCTCCTTAAACCTACTCTTAGTAAAAGGAACAGCCAGTACATCTGTAACAATCTTGTAATTGTCAAAATCTACAAAATGAGTGTTAACTTTAACAGAGACAAACTCCTCAATCCACGGCTCTTTTCTCTCAGGCAACCTACTCTTTTCTCTTCTAGCAGATCCAGTAACCTCCTTTGAAACGCTCCACTCAGTCCTCTTTCTTATAAGAAGAATATCCTTAGTACTAAATTTCATCTTATGACCATTTAAAACGAGAACAACACTATCTCCCCGTTTTTGCCAACTGTCCACACTTACCACAAGACCACTTTTAAAAACAACTTCCCACATAGAAATTGCTGCACTCAAATATGAAAACACCAAAACACTTACAAGAAAAGCAATCATTCTATTTTTACACCCCATCATAACTCTCACCTCTCTCTTTTATTGTCATCCTAACATCTATTTGCTAATAAACACGTAATCCCTCGAAGTCAACTTATCTCTCCAATAATATATTTTTCTCAACTTCAAGTACTCTGCAGGGGTCATAACTGCCTTTTTCCTTATATAAACTGATTTAACGGTAAACACTCCCCTATTCTCATCAAAACTTTCCTCATATTCGTAAGAAGCAACCCCCTCATCTATCTTTTTGCTAACAAGTCTCAAAGGCTTGTACCCCTGAGGTAGTTTAATTTGTATCTCCCATCCATAATCATTTGGAGCACCGACATATATCGGATAACTTCTCTTTTCATCCGCTGCAACACTAGATATCAAGTTAGTTTTGTAAATTGATGGAACAAATATTACACCATCTGTTTTCTTAATCAAACCTGCCACTTCTCCCTTTATCTCCAACCAAACATTCTTTTCCCAATTGTCTATATTGTGAACTTTATAAGAATCAACTGATATTACAGCTTTTCCACCAAACACATTGTCCATATCATATTCTGCCCTTTTCAAATTGTAATCTTTGTAAAGATGCCTGCGTACCGAATCTGTATGTTCATTTCCCCACTGTTTGTAGTAATAACCTATGCTATCCACCCCATTTGACAGGTCCAATTCTAACAGTGAACGATACTGATTAATAAACCACGGAGTTTTTACTACCTTGTAATATTCCGGATCATCATATTTTATAACCATAACAACACTATCTCTATCTCCAACCGGCAACGTTCCAAACTTAGTTGTGGTATCTGTAGGATCAACTATGACTATCTTTCCCTTATACTCTACTGCCGCAATCATATGATTGGTAACAATGTAGGGAAAGTTTATATCATTCTTATACTCTTGTCCTGAAAAAACAACCGCTTGATAAGCCTTGATCCCCAAAGATCTTAACAAAGCAGTAAGAAGCGTCGCATAACCTTTACAATCGGCAAACTTATTTTTGAGAGTATCCATAGGATGCACTGGGATCCAACCCATAGTTCCAATTTCCAAACCGAGGTAGTGAATATTTTTGTTAATCCACTTTATAACTGCATTTACCTTTTCAGGAACCGTCTTAGCATCTCCTATTATAGTTTCTGCTAATTTTCTGTAAAACGGAGTAGGCCTTGTAAGCAACTCAAACAATCCCAATTCTTTAAAGTAATCACCGTAAAATTTCCAACTATCTGCTGTTGTAACCATAACGTATGGTCTAAAATAAATAGGTGCTGGAGTCGATGGTTCTCTCTTGTCCATATCAAATTTTCTGAAGATCCACTTATAGTAGTTCCACTTTCCAATTGAAGATACCTCAACAGGTTTTCCTTTAGAAGGATCTTTGAAAGCATCCTCGTTATAAACTTTCCAGTGCAGTTTTAGAGGCTTTTCAACATAGTACTCCCATACCGCCTCACATATTGGATTTCTTGTATAATCCTTCATAGAACGTCCGAATATTTTCTTCTTGATATTGTGGTAAACATAAGCTCCCTCTATATCCACAATTTTTCCAACTCCAACTTTTGGAAGCTTTACCACAACATTTACTTCCTTTTGAAAGAAATCCATAGTTGTAGGAACACTCATTGAAAAATCATCTTTTGAAGGAAAGTAAAACTTGCCCGTTTTAGGATCATAAACTCTCAATACTCTATAGCTCTCCTTTGCTCCCGGCCCGTAGTAAAGTGTGAAAACTCCTGCTTCTGTAACACCTGAAGTGTTATTCACATAACTTATACTTCTGTACTTTACTAAAATTCCTGAGGCATCTTTTAACACCTTATAAGTAACACGCGAATACAATTCTATATACGGATACCTTTTGTCCAAAAATTTTTTAGGCACTTTTTTCAAATTATCCAATGCCTTCATAAATTCAGGATCTTTTATACCATACTCAACTACACTAAAGACATTTAAATCACCTACAGCAAACGAAAAAGTAACCATGAAGATAACAATCATAAGCAGAATTCTACTCCCCATGTAGTTAGCACCTCCTACCAAAATACATATTTTCACTTCTCATATTTGCCAATTTACCTTCCTTATTCCTTTGTTGTAAGATTATATCAAAAGCATTATTTTATCTGTTTATTCCTCAAAGCCTAAATTAGGAAGGAGTGTGAACCCCACTATGGATAGCCTTGAACACCCTTCAGGGGTTGTGGCACTAATCAAACCTCCAGGCATATCTTCTGCAAAATTTCTAAATGAATTTAAAAACATTACCGGTTTTAAAAAAGTAGGACACGCAGGAACACTTGATCCAGCTGCAGAAGGCATTCTAGTCACTTTAGTTGGTAAAGCCACCAGACTAGCAGAGTACTTTCAAAATCTTGAAAAATTCTACATAATGCATGTTTTATTTGGAATCAAAACAAACACGGGAGATTTAGAAGGAGAAGTAATTGAAGAGAAAAAAGAGTTCGAGTTGTCAGAGGATAAAATTAACTCCGTTCTTTCAAAATTTCAAGGATGGATAGAGCAAATTCCACCTATGTTTTCGGCTGTAAAACATAAAGGAAAAAGGTTATACAAATTAGCTAGAAAAGGTGTAGAAGTTGTAAGATCCCCAAGAAAAGTTTTCGTCAAATCTATAACTCTAAGAAGCCTAGAAGATAATATTGCAGTAATTGAGCTAATAACGGGGAAAGGAGTCTACGCTCGCCAAATTGCAGTTGATATAGGAGAAACTCTTGGAATTCCTTCTACCGTGAAAAAGCTGGTAAGAGTAGCGGTTGGTGATTTTTCCTTGAACAAAGCATTAACTCTCGAAGACATCAAAAAGGCTGTTTTCAAAGAAGAAAGCTTTTTACTCAATATGAACAAAGCACTCTACTTCCTTCCAACTTTCAAAGCTTCATGGGAAGTTGTATCCAAAATTGCTAATGGACAAGTCGTCCAAACAAAACTTGAATTAAATGGAAAAGTTAAGCTAATTTCCCCTGACGGAGAATTTGTGGCTATTGTGGATGCCTTCAAAGGCGTAATCAAACCTGAAAAGGTGTTTTTAAAAAGATAGAGGGAGGTTTTCGATGTTAAACAATAAAAACTGCGCAATAACTGTGGGATCATTTGATTCTCTTCATATTGCTCATCAAGAATTAATAAAGATGCTTTCAAGATTTCAAAATTCATGTGTAATAACATTTGACATTCCACCAAAATCATACCTCAGCGGTGAACACTTTATATTCACTCTAAACGAAAGAATTAAATTCTTGGAGAATTTCACAAAACTACTTTCAAAACGCCTTAACATTAACAAACCCAAACTCCTAGTATTCGAATTTCCAAAGATTAAAAATTTAACAGTAGATCTATTCTTAGAAAAATTGCACAGAATATGCAACTTTTCAATAATAGTCGTCGGCTACGACTCTAACTTTGGAAAAAGAAAAACCCCCCGCACTTTCAAGCATAAACATATCTCCTTTCCCATACAAGTCTGGGCAAACATTAAGAACATCTCCATAATCCAAGTCCCACCACTAGCACTATCTGACTTCCCCAATTTAAAAGGAGACTCCTCATCGTTGATATCTACTTCTTTCATAAAAAAACTTATTTCTTCAAACAAATTAGATGAAGTTAGAGAATTACTTGGTCGCCCCTATTCCATCAGCTATAAAGTGATAAAAGGAAAAGGTATAGGTAGAAAAATGGGCTTTGCAACCGCAAATGGAACTTTGGAAGCTTTCCGTTTCTTGCCAAAAGAAGGTGTGTACCTAACATCCACATTAATTGAGGGAGAACCTTTTAACTCACTAACATTTATAGGAGATTCCTACCCATATACCGAAAATTCAACACTTGAAACGCACATACTAAACTTTAATCGCGACATATATGGCAAAAATATCACTGTTCTTTTCCATAAATTCATACGTCCCTCAAAGCAATTTACTTCCTTAAAAGAACTAAAAAGATTCTTAGAAAGCGACAAAACAGTTGCTCAAAAACTATTAAAAGACGTCAGACCTCTTTCTCAACAAGAGCTTGCATTTTTTCTATAAGCTGTGGCAGCAACTCCTCATCTAGTACGCAACCTGCAGCTCTTACATGCCCACCGCCACCAAACTCACGAGCAACTTCGTTAACACGCGCGGTCTTTGCTCTTAAACTCACTTTAAACTTCCCATTCTCAACAGGATAAGCAAATAAAACTGCCTCTACATCCTTTAATCTCAAAGCTTCATTTACAATATCTTCAACCTCTACCTTCTCCAAATTGTTCATAAGTTCAACCATAGTCTCATCGGCTATCAATATAGCTAACTTGCCATCCGCAGTAAAATCTACCTTCCCATAGTAAGACTTCTTTAACTCAAACTTCTCATCTCTATCCGACCAAAAAACGCACCTAGCAACACTGCTGGGCTTCAAAATTTTTGTGAGAAAAGCCATGGCAACAAAAGCCGTCTCTTCTACGTAATCAAACTGAAAACTCCCTGTATCAGTAAAACTCCCTACTTGCAAGAAAAAGCTTTCTCTCTCTGTCAAAGCTACATCATCAAAAGCTAACAGATGAAGCCATGTTACTATTTCACAAGTTGAAGAAAATAGCTCACGCAGAGTTATATTTCCCTCTAAATTTCCATCAATATGGTGGTCTATAACTATGAGGAATTTATCACTCAAAACTTTTTCAATATCCAAACCCTCAAATTCCCTAGATTGATAGAAAGCAAGCTTAGGAACAGGGGTATCTAAAACAACTACAACTTCAGCCCACCTTAAAGCTTCAAAAGGATTTTTAGTCATTTCAAGTCCCAACTCTTCCATTTTCCCGAATAAAACCCCGCCATTAAACCCAGGTACCCAAAATTCAATCTCTAAATCCAACTTTCCCTGCTCTTTGGCTGCACTTAACAACGAATAGAAACCAGCAGCAGAACCTATGGCATCTCCATCCGGATTAGTATGAGAGGCTATAAAAACTCTTTTCCCACTCAAGGCCTTTCTTATCTCTTTGCCCTTTTCTCTTATCCTTTCTAATTTAACAAAGCTCTCATCCTTGAGTAATTTTTCAACCCCAAACTCAACCATATCCATCAAGCCTCCAGCCAACATAATTTCCTTTAATCCACTTGCTCTGAATCACTTTTGGAGTCTTCTTTCACCAATTCACCAACCAATTCTGGAATTTCGGCTCCATCACCAACGTCATGGCTCAAATCATCATCTTCTCCCCTCTCACGTCTCAACTTCTTAATTATCTGAAGAACTCTACTTCCACGCTCTATCGATTCATCCAACTTTACTCTAACTTGAGGTACTATCCTCAAACGCATGTAATTTGGAATTTGACGCCTTATAAATCCCTGTGCCTTCTTTAGAACAGCTTTCAATTCTTCCTTTTTAGAAGAATCCAGAACAGAAACATATACATCTAAGTATCGCATATCCTTTGAAAGCTTCACATCAACAACACTAACAAACTGGACTCGCGGATCTTTCAGAGAAGCTATTATCTTAGCAACTGTTCGCTGCAGCTCCTTTTCAAGTTTATGCAACCTTCTACTTTCCATAGTCATCACCACTCATTATTTGTAGTAAGAATTTACTGCTAAACCCAAATTTGCTTTTAAGCCAGCCTTTTATTTTACCATATTCCACCTAAGAAAGAGCCACTTCCTCAACATCCAACGCATAAACATCAGCATCGATAATCTCTTCTAGTACAGTAAGAGTTTTTTCAAAACGCTGCTTGGCATCTAACGGGGAAAACCCCACAACTGCCACAGCAAACTCGATAACTTTAGGATCATTCCTATTCACTTGAAGAACCGAACGCCAATTATCCCTTTTAAACCTATCCTCAACCCGTCGTGTTATCATTCTTTTTTCTTTAAGATTTGTAAAGTCTCTTCTTAGAAACACAACCACAGCATTAACAAAGGCCGCCATATTATCACCTTCAAATGCCTCCCAAAAATTCCAAATAAAACAACGTACACCCTCTCAGTTCAACCCACACTATCTTCAAAATAAATGCTCTACATTGTCATCAGCAATTAAACTAATTATTCCTAATCTCAGCGTATATCTTCCAGTAAAACGGTTTATAAGATACGGATACGTAATAAGAATAAACAGAACTTGCGCCTCCACTTGAGGGAATAAGGTTGGGATCGTAATTCAAATAACCACCTCGACTCAACGCTTCCAAATTTATACATCCCAAAACAGCATTTCCCCATATATTAACTCCTCTTGATAAATCTCGCATATCCTTAAACAATGATACAACCTCATCGTCCAACCCATTGATGCTTGAAAAGTAACTTTTAAAATCATCTATTTGACCAGCTGGATCAAATTTCAAATTTCCACCGCGCCTTCCCTCTCCTGCCCACTCAGGAAGTGTGGCAACAAGAGAAGCAAATACTGGCTTCTGGGTAACAGTTATGGAAGGAGAAGGTCTAAACTCTTCAGGTACCATCGGCCCTGCTAAAAGCTCTGCAATTTTAGTATTCGGAATCCCCACCGTTATAACAGATCTTACAGGAGCTGCTCCTGCATACGGCGCTCCTTTGTAAAGACCATCAATCTTTATTGGACTCCCTGCTGTACTTATAATCATTCCCCTACCACGATATACCAGATCAGAAGGTAACTTTATAGTGTTAGCTTCACTAGGAGAAGCCATATCATCAGGACATCCCATTATGTACCATATTCCTGCAAGATTAAGTACATGATAATTTCCAGCATTTATAAGGTATCCCTTCATTTTTAAATACTCCAAGAATTGACGTGGCCCCGCAAAAACGTGCGAAGCCATCTCCTCTGTTAACATATCCTCTAAAAGAGGAGTCACAAAACCTGAATTTTTATCAGCCCCTTCTAAAAGTCCTATGAGTGAAAGTGGCATCAATATCGGCTTACTTTGAAAGTAACTTTTGTAATCCCCACTATGAGAAACAAAGCACTTTGGAGCTGGCACCACCTCATCTTTTGTTCCTTTAACATTCGGGCACATCCCACTTGCTCCGCGTGGCAAATCGTACCCAACCTTAAAACTCGACAAATTAACTGGTTTTCTACTTCCATATATAGGTGTAAACTTACTTACTTCTTTCTTGTTAAAAATACCTTTAAAAAATCCTAAAAACTTAGAAACCAAATTTTTTTTAGCCTTCTCTTCACGATAAAACTGATTGGGAAATATGCATCTTTTAGGTGTAAATGGAAAAACCACAGGGCCGGTATAATCATCCGAAATTACTCCACCAACATTTACCAAAAATCCTGTTGTATAGACTGTGGGAACAGACGCAGAACTGCTCAGGGAATTATAGTCAAATTGCATTCTCAACCTTCCCTTATCCAAAACCACACACTTTTGAAAATACTTCTCCCCTTTACCTTCCCAACCACTCATTCCAAAATAGTTTTCCGCTCCACCATAATTAAACCTCTCATCATAACCCCATGCCACAAAACCAGCTCTGTCAAAGTACAGCGGATCTTCTTTCCAAGTATGCCTCCCTCTTAGTTTAGAGGCAACATATCTCTTTAAGGAAGCAAAATAATCAACATAACCCGGCAATACGTAATCGTCATCTATCTTAACAGGGCGTTTGAAAAGCTGAGCATCTGAAAATACAATTTTACTAAAGACGTATGGCACCTCATCACTGGCCCAACTTAACATCTTTGATTTGGAGGGACTATTTTTCTCAAACAGAGCCTGAAGCTGTTTGTAGTAGTTATTCAAATTTCCATAAAGAGCAACCTTGGTTATTGAGGGGTAATGAAACTTTCTCGAAACTTTTTTATAGAAGATAGAAGCTTTTTCAAGAAAGAAGAACGGAAACTCATCCTCTGCAACGTTTATGACAATTGGTTTTCTACCATACTTATACCAGTAAAGCGGATCCTTTGAAAATTTATCTATGTCTATTGCTAAAGCATCTCTCCAATCATAATCCAACCAAACAAGTGGCCGGAAGTTTTTCATCTTCATGTCAGGCTTAAATCGTTCCATAACTTTGAATTGATTCTCTATGAAGCCCCCCTCAACCTTCCAAACGTTGAATTTACTATGCACCGCATCCAACAAACAAAATACAGAGTTAGCAACAGGAGGTATAGATGGTGTAACCTTCACATCATACATAGCTATCAATTTCTTTGTTCTTCCCCTATAACTCACTACAATTTCAACTCTTATCCACCCATAACATGCTCTATCGTATCCAACAAGATCCGGCTTTCGCTTCTTACCAGTCAAAAGCTTTTCAAACTTTTTCTTACCTCCAAAAATCACATTCACTTTTTCTATCTTTAATCCGGGATAATAACTTTCAAAATCTTTGCTGTACTTTAATTTAATAGGTATTTCAACATCCCCAGCTCCTGCTCCCATTCTAAGTGCATTAAAAATCGAACCACCTGAGGCCGAATTCGCTTCTAATCTAACCTGAGACATAACCTCAGCTAGTATTCCCTCACAAGCACTAATTAAAACTTCGTCCGCTTGCTCCTTCGAAACCATAAACACTTCATTTCTAACAACAGAAGTCACCAACAATCCCAACGTCATCAAAATAGCAATTACAGAAAGAACAACTCCCAGAATAAAACCAGATCTTTTAAGCCTTATAAAGTTTCTCACTCTATATCACCTTCATAAGTTGCATGATTCAACCTCAATATGCTACCTTTACTCTTAATTTTAACCCACTCTTTTAACTTCTCCCTCAACCACTCACTCTTAAGTACACTCTCCATAAACACATTCTCATTCTGTTTAACTAACCACAAATACTCTCTTTTCCAATCCTTATACATTTTTCTACCCAATAATACTTCTTTGAAACTCCTTTCCAAAACTGCCAGATCATCACTACTAAATCCAGAATTCGCAGAAAGCCATCTTCTAAATATGTAATAATCAGATATAGGAGAACTAAATTCTAAACTTGTAGATCTTTGTTCACAAGACTCAACCTTGTTCTCAGAAGATAAATCACCAGAAACTTTCTTCTTTTCAAAGCCGCATCCTAACAAAATTAAAAATGTAAACAGCAGTACAACCAAAACCAAGGCATCAATACCCTTTAAACACAATCTCATTTGAGCCATAAATCGACATCCTCACAGAATAAGCATTGTTACCTATGGATACATCAAGAACATAACGTCCCTCCTTAAGACGCATAAAGTACCAATCCATTCCAACCGTTATCCCTTCAATCTTTTTCATCATACTTTGCAGAGCTTCTTTTACATCAACATTTCCTTTTAGGGCTGCTCCCTGCCCTATAAGCATCTTATTCAACTTTTTAACATTCACTTTTACCTGACCATTTCCATCCAATATTACAATTCTATCAGTGTTAAACCTAACCTCTCCAGTTCCATTAAAAATGCCGTAATATTCCACAATAAAGTGCTTTTTTCTCTCACTCCAACTTCCCTTAAATCTCAAAATGGGAGTTGTCAATTTGAGATAACCCGGAAACCAAAATAACTCTCCTTTAACAGGCTCTTCAAAAAGTATGGTTTTGGCAGGAAATATCTCCCAAATAGAAAATACTTTAAAGGGCCATATCAACCCTCTCATTACAAACCAATCAAGAGCACTAATCGTTAAAAACGCCAACGCGATAACCGAAATTCTCTTCAACCACATTCGCCACATCCCGAGTAAACCTCTCCTCATTCCATCTTCCGATTAATTGAATCCCAACAGGAAAACGAGATTTATCTGTCTTTACAGGAACACTCCATGCATGCAACCCTGCCAAATTCACAAATATTGTAGCAATATCAGCTTTGTAAACCTTCACTGGATCTTCTTCGTAACGTCCCGGCTCAAAGGGAAACTCTACCGCACTTGGAGCTAATATAACATCGTACTTTTCAAAAATCTCCGCAAATCTTTTCACAAGGTGTCTTCTGAATGCCACCGCTTTTTTGTAAAACTTATCTTCATAACCATAGCTCAAAACAAACGTTCCTATCAATATTCTCCTTTTTACCTCTTCCCCAAATCCCTCTACTCTGGTGTTTCTTATAATTTCGTGAACAGTTTCTCCCTCTTTTCTCTCTCCGTATCTTATTCCATCGTAGCGCGCCAAGTTAGAAGAAGCTTCTGCCGGAGATATTATATAGTAGGCAGCCGGTGTATACTTCAACTCTTCCAATTTGATAACATCTGCTTTAAAAAACTCTGCAACCTCTTCTAACTTCTCTCTTATAGCATCCTCTACTCCCTCCTCAAGAAAATCACCAAGCACTGCAACGCGTGCAGAAGACGCATCAAATTCTTTTACTTCGCCAACATAAGCACCAGCAGTAGCATCAAATTCATCTTCCCCTTTCATAGCCTCAAACACCTCATACGTAACATCAACACTATCTCCAAAAGGAGCAATCTGATCAAGTGAAGAAGCAAATGCCACTAAACCAAATCTAGAAACCGTTCCATAAGTTGGCTTAAGA
>Ga0256838_1000132_pt1 | contig 53110 bp, 54 predicted proteins | sample 4571419metaG_FD_185978 | JGI IMG/M metagenome (GOLD analysis project Ga0256838, IMG submission 185978) | Hydrothermal vent microbial communities from Guaymas Basin, Mexico - 4571-419 | ecosystem: Environmental > Aquatic > Marine > Hydrothermal vents | place: Mexico: Guaymas Basin | collected... | reverse complement strand
GCTGCTTGCTCCCTCTCCTATACTCATCTTAAGCCCGCTAAGACTTGGAGAGTGACAAACTCTTGCGCAATTATCCACATGAGGCGATTTTAAAGTCTCTCTAATAAACTTTTGAAAAAGATAGGCGCTCTCTAAACTAGTCCTTGCTCCTCCAATTCCGGCAATACTCCTATTTCCATAATTTTTAATAATCTCTTTTATCTTCCAAGCGGCAATATCCAATGCTAAACTCAAAGGAGCTTCATAAAATCTATTATCGTATTCCACTAAATTAGCAAGTCTAACTTGTAAATCAAAAGGCATTTTATTAGCGTTTTTTCTAATAAATTCATAACTAATTAAATGTTTTTTTAAACGATATTTTAAAAACTCAAATCCGTATTTTCCTTTTATACAAAGTTCTCCTCCGCTGCTTTTGCCATTTTTGACCGAATGAATTTTAATAATTTCTCCATTTTTAACTTCGGCCTCTATCTCACACCCTACTCCGCAATAAGTACAAACGCTTAGCAAAGCTATCCTTTTTTCTTTTTTATATCCTAATTTGCAAATTTTTGCAATATTTTATCTCTAAAATCTATAGGAAGTGCGTTAAAAAGTTTCAATAAATAATAAAATCTCTTTGGAAAAGCATACTCTTTTTTTTCTTTTTCTATTGCATAAACGATTCTATCAACTCCTTCTTCAAGTTCCATTAAAAAAGGCATATAAAAATTATTTTTTGCCGTCATATCGGTTTTTATAAATCCAGGCAAAATATTAATTACTTTAATGTTATATTTGGCAAGTTGATTTCTAAGACTCTCGGCATAAGAATTAAGAGCTCTTTTACTTGAAGAATACGGCAAAGAAGTAGGAGATGCTACTATACTTGCTAAAGAAGAAATCAAAACAATTTTTCCTTTTCTTCTTTTTATCATACTTGGAACAATTTCGCTTAAAAGTGCATGAACGCTCAAAAAATTTATATCAATCGTTTTTTTAAATTCTTCAAACGGAGTAAAATTAGGAGAATGAGGAAGAGAAATACCTGCATTTGCTATAACCATATCTATATTCTTATTAGACATCTTTTTTGAAAAAATTAAAACCTCATCCAAATTAGACAAATCAAGTTCGACTGGAATAACTTTTGAGGATAAATTGGCAACTTCTTTTAATTTTTTACCATCTCTTGCCACAGCATAAATTTTTGTTGCTTTATTTAAATATCTTTTTATTAACTCTTTACCAATTCCTCTACTTCCACCTGTTATAATTACATTCAAAAAAGGCTCCTTATGAATTTTTATTTGGCTAAAATATTTACAGCATTCTTTTTACCGCCTGGGATATTTATAATTATACTAATACTTGGGGCATTTTTTGCCAGAAAGTTTAAATTTTTATTTGCTCTATCGGCTATAATTATGTATTTATTATCAATAACTCCAATTTCTAATGCCCTACTCTCTCCTCTTGAAAATTTTAAGCATAAAGACAATATAACTCCAAAAGCCGTAGTAGTTCTTGGAGGAGGAGCAAATCCAAAAGACATATTAAAAGCATCTCCAGATGGCTTTAAAAGAGAAATTTACGGTTTGATTTTAGCAAAAAAATATAATCTTCCTTTAATTATAAGCGGAGGAGGTTTTAGCAAAGAAGCAAATCTATACAAGAAAGACCTAAACTTAATAGAAAAAATTTGTAAATGCAAAATACCAATTTTTTTAGAACAAAACTCATTTAACACCTACCAAAACGCAAAATATACAGCAAAACTATTTAAAACTTTAGGTTTAAAAAAAGAAATTTATCTTGTAACAAGCGCATATCACATGAAAAGAGCCGTTATTTTATTTAAAAAATTTGGCTTTAAAATAATTACAAAACCGGTAGATTTTAAAACAACTCCAATTAATAGCATATTGGATTTTTTACCAAAAGAAGGAAGTTTTCATAAAAGTTATAAAGCCATTCACGAATATATAGGAATCTTAAGAGCTAAACTTAGATAAATAAAAATGCAACAAATACAAAAATAATAGAACTTACAACAATTAAAAAAGCAACCTTTTGAGGATATAAATCAAAAAGAGCCGCAAGATTTACATTAGTTACGGCAAGAGGAGTTAAAACTTCAAGCATTATAGCTTTTTTATAAACGGTAGGTAAAGAAAAGAATTTTAAAATAAAAAAAGTAATAAGAGGTAACAAAATAAACTTATTAAACAATACTACAAAAACCAATTTTCTTTCAACTTCTTTTATCTTAACTTCTGCTAAATATATTCCAAAAATCAAAAGTTGAACAACAATGGAAGCATAAGCTCCCATTTGTAAAATTTTCATAACGTCATTATTAATCTCTATTCCGCTTATATTTAAAACTAAAGCCAAAATTCCAGCCCAAAAAACTGGAATTTTAACTATCTTTTTTAAAGCCGTTTTAAATTCGTATTTGCCTCTTGCAAAGAAAAAAATTCCAAATGAATAAATAAAAAAAACATTTGCTAAATTAATAATAGTCGCTATACTAGCTCCTATTTCTCCAAAAAGCGCAAAACTTAAAGGAATTCCCAAATTTCCGGTATTTCCAATTAAAGGAGTAACTACGGCTATAGTTTTTAATTTCTTTTCAAAATCAAAAATAAAAAACGCAACAAAAAAAGCTAAAAAAACGGAAATTAGATAAATTATGGGAGATATAATTAAATTAAAATTCACTTTAACAAGCATAATTCCCCAAAAAGTTAAAAAAGGCTGAAGAAAATAAGTAGAAAGAATCACAAGAGTTTTTGCTTCAACCTCTTTAAAAAACTTTTTGGCAAAAAAACCTATAACAATAAACAAATAAATTCCAAAAACAACAAGCAATTATTTGCTCTTTATAAATTCGATTATCTTATCTTTAATTTCTTCTTTATTAATAATCTCTTCGTTTACTATCTCTTTATTAAAAAGCTCTCTTATAACTTCTGGCGCTTTTACATCATAATGAGTTTGAATATAAGCAATAGCATCTTTGTCAGAAATAGTATTTTCTTCAAGCTCAGCTATTTCTCTATCAACATCTTCTCCTGTTAAAGCATAATAAATACTTGGAGCAAATTTAGTCCATTCAGCCGTAGAATAAGCAACCACGTAATTTTTAAGAGCTCCTTTTTCTTTTAAAACTTCATACGCCTTTATAGCAGTTGCCGTATGAGGATCCATTAAATAATTTTCGTTATTTGCATATCTTCTAATAATTTCTTCGCATTCGGCATCTGTTGCAAAATCGGCATCAAAATCCTTTTGAATTTCTTTTAATTCATCGGAAGTTAATTCAAAATAGCCATTTTTTTCAAGAGAATTCATAAGCTCTTTAGTTCTTTCTTCTTTAAATTTATCAAAAAGCATTCTCTCAACATTGCTAGATTTAAGAATATCCATTGCTGGAGAAATGGTTTTTATAAGTCTTTTATCTCTTAAATCATATTTTCCAAATTTAATCATTTCGTATAAAACGTTATTTTTATTTGAAGCTATAACGATTTTTTCAATTGGAAGCCCCATTTTTTTTGCATAATAAGCTCCAAGCGCGTTTCCAAAATTACCGCTTGGAATTATTACATCTATTTTATCTTTTAAATTAATCTCTCCATTTTCAACAAGCTTTAAATAAGACCAAAAATGATAAATTATTTGAAAAATAATTCTTCCAAAATTTACTGAATTTGCAGCTGATAGTTTAATATTGTTTTCTTCTAAAATTTTTCTAAAATCTTCATCTTTTAAAAGAGTTTTTAAAGCGCTTTGCGCATCGTCAAAATCTCCTCTAATAGCAAGTACTTTTTCATTTTTAGCTTCAGTAGTTACCATTTGAAGTCTTTGGACCTCGCTTGTTCCTTCATGAGGAAAAATACAAACTACTTTTATATTTTCTTTATTTTCAAACGTTTTTAAAGTAGCCGGTCCAGTATCTCCAGAAGTTGCCGCCATAATTAAATAATTTTCATCTCTTTTTTTAGCAAGTTCTGATAAAATAACTCCAAAAGGTTGAAGAGCCATATCTTTAAAAGCTCTCGTTGGACCATGCCAAAGTTCAGCTACGCTTAAATCACTTTTAACTTTTACAACTGGAACAACATCATGATCATCAAAATTTCTTAAATAAGTATAAAGAGCTTTATCTATTAAATCCTTATCGATATCGATTTTAAAAAGAGACAAAATCCCTTTTGCTATATGCCTATAAGTCTTTTCATCTTGAGGATCAAGATATCTAATTAAAAATCTTTCATCTACTTTTGGAAACTTCTCAGGCACATAAAGCCCCCCATTTAAAGCGGCAGGATTTAAAATTACTTCGCTAAAACTTTTTTTATCTAAAGTGCCTCTTGTTCCTATAAATTTCATATTTTAACCTTTTTTTTGTAAAATTTTATCAAAAAAGGCTCCTTAATGGAAAAAGAGAGAAACTTTGACAATCTAACTCAAGCCGACATAATCAAATTAATGCTTCAAAGCGCTCAACACATGGTAACAAGAGAAGAGTTAAAAATAGAAATAAAAGGGAGCGAAGATAGACTTAGCGAAAAAATAGATTTAGCCGAAAAAAGACTTAACGAAAAAATAGATTCAATAGAACAAAAATTAAATGAAAAAATTCAAATTCTCGATAAAAAAATAGATCTCGTAGAACAAAAACTAAACGAAAAAATTGAAACACTTGATAAAAAAATAGATTTAGTAGAAAAAAGGCTAAACGAAAAAATTGAAATACTTGATAAAAAAATAGATTCAGTAGAAAAAAGGTTAAACGAAAAAATTGAAAAACTCGAAAAAAAAGTAGATAAAATAGATGCAAAATTCGATAGATTGACATGGTTGATAGTAGCTACGCTAATAGCTGTTTTTTTAAAGGATTATATCTTAAAAATTTTTAATTAAAGGCATATCTTGATACCTTTTCATATTCATAGTGACTATTCTTTACTTCATTCCTCAATAAAAATAAAAGATTTGGTAAAAAAAGCCAAAGAATATGGGTATACATCTCTTGGAATTACCGAAATTGATAATTTATTTAGCGCAATAGAATTTTACGAAACCTGTAAGAACAACAAAATAAATCCAATTATCGGAAGTGATGTTCTAATAAATAGAAATGAAAACCTTTTTAGATACGTATTAATTGCAAAAAATTATCAAGGCTATAAAAATTTAATGTATTTAAGTTCAATCAGCTATCTTTATCACATGAAAGGCTCTCAAGCAATAATTCCATTTGAAGAATTAAAAGAGCATCAAGAAGGAATTGCCGTAATACTTCCGATGCTTGAGAGTGAAATTGGATTTCATTTAAATTTATTTAAAGAAGAAAATATTTTAAAAGGTGCAAAAGGGATTAAAAAAGCAAAAGAAATTTTAAAAGAAATAAAAAAGCACTTAAATGAAATTTATTTAGAAATTAGAAGAGACAAATTCGAAGAAAGCCTAATCGAAAACGACTTAATTAAATTAAGCAAAGAAACAAACACTCCAATTATTGCTTCAAGCAACATATTTTATCTAAATAAACTCGATTACATTTACAAAGACGCTCTTGAATGCATAGAAGAAAACAAACAATTTGATGACATTCACAGAAGCTACGATATAGGAGAATATTACCTAAAAACTCCCAAAGATTATCAAAATCTATTTAGCGATATACCAGAAGCCCTTGAAAATAACAAAAAATTATTTAGCCAAATAAACATAGAAATACCACTTGGGAACCCAACTCCCCCTACTTTTAAATTTACGAAAGAATACTCTAAAAAAGAAGGATTAAACATTGAAAGCGATGTTGAATATTTCGAATATAAATGTTGGCAAGGGCTTGAGAAAAGATTAAAAAAAATTCCTACAAACGAACACGAAAAATACAAAAAACGACTCGAACACGAAATAAACATCATCAAAAAAATGAAATTTCCTGGATATATGTTAATAGTTTGGGATTTCATCAACTACGCAAAAGATCCCAATAGACACTTAAAAAAAACCGGTGAAAAAATTCCAGTAGGTCCCGGTAGAGGAAGCGCCGCTGGAAGTTTAGTGGCTTACGCACTTGAAATAACAAACATAGATCCAATCAAATATGGTCTTTTATTTGAAAGATTCTTAAATCCAGAGAGAGTAAGCATGCCAGATATTGATGTAGATTTTTGTCAGGAAAGAAGAGATGAGGTAATTGAATACGTTCAAAAAAAATACGGTCACGAAAACGTAGCTCAAGTCGTTACTTTTGGTTCTCTTTTGGCAAAAGGAGTTTTAAGAGACGTAGCAAGAATTTTTGGGATAGATTATTCAACGGCAGATAAATTTGTCAAATTAATTCCAGACAAATTAGGAATTACTCTAAACGAAGCAAAAGAACTTGAACCTAAAATAAAAGAAATTATTAAAGACGATCCATTATATGAAAGATTATATTCATTTGGAGAAGCACTTGAAGGACTAAAAAGAAATACTGGTAAACACGCAGCTGGAGTTGTAATTAGCGATACAAAACTTTGGGAAAAATCTCCTCTTTACAGGCAAGATGAAAATGACGAATTTCATACAACTCAATATTCTCTAAACTATCTTGAGCCAGTTGATTTAATTAAATTTGACTTTTTAGGACTTAAAACCCTAACGGTAATTAACAAAGCCGTAAAAAACATAAAACAAAACAAAAATAAAACAATAGATATAGACGATTTAAGTTTAGACGATAAGAAAGTATTTGAATTAATTCAATCTGGGAAAACTTTGGGATTATTTCAAATAGAATCAGATGGTATGCAAGATTTAGCAAAAAGACTAAAACCAACAACTTTCGAAGATATTATCGCAATGCTTGCTCTTTATCGCCCAGGTCCGATGGATGCTGGAATGCTTGATGATTACATAGAAAGAAAACACGGAAGAAAACCTATAAGCTATTTTTTTGATGAATTTGAAGAAGTTTTAAAACCTATACTTGAACCAACTTATGGAGTAATCGTTTATCAAGAACAAGTTATGCAAATAGTCCAAGCAATCGCCGGTTTTTCTCTTGGAGAAGCAGACATTATTCGTAGGGCAATGGGTAAGAAAAAAGCAGATTTAATGGCAAAATATGCAGAAGAATTTGCTACTCGCGCTCAAAAAAGAGGCTTTTCTTATGAAAATGCAAAAGCATTATTTAACTTAATCGAAAAATTCGCCGGATATGGATTTAACAAATCTCATTCCGCTGCGTATGCAATGATTACTTATCAAACAGCATACCTTAAAACATATTATCCTACAGAATTTTTTGCCGCTTTATTAACTTATGAGGCTGATAATACCGATAAAATCGCAAAATATATAGACGAAGCAAAATCAATAGGAATTGAAATCTTACCTCCTGATATTCAAAAATCAAACGCCGAATTTACTCCACTTGATAATAAAATTCTTTTTGGACTTAGCGCAATTAAAGGAGTTGGAAGCAAAGCAATAGAAAGCATTATTCAAAATAGACCATTTAAAGACATCGAAGATTTTATATTAAAGGTAGATACGACAAAAGTAAATAAAAAAGTACTCGAACAACTAATTAAATCAGGTGCCATGGATTGTTTTAAAATCCCAAGAAAAACTTTAATGGATAATCTAGAAAAAATACTTGAATTTAAAAAAAGAGTAGAAGAGAAAAAAAATGCAATAAATCATGAAACCTCCCTATTTAAAGAATTATTAATAGAAGAAACGCCAAAAGAAAAATTAGAAATTAAAAATACCGGCGAATGGGATATGAAAACCCTACTTGAAAACGAATATTCTACTCTTGGATTTTACGTATCAGCCCACCCGCTTGATCCATTTAAAGAAGAAATAAACAAAATCTCGCATAATTTATCAAGTGACATAGAAGAATTAATTGGAAAAGAAGCATTATTCATTGGAAAAATAGAAAATATAAAAACAAAAATTTCAAAAAAAGGAAATAAATTCGCAATAGTAAATTTAATGGATTATCACGGAAAAATCGAAATTATGGTTTTTGAAAGAGATTTAGAAATTTTAAATCAACTAAACAAAGAAGAACCTTTAGCATTTAAATGCAATATAGATAAAGTAGCGGATTTTTTAAGAATTACTTGTAAAAAAATTCTACCTCTAAAAGAAGCAAAAAACGAAAAAGCGGCTATAAAAGAAGAAGTTATCTTAATTGAAAAAGAAATTTCCTCAAATTACGAAGAAGAACTTATTCAAATTTATAACGAATTATCAAGAAAAAAAGGAAACAAAAGAGTAAATTTGCTTTTAAAAACTCCTTTTGGATTTAGTTTAAAGGTTGAAACAAATCTTTATATAAGTTAAAATTAAACAAAAAGGAATTAGAAAAGGGATTAAAATGCTAAAGAACTTATCTATTAAAACTCAATTAAAACTCATTCCAGCTCTCATAATAATTGCATTTTTAATAATATTTTTAAGCGTCTTTATAGGATTTAAAGCAATTGATGACAAAATAGAAAAAGCAGATTTAGCAAATAAAATTATAAAACTTCTTTATGATGCAAGAGCAGACGAAAAAAATTACATAATTTTTAAAAAAGATAAATACATAAAAGCCGTAGAAGAAAAAATTCAACAAGCCATACAAATTGCAAATTCTTTAGAAAAAGAATTTTCTTCACAAGAAAACATTGAGCAAATAAAAGAAGTAAAAAACGCTTTAGAAGAATATTTAAAATATTTTAGAATGTACGTAAAAAACAGAGAAAAAGCTCTTAATTTACAATCAATGATGATAAAAGATGCAAGAGAAGTAGAAGATATTACAAACTATCTTAGAGCAAAACAAAAAGAAAAAAGAAATAAAATTTTACAAACCGAAAAAAACATTAATAAAATAATAGCCGCCGTAGAAAAAGCTTCTTTATCAAACAAAGCGGTAAAAGAATTAGCAGAAGCAAGAATAAGCGAAAAAAATTACATAATAAGAAAAGAAGATAAATATATAACCCAAACTTTAAAAAAATTAAACAACGTAGAAAAAATCGCAAACCAATTAAAAGAAGATCTTAATTCTCAACAAAATATAAAATTTACCAATAAAATGATACAAGCCCTTCACGATTACAAAAAAGATTTTAAACAATATGCAAAAAATAAAGAAGAAGCTTTAACTCTATTGGAAAAAATGAGAAAGACCGCTCAAAAAGCAGAAAAAAAAGCAATAGAACTTAGAGCTTCTCTAAAAAAACAAAAACAATTATTATTTAAAGAAGTAATGTTTACTATTGCTTCAATTTCTATATTAGTTGCAATTTTATTAGTAACTTTAACAATGATTATTTCAAAAGAGATTTCAAAAGAAATCGAAATTATTAAAAAAGATCTTGAAAACAGAAACGGCGATTTAACCAGAGAAATAATAATTAATGCAAATAACGAAATAAACGAAATAGCAAAATTTATCAATAGATTTATCAAAAAAATGAGAGAAGTAATTACTACCATTATAGAAGTTAGCAACAAAGCCTTTTCAATTTCAACGAAACTTACAAAAATATCAAACGAAATGGAAAAAAGAGTAGAACACGAAGCTCAAATAGCAAATGAAACAATGAATATCACAATTAAAACTTTAGAAAAAAGCGAACTCGTATCTCACAAAGTAAGCGAAGTAGAAAACATAGCCAACGAATCTTTTGAAAAATTAAAAATAGCGACAGCACAAACTGATAAAATGATTTCAAAAATAAAAGAAAGCACCAATAAAGAACAAGAACTATCAAACAAAGTAGAAGAATTAAAAAACAATACTACAAACATTAAAAACATATTATCTTTAATTTCCGAAATAGCAGAACAAACAAATTTACTTGCTCTTAACGCTGCAATTGAAGCAGCAAGAGCTGGAGAGCATGGCAGAGGGTTTGCTGTGGTTGCCGATGAAATTAGAAAATTAGCGGAAAGAACTCAAGAAAACTTAAACGAAATAAATAACACAATAAATATTTTAATTAAAGAAGTAGACGAAGTAAGCGAATCAATGCAAAAAAATGCACAAGAAATTGAAACTGTTTCAATTCAAGCAAATGACGTAGAAGAAAAAATTCACGAAGTAATGGACTTTACTAAAAAAACAAATAATGCAATAAATGAAAGTATTCAAGTAATAAAAGATTTAATAACAAGTATAGAAAACATTGCTCAAAACATAAAACAAGTTAACGAAAACGCAAAAACAAACAAAGAAAATATCAACTTAATCGTCCAAATAGCAATAGAATTAGAAAAAGCAATCAACGAGTTAAATCATAAAATAAAAGAGTTTAAAGTATAAGCTCTTTTATTTCTTCTTTAAAATTACACAAAAACTGAGGAAATTCAGGATCTACTTTGCTTAAATCTACATATTTTTTCATAAATTCTTCAAGAGGAATTGCTGACTCCATTCCTAAAGAAAATCCCTTAAACATTTCTTTAAGTTTAGGAGAATCCACTAAATCAACCAAACTTTCCGCTAATGCGATTCCATCTTCAAACATACCTTCTTTATAAAAACCTATCATGTTATCAAAAAGAGTTACAAGAGCAAAAAGTTCTTCTTCATTTTTTAAATCGAATTTTTCATTATTTGAAAGTTTATTTTGATATATAACAAAAGCTTCGTTGTAAGCTTTTTCAAATGCCTCTGTAGCACCTTTAACATCATTTTTACTTAAAGCATTTCTAAACTCAATATAATGTTGTTTTACCGACATTTTTATCCTTTTTTTTTAAATTATACCATTTTTCCTTGCTATTTAACTTTTTTTCGGTTACAATGTTAAGACAAATTAAATTTTAGGAATTAACATGGAAACAATTTACGTAGGAAATATCAATTACAACGCAACTTCTGAGGAACTTAAAGAGTTATTCTCACAATATGGTGAAGTAGTAAATGCAAAAATAATTCAAGATAGAGAAACCGGAAGAAGTAAAGGTTTTGGATTTGTAGAAATGGAAAATGGAGCTCAAAAAGCCATTGAAGAGCTAAATGGAACTGAATTTCAAGGAAGAAATCTAAAAGTAAACGAAGCAAGAAAAAAAACAAGAGTATAATCTTTTGTTTTTTTATATCACGCATTATACTTATTGCTTAACTTCTAAAAAATCATATCAATTCTTACATTTTGCTTAAATTAAGCAAATTTTAAGATTATAAAAGTAAAATTTCGAACTTAAAAAACGTTATAAAGGATTCAAATGAAAAAAGGTATCCATCCTGAATATGTAGAATGTACTGTTACTTGTACATGCGGTCATACTTTTAAAATATTATCAACAAAGCCTAGCTTAAGAATTGAAGTATGCGATCAATGCCATCCTTTTTACACTGGAAAAGAAAGAAACATAGATAGAGGCGGAAAAGTAGATAAATTTAAGAAAAAATACGGTCTTTCATAATTGGTTTACTTTACTCCTACTCCAATTGGAAATTTAGAAGATATTTCAAAAAGGGCTATAAAAGCCCTTAGTATATCTGAAATTATCTTCTGCGAAGATACAAGAGTTACCAAAAAACTTCTAAATCTTTTAAATATTCCTTTAAATAAAGAATTTATTTCATTACACTCTCACAACGAAAATAAAGTACTCTTAAAAATAAATCCAGAAATATTAAAATCAAAAGAATGCGCATACGTAAGCGATGCTGGAATGCCAGCAATTAGCGATCCGGGAAGCAAATTAATACAATTTTGTCAAAAACACCAAATCCCATATACAGTAATTCCAGGAGCTAATGCCGCTTTAACCGCTTTTGTTGCAAGCGGATTTGAAGGAGAATTTTGCTTTTTTGGGTTTTTACCACATAAAGGAAACGAAAGAGAAAAAAAATTAAATGAAATCATAAATTCGAAAAAAATATCAATTCTTTACGAATCACCTCATAGAATCGAAAAATTAATAAACGAACTCAAAGAAAAAATTCCCGATAGAATCGTTTTTTTAGCCAAAGAATTAACAAAAATACATGAAACGTTTATAAAAGCAAAAGCTAAAGATATCAAAATAGAAAATACAAAAGGTGAATGGGTAGTAGTAATAGATAAAACTAAAGAGCAAAAAACTCTTACGCTAACTTATGATGAAATTTTAAAACTCCCTATCCCTCCAAAAGAAAAATCAAAGCTATTAGCCAAAATTTCTAATAAGTCTGCTAAAGAAATTTATAAAGAGCTAATCTAAATTTCAAGTTTTTTTGATAAAATACAAAGTATGATAGTTTATGGCAAAAGAGTAATAGAATACATAATTCAAAAACATCCAGATATTGTTAAAGAAATTTTAATTGCAAAAAAGCTAAATAAAAACGAGCTTAAAAAATTTAATAAATTTAAAATAAAATTTATTGATAATAAAACAGCCCAAAAATTAAGTAAAAATCAAAATCATCAAGGCTTTTTTGCAAAAATAGAATTTAATCCTCCAATATGGGATATTGTAGGAAATAAAATTTTAATATTGGAAAATGTAACTGATATGGGAAATATTGGTGCTATAGTAAGAACAGCTTACGCACTTGGAATAGATCTTTTAATAATTACTGGAATAAAAGAATTAAAATGGGATAGAGTAATTAGAACAAGTGCGGGAGCTGCCATAGATATGAAAATATTAGTACATCAAAATATCCTTGAACTTATCAACATTTTAAAAACCAAAAATTATTTAATAGTAGGTGCCGATTTAGGAGGAAAATGCAAACCCTCAAAAAAAGAAAAAATAGCTTTAATTATGGGTAACGAAGGTGAAGGACTAAGCAAAAGAGTAAAAGAAAAATTAGACGAAATTATTACGATAGAAATGAAAAGAGATTTTGATTCTTTAAATGTATCGGTAGCAGCCGGAATTTTAATAGATAGGATAACCAATGAATGTAGATAAATTTTTTGAACAACATTCAATCGAAGAAATTTCAAAAAAAACAAAAATATCCCCTATTTCTTTAAGATTCATAAAAAACAAAGAATTTGAAAAAATCCCAAGAGTAAAATTTATTGGATTTATAAGATTAATCGAAAGAGAATACGGAATTGACTTATCTGAATTAATAGAGGAATACAACTCTACCGTAAAAAATCAATCCTCTCCTACTCCCCAAAAAATAAAAGTTCAAAAAAAAGAAACTCCAATTATTTTATACATACTTATAGCGTTAACTTTACTAATTTCTGGAGCAATCTTATACAAAACCACTCAACCAACAAAAACAGCACCTATAAAAAATAACTTAGAATTTTCAATAGCAGAAAACAACGCTTCAACTATCACAACGCAAAACGATATGTCTATCATAGAAAACAATCTAACCTATAAAATAGAAGAAGAAAATATTTCTTTAGAAGAAAACAAAACAAAAAAAATTTCTATCAACGAAATAACTATAATTCCCAAAGAAAAAGTATGGTATAGAATAATTAATCTTGATACAAACAAAACTTATGAATATCTTACTACAAAAATTCACTCTTTTAAAGGAAAAAATTTCTACATAAAACTTGGACACGGAAATGTAACTATAGAATATGGAGATTACAATATTACACCAAATACTAAAAAAATTGTAAAAATACTACTAAAAAATGGAAAATATGAATACGTAAAAGGTCTTAAATGAAGAAAATTTTAATTTTTCTTTTCTTTACTTTTGCGTTTTCTTACAATATAAAAGATATCGTAGGAGAAAGAATTTATAACCAATATCAAGGAATAATTAAAACAATAGAAAAAAACGCTCCAAACAACTTAGCAGAACTTATTACCATTCTTAAAGAAAATGGTCTTATTGAATTATTCTTCGATACACCAAAAACCATTCATCCAACTTTTATATTCACAAACAAAAATCCCCAGTTTAATACAAAAATTTTATATTTAAGCTTAAAAAATTTAGGATATTACTACTTTTATCCTTCTTTTATCAAAAACAATCAAAATTTTAATATCACAATTGAAATGAAATCTACTCACCATATAGATCCCGTAAATTTTATAAACGAAATATCAAAATATGGATGTAAAGTAATTAATATAAAAAACAAAGAAGATTTTATTTACACCATCGATTGCTTAAACGAAATTTTACCAGTCCCCAAAATAACCCATAAAACAAAATCTTTCTTAAACGTAAAAGGAGAATATTGGTTTGATACAAATAATTTTAAAAGCATACTAATTACTACTTCTAAATTTGATAAATGGCATCCTTATATAAGTATTTACGATAAGAATTTAAATCCCATTTTCATCTACACTTCTAAAAACATTCAAAAAAAAATAAAATTGAATCTAACAGAAGATACAAAATATATAAAAATTAGAGATAATTTCACAAAAGAAAACATAAAAAGAGGAATTTTTATAAAAGGATTACAATGAATCATTTTGAAAGAATCGAAAGATTGCCAAATTATATTTTTGCGGTAATAAACGATTTAAAACTTCAAGCAAGAAGAGCTGGAGAAGACATTATAGATTTTTCAATGGGAAATCCTGATGGTCCAACGCCAAAACCAATAGTAGACAAATTAATAGAAGCGGCTCAAAAACCAAAAAATCACAGATATAGCGTCAGTAAAGGAATTTATAAACTAAGAGAAGCAATATGTAATTGGTATGCAAAAAGATATAATGTAACGTTTGATCCAGAAACTGAAGCAGTAGTTACAATGGGTAGCAAAGAAGGATATGTTCATTTAACGCAAGCTATTACTAACGTAGGAGATGTTGCAATAGTCCCAGATCCGACATATCCTATACATTCATACGCTTTTATGTTAGCAGGGGCAAGTGTTAGAAAAGTAAAATTACCTTATAACGAAAATTATGAATTAATAGAAGATGAATTTTTTAAAGAATTACAAAGAGCCATAAAAGAGAGCGTTCCTAAACCTAAATTTTTGGTATTAAATTTTCCTCACAATCCAACAACCGTAACCGTAACAAAAGAGTTTTATCAAAAAGCCGTAGATTTTGCAAAAGAAGAAGGATTATATATAATTAGCGATATAGCATACGCAGATATAACATTTGATGGATACATCACTCCTAGTATTTTTGAAGCCAAAGGAGCAAAAGAAGTAGCAGTTGAAAGTTTTACTTTATCCAAAAGCTATAACATGGCAGGTTGGAGAGTTGGATTTATGGTAGGAAATCCAACTCTTATTGGAGCGCTTCAAAAATACAAATCTTGGATAGATTATGGAATGTTTACCCCAATACAAGTAGCGGCAACGGTTGCTCTTAGAGATTACCAAGATTTAGTAAAAGATATAGTAAAAACTTACGAAAGAAGAAGAGATGTTTTAATTGAAAGTTTTAAAAATGCAGGATGGGAAATAAAAAAACCTCACGCTACAATGTTCGTTTGGGCTAAAATTCCAGAAAAAGTAAGACATCTTGGAAGTTTAGAATTTGCTAAAAGACTTTTAACTGAAGCTCATATTGCTGTAAGTCCAGGAATTGGATTTGGGGCATATGGAGATGATTATGTAAGAATAGCATTAATCGAAAACGAAAAAAGAATTCGCCAAGCTGCCAAAAACGTAAAACACTTTTTGAAAGAATTCAAGTGAAAAAAGATTTGATTTTAAAAGAAATAACAAAAGAAGTTGTAAAAGATATTTTAAAATACATTCTAAACATTGACATTCAAGAATTTGAATTTTTAGACTTTGAGTTTCCAAAAATAGAAAAAAGAGAAGCAGATATTTTAATTAAAGCAAACAATAAAATTTTACATATAGAATTTCAAAGCAGAAACGATAAAAATATGCATATTAGAATGGCTCGATATTTTTTAGAAATTTTTTCAAGATATAATCTAGAAATTTATCAATACGTTTTGTTTTTAGGAAAAGAAAAAATTACTATGAAAAACAAAATAAAAACCAATAGTTGCTATTTTGAATACGAAATAATCGATTTAAAAACAATTCCTTGCGATAGATTTTTAAAAATAGACAATCCAAAAGCCCTTGTATTAGCAATTTTATGTGATTTTCAAGAAAATAATCCAAAAGAAATTATAAAAGAAATTCTTCATAAACTTTATAAACTATCAAAAAACGAAAACGAATTTAGAAAATATTTATTAATGCTTGAAGAATTGTCTACCAGTAGAAATTTAAAAGAAGAAGTAAAGGAGGCAGAAATGGGACTTCAAAACTTAACTTGGGAAGATTTGCCAAGCTATGAAATTGGACTAGAAAAAGGAATGCAAAAAGGATTAGAGCAAGGACTTCAACAAGGACTTCAACAAGGACTTCAACAAGGACTTGAAAAAGGAAGAATAGAAGGAAAAATTTTAGCTTATTACGAGCTTGGAATCGATACTAAAACCATCGCTCAAAAAGTAAAACTTACAGAAGAAGAAGTAAAAGAAATCATAAACAAACATTTTAAGGGAAAAAATGGTTAAGATAGGAATTATTGGAGTTGGAACTGTAGGAGAAGCTGTAATTAAAAATCTAGAAAAAAATAAAGAAATCATCAAAGCAAGAGCCGGAAAAGAAATAAAAGTAGTAAAAGGAGTTGTGAAAAACTTAAACAAAAAAAGAGACATAAATATTCCTTTAACTACCAACTATAAAGAAGTAACTCAAGATCCAGAAATAGATATAGTAGTTGAATTAATAGGAGGAGTTGATAAAGCATATGAAATAGTAAAAGATGCTCTTTTAAACAACAAAGCGGTTGTTACGGCAAATAAAGCTTTACTTGCATACCATAGATTTGAACTTCAAAAAATAGCAAAAACTCCTTTTGAATACGAAGCAAGCGTTGCTGGAGGAATACCAATTATTAAAGCTTTAAGAGATGGTCTTAGCGCAAATCACATTTTGGAAATAAAGGGTATAATTAATGGAACATGCAACTATATTTTAACAGAAATGAAAAAAGGCAGAAACTATCAAGAAGTTTTAAAAGAAGCTCAAGAAAAAGGATACGCAGAAGCCAATCCAACTTTTGACGTAGGAGGATTTGATGCAGCTCATAAACTTTTAATATTAGCAAGCATAGCATATAATATTGATGCAAAACCAGAAGATATATTGATAGAAGGAATTGAAAACATTAACTTAACGGATATTGAGTTTGCAAAAGAATTTGGATATGAAATAAAACTTCTAGGAATTGCAAAAAAAGTCAAAAATCAAATAGAACTTAGAGTTCATCCAACACTCATTAAAAAAGAAGAAATGATTTCAAAAGTAGAAGGAGTAATGAACGCCATAAGTGTTAAAGGAGACGTAGTAGGTGAGACTATGTATTATGGTCCAGGAGCTGGAGGAAATCCAACAGCAAGTGCTGTTATTAGCGACATAATAGAAATTGTAAGAGGCAATAACTCTCCTATGCTTGGATACAAAATTCCACTTGAAATAGAAAATTTAAGTTTAAAACCTATTGAAGAAATTGAAAGCAAATATTATTTAAGAATTGCGGTAAACGATAAAATCGGAGTACTTGAAAAAATAGCCCATATTTTAGCAAGCAACAATATCTCAATTGCTTCGTTTTTACAAAAACCAAAAGAAAAATACGTAAAACTTTTATTTTCTACTCATAAATGTAAAGAAAAAGAAATTAAAAAAGCAATTAAAGAAATAGAAAAACAAGAATTCGTTATCAAACCAATTAACTATATCAGAATCGAAGAATGATTAACAAATTAAAAAAAATTTCTCTTTTTTTTAACATCGAAGACTCAATTTTAGAAGAAATTTCTTCTTTTTGTTCTCTAAAAAAATACCACAAAGACGAAATAATTTTTTATGAAAACGAAAAAAGCAATTACTTTTATGGAATTTATCAAGGACAAGTTTTAATGTATGATGTTGATTTAAAAGGAAACATAATTCCAAAAAATCAATTTGGATGCGGAGATATTTTTGGACTAATCGCGCAAATACAAAACAGACCTTATTGCTTAAATGCAAAAAGCGAGAGTGAGAGTGAAATTATCCTAATAGATTATTCAAAATTTAAAAAATATATCTCAAATCCACCATTTAGCGATAGAATAATAAAAATGTTAAGCAACCAAATAGTCCAAGAAATTGAATTTAATAAACTTCAAAAGTTTGATTCAACAAAAAGAGTAATTCATGCCCTTTTAAACTTTCCCCATAGGTTCATAAAAAAGAAAAAATACCTCTTAGCAAAAGAGCTTAACATGTCTGCTGAAACGCTTAGTAGAATTTTAAGTAAACTAAAAAACGAAGGCATTGTTTGTTATTGTGAAAAAGCTATAAAAGTATTAGATCACGAAAAATTAAGAAAAAAACTTTAAAATCAAAAAATTAAAAAGTAACTCTCAGACACCTTTTTTTTAAAAGAAAAAAAGGGCAAAAAGCCCAAAAAATTAGAATTTATATTTAGCTTCAATTCTTACTGTTTTTGTTGCATCTTTATCGCTGTCCCATTTAGTGTGATCATACAATGCTTCAAAGCTTAATTTTTTGTTGTATGAATAAGTTACTTTTGCAGTCCAGTCTTTATTTTTATCATCAACTACTTTATTTTTGATATGTGAATACGCCAATGTTGCGCTTACTTTATCCATTGGTTTAAAAGTAACATCGGCATAATACATATGAGTATCAGTGTAATTTGCTATATCATAATCACTATAAGTAGCAGCTTGACTATTTGCTAAAGGTGAATCTACAGATAAATCAATAACACCTATTTTTTTATTTGTTTTTGCATACCCAACTCTTACATCAGCCATATCCATTCCAGCTTCTACATTAATATTGTAGAAAGCTTTATTACCAGTATCGTAATCTCCATTTTTATAAGCAGTAGCTATCTTAGTACCAGTTAAATCCTTACTGACACTATCTATAGCTGTATCGTCAAGTTTAGAATTTGCATAATCAAAATGCACTCCTAATTTAACGCCATCAAGATTTGCAAGTTGAGAAATATCAACATTAGCGCTTAATATTACGTCATGTTTTAAAAGATTTTCAACTTTAAAATACCATAATTGAGCATCAACTCCATCTCCTTTATACATACCTGCTAATGCATACACATCGTTATTTATAACATTTCCAGCATAATCATATGTATCACTATTAATTTTAGGACTTTCTGCCCATTCAGGAGAATATGGTGATGCATGTTTAAGAGCTTCTACATAAGCAGCAGCTACAGTAAATCCATTTCCTAAGTTATATGAAGCTATTGCACCAGCTCCATGTGAAGGTGTTGCAGGATCAACGCTTGTAATTGGTGTAGCCACAGGAAGTTTACCTGCCATTAAGTTCAATCCACCATTGCTATATTTCATAAAAAGAAGATTGTTAACCATAGTTGAATCAACTGTACTAGCATCTACACGCCCATCATTTGATTCTGTATGTTTAATATAAGTTTGAGTAGAATTTCTAAATACAAACTTAATGTTTTCATCTACTGGAACAGTAAAAATGAAAATTCCGTTTGTTCTCCACATACTATTAGTGTCCTCAGTTTTTACATTGTAATATCTAATTCTCAACATTCCGCTTAAATTAACATTTTTAATAGCCTCAGTTAATGGAGTAGCGCTTGCTACACTCATTGCACCCATAGCTATTACAGCTGCTAAAGACAATTTTTTTAGCATTCTCTCTCCTTTTAGTTTATTTTTTGTCTCAGTATTATATCGACAAATAAAAAAAAAATCAAATACTTTTGTGCTATTTTTGTGCAAAATTAAACTAAATTTAATCTTCATAAAGAGGCATTCCCATGAGATGATATCCAGCATCTACATAATGAACTTCACCAGTAACTCCGGAGCTTAAATCACTTAATAAATACATTCCAGAATTTCCAACTTCTTCAATTGTTACGTTTTTTCTAAGAGGAGAATTTTTTTCGTTATATTTAAGTATTTCGCTAAAATCTCCTATACCACTTGCTGCTAAAGTTTTTATAGGTCCAGCACTTAAAGCGTTTATTCTAATTTTTTTCTCTCCCAAATCCACAGCTAAATACCTAACACTTGCTTCAAGTGCCGCTTTTGCAACTCCCATTACGTTATAATGAGGAATATATCGAGTTGAACCAATATACGTTAAAGTCAAAATACTTCCTCCCTCATTAATTATCGGCAAAAGTTTTTGAGTTAGTTCAATTAAAGAATATACGCTAATCTCCATTGCTATATTAAAAGCTTCTTTTGAAGTATTTATAAATTTCCCATCAAGAGCTTCTCTTGGAGCAAACGCTACAGAATGAACTAAAAAATCAATTTTACCATAATCTTTTTCAATAGATTCTCTAAGAGCATTTATTTCCTCTTCTTTAGTAACATCAAGAGGATAAATATGCTTTACTTCAAGCTCATCGGCAACCTTTTCTACCCTTTTTTTCAGTTTATCATTTTGATAAGTTAAAATCACTTCCGCACCTTCTCTTTTACATGCCTTTGCAATTCCATATGCAATTGAGCGATTATTTGCTACACCAATAATAAGTCCTTTTTTACCTTTCATTATCATTTTATCTCCTTTGCTATTTCAATCATTTTTTTAAAAACTTCAACATCTAAACTCGCACTTCCAACCAATACTCCATCTACATTTTGAATATTTAAAATTTCTTTAATATTACTCAATTTTACGCTTCCACCATACAAAATAGGTTGATTTGTCATTTTTCTAATTTCCAAATGAGTTTGCCTAATTTCCTCAACACTTGCGCTAATTCCACTTCCAATAGCCCAAACAGGCTCATACGCAATAATTAATTTTTCATACCCTAAATCAATCCCTTCAAGCTGAGATTTTAAAACTTCAACTACAGCTTTTATTCCTTTTTTTCTAACTTCAAGCTTTTCCCCAATACATAGAATAATCTCAAAATTTTGTTCCTTATAAAAATTAAACTTTTTAGCAATAAATTCTTGAGATTCGCCTAAAATATTTCTTCTTTCGCTATGCCCTAATAAAATTTTATCAATGTTAAATTCTTTTAATTGTTCAAGCCCAATTTCTCCGGTATAAGCCCCGTTATTAGCTGGATAAGCGTTTTGAGCTCCAACTATTTCATCTTCTATCAAAGCGCTACATGGAGGATAAACCCTAACCACCACATCTTCAAAATCGATTTTTTTAAGTTCTTTTAAATATTCGATTGTCTCTTTTCTTGTCTTATTCATTTTAAAATTTGCCGCTACTATCATATTAACACTCCACATTTTCTTCTACTTCTAAAGCTGCAATTCCCGGAAGCTTTTTGCCTTCTAAAAGTTCTAAGCTTGCTCCACCTCCAGTTGATATAAAAGTCATTTCCTCATCATCTCCCGCTCTTTGAACCGCATCTGCCGTATCTCCTCCTCCAACTACTTTAATTCCATGACTTCTTGCAATTTCATGAGAAATTTTAAAAGTTCCTCTACTAAATTTATCCATTTCATATACGCCCATTGGTCCATTCCAAAGAATAGTTTGAGCATCCCATAATACTTCTCCAAATAACCTAACGCTTGCTGGTCCTATATCAAGCCCCATCCATTCATCAGGTATTTCTTGAAAAGTTACGTATTTAACCATCGCATCTTCAGCAAACTTATCGGCTACTACTATATCTACAGGCAAATAAAATTTAACTCCAAGCCTTTTAGCTTCTGCCATAATTTTTAAAGCCTCATCTATCAAATCATCTTCTACTAAACTTTTACCCACATTATATCCCATCGCTTTTAAAAAAGTAAAAGCCATACCTCCACCAATAATCATCTTATCTACTTTTGGAAGCAAATTAATTAACGCTTGAAGTTTTCCGCTAACTTTGCTTCCTCCAATAACCGCAACAAAAGGTCTAACCGGTTTTTGAAGAAGCTTATGAAAGAAATTTATTTCTTTAAGCAATAAAAATCCAGCCGCTTTATGACATTCGTCATAAAATCTGGTAATTGCTTCAACGCTAGCATGAGCTCTATGACTTACCCCAAAAGCATCATTTACATAAAAGTCTCCAAATTCGGCAAGCTCTTTTGCAAAGCCTTCATCGTTTTTAGTTTCTCGGCTATCAAATCTTACATTCTCAAGAAGTAAAACTTCTCCTTCTTGAAGATTAGCCGCTTTAGTTTTTGCATCTTCTCCAACAACGTCTTTAGCCATAATAACGTCTTGTTTTAATAAATGAGAAAGCCTTTTTGCTACAGGCTTTAAAGAATATTTTTCGTTAAATTCTCCTTTTGGTCTACCAAGATGAGAAGCTATAACAATTTTACACTCGTTATCTAAAAGATACTTAATAGTAGGGAGCGCCATTCTAATTCTTCTATCATCCATTATATTTCCAAATTCATCCAATGGCACATTAAAATCGCATCTTAAAAATACCCTATCACCCTTTTTTAAAGGCAAATCTTTTACCGAATTTATTTTCATACTTCTCCTTTTTTACAAAATTATAACAAAATAAATCTCGCCATATCCAAAAGCCTATTGGCATATCCCCATTCGTTATCATACCAAGCAAAAAGTTTTAACATGTTTTTATTAGTTTGAATTAAATCAAAAGCTACAATTGCACTCTCGCTCCTACCATTGATGTCGCTACTTACACAATAATCTCTATCAATTCCCAAAATTCCTTTTAAATCCGTATTAGCATGAAACTCAATAACATCTTTTACCTCATCAACGCTTATCTCTTTTTTCAAATCAACGACCAAGTCAAGCAAAGATACATTATTTACCGGAACTCTTACACTTTTTCCATCAAGTTTGTTTTTTAAATTTGGAAGAACCCTATATATTGCACTTGCCGCTCCAGTAAAAGTTGGAATAATATTGCTTGCTGCCGCCCTACTTCTCCTAAGATCTCTAAAATTTGGAGCATCAAGGAGTTTTTGATCCATCGTATAACTATGAATGGTAGTAATAAATCCTCTCTCTATTCCAAACTTTTCGTCTAAAATTTTAGCTATTGGAGCCAAACAATTGGTAGTACAAGAAGCGTTGGAGATAATATTTTCTTTTTTGTATTCTTTATGATTTACTCCCAAAACATAAGTTGGAGTTTCATCTTTAGCTGGAGCTCCTAATATAACTTTTTTACAATTTTTTAAATAACATTCAACTTCTTTTGAAGTTAAAAATTTTCCACTACACTCAAGTACAACATCAGCTTTAAAAATATTTTCTTGAGGTGTCGAATTAGTAGAATATTCAATAAAAAATTTCCCTACTTTTAAAGTATTTTTATCCAAAACCTCTACATCTTCTAAAACTCCTCTAACGGTATCATGTTTTATTAAATAAGCTGCAATTTCTATTGGCATAATATCATTAACCGCCACAACTTCTACATCACTTCTTTTAAGAGCCGCTCTAAGCACACTTCTTCCAATTCTGCCAAACCCATTAATGGCTACTTTCATTCAATTGCCTTTTTTATTGGAATTATATATAATTATTAAAAAAAGGTATCTATTGAATTTAAAAAGAATCAAAATTGCCAAAGCAATTTTAACAAATAAACACATCAAAAACTTAGTTATATAAATTAATGGCAAATAAATGAAAACAGCGATATTTGGCGGAAGTTTCGATCCAGTCCACTTAGGACATATCAAAATAGTAAAAAAAGCATTAAACGAACTAGATATAGATAAGCTAATTATTATGCCAAATTATCTAAATCCTTTAAAAAACCAGTTCTCAGCACCTCCAGAAATTAGATTAAATTGGCTTAAAAAAGTATTTCATAATTACCCAAAAGTGGAAGTTAGCGATTTTGAAATAAAACAAAACAGACCCGTCTATTCAATCGAAACCATACAAAAATTTAAACCCACATATTTTATAATTGGAAGCGATAATTTAAAAACGCTTCATAAATGGAAAAATATAGACAAAATTTTAAATTTAACAAAATTTGTAGTAGCGACAAGAGGGAAAGTTGATGAAAAATTATTAAAAAAGTATAATATCGACAAAATTTTAAAAATAGACGTTCCAATTTCGTCCACTGAAATTAGAAATGGCAAATTTAAATATTTACCAAAAGAAATAGAAAATGAAATAAAGGAGTATTATGGACAGAATAAAAAAAATTGTCAATTTGCTTGATGAAAAAAAAGCTCTTGATATTACAACTCACGATTTAACAAATACAGATTATTTTGTAGATCACGTTATAGTAGCAACTACAATGGCAGACAAACATGGATACGCACTATTAGATCATTTAAAGAAAAATTTAAAGCCACAAGAAAGTTTTTTAGGAGTAGATGAAAGCGATGATTGGATCTTAATAGACTTAGGAGATATTTTGATTCATTTAATGAGCGAAGAATATAGAGCAAAATATCAAATGGATAAATTTTTAGAAGAACTAAAAGCTAAACGTCCCACTCGCTAATTAGCTTTATTCCTTCTTCTTTTAATATTTTAGACGTAAGTCCTGGTGCATCGCATTTACATTCAAATCCATTCACATAAGCGCTTGTTTTTTTTATTCCACAACTTGGAGACTTTTCTTTTCCAATAAAAATTTGTATTTTTTCTTCTTTACAAATTCTAAGAGCCTCTTTTGCTCCTTTTAAAAACTCTTTGGTCTTATCAACTCCATTAATATCAACTATTTTATCTCCAATAAACCTCGCTGGAGGTCTTGGAGTAGGAAGAGCTACTTCCTCCGGACAAAAAGGTATAAGTTCATATTTGTTTTTAAGTTTTTCTAATGTTTCTTTATCAAGAGGTTTTGATTTACCATCATATCTACACTTAAATCCTAACATACACTTACTAATCATCGCTTTCATAATAAATTCCTACATTCTCTCTTTAGCCTCAATTCCAAGCAAAAAGAGTCCAAGTTTTAAAATACTTCCAACTACCGCAAGGATTTTTAATCTTTCTTTTTCTCGTTCGCTTCCAATAACTTTGTTTTTATTATAAAACTTATGAAATTCACTTGCCAAATCAATCAAAAAGTTTGTAAGCCTATGAGGCTCTCTATTTACAAAAGCATCTTCCAAAACATAAGGCAATTGAAGTGCCAAGAATAATAAATCTTTTTCATCTTGAGTAAGATTTGTCAATTTAACATCTCTAACATCATCGTATTCAATTCCTTTGTTTCTGAAAATACTTCTTATCCTTGCATGAGCGTAATTTACATAATAGCTTGGATTAGAAGAATCTTCTTTTTTTAATTCTTCTACATCAAACTCAAGATGAGTATCCGCTTTTTTCGTTAAAAATATAAACCTTAAAGCATCTGCTCCTACATCATCAACCACATCTCTTACCAAAATAAAATTTCCTGCTCTTTTACTCATCTTATAAGGTTCTCCACCTTTTAGAAGTTTTACCATTTGAGAGAGCAAAATCTCCAGCTTCTCAGGATCAAATCCCAAAAATTTAATTGCCGCTTTAACTCTTGCTATATAACCGTGATGATCAGCTCCCCAAATATTTATATATCTATCGTATCCTCTTTTAAATTTATCCCAATGATAAATAATGTCTCCAGCCAAATAAGTAGGGCGTCCATCTTCTCTAACTACTACTCTATCCTTTTCGTCTTTAAATTCGCTACTTTTTAACCAAATTTTCCCATCTTTTTCATAAAGCGCACCGTTTTTTTCTAAAATAGCCCTAACCTCATCCCAATATTTATAAAGACTTCTTTCACTTACCCAATTATCAAAAGGAGTAACTTTAAGAGCCTGAATATCTTTTTTTATTTCTTCAAGCATTTTATCTTTTGCCCAAAGACTTAATTCTTCTCCAAACTCTTCTTTTTTAAAATATTCTTCTTTAAATACCTCAATCGCTTCTTTAGCCAAATCTTTAATATATTCCCCTTTATAATATTCCTCCGGCCAATTAACCTCAAATCCTAAAATCTCTTTTGCAGCAAGAAACACAGATAATCCGAGCAAATAAATTTGCCTTCCGGCATCGTTTACATAATATTCTGTCGTAATTTTATAACCTATATGTCTTCCAATTCTTGTTAGAGCATCTCCAAAAATAGCCCCTCTTGCATGACCTATATGAAGAGGACCTGTTGGATTTGCCGAAATATATTCAAGTAAAATTGATTCATCTTTTGTGCTTTTAGCAAAATTTTCTTTTTCATCAAGCACTTTATTTGAAAACTCATCCAAAAACTTATCGCTAAGCTTAATATTTACAAACCCTCCAACGGCTTCTACGTTTTCAAATTCTTCACATTTTACCTTTTCACAAATTTCTTTTGCAAATTCAACTGGATTTTTTTTATTTATTTTTGCGTATTTAAACACAGGCACGGCATAATGTCCAAAATCTTTTTGCTTTGGCTTATTAATGGGAGGTTCTTCTCCCAAATGTTTTTTAAAAATTTCAGCAACTTTCTTCTTCATTACTTCCTCCAATACTCTATAAATTTATCAATATCGTATTTTGAAGTTTTAATTAAAGAAGCTATGGCAATCGATTTTATAAATTCTTTAGATTCTTCAAAATTTTCGTTTATTAACAAATAATCGTATTCTGGAATTCTTTTCATTTCATGAAGAGCGTTAATAAGCCTAACTTCCAACGATTCTTCGCTTTCAGTCCCTCTTTTTTTCAATCTTTCTATTAAAACATGTTTATTTTTCGTAGTTACAAATACGCTTGTTACAATATTTGGATATGCTTTTCTAACGGCTTCGTGTCCTTGAACATCAATATCTAAAAAAACTATTTTACCTAAATTTAAAGCTTCATCTATCTGCCTTTTACTCGTTCCATAAAAGTTCCCGTGAACTTCAGCCCATTCAAGAAAATATCCTTCTTCTACATCTTTTAAAAACTCTTCTTTGCTTACAAAATAATAATCAACCCCATCCTTTTCACCTTCTCTTTTTGGACGAGTAGTAGTAGAAATGCTAAAATAAGCCCTATCTTTTAACTCGCTACAAACTTCCCTTGCCAAAGAAGTTTTTCCACTTCCACTTGGACCGCTTATTACTAAAATGCTTCCTTTTACTTTCATATATTCCATTTTATCCTCCAAAATCAATCGTAATCGTTACTTTCGCTTTCGCTTTTTTAAGTTCTTCCCAATTTATGTTTAAAATGTTTCCAAGAGTTTTTTCTTCAATACTTTTTTCCGCACAATTATCTTCTTTCACTTCTTTAATTTCCTTATCTTCACCAACTTCATCAAACTCGCTTTTATCTTCTTGAATTTCATTTTCTTGTACCGATTCATCCTCATTTACATCTTCGCCAAGAGCTTGTGCAATTTCTTTTTCATCTACCTCTAATTTATCAAGTTCACTCAATTCATCTTCAAAATCATCCATATTTTCAATAGTTTCGTTCATCTCTTCCATTTTATCCTCGCTTTCTTCATTTTGATTTTCAAAATCTTTAGTTAAATCTTCAATATTATCTTCCGCTAAATCTTCAATATCACCTTCCGTTAAATTTTCAACACTATCTTCCGTTAAACCTTCAATATCTTCCTCAACATTTTGATCTTCAATATCTTCATTTTCTTGATTAACTTCTTTATCACTTTCAGAAATATCTAAATTACCTAACTCTTCATCAATTTCTTCATTCATTTCTTCATTATCAGATTCTTTTACGCTTTCTTCAATGTTTTCTTCAATATCCAAATCCAATTTCTCATCTGCCATTTCTTCATTATCAATTTCGTTTAAATCTACTGCTGTAATATCTTCATCGATTTCTTCTTTCTCTTTCATTTCCTCTTCTAAATTCTCATTAAGCTCATCTTCTTTTATTAGTTCATCTGCGTTTACTTCCACATCTTCTTCAATATCATCATCCAAACTTTCAGTATTTAACTCTTCATCATCTACAAACACATCGTCAATATCCCCTATATCAAAATCATCTGAAGCCTCATTATCTATATCCAAACTATCTAAATCCTCAATATCAAAATCGTCTGAAAAATTTTCTTGAGAAGGAGAATTTAATATATTATCAAGCAAAGCAATCAAATCCGTAGGTAAAAAAGGTTTTATTAAATATTCATCAAATCCATCTTTTTTCTCTTCATTTTTTCCTAAAATCAATACAAACTTAGCATTATTAAAGGTCGATTTTAAATTATTTAACAATTCTTCATCTAATATTTCGTTATCTACGAAAACAACGTCAAACTCACCTTCTGGCAAATAATCTTTACCGCCTATTTCTATTTCATCGCCTCTTTTTTCAGCCGCTAATTTAAAAAGTTTTTGAATAGTCACGTTTTCGCTAATTAGTAAAACTCTCATCTCCCGCCTTGTTTTTTTATATAATTATATTAAAAAAGGAGCAAATTTGAAAAAAATACTCCTTATCCTAATAGGAGCAATTCTTTTTGCCCAAGAAGTTTACTTTATGCCAATGGAAGGAGAAATTGCTCAAAAAAGACTTTATAATTTATTCTCTCACGCTAAAAACATTAAAATGATAATTTATACCTTTACAAATAAAAAATTAGCAAAAGCTTTAAAAATTGCGGCAAAAAACGGCGCGCAAATAGAAATCATAGCAGATAAAAAAGAAGCAAAATATCGCTATAGCGTCATTCCAAATTTAGCGGCAATTAAAAATATCAAAGTATATCTCTTAAGTGGAAAAAACTATAAAAACGGAAAAAAAGCGAAAATGCACATAAAAATGAGCATCGTAGACAATAAATATCTAATCATTGGAAGCGCTAATTATTCAGTAAGCGCTTTTTTTAAAAATTACGAATACATCTTAATAGAAAAAGACAAAAAACTAATTGATAAATTTATAGAGTTCTTTAAAAAAATAAAACTACTCTCAGTTCCTTATAGATTTTCAAACAAAAGCTAAAACGGCTCTAAAAGCTTCTTTTAATTCATTTGAAAACATTACCATCATACTACCTAAAATTGCCATTAAAACAAGAAAAGAAACGAAAATTTTTATAGGAAATCCCACAACAAGCAGATTAAATTGAGGCATCGTTTTCATAATCATAGCAAAAATTATATCAGCCATAAGAGAAATCGCTAAAATTGGAAAAGCAAAACCAACTCCCAATAAAAAATATTTTTTCATATAAACCAAAAAATATTCATATACGCTATGGTAATTAAAAAACGCTCCAAAAGGCAACTTTTTCATTATATCGCTAATTAATAAAATCTCTAAATGATCGCCCCCAAAAGAGAGAAAAATTAAAATCGCTACCCAAATAAAAAATTGAGCAACTATAGTAGATTGCCCTCCAAAATTTGGATCGATTACATTTGCCATTGTAAAACCCATTACAAAGCTTATTTGTTCGGCTCCATATTTCAAGACATCAAACATTAAATTAAGAGCCATTCCCACAAAAAAACCAAAAGCAACCTCGTTAAAAATAGCTAAAATTAAATTAATAAGATTAATTTCAAAATTAACTTTTGGCACAATCGGAAAAAATAAAATAGTTAACCAAAAACTAAAAGCGGCCTTAGCAACCACTGGAATATTCATATAATTAAAAAAAGGCAAAAAAGAAAACAAAGCACTTATCCTGATAAATAATAACAAAAAAGTAACTACATTTACCGGCGTTAAAAATTCAATTAACTCCAAAAATTTAACCTTTTGTTTTTTAATTCGTAAACTTTATCAAATTTTTTTGCTATTTCAATATCATGAGTTACGGTAATTAAAGAAGCATTATTTTTTTCACAATATTCAAACATAACCTCAATCACTTCCAAAGCGTTCTCCATATCAAGATTTCCAGTAGGCTCATCAGCAAAAATAATTTTTGGCTTTTTACTCAAAACTCTTGCTATACTTACTCTTTGCTGTTGTCCTCCAGAGAGAGTTTGAACGTTTTGATAAATTACATTTTCTATTTTAAGTCTTTTTAACAATTTAAAATCTATTTTTTTATTGCTAAGAAGAGCCGCTACTTTTAAATTTTCATACGCGCTAAAAGTACTAAAAAGATAATGAAATTGAAAAACTATTCCAATTTTTTCTCTTCTTATTTTAATTAACTCTTCCTCGCTTAAAGAATAAATATTTCTCTCATCTATAAAAACTTCTCCTCTATTTGGTTTTAAAAAAGTTGAAAGAATATGCAAAAGAGTAGACTTCCCGCTTCCGCTACTCCCAACGATTGCTATTTTTTCTTTTGGTTTTACCTCTAAGTCAACACTTTCAAACAACAAATAATCAAATTTATGCGCTAAATTAATTGCTTTTAACATGTAAACCTTTTTGGTATAATTTAAATAAAAAGGATTTTTTTGAAAAAAAAATTTCTACCACAATTTTTTGATATCATCAACAACTCTTTTATAATCTCGATAACCGATCCTAATGGAATAATAACATATGTAAACAAAAAATTTGAAGAAATAAGCGGATATTCTAAAGAAGAATTAATCGGAAAACCTCACAGTATAATAAGACATCCAGACGTTTCCAAAAAAGTTTTCGAAAATATGTGGCAAACCATATTAAAGGGAAAAACTTGGGAAGGAATTTTAAAAAACAAAAGAAAAGATGCAAAAGCTTACTATGTATATAGCGTTATAGCTCCTATAAAAGAGAAAGATAAAATAGTCTCTTTTATTTCTATCAAACAAGACATTACAAAACTTATAGAAACAAGAAAAAAACTTGCTCAAGAAAAAGCTTTATTCGCCCATACTTTAAATAATACCAATAATATGATTTTAATTAGAAAAAACAACAAACCATTTCTTGCAAACAAAGCCTTCTTAAAATTTTTTAATCTCAAAAACATAAAAGAATTTAGAGAAAAATATAAATTTAAAAATCTTTTGCTAAAAGATTGCATTCATAAGATAGATTTCAACAAACCTCTAAAAAAACCTATCAAAGTTTGCTTAGAAAGCAAAAATCAAAAAAAATATTTTCTTTTATTCATTAGCACATTCAAGCTCTCTAAAAATCAATATTCGATTCTCACTCTCAACGACATTACAGAATTAGAAATAGCAAGACAAAAAGCAGAAGAATCTCAAAAATTAAAAACTCAATTTTTAGCAAACATTTCGCACGAACTTAGAACTCCCCTAACCTCAATTATAGGATATACCGAACTGTTAGAACAAACCAATTTAAACGAAAAACAAAAAAAATATTTAAACATCATTAAAGAATCCTCAAATACAATGCTAAATATCTTAAATACGATTTTAGATTTTTCGAAAATAGAAGCAAACAAACTAGAATTAAACATAGAACCAAATAATCTATACCTAACAATTATCAAAGTTTTTAATACTTTAAAACCTTTAGCTGAAAAAAAAGATTTAAATTTTTTACTCGAAATAAAAACTTCAAAAGAATGTTTTAAGTTCGACGAATTAAGACTCACCCAAATTTTAACAAATTTAATAAACAACGCAATAAAATTTACAAACAAAGGAGAAGTAAAAGTAATTTTGGAAAGAGATTTAACTTTTAGAATAATAGATACGGGAAAAGGCATTCCAAAAAATAAAATCGACGATATCTTTAAAGCTTATATTCAAAGTGATAAAAAAGACCAATACCAAGGAACGGGACTTGGACTTCCAATTACAAAAAAATTAATAGAACTTATGGGAGGAAAACTAAAAATCAAAAGCAAAATAAATAAAGGAAGTGAATTTTACTTTAAATTGCCACTTAAAGAATGCAACAAAAAAAGATTAAAAGAAAAAATAAATAGCGTAAAAACAAACGAAAAAGAAATAGCAAAATTTTTAGAACAATTTGAAATAGATACAAAAAATGGAAATTTAACAATATCTACAACTCCTCCAGCAGATATTGTAATAGAAAAAACTCCAAACTATTTATACGAACTTTATTATAAACTTTATAATTTAGAAAAAAAACAAGAAGAAAAAATAATTTTTAAAAATGAAAAAGTTTTACTAGTCGAAGATAATGAATTTAACATTCATTTATTCAAAGAAATACTTCAAAAATTAGGATTATTTGTAGATATTGCAAAAAATGGTCAAGAAGCTATAGATAAAGCCTTAAATAACGACTATAAACTACTTTTAATGGATGTTAATATGCCAAAACTAAACGGAATAAAAGCTTCAAAACAAATAAAAAAGAAAAAAAACATTCCAATTATTGCTCTTACAGCTCATATTCTACCAGAAGAAAAAGAAAAAATTCTAGAAACGATGGATGATATTATTACAAAACCAATAAATATTACCCAACTACAAAATATATTAAAAAAATACATTCCAACCGCTAAAAACATCATAACCAAAATTGTAAAAAAATTCGATTTTTCTTATGAAGAGGCTAAAAATTTAGTAGATATTTTTATAAAAAATACTCAAGAATCAATCAATACTTTAGAAAAAGCCATTAAAGAACAAAACAAAAAAGAAATCTACAAAGCTCTACACAACCTAAAAGGTTCAAGCGGATATTTTGACGAAGATGGAATATATAAAATAGCTTTTAAAAATTTAAAAAAAATAAAAAAAGAAAAAATTCCAGACATAAAAATAATAAAAGAGCTTCAAGAAGCTCTTAATAAATTTAAGTTTTAAATTTAGAAGTAATTTCTTTTAATCTATTTATAAGAGCAATCAAATTATTCGAAACTTTTTGAATTTTTTCTCCTACTTCTTTTGAAACGTTAGATTCTTTTGTCATTGAAGTAGATAAGGAAGCAAGTTCTTTAGTTTCATCTAAAACTTTATAAGAAGACTTTTCAACTTCTTTCGTAGCTTTTATAGTTTCATAAAGTTTTTTCATACTCTCTTGAGATTTTTGAGCCAACTCAGTTGAAACTTCAAGAATTTCTTTCGAACTTTCCGCATTGTGTTTTATTTTTTCTTCAATATCCAAAATATCCTGAACAATCAAATTAATAACGGCATCGATATCATTTAAACTTTTTTGAGTTTTTTCGGCCAATTTTTTAACTTCTTCCGCTACAACGGCAAATCCTCTTCCATGCTCTCCTGCTCTTGCCGCTTCAATTGCTGCATTAAGAGCAAGAAGTGAAGTTTGATCCGAAATTTCTTTAATAATATTTAAAACATCTCTTATTTCACTAGATCTTTCAGCCAAAGCAGTTGCTTTATTTAAAAGTTCAAGTTCTTCTTGAGCTTCGGATTGAATCTTTTCAATAACTTTATTCAATTTACCTACCATTTCATCTAAAACTTTTTGAGTCGTTTCTATATCTTTTGAGGCTTTTTGAATATTTAAAGTAGTTTCATCTATCTCTTTTTTTATCTCAGAAGTTAACAAATTATTTTTATTAATTAACTTTCCTTGTTCTTCAATTACACCCTCAGTTGTTTTTATTGCCTTTTCAAGCTCTTTTGAAATAGAAATAGAATTATTTACGGAATGTTTCAAATCATCCACAATATTTTGAATTTTTTCAATAAATTTATTTAAATTATTAGCAATTTCTCCAGATTCATCTTTTGAAGTAATATTTACCCTTTTTGTTAAATCACCCTCACCTTCTGCCAAATCTTGTGTAATATCTCTTAATTTTACTAAACCGCTTCTTAATTTACCAACTTCAAATACAATAAAACCAAACACCAAAATACCAATCAAAAACAATACAAACACAAAAATTTTAACTTTATTAATTAAAGCTTCAATTTTTTTACTTTCAGGAGTAACATCAACTTTAACTACTAAATAACCAGCACTCTCTCCAAGCTTCCAATGAGTATGACATTTTATGCAATCACTTTGAACAGGAATTTTATATCCAACTAAAAACATATGTTTATCAAGTTTTAATTTGCCAAATCCATCTTTATTAAAATTAATATTTGGCAAAGCATAATGACATTTGGCACAATTTCCTTCTTTTTTATATTTACATCCAACAACAGAATCTTTCAAATCGACATACCACCAATCTGGTCTCATCCAAAGCCCATTCGTTTTTTCATAATATTTCAAATTAGGATTGTAAAATTTTCCATCTTTTTTTACAAAAGGAAGCCCTACAGTTTTTGTATGATCCTTATAAAGCATTAATTTTTCTCTACTATAAGCATAAACACCAACAACACCGGGAATATTTTTTGTATTATCAAGTACACCTTGAAAAGTTTGTCTTTGACCTTTTTCAATAGAATCCCTAGAAAAAGTTTCATAAGTTTTTATAATACCATTTAATTTATTAGTTATTTGAGTATTCAACATGTCATTAGTAAATAACACCAAATAAACAAAAGCTCCTATCAAAACTATTGATATTATAATTGCAGGAATTACAACAATTTTAAAAAAGATTTTTGATTTTATTAAATCCATCATTACAAAATCCTTTTAAAATCTTTATATTTTTTTATTTCTCTTTCATCATCATATCTTTTAAACATTATTTTCCTTGGAAAATTTTCACTTCCACATCCAATACAAGGATGCCCTGATTTTATACAATTGTATTTATCATATCTAAAACTACTTTTTTCACAATCGTTATAAGTTACAGGTCCTTGACAACCAAGTTTAAATAAACAACCTCTATCTCCTATTTTCTTAGCAAAGATTTTCTCTTGATAATCATGATAATAAATACATCTATCATGAACCGTCTCTCCAAAAATTTCTTTAGGTCTATTTTCTTTATCAAGAGGCGGAAGTTTTTTGGTTTTTAAAAAATAAAAAAATACATATAAAAAATGATGAGGCTTCATTGGACAAGTTGGAAGATTAACTACCGGCGTTTCAATATTGTTATCTCGTAAAAATCTTTTTAAACTAACATCTCCCGTATACATTCCATCCATCGCACAAATTCCAGTAAAACTACTACAAGTTCCAGCTGCTATTACTACATCTGCTTTTTTAGCAAGATCTATAATCCAATCAGTAATAAATCTATCCCCAAAAATACAAGCATGAGGCATGGCAACTGGAATTCCTCCTTCAACAACTAAAATAAAATCCCCTACATCCTTCGCTTCAATCAATTGCTTCAATGCTTCTTCCCCAGTCGCCGCCATAATAGTAGGATGAAAAGCAATATTTGCAAATTTAAACAAAATATCTTCAAAAGGAATTTCGCCTTCTAATAAAGAGGTAGAACAACCATCGCAACTTTGAGCATGTAACCAAACAATAGTAGGTTTATTTATACTTTTTTCCAAAGCATCAAGTTCTTCAAAAGTTATCAAACTTCCAAGATAACTCATTACCAAAAAATCATATACTTTTTTTAAAAATTCCCTTCTATTCATTTTCCCCTCCTTAATGGACACTACAAGCAAGGCAAGGATCTATACTTCTTATTATTCTCGCTATTTCAATTGGATTTTTAGGATCTTTAATTTTTGTTCCAATTAACATCTCTTCAAGTGCTCCATGACGATTCTTTCCATCAAGAGGAGAAATATTCCAAGTAGTAGGAACAACCATATCGTAATTTCTAATAAAACCATTTTCCCCTATATCAGTAAAATGAGCCAAAACTCCTCTCGTAGCTTCCGTTAGCCCAATTCCTCTTACATTATTTGGAACATTTTTTAACTGAATAAATCCTAATTCATCAATATCTACTAAATTTATCCACTCTTCAAGTTTTTCTACAATTATTTTTGAAAGAATAGCTCTGCTTAAATGTCTACCCATAACCGAATTGTAATCTTTTATCGTAATTCCAAGCATTTTATTAAATTTATCAACAAGATCGACTACTTTTTTATTCCCTCTTAAATAATTATTTATCACCACGGCAGCAGGTCCAACTTCTACAACTTCATCTTTATATCTTGGAGCTTTTGACCATGAATATTTCTTTTTGTTTTGTTTAAATTCTTCTAAACTTAAAGGCAAAAGTTCTTGTAATTCAAGAGGTTTATATGCTCCATCTCTTTTGTAATAAGAATAATCCTGATACTCAATTATTTCGTTTGGATCAACCTTTTCAGGAATATTAAAATCTTTACTAAACCCATCCCAAAACAGATAATTCCCATCTAAATCCAAAATCGTATTAACACTCAAAAAATTATTAACTCCCTTTCCAATTTTAAAATACTCTTTAAAATGACTTCCAACAATCAAAACATCTGGAATATATTTTTCCTCTACAAATTTTTTTACCTCTTTTAAAAGCTCAATATATTTTAAAACTCTCTCAGGAGTAGGCTTTGTAGTAACTCCACCCGCCTCAATACTTACCATATGAGGAGCTTTACTACCAAAAATTCTAACAAGCTCATTTGATTTTCTTAGAAATTCAAAGTGTTCTAAATAGTGATTAATTAAAGCAATATTTAGTTCTTTTAACTCTAAATAATTTCCTTTATACCGATTTGTAAAAATTGGAGAAGGAAAAATAGATTTTGATTGAAGTTCTCTTTTTACTACCTCTTTAAATTGATTTAATTTATCACTATTTCCCTTGTAGTTTAAAATAGCCGTAACATCTATAAAATCAAGAGAGCTTAAAGTATAAAAATGCAAAACATAATCGTTAACTTTATACCCTGCAATAATCAAATTTCTCAAAAGCTTTCCATTTTTATTAAGCTCAATATCCAAAGCATCTTCAATAGCCAAAGCCGCCGCTTCTGCGTGAGCATAAGGACAACATCCACAAGCTCTTTGAGTAATCTGAATTGCAGCTAAATAATCATATCCAATTAAAGCTTTTTCGATTCCTCTATACATATCGGCATGAGCTTTGGCATCTACAACCTTATTTCCTTCAATAAAGGTTTCAACTTTTAAATGTCCTTCAATTCTCGTAACAGGGTCAATGGAAATTTTCATCCTTTCTCCTTAAAAAAACATTGACCCTTATATTAAAACAAAATTAATAACTACTTTCAAGAATTATAAGAAAAAATTATAATAAGAAGAAAAAGATAAGAAGAAAAGAAGTTAACTAAGAGCCTTAGCTACCTCATCAGCCATATTGCAAGCGTTTTTAACAAGTCCTTCGCCCACTTCAAATCTAATAAAATCAACAAGTTTTGCACTTCCTCCAGCCGCTTTTGCAGCTTTACTTAACGCTTCTGCAACGCTTTCTTTTTTCTCAGCTTTTACGTATTCTTGCTCAGTTAAACATACTTCTTGATAATATTTTTTTATTTTACCTGGAATTATTTTATCGATTACGTTTTCAGGTTTTCCTTCTTTTAACAATTGTTCTCTTGCAATTTCTTTTTCTTTTTCAATCACATCTGCTGGAACACTTTCTGGATTTAAATAAAGAGGTTTCATCGCTGCAATATGCATTGCAATATCTCTTAGAACATCTTTTATTGCTTCACAAGTTTCAGGTTTATCGCAAGCAGCGGCTACCAATACTCCAACTCTTCCTCCAGCATGAACATATCCATTTACAATACCGTTTTCTGGCGCTTTAATTGAAGCAATTCTTCTAACAACTATATTTTCTCCAATTTTTGCAATTTTAACTTTAAGCTCTTCTTCAAAAGTAGAATTTCCAAAAGGAGTTTTCATTAAAGAATCTACATCAGCAATATCGTTTGTTGCAATAGTTCTTACGATTTCTTTTGTAAATTCAATAAATTCATCAGTTTTTGCAACAAAATCAGTTTCACAGTTAACTTCAGCCATAGTTCCAAGTTTGTAATCTGGAGAAATATATACCTCAACTCTTCCTTCAGCAGCGTTTCTATCAGCTTTTTTAGCCGCTTTTGCAAGACCTTTTTTTCTTAAAATTTCAATCGCTTTTTCTTCATCTCCATTTGCTTCAACCAATGCTTTTTTACAATCCATCATTCCAGCGCCAGTTTTTTCTCTAAGCGCTTTTACCATTGCTGCAGTAATTGCTCCCATTTACGCCTCCTCTTTTTTAATTTCTTCTATTTCTTCTTTAATCTCTTCCTCGCTTTTATTCTCGTTTGCCGCTTCTTCTTTTACTTCTTTAATTTCTTGATTTATTTCTTCTTCGCTTACAGGCTCACCCTCACCAGCGCTCTCAGCCATTTCTTTACCTTCAATAATCGCATCAGCAATTGTTTTACACAACAAGTTTACACTTCTAATCGCATCATCGTTTGCCGGAATTGGATAATCAATTAAATCAGGATCGCAGTTAGTATCAACAGGCGCAACAATTGGAATACCAAGTCTATTAGCTTCTGCCACTGCAATTTTTTCTTTTACAGTATCTATAATAAATAGCATATCAGGTAATTTCTTCATATGTCTAATACCGCCAAGTACTTTTTCAAGTTTTGCTCTTCTTCTCTCAAGAATAAGTCTTTCTTTTTTAGTAAGCAAGTTTACTTGCCCACTCTCTTGCATTTTTTCGATAATTTCAAGTTTTCTAATTGATTTTTGAATAGTTTTAAAGTTAGTTAGCATTCCTCCAAGCCATCTGTGATTTACATAAGGCATTCCAGCTCTCTCAGCATGTTCTTTAATTGCATCAACCGCTTGTTTTTTAGTTCCAACAAAAAGAATAGTTTTTCCTTCTGCTGCTGCATCTCTTACTACATTACAAGCATATTTAAGATGTCTAAGAGTTTTTTGAAGATCGATAATATAAATATTTTTTCTAACTCCAAAAATATATTTTTTCATTTTTGGATTCCATCTTCTTCTTTGATGACCAAAATGAACACCACACTCAAGTAAATCTTTCATAGTCACATTACATGCCATTTAAGCTCCTTGTTTATATTTTTTTGTTTTTTGGGTTTAGCCTCCCTCTTCCTTAACAGGCTATAGCCTGCAACCCTTCCAAGGAATGAAGAGGTGAGAACTGAAATGAAATTTTACATAATTTAATATAAAACCACAACCTTTTTCTTATTAATTCCTTCTTAAAAGGAAAAATCAAACAATATTTTATATCAAATTAGGATATAATTTCGCATGAAATTTTTGCAAAAAGAATTTTTATTTTTTATATTTTTAGCATTGTTTTTAATATTGTTTAAACCCTCAAACATAAAAGAATATTTAACATATATAGATTACCCTACCATTTTTACACTTTTTTCCCTAATGATTTTAACCACTGCTATTAAAGAAACACACTACCTTGAAATAATTGCAAAAAAAATTTTATTAAAAACAAATACCGAAAGAAAACTAGCTTTAACTTTTGTATTTTTTGCTCTTTTTTTATCCATGTTTTTAACAAATGACATAGCGCTATTTATATTAATACCGCTTATTTTAGCTCTAAAAAACTTTATAAAAAACGATATCTCAAAACTTCTTATTTTTGAAGCAATAGCCGTAAATAGCGGATCTTTACTAACTCCAATTGGAAATCCGCAAAATATATACCTTTTTCATTTAATGAACACATCTTTTTTAGAGTTTAGTTATAAAATGTTACCTCTTTTTTTAGAATTAACAATTATTTTATTAATTTTTATTTATTTTTCGTTTCCCTCAAAAAAAATAAAAATCATCGAAAAAGAAATAACTCCATCTCCAAAAAATTTCTACTTATCCATAGCGTTAATGATCATTTTTTTAGTACTTTTTAACTTACACAAAAGTTTTTATGCGTTTATAATTATCACAACTTTTTACTTAGTTTTTAATAGAAAAATTTTTAGACAAATCGATTATTTTCTTATAGCAACTTTTATATTGATGTTTATAGACTTTAAAATTTTAGGAAAAAGTCAACCTATCTCCTCTTTAATTTCAAATCTCAATTCTAAAGAAATCTTTTTTTTATCTACGGCTTTATCTCAAATAATCTCAAATGTTCCAGCCACTATTTTTATTGCTCAATTTTCTCACAAATATCTAGACATAGCATATGGAGTAAATATCGCAGGAAATGGAACTTTAATTTCGTCAATGGCAAACCTCATTGCATTGAGATTTTACAAAGATTCAAAAATTTATTTACAATTTCATAAATATTCGATTCCTTTTTTTATAATTAGTTTCGTTATATTTATTTTGATAAAATACACCTAAAAAGGAGAAATTATGCCAATGCTTGATAGTTTTTTAGTAGATCACGTAAATATGCCAGCTCCAGGAATTAGAGTAGCAAAAAAAATGAAAACTCCAAAAGGAGATACAATTACAGTATATGATCTTAGATTTGCAAAACCAAACAAAGAAATCATCAGTGAAAAAGCAATGCATACGCTTGAACATTTATTTGCTGGATATATGAGAGAAAATCTACCAAATTACGAAATAATAGACATTTCTCCAATGGGTTGTAGAACCGGATTTTATATGAGCGTAATAGGAGAACCTAAAGACGAAGAAGTTTTAAACGCATTTAAAAAATCAATGCAAAATATTTTAGATACAAACGAAATTCCAGAAGCAAATATTTATCAGTGTGGAAGTTGTTATATGCATTCATTAAATGCTGCTAAAAAAGTTGCAAAACATATCTTAGATAAAGAAATAGTTATTATGGATAACGAAAAATTAAAACTTGACCCTTCAAAAATTAAAAACGTATGTAATGTAGAAAAAGAAAAAATCGCCATCCTTGGATGATTTTTTTAAGAATATATTTTCATTGAAGTGATAGGTACAAAAGAATAATTCATCCTAGCACTTCTACTATTAGATAAACTTTATCGAACTTTATAAAGACAAAATTAGTCGATAAGTTTTGAGCCAGAAAAAACAATAGGATATGCCGCATTTAAAGTAAACCTTAATGATGCTAAAAAATTAACGACAAAAGAAGGCTGTAACCTTCATGGAATATGGGAAAATAGTATAAATCTTTAACTTTTTTCCTTTTTTTCGTTATAATTTGAAAATAAATTTTAGGTTGTAGAGGCTATAAATTTTTTTAAATTTTTAGCCCCTGCAACCTCCAAAAGGAGGTGATATGTTTATATTTACCAACTCTTTAGAAAAACACGAAAACATCTCTTTAAACAACAATCAAAAACAAATAATCTTTTCTACCGTTCATAAAAAAGAAATAATAGAGTGGCTTCTTAATAATGGTTTTCCAGAAAGTTTCATAGAAGATATTCAAAGTGAAGATCAATCAATTACTTACGAGGAAACCGAAAATTTTAAATTAATAATCCTTAAATATATTAAATTCGACGAAGAAGAACATTTACTATATGATGACAATAATGTAGTCATTATTATCACTAAAGACAAATTTTTCGTATTAGCCGAAGAAAAAGAAATTATTACTGAACTTGCAAGAAAATTCGAAAAAAGATATTCAAATCAAAATTTTGAATATGTAACATATCTAATCGCCGATATTCTAATTGATAATACGATACTCATAATCGATGTAATAGACGAAGCTTTAGAAGATTTAGAAGATAACATTTTTAGAGAAACTATCGAAGAAGACGAACTTCAAAAAGACATATACTATGCAAGAAGAACTTTAAATAGAATTGCAAAAGTTACCGTTCAAGAAAAAGACGTAATAAATAAAGCTTATAATAGATTTCCTCCTACCATTAGAAAAGAACTAAAATACGAATTCATAGATTTAAATGAGCATTTAAAATATCTAATAGATGAATCAAGAACTTTACTTGATAGAACTGGATATCTTTTAAATCTTCACATGGGTATATTATCAACCCGCATGAACAAAGCAATGCAACGCCTTGCCGCTATTTCATTAATCTTTTTACCTTTAACATTCGTCGTTGGAAATTACGGAATGAATTTTAAATATATGCCAGAACTTGAGTGGAAATACGGATATTTAATGGTTTGGATAATAAATATTTCAATTGCTCTTGGTATTTTCATTTGGCTAAAAAGAAAAAAATGGATTTAAATTCATTTTGATCTTTCTACATTATATAGTGACAGACACCATTAGTTTAAAAAAAATAAATAAAGAGGCTTAAACTCCAGCCTCTTCTCTTCTTTGTAAATAATCCCAATACTCATCTACTTGTTTTTGCCATTCAGCAATAATCCATTTGTTTTCTGGTTTAAACAAATGAGAAAATCTTCCTTGTCTTGATAAATATTCTTCAATTGGAAGTTTTACTTTTGGTCTATAAGTAATTCTTAATTTACGTCCATCTTCAATCTCATAAAGAGGAAACGCACAAGTTTCAACTGCTAAATCAGCAATTTCTGTTGTTTCTTCCGGTTTAAATTTCCATTCGGTTGTACAAGGACTTAAAGCATTAATAAAAGTAGGTCCAACCGTCTCAATTGCTTTAGCGGCTTTCACTGCCAAATCTTTCCAATGTTTAGTACTTGGAATTGCGGTTGCCACATAAGGACATCCATGAGCTGCCATAATCATAGTTAAATCTTTTTTTCTTTGCTTCTCACCATAAGAAACCTTACCTCTTGGCGTAGTCGTAGTATGAGCTCCAAGAGGAGTAGAACTACTTCTTTGACCACCAGTATTTGCGTAATTTTCATTATCTAAACATACATATAAAAAGTCATGACCTCTCTCAACTGCACCTGATAAAGATTGAAAACCAATATCATAAGTTCCACCATCTCCACCAAATGCTACAAATTTAACTCTTTTATCTGGATTATAAAGTTTATTTTTTTTACTTAAAGCTTTATACATTGCTTCAGCTCCGCTAATAGCGGCAGCTGCGTTTTCAAATCCAATATGAATCCAGCTTACATCCCAAGAAGTATATGGATAAATCGCACTACAAACTTCCAAACATCCTGTAGCCGTTGAAATAACCAAATCATCATCAGTTGCGTTAACTACTTCTCTAACTATCATACTATGAGCACATCCAGGACAGAGTCTATGACCTCCCTGGAATCTATCAGGAGTACAAGCAAATTCTTTTAAATTAGTAATATTTTTCATTCCGTCTCCTTAATTAAAAGAAAGTTTTGGACCTCTAAGATTTATAAATCCTTGAAGAGGCGTAACTCTTTTATTAGCTTTTTTATTTTCATTTGTTTCTTTAATTACTTCTAAAATATGCTCAACCGTCGTATCTCTTCCACCAAGCCCGTAAATATAATTTGTCATAATAGCGCTTTGTCCATTTGCCATTAAAGCTGCTGATACTTCGTTAAATAAAGCACCAGTAGTTCCCATAGGAGCACTTCTATCAAGTGCCGCAACAGCTTTTACGTTTTTAAGTTTTTTAGCAATTTCGTTATATGGGAACGGTCTAAACACTCTTGGCATAAGAAGCCCTACTTTAATTCCTTCTTCTCTTGCTTTATCAACGGCAAGCATAGCCGTCTCAAACGCACTTCCCATAAGCACTAACGCAATATCCGCATCGTCAAGTTTGTAAGTTTCTACCAAATTGTATTTTCTGCCCGTTAGTTTTTCAAACTCGCTAAATACTTCTTCAATTACAGGAAAACTTTCCATTAAAGCTTTATGTTGATTTACCTTATGTTCAAAATGCCACTCTTCTTCGGTTTGAGCACCATACGTTACAGGATTTTTAGTATCAAGCATAGGATATTTAGGTTTATAATCTCCAACAAACTTATAAGCTTCCTCATCGCTAAGTGGTTCAACTACTTGAGCTGTATGAGATACTAAAAATCCATCTTGGTTAGTAGTAACCGGAAGGCGTACTCTCTCATCCTCTCCAATTCTAAACGCACATAAAGTCAAATCATATGCTTCTTGAGGGTTGTTTGCAATTAAATGAATCCACCCAGCATCTCTTCCAAGATAAAGATCAGAATGATCTCCGTGAATATTAAGAGGAGACGCTAACGCTCTATTTACAACTGTCATAACAATTGGAAGTCTCATACCACTTGCTTGATATAAAACTTCTACCATCAAAGCATAACCCTGACTTGATGTAGCCGTCGCTACTCTTCCACCAGCCGCTGCCGCTCCAACACAAGCACTCATTGCCGAATGTTCAGATTCAACCATTACAAATTCACCATCTACATACCCATCAGCTAAAAATTGAGCATAGTTTTGAACTATAGGCGTCGATGGAGTAATAGGATAAGCCGCAACAACATCTACTTGAGCTTGGCGTAAAGCATGAGCCGCCGCTAAATTTCCATCCCAAACTTCTCTTTGTTTCAATTCATACTTTTGTGCCATTGTCTTCCTTTAATCTTTTTTAGGCCATTGTTTTAACGCTTCTTCAGTATCAACATATTCAGGAAACATTAAAAGCGATTTAATAGGCGTTGGACAAACATCAACGCAAACTCCGCAACCTTTACATAAATTATAATTAATTCCCACAATTTTTGCTTGTTTTTTACCTCTTTTATTTACTACTTCTTCCACCATAAAACAACTATCAGGACAACTTACCCAACAAAAATCGCAATCTATGCAAAGTTCTCTATTAAATACTGGTTTTTCAACTCTCCAATCCGCTACAGAATAATTATATGAATGAAATTTGCTTCTTTTTTTATGTTCTGGATCTTCAAACGCAGGAAGAATAGCTGCAAATTGAACTTTATCCCAAGTAGTCAACATTTCTTTTGGTGTAGCCATAATTTCTCCTTACTTTACTTCTTCATAAGCTCTTTTAATCGCCCTTAAATTCCCATCAATAATTTTTTGAGGAAATTTAGAAAGAATATCTTTAATAGATACCAAAAAATCTTCAAAAGGAATAATACCGCTAATTTTTACAAAAGCTCCAAGCATAGGAGTATTTGGAATTGCTCTTCCAATTTCTTCTTGAGAAATTTTAATAGCATCGATTACATATACTTTTTTCCCTTGAAGATGTTTAGCTACATTTAACAAATCTTCTTTATCCATATGAGTAGTTACTATAAATACCGTATCATCAGTTGTATTATTTACTATTTCCTCTTGAAATACCAAAGATGGGTCAATTACTAAAACATAATCAGGTCTCATCCATTTTGAATGATCAAGTATTGGTTTATCATCAATTTTATCGTATGCCGTCATTGGTGCACCTCTTTTTTCAGCACCATAAACAGAATAAGCTTGAACATATTTTCCTGTTTTTGCCATAACATCCGCTAAAGCTTTAGCTCCTGTTACCGCACCTTGTCCCGCACGAGAGTGCCATCTAATTTGTAACATCCTTATCCTTTATTATTTTTTTAAAAATACTTTGGTAATCTTAATATAGCATAATTTTCCTTTTATTTAAATTTTTCTTTCCTACTTTTTGATTTTAATGTAACTTTTTGTAATTTATTTGCTGTTAGAAAAAGCGTTAATAAACTTCACAGCTTCTAAAACATCTTTTTTTACTATTTTAGCACATTCGTGTAACTTTTTATCATATTCGAACTCAACGCCAATCCCAATAACTCCAGCTTCCTTTGCACTTATCATATCTAAACAAGTATCTCCTATCATGAAAGTAGACTCTTTATTTGCTTTTAACCTATAAATAGCTTTTAATATTGGTTCTGGATGAGGTTTTGGATTTGTTACATCTTCTCTTCCTATTAAAACATCAAAATATTTCATAATTCCAAAATACGTAAGAAGTTCTTTTGAATATATTCCCGTTTTAGTAGTAACTATTCCTAATCTGGCAAAAGATTTTGCCAAAAGTATCGCTTCTTTAGCATTTGGAAGCAAAACGGTCATATCTTTTGAAATTACTTTGTAAATACTTTTATATGTCTGTACAAATTCTTCAACTCTTTTTTCTATTCCAAGATTACTAAACATAATATCAAGAGGAAGACCTATAAGTTTTTTTACATCCTCATCTTTTGGAGGTTTTTTTCCAAATTTCTCAAACGTTTTCCTAAACCCGTAAAGAATAGCCTCGGTAGAATCTATAAGCGTTCCATCAAGGTCAAAAAGTATAACTCTCATTCCACAAGCCCCATATATAATTTTGCTTTTATCGAATTAAAAAACTCAAACGGTTCTTCTTTTAAAATTTTGCATTTTTCCTTAATTTTTGAAATATGATAATTCCATTCCTTTCTTTCATCCAAAGGAAAAACGACGAATAAAACTGCTTTTTTGCCCTCTTTTTTACTGAGCTTCATAATGTCTTTTTCGATACTTTCTATATTCTTTGTTATAGGTTTTGTTTTGTTTTCAATTTCATTAAACCGATAACTCGTATTTACCGTTTTGAGTTCTATAAACCACTCTTCAAACAAAATATCAACAAACCCTTCTTCTACTCTTAAATTTTTTGAATATTCAAATAAAACATCACATATTTCAACTTTCAACCAGCCTTCAAATTTCGAACGGTTAAGCGCAAAAACACTTAAACCTTTTTTGAGTTTAATACGGCACGGAAGTTCTTGTTTAATAACACTCCACAGCTTATCAAATTCCATTTAAAAACCTTAAAACTTCTTTTTTTATTTCAAAAACATCATTTAAATCGTTAATTTTAACACCCTCAAACTCTTTAAAAGTCTTTAAAATCTGTCTACTTATATCTAAAAAGCCTATTTCTCTTTTTATAAACTTTTCAATAGCAACCTCATTTGCCGTATTTACAACAATCCCCATATCGGGATTGTTTAAAAGACTCTCTTTTATCTCCCATACGGGATATCTACTTGCATCTATTTTCCTAAATTCAAGACTTCCAATTTCCAAAAGATTTACAGGTTTTAAAATATTTTCATTCACATCTCCCAAAAGGGCAAAAGCAATAGGAAGTTTCATATCAGTTCTGCTAATATGTGCCGTGGTAGAACCATCTATCCATTCTATAAATGCATGGATTATAGATTTTGTTTCAATAAAAGCATCCACATTGGAAGTGTTAAAAAGCCATCTGGCTTCTAAAAGTTCAAAAAGTTTATTTACCATTGTAGCCGAATCGATAGTTATTTTTACACCCATTGACCAGTTTGGATGTTTTAGCACATCTTCAAGAGTTGCATCTTTTAACTTATCAACGGGCCACTCTCTTAAAGCGCCTCCACTTGCCGTTATGTAAAGTTTTTTAAACTCTTTTTTCCCATTTAAAAGATACCAAAGTCCAAAATGTTCGCTATCAATAGGGGTTATTTTTGAAGAATCGATAAATTTTCCAGCAATTACAAGGGATTCTTTATTTGCAAGAGCTATTTTTTTATTAAGTTCCTGCGCTTTTAGAGTAGGAATAAGTCCAGCTTCACCAACTAATGCATTTACAACCATTTTAGATTTTGATTTTTCCAAAATTTCAACTATTCCATCAATTCCTACATATACCTTATCAAAATTTACTTTTTGAGCAGTTTGCTTATCTTTAACGGCTACAAATTTAGGCTTAAATTCTTTTATCTGGCGGTTAAGAAGCTCATAATTATTTCCTGCAACCAGCGCCTCTATCTCAAAACCAAACCTTTTTGCAATTTCAAGCGTATTTACACCTATACTTCCGGTAGAGCCTAATACTAACATCCATACCCTATTGCAATAACTATTGAAAAAAGTAAAGGAGCACTAAATAAATACCCATCTATTCTATCTAAAATCCCTCCATGTCCCGGTAAAATATTTCCGCTATCTTTTACTCCAGCCCTTCTTTTTAAAAAACTTTCAAATAAATCTCCAAATACGCTTGATAAACTAAGCGCAAAAGATATAAATAAAGATTCTAAAAAATTAAAAAACATCATTCCAACAAACGCTCCAGTCACACTTCCTATCAATACCCCTCCTATTACCCCTTCCCAAGATTTATTAGGAGATGTTGGAGAAAAAGGTTTTTTAAAAAACTGCCCTTTAAAGTTTTTTCCGATTAAATAAGCAAAAGAATCCGTCAAAGCTACAACCAAAATTAAATAAAAAATCATATTCATAGAGGTTTTTAAATAAAGTTCAAATAAAACCATCAAAGGCAAAAACGGATAAATAGCAATTGAAATTAAATTAATTTCCTTTTGATAAAAAGCAACGTATCCAGAAACTCCCAAAACCCCTACTACCCCAATAAACAAAGGATTTATAAAAATAGACAAAATTGAAAGTAGCGACAAAAAATAAAAAACGCTATCTTCAACCCTAAAAAGATTTTTAGCTTCAAACATAGCCAAAATAGAAATTATGGAAATTAAAAGTCCCGTTAAATACACATTATCTACCAACCCAACAACTAATAAAATTATCAACAAAACTATACTTGTTATTATTCTCTCTTTCATTTTAAACCTTTATATCAATATGTTTTTGAGCTTCTTTTTCAACTTGCTCTTTTTCGTCTTCATCCGCCAATATCTTTTCAATCTCTTCAACAGGTCTAATTTCTTCTATTTTTCTTTCTTTTTCTTCGTTAATTACTTTTTGAATTTCTTTACTTACAAATTCCCTTCCTACATAATCTGCCATAACAACAGAAGGAATATGAGAATTTTGATTAATCCAGGTTATATTATGAATCATCATATTTTCACCTTAACAGTTCCATATTTTCCATATTCTACCTTAGCTCCTTCTTTAATTTTTACAAACTTCCTTTTAGTATAGTCAACTTCGCCTTCTTCTTTTCCGCTAAAAGCTATGGCTAATTTTGCCGCCTTTTTTATTATATCGTCACTTAAAGAAAGTTTATTATTCTTTACAATCACATGAGCTCCCGGCAAATTTTTTATATGAAGCCACAAATCGTTTGAATTTGCTTCTTTTAGTAACTTTACATTTCCCTTTTCATTTTTTCCAACTAAAATTAAATAATTATCATAATAAAACTTTGCGATATTTTCATCTTCTTTTTTATCTTTTTTTGGAGGTTCGTAAGTTTTAAGTTCGCTAATGTTTTTAGCATTTTCTACAAGTCTCTTGTAGTTTTTTAAAAACTCAAGTTGATTTTCCAAAAATTTTTTTTCAATATCTAGATTTTCGGCTTTTCTTTTTGCTTTTTTAGAAAGTTTGTAATAATAATTTCCAATTTCATTTATATTTTTAAGTTTTGGCACAGGAATAGTTATTTTATTCCCTTCAAAATCAAAAGTTTTTAATTCTTTCATATAAGGTGTTATTTGATATAAATTAGCCATGGCTACATCAGCGTATTTTTTATACAATAACGATTTTTCCAAAAGTTTTTCTTTATTTTCGAGTTTATCCAATTTATTTTTAATTTCTTTAATTTTTTTGTCAATTTTTGAGAGAATAGAAGCCTTTTTTTGATTTAAACGGGTTTGATATTTTTTATTAAAAACTTCTTGAGTGTATTTTACTAAATCTTTAATTTCAAATTCTTTTTCTTTTATCTCAATAGAAGGCAATTCTTCTAATTTAATCCCTGGCTTTACAATCCTACTTGATAAATTTTCTCCAATATGCCTTAAAGCTTCTAAAACTACTCTATTTTCATCTAAAATAATAGCATTCGTATATCTACCTGTAAATTCAAATCTAATCGTAACTTTTTCTTCCTTAAATTTATTAAAACACATAACATCAATTTCAAGTATTCTCTCAAAAGCCCCTACATCAAAAACTTTTGACTTTGTAAATTTTCTCTCAAGCATAATATCAAAAGGAGCTTTAAATTTTCTAACAAGAGGATAATCAATATTTATATAAATATCTCCGCTTCCTTTAGTTAAATCAAAATAAACCTTATCTTCGTCAAATTGCATAAAAATAATATTTTCATCAACTCTAAATGCTCTTTTTACAAATTTATGAGTTTTTAAAAATTCGGCTATTTTTTTTAGAACAAAAGCTTTCATTCAATTACCTTAGGTTTCTCTATAAAATATCCCTGAACGCCATCAACTCCAATTTCTTTTACTTTTTGATAAACTTTTTCATCTTCTACAAACTCAGCAATAGTATCACATCCTATCTCTTTTGCAAACTGGTGAATATATTTTGAGATAATATAAAGTTTTTCGTTTTTATCAATATCCTTAATTAAACTTCCATCAATTTTTATAATATCAGGTTTAATCTCCGTTAAATAAAAGAAATTGGAATATCCGCTTCCAAAATCATCAAGTGCTATTTTTATATCCCATCCCTTAACTTTTTTAATAAAATCTTTTAACATATCAAAATCTTCTACATGCTCATCTTCTAAAATTTCAAAAATAACCCTTCCTTTCATACCGTATTCTTCAATTTTTTCTTTTATAAACTCAACCATATTTTCGTTTTTTATGTCGGAATAAGATAAATTAATAGAAACTTTTTCGTCTCTTTTGCTAAAAATTTTAAAAGTTTTTTCTATCATGGTTTTCGTTAAATCATAATAATAATCAGTGTATTTAATCACTTCCAAAAATATATAAGGAGAAATTAAAGTATTTCCTTCTTTTATTCTAACGAGAGCTTCATAATAAGTCTCGTTATCTTTTAAAATTTTTTGAAATACAGGTACAACTCTATTTTCTATTAAAGCCCTTTTTACCATATTAATAATTTCAATCTCTTCTTTTAATTTCTCTTCGAGTTTTAAATCTTTTGAATATTCTAAAAAGTCGTAATGATTCTTTTTCATATACTTTAACAATAAATCCGCTTTTAGTTTCATATCTTCTAAATTACTCACCACCGCAGCTCTTATTATGACATCAAAACTAATTTCAGCTTCATCGTATTTTACTTTTAACGGCTTTTTAAGAATATCTTTTAATTTTTCGTAAACTTTTCTAAAATCAACTTCTTCAAATGCTCCAATAATAAACTGATCAGCCATTATTCTATATATTTTCAAATCCACAACGCTTTTTAAAAGCCTTCCAAACTCTTTTAATACCTCATCACCTATCATTTCTCCATACGAATCATTAATTTTTGAAAAATCTTTAATATCAATTAACATTATCTTTTTAAGCTTTTTCATATCTTTATCAAATTCAAACTTATTATAAAGCCCGGTTAAACTATCGTGAGATATTAAATATTCAAGTTCTTTATTTTTTTCTATAATTTCCTTAGTTTTTTCTTCAATTTTTCTTTCTAAATTCTCGTTTAGTTCATTCAATTCTTCCGAAGTTACCCTTACTAAATGAGATAAAGCTTTTATCGTAAAAAGTCTATCGCTATCTTCCCTATCATCATATTGAACTTCTACTTTTCTATCGCTTTCGCTTAAAGTTAAAACTACCATAGTTTCGTTAAAAAACAAATCGTTAAAAAATTCTCCATAAGTAAAAAAACCACTAACGGGAGCTATTTTTGAAAAAGCAGAAATTTCATATTCAATATTTCTCCCAAGATATATTTTTCTTGCAACGCAAGAATAAATAAAAATAGACTCAATAGGATTTTTCAAAATTTTTTCTAGCATTTTTTTATCGTCTTTTAAAATAGCGTCAACCTCCCCAAAACCAAATCTAACATCTTCGCCTTCATAAATATTACCAGCTACCACTATACTTCCATCTTCGTTTGCTTTAATTAATGCTCTTGCTACTTCAACTCCATTTCTTTTTACCATTAAAGGAAACTCTACTCCAACTTTTATAAGATCATTACTCAATTCTCCAAAATAATGTTTATAAATCTCCAAAGCAGGCTTATTATTTATTTCGTAAATAATATTTTTAAACGCTTTTGTTATTTTCATTTTTTTACCAATTGGTTGCCAATTAAAAATATAAGTATTGTTTACGAAAATTTCGCCATCTATTACCGCACAAACCACTCCTCTTTCACTAATTTTTTCGTTATCAAAAACATAAGTTTTTAGAAAATTTAAATTATCTCCCGCCAATCCTCCAACAATTTTTGCACGAGTATTTTCACTAACGCCTTTTAAAAATTCTTCTGGATTAATATAAAAAGCGTTAGAAAAAATAATAGCTACCTTTGAATTTCCTATTTTTTTTCCTAAACTTTTACCAACTTCAAAACTAGAATCAATCTTATTCACAAAAAAAGTTTTAACTTTAGCTTTATCAAAAATAGAAAAACTCAAAACTATTTTATTAACGGTAACCTTGGAGTTAATAATTTCTCCACTGGTAGTAGTTCCAATAACCTTAATAAAAGGAGCGTGCTTATTTATTAAAGTTATAATCTCTTTTATTTTCTCTTTTTTTACAACTCCGCAAAATATTTGAAGCAAAATTTCTTTTTTAGGCAAACTTTTTAAAAACTCAACAAGTTTTTCTTTGCCTTCATATATAAGATTAATACTTTTCATTTACATCCCTTTACAATTTCAATAAAATTTTTAAGTTTATTTTTATCCTTTTTACCAGGTACTTTTTCTACTCCGCTACTAACATCAACTCCATAAAACCCATATTTTTTAATTTCTTTCACATTCTCTGGAGTCAATCCTCCAGCCAAAATTATTTTTGAATTATCTCTATTTTCAAACCATTCAATATTTACTCTCTTACCGCTTCCTCCGTATTCTTTTACAAAAGCATCTACTATTTTATACCCTTCAAATTTATTTATATCTTCTTTTGTTTTAGCTCTTACTACGGGCAAATACTTACAATTTAATTTACTTAAAAAATTTTTGTCAACATCAAAATGAATTTGAGCTATATCCGCTTTTAAAAACTCCATAGTTTCATTTATGTCATCAGCGCTCATTTCTACAAAAAGAGCAACTTTTGTTACAAAAGGAGGAAGTTTTTGTATAATTTTTTTAGCTTCTATTACTTCAATAAATCTTGGAGAAGGCTTATAAAATACAAATCCCAACGCATCGGCTCCAAAATCGCAAGCTAATTTTGCATCTTCATAATTTGTAATTCCACAAATTTTTACTTTCATTTAAAAACTCTTTTAAAATCAATTTCAATATTACACAAATCAAACTTATATTTCCCATCTCCCTCATACACTTTATCAAAACCATTTTTATTGTTGGAAACTTTATTTTCAAAATCCGGATATACCAACACGTAATAATCTACTTTTTCTTTTTCGTAAATTTCAAATTTTATTTTTTCATCCTTATTTGCCGTAGAATCATTAACAATTTCAATAACGATTTTTGAAGTAATTTTTGGATATTTTTCAAAATATTTGCAATAAACTCCAAGATCAGGTCTAACAACCGTATTTTCATTTTTTGGATAAATATCGCACTTACAACTTTCAAGCTCTTTATCAAAAACTCTAATTAAGTTTTTAACCCCTTGATGTTTTCCAAAAGAATTTGGTGTTATGGCATATAAAAACCCATCTATCAATTTCCAATCGCCTTCAAATCTCTTATAATCACTATAAGTATATCTTGATGGCATATTCATTTTAGCCCCTCAAACTATCAATTGCCTTTTTGTAATCTTTACTTCCAAAAACAAAACTTCCAGCAACCAAAATATCGGCTCCAGCCTCTTTA
>Ga0256838_1000131_pt1 | contig 53277 bp, 50 predicted proteins | sample 4571419metaG_FD_185978 | JGI IMG/M metagenome (GOLD analysis project Ga0256838, IMG submission 185978) | Hydrothermal vent microbial communities from Guaymas Basin, Mexico - 4571-419 | ecosystem: Environmental > Aquatic > Marine > Hydrothermal vents | place: Mexico: Guaymas Basin | collected... | reverse complement strand
ACTTTATAAGGGAGTTGAAAACACTAAAAAAGAAATAATTAACAACTACTTTACTGACAAAAATTGTAAATTGGCTGTTGATAGCTTAATTTTAAGTGTGTCTATGGAGATTAATAGCTTATTGCCTTTATTGGATAAAAATAAAAAAAGAGTAGTTTTAGCTGGCTCTATTGGAACTTTGAGGACTCCAATAGATGTCCCAATGAGAATTAAAGAGTTTGTTGAGGCAAAGATATTTGTTTTATATGGAGAGAGTGGGGCTATTGGAGGGGCTTTGATAGCAGAGGATATTTTAAAAGGGAAGAGAGATATTTTAGGAATAAAAGTTGAGTTTTAAGTGATAGCTATGTATGCGATAGGTTTGGGGGAAAATAAAGAGGAGGTTTTAAAGGCATATAATAAATTAAAAGAAGAGGGGATAGAGGTTGAGTTAATTGACAATCCAAAAATTTTAATAGATAAATTATTATGTGGGGAGATAAAAGGAGCTGTTAGGGGTTCTTTACCATCATCAAAGGTGATTCCTTATTTAAGGGAAAAAATAGGAAATTTTTATAGAGCTTCAATTTTAAAAAATCCTTTTACAAAAGATATTTTTTTACTATCCCCCGTTGGAATTGATGACATATCAGAAGATAAAAATGAAAGGATAAAGGATAAGATAAAGATTATAGAATTTGCATCTAAGTTTTTAAAAAATCATAATATTGAGCCAAAGGTTGCTATCTTGTCCGGAGGGAGATTGGGTGATTTAGGAAGAAATAAAGAGGTTGATGAGACAATATACGAAGCTGAGAAGGTAGTGGAGTATTTTAAGGGGAAGGTTGATATAAGGCATAATGGTATATTAATAGAAGAATATTTAAAAGAAGGGTGTAATGTAATTATAGCAATAGATGGAATTACAGGAAATTTAATTTTTAGATGTTTAGGTTTAGTTTGTAAAATTCCGGGTTATGGGGCAGTTATTTTGTCAGATAAAGATGTCAATTTTATTGATACAAGTAGAAACGCTAATTGGGAGAGGTATTATAACGCAGTTAAATTTTTGTCTGCCTATAGGGAACTACGCCTCTAATTAGGATACTCTCAATCTTAATAATTTACACCTCCGAGCGTAAGCGAGGAAGTGTTAGGTTTTGATGAAATGGAAAGCTTTGCTTTCCAGCTATGAAAACTAAAAGTTTTCATTCAACTTTATTAAAGTTTCGCTGTTAAATTCTTAGCAGGTGAAGGTTTTGGCTAATTTAAAAAAGAAATTAAAGAGTATTGGTAAAAGGATTATAATCGATTTTTATAATTTTATGGAAAACTCTGGAATTTTAAAAATTTACGAGAAGATTTTAGAGGAGTCAATTGATAAAAATAACTTACCAAAACATGTAGCAATAATAATGGATGGAAATAGGAGAGCGGCGGAGATTTATGGAAAGGATAGATATTACGGGCATTACTTGGGAGCTGAAAAGGTTAGAGATGTTTTGAGATGGGCGAGGAATTTGGGAATAAAGGTTGTTACTTTGTATGCCTTTTCTACTGAAAATTTTAAACGACCAAAAGAGGAAGTTGATAAACTTATGGAATTGTTTGAAAAAAAGTTTTATGAAATTGCTGATGATGAAGAAGTCCATAAATATGAGATTAGGGTTAAAGCTATTGGAAGAATTAATTTATTACCAAAGAATGTTCAAGAAGCGATAATATATGCCGAAGAAAGGACAAAAAACTACAATAAATTTTTTGTTAATTTTGCCATTGCTTATGGAGGACAGCAGGAGATAATAGACGCAGTAAAAAAGATAGCTTATAAGGTTAAAAAAGGAGAGATAGAGCCAGAGGACATTGATAAGGAGTTAATTGATAAACATTTATACACTGCTGACTTGCCATTTCCAAACCCTGACTTGATTATTAGAACTTCTGGGGAGGAGAGGATTAGTAATTTTTTAATTTGGCAGAGTTCTTACTCTGAGTTATATTTTTGTGATATATACTGGCCTTTATTTAGGAAAGTAGATTTTTTGAGGGCTATTAGAGAATATCAGAGGAGGAACAGGAGGTTTGGGAAATGAAGAGGGGATTATTATTTTTGGCTGTTTTAATTATTCTATTTTTATGTGGCTGTGTCTCTTTTGAGAAAAATATCCCTGAAAAAAATAAAACAGAATATTCAAACATAAAAAATAATTTATATATTAATTTAAATATTTCTAAAAATCAAAGTTTTCAAAACACTAATAACAATACAGTAAAAAATAAAATAGAAAATAAAGTTAATCTTCCAAAAATATTAAATTATGAAATAATTGCCTATGGTGCTTTTGGAGAGAAAAATAGAGGATGTTACTATTACTATGAAGGTAATAAAACCATAATAGTTATAAATTTGGGAGAAATGCCTACTGCTGGATATAAAATAGAAATAATAAATATAACAGAAACTGATAACGGAATTATAGTATATTATAAAGTTATTCCACCAAAGGAAATTGCGGCAATGGTTATAACCTACCCATATATAAAAATATCTGTAAATGGAAGTTTCTATAATGTTGAATGCAAAGAGATAAAAGATTAATAATTAACTGAATATAATAGTTTTACAGTTCAAAACACAAAAAGGAGATGTGGTATTTTGAGGGTAGAAATTATTTTTTTGGGATGCGGTGGTGGAAGATGGGCAACGATAACACAAAAAAAGGCAACGGGAGGGTTTAGAATACACACAAATAAGTTAAGGATGCACATAGACCCTGGACCGGGAGCGATAGTGAGATTAAACGAGCTAAAAATATCTCCATGGAGAACCAATGCCTTATTTATATCCCACTGCCATCCAGACCACTACAATGATGGAGAGATTATTGTTGAGGCAATGACTCAGGGAATGACTAAAAAGCGAGGAGTTTTTTTAGGTAGTTTATCAGCGGTTGAAGGTTTTGGAGAGTATGAGCATGTTATATCAAAATACCATCAATCAAAGCTTGAAGAGGTTAGAGTTCTATATCCAAAAGATGAAGTGGAATTGTATGACACAACAATAAAGGCAACGCATACAAAACACGGAGACCCTTTTGGTATTGGTTTTAGGTTATCAACGATTTATGGTGATATTGGCTACACATCAGACACTGAGTTAATCCCTCAGCTAATTGATGACTTTGACGGGGTTAGGATTTTGATAGCAAATATTGTTAGAAAGAAAAATGAGAGAATTAGAGGGCATTTATGTTCAAATGATGCCATTGATTTAATAAACTCAATGAATAAAAAGCCAGAGTTATTGATAATGAACCACATGGGAATTAAGATGACAAATCCTCAAATAGAGGCAGAATACATTTCTCAAAATACTGGGATTGAGGTTATTCCAGCAAAATTAGGATTAAAAGTTGAGCTTTTAAATGGGAAGTATAAGTATCACCTAATTAAATAGGACTTTTTTATTCTTAAAATAGCAAAAACACCAATTATAAAGATAATTATTGATGTTATTAAAGTGGCTAAGCTTCCTCCAACAATTCCATAGGCATTTACCAAAATTAGATTTAAGATAATATTTAACATCAACCCAAATAAAATTATGTAAAATGATATTTTTGCATATCCTAAACCTTGAAGTGCTGAGGATATTAAGGTGTAATAACTCATAAATAAGGATGAGATTGCTAAAATTCTTAAACATAAAACTCCATCTGGATGGGCTATTTTAAAAAATGCTATTAAAGGAATTTCAGGAAAAAATAAGCAACCAACAACAAAAATAGATGAAAAAATGGTGTTATAAACAATCCCTTTTTTCAATAAATTTAAATCTTTTGTTTTTGATATTCTTGGAAGTAAAGGAATGCTAACAGCCGAAGCAAACATAAATATTCCCCTCGATATTAAAGAGGAGTAACCATAAATCCCACTCCAAAACCCTCCCATAATGGACATTATAATTATGTTATCCACATCTCCAAACAACCTGTAAGATGATGATGTTAAAGCAATAGGAATTGAATATTTTAAGACCTCCAAATTAAATTTTGAAAAGAGATTTTTTATCGTATATTTTAAATCTACCAATCTTTTGAAATCTAATTCCCTTCCTAATGCTTTATAAATCAAATACATCCCAAAAATTCCCCCTATTAAATATGCCAATGATATTGATAGTAAAGAGCCAAAAATTCCCAAATATAAGGTTAAAATAAAAACTAAAATAACTTTTGCAGTATATTCAACAATCCAAGTAAGGGAGAGGTATTTAATTTTTAATAGTCCCTGTAATATCCCCCTTGAAAATGCTATTATTGTTGATGCAATAATGCAAAACCCAACTGCCAAATATAAGGAGTTGTCTAAACTTAGATAATGCCCTCCTAAAATGTATTTTATAAATGGGGTTAAGGCAAATCCAACAACTGAGAGCAAAATCATTAAGAATAATATTGGAATGTATTTATAGATATTTACTTCTTTTTCCTCAGCCAAAAATTTTGCTATTGCCGGAGGAATTCCAGAAGAGAAAAATATTGTTAAAGTATCAGCTATTGGCATCAAACCCTTTAAAATCCCAAATGCTTCTGTTCCCAACAAAAATGCGGTTATTAAATAAAATAGGTATGCCATTCCCTTTGAGTAAATATTTGATATTAATATATAAATGCTGTCTCTTCCCAAACTCATAAGAATCAACTATTTATCCATTTTTCTTTATGTTAGGTATAATAAACGACAATTTCTTTTAAACATTTACCAACTAAATCCTCAAATAAATCATCTTTCTCCAAATCTAACATTATCTCTTAGACATTTTAAAATGCTACATATGGCTTTGCATTTATAATTTTTATTTAGAAATCTTACCAAACTTTATTTTCTCGTCTATTTTTTAACTTATTTTTAATTATGAAATCATGTTATAAATAGTTTATTTCGTTAAATTGTGGGAAAACCTCGTAATCCCCAAATTTTATAATATTTTGTTTGAATATTCTATCATAAGTTCATTAGATGGTTTATATGCCCAAATTCATATTTCAACAAGATTTATTACCACTATAAAATCCAAAATAACTCACAAAAACTTTAAATAATTTGGTCTTGTTATTTTTATAGTTCTTTCAAATAGAATACATAAAGGCGATGATATAGAAGGAGTTTAAACTTCATTAATAAATTTTATTAACTTTTTTGGAAGAAGTATATAATTGGTGAAACTATGAAGTTTTTTAATAGGGAGAAGGAGATTAAGGAAGTCCTCTCTATTATTGAGGGAGAGCCAAATTTAATTTATTTTATTTATGGACCTATAAATAGTGGTAAAACAGCTTTAATAAATGAAATAATTAACAACAGATTAGATAAAGATAAATACATTGTATTTTATTTTGATTTGAGAGAAATCTTCATCTCTAAATACGATGATTTTATTGAGGTTTTGTTTGAGGAGTATGATGATGATAAAAGCCCGATAGAGGTTATTAAGGCAATTATTAATGACTTACCTTCATTATATGGAATTCCTATACCAAAAAATACATTAAATGAGATTTTTAAAAAGAAAACCACTAAAAATGTTTTTAGGTATATAACTAATGTATTAATGGATATTAAAAAAGAAGGAAAACAACCAATAATTATTATTGATGAACTACAAAAAATAGGAGATATGAAAATTAATGGGTTTTTAATTTACGAATTATTTAATTATTTTGTCTCCTTAACTAAGCATAAACATTTATGCCACGTTTTCTGTATAAGTTCAGATAGTTTATTTATTGAGAGGGTCTATAATGAGGCAATGTTAGAGGATAGAGTTGATTACATTTTGGTGGATGACTTTGATAAAGAGACAGCTTTAAAATTTATGGACTTTTTATCTAAGGAGCTTCTAAATAAAAAACTATCTGATGAGGATAAAGAGCTGATTTATTCTTATGTTGGTGGAAAACCAATTTTAATTATAAAGGTCATAAATAAATTGAGATATGAAAATTTGAACGATATTTTAAACTTTATGCTTAAAGAGGAAACATCTAAATTAAGGAAGCTATTAATAAGGATTAAAAATAATAAGTTTGAAGGAATTGAGTATGAAAAAGTTATTAATGCCTTAAAACTATTTAAGGAGAATTATGAAATTAATGAATATTTGGTAGATGAAGATACAAAGGAATTTTTAGTTAAAAGGAATATATTATTCTTAAATCCTATTGAAGAAACCTTAAAACCACAATCTTATTTGATGTGGAACGCTATAAAGAGGGTGTTATAATTCAAATCTTTGATGAATTGAAGGAATGATTCATTATCTCGGTGAAACTATGGGAAGAAAAGATAAAAGATGGGTTTTGCAAAGAAAGAGAGATTTTTATTATAAATTGGCTAAAAAACTTAAATACCGTTCAAGAGCATCATTCAAGCTTATGCAGTTAAATGAAAAATTTAACATAATCAAACCAGGAAAGATAGTTTTGGACCTGGGTTGTGCTCCGGGAGGGTGGATGCAGGTAGCAAGGGAAATAGTTGGAGATAAAGGTTTTGTTATTGGCATTGACCTACAACCAGTTAAACCGTTTGAATATGATAATGTAGTTGCAATAAAAGGGGACTTTACATTAGAAGAGAACTTAAATAAAATTAGAGAACTAATTCCAAACGAAGAAAAAAAGGTAGATGTAGTTATAAGTGATGCCTCTCCAAATATAAGCGGTTATTGGGATGTAGACCACGCTCGTTCAATTGATTTGGTAACAACTGCCTTACAAATAGCTACTGAGATGCTAAAAGAGAGAGGGAATTTTGTAGCTAAGGTATTTTATGGAGATATGGTTGATGATTATGTAAATTTAGTTAAAAAATACTTTGAGAAGGTTTATATTACAAAGCCCCAAGCATCAAGAAAAGAGAGTGCCGAGGTCTATGTTATAGCCAAGAGATACACTGGAAAAAAATGGGAAGAAGAGGATAGAATAAAGAGAATTGAAAAATCTGAGAATGAGGATAACAATGAGTTATTAGCTAAAAAAATTAAAGAGATGAGAAAATTAAAATCTAAAAAATAAATTAAATAAAATTAATGTCTCTTATCTATGTGCATAACAGCAAACTATCTCATCATCCTTCTTATCTATCCTAACAAACCCAAACCTCTCAAATTGAATAATATCATCAACCTCTACCTTAGCAAAGTCCTTTTCAGCAAAGCCATCCTTTACTTCTCCATCTGGCATTAAAACTTTAACTTTAACGCTATCTTTTACAGGAATCCAGTGTATAATCTTAGCTTTATTTTTCCTTGCTATTTTAAAGTCATCTGAGTGATATTTAGCTAATGCAATATCATCAACCCTCTCAACAACTATGTTAAACAACTCCATCAACCTATACATCTTACCCTCTTTTAACTCATCCCCAACAACATAAACCTCCCCATCAAATATCAACTCTCTCTCACCAAATTCAGGTCTATCTGGATGCATTCTAAGTTTTAAAACTCTCCTATCAGCTCCTTCAATAACAAGCTTCTTAGGATTCCAAACAAAGAAAAATCTTCTTGCATCTTTATCTATAAACTCCTTGTTTATAGCATATAAATTTTCCCAAGAAAACTTAACATCTGCCTGTTTAATCCCAATTCTCTTCATCATCTCATAAATTGCCTCTGGCTTAATTCCTCTCCTTTTCAAAGCCCTTAAAGTTCCTAATCTAACATCATCCCATCCAGTGTAAAGCCCTTCTTTAATTCCCTTATACATTGATGAAGTGCTTAAAACAATATCCTCTATCTTCAAAATACCATAATGTATAAATGTAGGCATCTCCCAGCCAAAGTATTTATAAATATAAGCTTGCTTCTCAGTATTTACAATATGGTCTTTTCCTCTCAAAACGTGCGTCATTCCTAATAGATAATCATCAACAGGCACTGAGAAGTTCATTAAAGGATAAACGCAGTATTTATCTCCAGTTCTTGGATGTGGTGTTTTTTCAACTCTGAATATTGGAAAGTCCCTAATTGATGGGTTTTTGTGCTTTATATCTGTTTTTAATCTAACAGCAACATTTTCAAGCTCTCCATTCAACATTTTTTCCCAGAGTTCTAAGTTGTCCTCAATAGCCCTATCTCTACACTTACATGAGATTCCTTTATTTCTTAGTTCTCTAAATTCTTCTGGATTGCAATCGCATACATAAGCTTTACCCATCTCAATCAGTTTTTTACCATATTCGTAATAAATTTCCATTCTATCTGATTGTATAATGGTTTCATCAACTTTAACTCCCAACCATTCCAAATCCTCTTTAATCATATCATATGCCTCAGGCAAAACTCTCTTAGGGTCTGTATCTTCCAATCTTAGAATTAACTTCCCATTATATTTTTTAACAAAGTAATCGTTTAAAACCGCGGCTCTTGCATGCCCAATATGCAAAGGACCTGAGGGATTTGGGGCGAATCTCATAACCACCTTATCTTTGACATTTGGTAGTTCTAAATCTCTCTCCTTTTTTTCTTTCTTTTTAGTGTCTTCACCCAACTCCTCTAACTTTTTCTTAATTTCATCCAATGATAAATTATTAACTTCTTCAACAACTTTCTCAACAATTGGCATTATTTCTTTTACTTTACTTCTGTATTCTGGATTTTCTGATAAAAATATCCCTAAAACTGCCTTTGGATTTGCCTTTCCATTATATTTTATAGCATTTCTTAAAGCAATTGGTAAAATCATCTCTTCCACATTATCACCATTTACAACCATTAACTTTAAAAACCTTTATTGATTATTATGGAAAGGATACTTAAATGTAAGCAACAATAATATGATTAACAATTTTAAAAAGCTCATCCTTAATATTAAAGTAATCTGAGCAATAATAGTTAAATATATAAATATTGCAAAATATTATTGTGGTGAATATCAATGGAAACTGTCAAAAAAGTTATGGTTTTTGGCTCTGGACCAATAGTTATTGGGCAAGCGGCAGAGTTCGACTTTTCTGGCTCTCAGGCGTGTAAAGCTTTGAAGGAAGAGGGAATTTATACTATTTTAGTGAATTCAAACCCTGCAACTATACAAACAGATACGGACATGGCAGATAAAGTTTATTTAGAGCCACTACATCCTGATATAGTTGAAAAGATTATTGAAAAAGAAAGACCAGATGCTATTTTACCAACAATGGGCGGGCAGACAGGGCTTAACTTAGCTTTGGAATTGCATAGAAGGGGAGTTTTAGATAAATATGGAATTAAACTTCTTGGTTCAAATATAAAGACAATTGAAATAGCTGAGGATAGGGAGCTTTTTGCCAAGGCAATGGCTGAAATTAATGAGCCAGTTACAAAGTGTAAAGCAGTTAATTCCGTTGATGAAGCAGTTGAGTTTGCCGAAGAAGTTGGATATCCAGTTATTGTTAGACCTGCTTTTACCTTAGGGGGAACAGGAGGGGGAATAGCCCACAACAAAGAGGAGTTAATAGACATTGCCTCAAAAGGTTTAAAATACTCAATAATTAACCAAGTTTTAATTGATGAGAGCGTCTTAGGTTGGAAGGAGTTTGAGCTTGAAGTTATGAGGGATAGAAAAGACACCTGCATCATTGTCTGTGGTATGGAAAACATTGACCCAATGGGAATACACACTGGGGAGAGTATTGTTGTCTCTCCAATCCAAACACTGCCAGATGAATTTTATCAAAAGCTAAGAAATGCGGCTATAAAAATTATAAGGCACTTGGGAGTTGAAGGAGGGTGTAATATACAATTTGCAGTAAATAAGGAGATGACTGAATATAGAGTTATTGAAGTAAATCCAAGAGTTTCAAGGAGTTCTGCTCTGGCAAGTAAAGCTACTGGCTACCCAATAGCAAGAATAGCGGCTAAAATAGCAATTGGTAAGACGTTGGATGAGATATTAAATGATGTTACAAAGGAGACACCAGCAAGCTTTGAACCAACATTGGATTATGTGGTTGTAAAAATCCCAAGATGGCCATTTGATAAGTTTAAGACAGTGGATAAGAGATTAGGAACGAGTATGAAGTCAACTGGGGAGGTTATGGCAATAGGTAGGAGTTTTGAGGAGGCATTACAAAAGGCAATTAGAAGCTTAGATATAGGCAGGTTTGGTTTAATTGGAGATGGGAAGGATAAAGATTACAGTGATGAGGAAATAGAAGAAATTTTAAGGAATCCAACTGATGAGAGGATTTTTGTTATAGCTAAGGCATTGAAGAAAGGTTGGAGTGTTGAAAAAATAGCGGAGCTAACAGATATTGATGAGTTCTTCATTAAAAAGATTAAGAATATTGTTGATATGAAGAAAGAACTTGAGAAATTGAAAGAAGAAATTAAGAAATTGAATATCTAAGGAGATATCATGAAAAAAGAGACTAAAATAAGATTAATAATCCTAATGAACGCCATACTTGTAGCATTGACATTATTTGCTTTAATGACTGGAAGGATATTGGTAACTTTAGTTGGAATTGTGTGCATAATTAATGGACTTTTAGCTTTGAAGAGAGCTAAGGAAGAGTGAAACTATAAGAACTCTCTCTGAAATTAAGTAGATATTAAGAAAAACATAAAAAAGAACGTAGAGAGATATATTATGGTGATTTTAAATGGAATTCTTTAACAGGGAGGAAGAAATAAACAGCATTTTATCACTCTTAGAGGATGAACCTGATTTAATTTATTTTATTTATGGCCCTTTGAATTCTGGAAAAACCACTCTAATAAAGCATATTATTGAAAATAAGCTAACTGATGATTATAAGGTCTTTTATATTAATTTTAGAACTTATTTAATTTCAGAAAAAAGAGAATTTATTGAGGCAATTTTTACCACTAAAAAAGACAATCTATTTGAAAAAATTAAGGATAAATCAGAGGTTTTAAATCTAATAACTAAAGGAGCTAAGATTTTAACTGGCATTCCTATACCGGAGATTGAATTTGATAAACTCTTTGAAGAAAAAATAAATGATGCCTTTCAATATCTAAATGATATACTATTGAAGGTTAAAGAAAATGGAAAAAAACCAATTTTAATATTGGATGAGATTCAGATGATTAAAGATGTTGTCTTAAACGGGCAAAAATATTTATTAAAAGAGTTATTCCAATTCTTAGTTTCTCTAACAAAGGAGCAACATCTATGTCATGTTTTTTGTTTGAGTTCAGATAGTTTATTTATTGAGTATATTTATAATACTGGAGAACTAAAAGATAGAGCTGATTATATTTTGGTAGACGACTTTGATAAGAAAACTGCTTTAAGGTTTATTGACTTCTTATCAAAGAATATTTTAAATAAAAAACTCTCTAAGGATGATAAAGAGCTTATTTATTCTTATGTTGGAGGAAAGCCAATTTTAATAGTAAAAGTTATTAAAAAATTAAGATATAATGGCTTAGAAGAGATTTTAGATGAATTACTTAGAGATGAAATGCAAAAACTAAAATACTTTTTGGAAGATGTTGAAGAAGAAAATAAAGAGTTTTATAACAAGGTTGTTGATGCATTGAGATTGTTTAAAGAAGCCTATGAAGTTGAAGATATTAAGATAAACAAAAAGATTAGAGAATTTTTAGTTAAAAAGAACATCTTATTCCTAAATCCACAAAAAGGAATACTTAAACCCCAAAGTTATCTAATCTGGAATGCCATAAAAAGAGCTTTGTAATTATTGTAAAAATATTTTATGGTGATTACATGGATATGGAAAAATTGAAAGAAATATTATTAAAAGCAAAAAAACTGGGATTCTCTGATAAACAGATAGCTAATTTATTAGGAATGGATGAATTGGAAGTTAGAGAATTGAGAAAGAAGCTCAATATAATCCCACTGTATAAAATGGTAGATACCTGTGCCGCTGAGTTTGAGGCAAAAACTCCCTACTACTACTCAGCCTATGAGACCTATGTTTATAAAGAGCAAGATGAAAGCAACCCTTCTGATAGAAAAAAGGTTATAATTATAGGTTCTGGGCCAATAAGGATTGGACAAGGGATAGAATTTGATTATTCAAGTGTTCATGCCGTCTTAGCTTTAAAGGAAATGGGTATTGAGGCAATAATTGTAAATAACAACCCTGAAACTGTCTCAACTGACTATGATACCTCAGATAAGCTTTATTTTGAGCCAATAACATTTGAGGATGTATTAAATATTGCTGAAAGGGAGAAAGAAAAAGGGGAACTGTTGGGGATTATAGTCCAGTTTGGTGGTCAAACAGCGATAAACTTAGCCATGAAGTTAAAAAAAGCTGGAATTAACATCTTAGGAACTACTCCCGAAAATATAAACCTCGCTGAGGATAGGGAAGAGTTTTCAAAACTTTTAAAGAAACTAAATATCCCACAAGCAGAAGGAGGGACTGCATTTACTAAGGAAGAGGCATTAGAAATAGCTAAAAGAATTGGTTATCCTGTTTTGGTTAGACCTTCCTATGTTTTGGGAGGAAGGGCAATGCAAATTGTTTATAGTGAAGATGAGCTAATTGAGTATATGGAAGAGGCTGTTAAAGTTTCAGAAGAACACCCCGTATTAATTGACAAGTTCTTAGAGGATGCCATTGAGTTGGATGTTGATGCAGTATGTGACGGAGAGAGTGTTTTAATTGGGGCTATAATGGAACATATTGAAGAGGCAGGAGTGCATAGTGGTGACTCAGCGACAGTTATTCCACCACAAACACTACCAAAGGAGATAATCGATACAGTCATAGATTACACTGCAAAATTGGCAAGAGCTTTAAATATAGTGGGGCTTTTAAATGTGCAGTATGCAGTTAAGGATGGGGTTGTTTATGTTTTAGAAGCAAATCCAAGAGCTTCAAGAACTGTTCCTTATGTAAGTAAGTCAGTTGGAATTCCTTTAGCTAAGTTAGCCACAAAAGTTATGCTTGGTAAAAAGTTAGAGGAGCTGATTAAAGATTACGATGTTGAGGAAGTGGCTGAAAAGGTATGGATTTCCAAGCCAAAATATGTATCAATTAAAGAATCTGTCTTTCCATTCCAAAAATTGCCCGGTGTTGATCCTGTCTTAGGTCCAGAGATGAAATCCACTGGGGAGGCGATTGGGATAGATAAGGACTTTGGTAGAGCTTATTATAAAGCCCAGTTATCTGCAAACATGGAGTTACCAATCGTTGGGAATGTGTTTATTAGCGTTAGAGATAGGGATAAGAAGAATGTTGTAGAGGTTGCTAAAAAGTTGCATGAGCTTGGATTTACAATATATGCAACTGAGGGGACTGCAAAAGTGTTGAGAGAGTATGGTATACCAGCAATACTTGTTAAAAAGATATCTGAAAGTCCAAATGATAACATATTAAAGCTAATGAGAGATGGGAAAATACATTTAATTATAAACACTTCCTCTGGAAAAAAGGCAAAGTCAGATGGTTATTATATAAGGAGGGCGGCTGTGGATTTAGGTATCCCATATATAACTACAATCCCTGGAGCAAAAGCGGCAGTTAAAGCAATAGAGGCAGTCAAAAATGGGGAGTTAAATGTTTATTCCTTAGATGAGCTTGATGCAAGTATAAAAAATAGGTTTTAAGTTTAGATTAAAAGTAATATGAAGAAGAAGTTAAAAATATAGGAGTTGGAAGAAGGAAAGGGGTAATATCTCTACCTTTATGCACTAAGAATAATAAAAATGTGATGTTGTTTATACTTAGATACATGATAATCTTTTTAGATTATAAGCATATTGGAATCTTAAAATATTTTGAATAAACGGTGAAGTAGATGAAAATAGGAGTATCAACAAGTGTATTTTTAGATTCAGATAAAAATTTATCAGAAGCCCTTGAAATCTTAGAAAAAAAGGTGAAATATGTTGAATTGGGATGTGACGGAAATATGAATGTAATGTTAGATAACAATGTTGAAATTACCCAATCTTATGATTTAAAATACACACTTCACTGCCCATTAACCGACTTAAATCTTTCATCATTTAGAGAAAAAATAAGAAAAGTTAGCTTAGAGTTTGTAAAAGATATCTTAGAAACTGCTGTAAAAGTTGATGCCAACTTAATAGTTTTGCATCCTGGTTACTGCGTTTTTAAATATGATTATGAAAAGGCATTAAACTCATTAATAAAAAGTTTAAAAGAGCTGAATAACATCCAAGATGAGTTTAACATTCAGATAACTATTGAAAACATGCCCTCCTATGACATGTTTATGTTCAGAAAGCCAGATAAGGAGATTATTGAAAACTTGGGAGATTTGAAGATAACCTTTGACATAGGACACTCTTTTTTAAACAAAAATATCTCTGACTTTTTTAAAATATCTGATAAAATAGCCCACATTCACATCCATGACAACAGTGGGGAATTTGATGAGCATCTACCAATAGGTAAAGGAAAAATTAACTTTAATTATTTTAAAAAAGATTTAAAAAATATAAATGCCATAAAGATGATAGAGTTACAAAAAAAGAGTATGGAAGATTTGGACTTATGCATAAATAATTTAAAAGAACTTTTGAGGTAATAACATGGTAGAGAAAGTTTTAGAAATGGATGATTGGAAAGCTTATAAAATTCCCCACACAGTAGAGATTGATGGCATGGTTGAAAATACAAAGACATTAATAATTGAGTTTGAAAATAAAAGGAGAGTCTTATCGACAAGAGAAGGATTTAAAGAGGTTAAATTTGTAGGAAACCATTCAATCCCAGTTCCATTTTGGGATAAAGTTCATAACTACAAGGACTATGAAAGTCAGGTTTTAAAAAAGATTGGCATTAAAAAGGAGGATATAGCTTTGTTATCAACTGGGGCAAATATGGACAATTTAGCAGTTGCAAAAGAGGAGTTTGATGAATTTTATGTTGTTACCTTTACAACTGCTGGGGCTAAATATAACGCAATAAGATTGGGGGATGAAGAGGCAGATTATATTGAGAAGGACTTTAAAACCTACAAAATAGTTGATGGAAAGATAGTTCCAAAAGATAAGGTAGGGACAGTAAATATTATTTTAATAACAAATGCCAATCTAACCGATGGAGCTATGGCAAGGGCAATAATAACCATTACAGAGGCAAAAACAAATGCCTTCCAAGAGCTAAATATAAGAAGCACAAAACATCCAGAGCTTTTAGCTACTGGAACCGGGACAGATAATATAATTGTTGTTAAAGGTTTTGGTAGAGGGGTTGATTACACAGGAGGACATACAAAGATGGGTGAGATGATAGCAAAAGCAGTTAAAAGGAGTGTTATTGAGGCATTAATAAAACAGGATGGGATAAATATTGAAACAATTTAAATAATTTTCTAACTCTTGACTATCATAGAAATTAAGATTAAATTTATTAAATTTTTTTTAGTTTTAGAGTTGGATGCAAGTAGATTTAAGTTGAATAAAGAGGTGTTTTTTATGAAGTTTTTTAATAGGGAGAAAAAGATTAAGGAAGTCCTCTCTATTATTGAGGGAGATCCAAATTTAGTTTATTTTATTTATGGACCTATAAATAGCGGTAAAACAGCTTTAATAAATGAGATAATAAACAATAGGTTAGATAAAGATAAATACATTGTATTTTATTTTGATTTGAGAGAAATCTTCATCTCTAAATACGATGACTTTATTGAGGTTTTGTTTGAGGAGTATGATGATGATAAAAGCCCGATAGAGGTTATTAAGGCAATTATTAATGACTTACCTTCATTATATGGAATTCCTATACCAAAAAATACATTAAATGAGATTTTTAAAAAGAAAACCACTAAAAATGTTTTTAGGTATATAACTAATGTATTAATGGATATTAAAAAAGAAGGAAAACAACCAATAATTATTATTGATGAACTACAAAAAATAGGAGATATGAAAATTAATGGATTTTTAATTTATGAGCTTTTTAATTACTTTGTCTCCTTAACTAAGCATAAGCATCTATGTCATGTTTTCTGCCTAAGTTCGGATAGTTTGTTTATTGAGAGGGTTTATAATGAAGCAATGTTATATGGTAGATGTAAATATATCTTAGTTGATGATTTTGATAGAGAGACAGCTTTAAAGTTTATGGATTTTTTATCTGAGGAGATTTTAAATAAAAAACTACCTAATAATGAAAAGGAGTTAATATATTCCTATGTAGGGGGGAAGCCAGTTGATATAATTTATATTATTAATGAGTTGAGAAATAAGGAGTTAATGAATATATTGAATTTTATGCTTAAAGAAGAAACTCAAAAACTAAAATACTTTTTAGAGGATGTTAAAGAAGAGGATGAAGAACTTTATAAAAAAGTTGTTGATGCACTAAAAATATTTAAGGAAAATTATGAAATTGAAGATATAACAATACCTAAGAAAATAAGAGAATTTTTAGTTAAAAGAAATATCCTATTTTTAAATCCAATAGAAGGAACTCTAAAACCACAGAGTTTTTTAATCTGGAATGCTATAAAAGAAATTTTATAAATTATAAATTAAGCACCAAACTTCTCATTTCTTCCAGTTAAATCTAATAATATTTTCATTACATGCTCTCCTTTAATCCAGTGTAAAGCTCCCTTAGCACATGCAAATTCATTAAACTCTGTAACATCATCAACTCTAACACTTTTCCCCCAGATAACTATTGGAATAGGGTCTGCTGAGTGGTCTTTCATCTCTACTGGTGTTGAGTGGTCTCCAGTCAAAACAAAATAAACATCATCTTTATTTATATGTTCAAATACATAGGAAAGCATTCCATCTATCTTTTCCAAAACCTCTTTTTTCAAATTGTAATTACCGTCATGACTTGCCTCATCAGCCCCTTTAACATTTACTATAACAAAATCATAATCTTTTAATGCCTCAACCAACGCCTTTGCCTTGCCCATAAAGTTTGTTTTTGGCGTTCCAGTTGCTCCTTCAACCTCTATAACATCCAAGCCAATCATTTTAGCAATACCTTTTATTAGTCCAGTTCCGCAAATACAAGCTCCTTTCATATTGTATTTTTCAGAAAACTTCTCTATCTTTGGAACTACGCCAGCCCCTCTTGGTAGTATAATGTTAGCTGGAGGTAAGCCCTTTTTTCTCCTCTCCTCGTTTATTGGGTGATTGTTTAACTTCTCATAAACAATCTTTAAAAGTTTATTTAAAATCTCTGCTGTTCTCTTTGCCTCTTCTGAATCATCCAACGGCTTTATCTCGCTAACTTTAACACCCTCTTCATGTGGGTCTCCATCGCTAACTTTGTGAGATAAACCTTTTCCTCTCAAAACCAAAGCCCCTCTATATCCTTTTGATGATTTAAAAATAATCTTAACTCCATCAATCTCCAAACCATCAATCTCTTTCTCCAACACCTTTGCTTCTTCTGGGCTTATTCTTCCAGCCCTTCTATCTAAAACAACAAAGTTCTCATCAACAGTGGCAAAGTTGCATCTAAAAGCTACATCTCCCTCCTTCAACTCTAAACCAACACCGTAAGCTTCCAAAGGACCTCTACCAGTATAAACCTCATAAGGGTTGTATCCTAAAATAGATAAATGGGCTGTATCACTTCCTGGTCTTACACCAATGTCTATGGCATTCATTAAACCACAAATTCCCTCTCTGGCAATTTTATCCATAGTTGGAGTTTTTGCCTCTTTTAGAGGGGTTAATCCCTTTTCATTAGGTCTATCTCCCAATCCATCTATAATAAAGATTACACACTTCTCTTTCATAATATCCCTCATGCAACTATAAATTTTTTGGATTCATTATCTTTTTTGTCTTCTTTATCGTTATTTTTATTTTTATTATTTTTTATATCCAATTGCATGCTTTCAATATCCTCATCCCCTACATATATAATGATATCTTCACTATTTTGATGTTTTATTTTGCATGGTTTTTTTATTCTACATTTTCCCATCTTCTTAGTTTTTACAGATTTATTTTTATTCTCATTTTTTAATTTGTGCAGTTGGAGTTTTATATAATATTCAAAATCATATAGTATATTTAAATAACTTGCATAGGCATCAAATGGAGTATCAAAATGGCTGAAATAGTTATGGACACTCATATCACTAAGCCCCTTAGTAGATTGGTAGTAAAGGTTATCACTTGTTTGTAATACCTTATAAATCTTATAAATCTCATCAAAGTTATTAAGTTTTTTTACTTCCTCATTTTCTTTTATAAATCTTCCAATGTCTTTTAACTTTTCAAATGATATCCTTTGCATTTTATTTCCTAACCATGCACTTACATCTCTTTCAGTGTCAGCCCACGATATTGTGGCAAATTCATGCACGTAAATCTCTCCTCTTGGTTCCAATCTATCAACAACCTCACTGACATTAACAACCTCTAAGTGTTCATGCTTAGCAATTTCTATGGGCAGATGTCTTAAAAACTCAAATATTCCGGTCTCTTTCCAGTGGTGCTCTCCAAATGTCTCATAATCCATATAGATGTTTATAACCTCCCCAGGGGTTGAAGCCAGCCAAATGGCATATTTATCAGCTGTTAAAGGATATTGGTCCCAATCCCTTGCTGAGAATCTAAAACCAATGTCATCACTCAACCTGTAATTTCTTAACAACACTTTCATACCATCTGGTGATTGGTATAGATAGTTTGGGCTTCTCCAATCTAAGATTTTCTCAGTCCCCTCTGTAAATATTGCCTCAAATCCCAAGTCCTTAACTACTTTTGCAATTCTGTTGTTGTATATCAATTCAGTATTTCTAAAAATATTGGCTTTAAAGTTAAATACATCTTTATACAACTCTCTATGCCTCTCAATATCTTCAATAAACTCCTCGTCATCCTCAAATAAGCTTGATAAAGAGTGGTGGTATGTCTCGGCTATTAATTCAACATTTCCGGTCTTTACCAAATCCTTAAACAAATCTAAAACATAATCGTTAAACTCCAACGCCTGCTCTATAAAAACTCCGGTAATTGAATAATTAACTTTAAAGTCATGTTCATCAATAAGCTCTAACATTAATTCATTTGCAGGAATATAGCAATTATTTGCTACTTTATTAAAAACTTCCTTATTTAATTTTGTATCAACATATCTATCCCATAGAGTCGTTCCTTTTTTGTTTATCTCTTTATTTAACCTGTGTGGTTGATGAACCTCAAAGTTGAATGTTATTAACATGCTATCATCTCAAAAAATTTTTAATTATTTTAAATATTTTAATTTAATTTTTCAATTTAAATTTATGGAATAAATACCTCCTCATCTCTATAAACATACATGAGGAACATTGCATTACTCCAACCCAACGGCATTGCAGACATTGGAATGCCAAGGTCTTTGTGTATCTGCTCTGGAAACAACCCATTAAAACTATATTTTACTACCCAATCAAACAACTTCTTAGATTTTTGTGAATAAATATCTGCTCTATTATCATCTTTTTCTTTTAGAATCTTTGACAACCTTCTATAATACAAAGAAAGCCATAATGTAGTTATAATCCATGGATTCCCTCCAAAATAAACGTCATTAGGATACCTTCCAATTCCTCCAACCTTATATTTAAAAGCTTTTTCAATTGCCTCGGCTGTTTTTATCATCCTCTCATCATCAACGTTAATTAAGTTAAATGGATAACTTAATCCCAATATACTTGTATCTATCTCCTTATTTAATGGATTTATTGATTTAGCAAATCTTTCCTCATCCTTTAAATAAAATCTCTTTGGAACCTCTCTCTTTAAGAATTCAAGTGCCTTTTCCCAGTGCTTAACCTCATCTCTCTTATCAACCGCCTTACTCATACTGTAAGCACATTTCAATCCTCCATATACTGCCCCCATGGTATATGCAAAAACTCCAACTTTCTCCTCCCACAAATCAAAGCATTGTGTGAAGTTTAAAGCCGCAGAGCTTAAATAATTACCTGCCTTTTCAATGGTATCCCAATATCTTTTGACAAACCCTCTATCTCCACTTAATCTATACCTCACATCCATAGCCCACAATACCGAGCCAATTTGGTCAATTTGTAGGGCAGTTAATCTTGGATTTCCATTAACATAGTAATTTTGTAGCCATGAACCGTCAGGATTTTGAACCCTTGACATAAATTCAAAGAATTTATCTGTCCTCATTCCAAATAAGTTTAATGCAATTGCTATATAACTTCCATCTCTCCCCCATACATACCTATAATCTGGATGTAATGAAGGAGCGGCTATAATCCCCCCATTTTTATCACACAGCATTAAAAGAACCATTAAAGCCCTTTTAGCTATACAGTATATATTATTATTTGAGCAAAATTCAGGATGTAAATGCCTTCTTATATCTCCTATAACATTCCTCCAATAATTTAATGAGAGATTTTTAATATTTTCACTGTTGTTTTTTATAATTTTTAGTTGTTCTGTGATTAATGAAAAATCTCCATCAAATATTTGGGGGATTATATATATATTAAATGCCAAGCTTCTTTTTTTGTCAAGATTTATGTCCCAACATATTGCACTATCCGTCATTATCCCATGGCTTTCTTTGTGCTCTTTCAATATCCCATTTTCAATGTCTATGTATGCACTATTTTCACTATACCTATTCCCACATTGAAATGAATGAATCTTTTTATCACTCCCAATACAAAAAATATAATTTCCACCATATTTAATAATACAATCGTCTTCTTCTAAAAATCTTACAGTATTTTCTGTTGGATTTTCCCCAATCCTCAAATTTTCATAAAAGAATAATTTAAAATTCAACTTTTTATCAAGTTTATTTTTTATATACAGCCGTCTAATGATTACATTATGAGAGACAGGAACTAAATCTTTGATTGTTAATATTATCTTATCATCTTCCATTATGGTTTTAAATATATTCGTCTCCTCAATGTATTTTTGAGTTATGTCCCAATCTTCATCCCAGTGCCATTTTACCTTTTTATCATAGATTGCCAGAGCAGAGTCAAAAAAATGCGTCTCATAACCAACATGAGGATAGAAAATATAATTAATCTCCCCATAATTTCCAATTTTGGCTAATAAACTGTTATTTCCAACGATTCCCCCCATAATAATCACACAATAAACTTTTAATTATTACAATATTCTTTTTATAGCATTCCACGTTAAAAAAGATTGTGGTTTTAAAGTTCCTTCTACTGGGTTTAAGAATAAAATATTTCTTTTAACTAAATAAATATAAACTGGTTTTGGTATTTTGTCATCACTAATCTCGTAATTATCTTTGAACAACCTCAACGCTTCGATTATATCTTCTTTATTGATTTCAATAATTTCATCTTCAATATTAACTCTTGGTTTTATGTAATCTAAATCCTTTAAAAAATGTCTTAATTTCTGAATTTCTTCTTTAAGCATTTGGTCTAAAATCTCTTTTAAATCTTCGTATCTTAACTTATCTACGACTTTTATTATTAATATTGGCTTTCCACCAACGTAGCTATAAATTAGCTCTTTCTCATCATCAGATAGTTTTTTATTTAAAATCTCCTCAGATAAAAAGTCCATAAACTTTAAAGCTGTCTCTTTATCAAAATCGTCAACTAAAATATAGTCAGCCCTTCCTTCTAATTCCCCAGTAGTATAAACATATTCAATAAACAAACTATCAGAACTTAGGCAGAAAACATGGCATAGGTGTTGAACCTTAGTTAAGGCAACTAAGAACTGGAATAAACTCCATAATAATAATCTATTTCCATTTAATGTTATCTCCCTAATCATCTGTAATTCATCAAATATTAAAATTGGTTTTTTACCTTTTTCATTCAATTTAGCAAATAAATATTCAATATATTGATAAACATCTGCTGATTTATCTTTTTTATTAAAAATCTTATCAAAAAATGGTTTTGGTATTTTAATGGGCATGCCCAGGTAGTATTTGCTAATCTCTTCACTACCTCCAACCAACAAATCAGTTAATGATTTAACATATTCCCTAAAATCATCTATCTTTGATTTTTCATCCACTTCAAACAAACACTCAATAAAATTATCAACGTTTAAAATATTCCTCGTCCTAAAATCAATAAAAAATGGGACATACTTAGATTTATCTAACCTGTTGGTTATAATTTCCCTTATTAGGGTTGATTTCCCACTATTTAAAGGACCATAAATAAAATAAATATTATTTGGCTCTCCTTCAATAATAGATAAAATTTTATTAATTTCTTTTTCTCTATTGAAAAATTTCATAAAAAATCACCAAAAACTAATTTAAGTATATAACCTACTTTAATTTAATCACCCATTTTCTCCCATCTTTCAATACAAATATTTTGTCTTCCCTTGCAAGCCATCCAATAGCCATCTTTACAATATTTGAATTACACCCCTCTTTTCTTAAACTATCCTCTATTTGAGATAAACTTTTTTCTCCCTCTTCCAATAAATGATAGATTTTTCCAGCAGTTTCACCAATTTTTCCCCACATATCTTCCATACTATCGCCCCATCATCTTTATGGCTGTTTTATAAACCTCAACAGTTTCTTTTGCTATGTTATCCCAACTATACTTTTCATAAACATCTTTTTTGGCATTATTTACTATATAATTTTTAAACTCTTCATCAGATAAAACCCTATCAACCCCCCAAGCAATCGAATCAGGATTTTTTGGATAAACCCAAACACCGTTATATTCATGCCTTATAATCTCCCTTAATCCTCCAACTGAACTCACAACAACTGGTGTGCCAGCCGCCATTGCCTCCAAAGCTACAATACCAAACGGCTCATAAACCGATGGAATTACAACAACATCAGCTGATTTATATAATTTTTTTAACATCTCTCCACTAACAAACCCCAAAAAAATTACCTTGTGCCTAACTCCCAGTTGATAACATAAATCTTCCAAATAACCCCTCATATCCCCAGAACCAGCAATAACTAACTTTACATTATGCCTTTCAAGGATTTTTGGCATTGCCCTTATTAAATATTCAACCCCTTTTTGATATGTTAATCTACCAACAAATAAAATCATTTTTTCATCATCTTGAACGCCTATACTCCTCCTAAAATTTATCCTCTCCTCCAAACTCATATTAATATCAAACTCCCATGGATTTATTCCATTATAAACAACCCTAACTTTATCCTCTGGTGTATTAAATATAGAGCATATTTCTTCTTTCAAAGAATGACTTACAGTTATTACTTGACAGGATTCATAAGTTGAAAGGTATTCTATCGTGTGAATAGCTTTTGAATCATCTGAATACAGCCCCCCACATCTTCCTATCTCCGTGCTGTGTATTGATTGGACATAAGGCATTTTACAGGCATGCTTCAAATTAGCCCCAACAAAATGAGCCATCCAATCATGACAGTGAATTACATCGTAATTATCAACTCCCAAAATTCCCAATTTTTTTTCCATCTCCTCAGCCATGAACGTAGCCCAAGTTAAAAAATGTGGATGAGATATTGGTTTCACTCTATAAACATTAACTCCATTTATGTTTTCATATTCTGGCAAATCATACCCCACTGTTATAACATCTACCTCATGTCCATTCCTAACCAGCCCCTCAGCTAATCCCTTACAATGAACTGCTAAACCTCCAACTATCCTTGGAGGATATTCCCATGTTACCATAGCAATTCTCATAATATCATCTATCATGTTATTAAACTTTTTATACTTGTTCATAACATATATTTGTTATGGGTATAACTTAATTTAAAGATACCTAAGATTTTAATACTACCAAATAAAAATTTAATTAGGATATTATAAAAAGGTTGTGATAATTATGAAGATTGTAATACTCGCTCCTACAATAACGCCAATTGTTTCCTATGGTGGGTTGGGAGATGTAATGAGGGACTTACCAAAATTTTTAAAAGAAAAAAATAATGATGTCTTAGTTTTAACCTTAAATCATAACAATAGATATTTTTCCCTTCCATATGAAGTTATTAAAAAAATAAATGTTATTTATAAAGGAGCCAAAATTACATTTAATGTTTTAAAGACAAAACATCCAACAACTGGCGTTGAGTTGATTGTATTCAGTAATGAAAAAATCAATAACTTGGATGTTTGGGACCCAATAAAGTATGAGATTTTTGCTGACTTAGTTGTTGAGTATTTGGATGATATCAAAGATGTAGATGTTGTTTCAGGGCATGATTGGATGTGTGGTTTGGCAATAGCCAAATGCAGTGATATTTTGGACTTGCCAACAACTTTAACAATTCACAATGAGGCATTTAAGGGGGAGATGGTTGAATACAAAGGAGAAATTATGACATTTTTAGAGTTTGGGCTTAAATATGCAGATGCAGTTAATACTGTAAGCCCCACACATGCTGAGGAAATAAAAAACTATCCTTATATTAGAAAGCACATTAAAGATAAGCCATTCCATGGAATTTTAAATGGAATTGATATTGATGAATACGACCCAATGAGGATAATCGAAAGGATGTGTAATCTCTCAAACAACAAACTCGACCCGAGAAATTACGCGTATATCTCCCCTTACTCAGCTGAGGATGCTCATGATGTGAAACCAAAAATAAAATATTCATGGTTTTATAAGGGAGGAGTTTATGAATACGTAGAAGATTGGAATAAAATTGAGAAAGGAATATCAGCCACTGATGTAGAGGTCTGTGGTGGATTAGATGGGGATATAGAAACCCCGTTAATTGGGTTTGTTGGTAGAGCGACATATCAAAAAGGTTTTAATACGATGTTTGAAGCAATTCCTGAACTTTTGGAGAGACATGATATAAGATTTGTATTTTTAACAAAGGGAGATAAAGATATTGAGAATAGATTAAAAAATCTTGCAAATGAATATGACGGGAAGATATTGGCTTTGGTAGGTTATTCTCTCCCATTATCATCTTTGGTGTTTGCCGGAAGTGATTGGATAATTATGCCATCATATTGGGAGCCATGTGGTTTGGTGCAAATGGAAGCGATGGCATACTGCACTCCCGTCATAGCCACAGAAACTGGGGGGCTTAAAGATACGATAATTCCTCTCCACCCAAATCCTAATGAGCGTCCAAATTTTGATAAGGCAACAGGTGTTTTATTTAAAGTTCCAGATAAGTTGGGGCTTATGTGGGGTGTTGAACATGCATTAAATTGGACATTTTACAAGGTTAAGGAGGCTTGTATGTTTATGCAGTATTTAAGATATGAATGCCCCGAACATCCTTATGATGAAAACGCCCCATTATCTATGATGATGAGAAACTGTTATTACCACGTGCTTAGAAATTTAAGCTGGCAGAACTCTCCATCTATAAGAAAGTATAAGGGTTTGTTTGGAGGAGCCATTTATAACCATTGCTTGAAATAATAAATTTAAAATATTTTGGGGGGAAATATGCTGAGGTATGATTATGAAAATGCTTTAAAAGTTGGGGAGATAAGCTTTGAAGATGTCAATAAAGTTGATTTTTATAATGCATATCTAAATTTAATGGAAAAGCTAAATAATGGGACTATTGGATTTAGAGATGTGATATATAAAGAAGATTTAAATAAATACAAATCTTTAAATGGATATGAAAATGTTGTGGTTGTTGGAATGGGGGGCTCTATATTAGGAACTATGGCTATTTATTATGCAACATTCCCATTTGCCAATAATGCATACTTTATAGACAATAGCGACCCTGAAAAAACGCTTTCAATATTAAAAAAAGTTGATTTAAACAATTCAATAATTTATATTATTAGTAAATCAGGCAATACATTGGAGACATTGGTTAATTATTATTTAATAAAAAAGGAAATAGAAAAACTAAATTCATTTGAGGGTAAGATTGTTTTCATAACAAATGGTGGGAAATTAAAGAGAGAGGCAGAGAAAAATAATTATGAGATACTGTCAATTCCCGAAAATGTTCCTGGAAGGTTTTCCGTCTTTACAGCTGTTGGTTTAGCCCCTTTATATTCTTTGGGAGTTGATATATCAAAAATATTGGAAGGGGCAAGAGTGATGGATAAAATCTGCCAAAATGAAGATATTTTAAAGAACCCTGCACTTTTGAATGGGGTTATACACTACCTTTATGAAAAAAAAGGAAAGGATATTTCGGTAATTATGAGTTATGTGGAAAGTTTAAAATATTTTGGAGAGTGGTATAAGCAACTTATTGGGGAGAGTTTGGGAAAAAAAGGGAATGGAATTACTCCAATGTTATCAATTGGTGCAAAAGACCAACACTCTTTATTACAGTTGTATATGGATGGGAAGAAGGACAAGGTTATTACTTTTATCACTACTGAAACATACAGGTTGGATAAAGAAATAGAATTTGAAGATTTAAATGATGAAAAAATATCTTGTATGTATTCTGATGTAATTAAATATGAGCAAAAAGCCACAGAAATTGCCTTAACAAACAATAAAGTCCCAAATATTAAAATAACTCTTGACGAAATAAATGAGATGACGATGGGAGCTTTGTTGTATATGTATGAGATGCAAGTGGGTTTTATGGGGGAGCTTTATAATATAAACGCCTACAATCAGCCAGCAGTTGAAGAAGAGAAAAAAATATGTTGGAAACTACTTAAACAGAAATAAATTAATGCGTGATAATATGGATATAAAAAATTTTGTTGAGAGGATAAAGGAAACTAACCTTTTCACTGCATATAATACAAATGTAGATGCAATAAAATATTTAAAAGGGGAGGATGTGCAAAAATTGGTTGATGAATTTAACCATAAAGATATAATAAAAAGAATGGAGGAGTATCCAAGAATTATTGAAGAGCCATTAGATTTCGTTGCAAGGTTGGTTTATAGCATAAAGACGGGAAAACCAGCAGAAGTTCCAATAAAAGATGATAAAAAACTACATGAGTGGTTTAACAAAATTAAATATGATGAGGAAAGAATGGGAGGACAGGCGGGGATTGTCTCTAATTTAATGGCTACCCTAAGGTTAAATAAAATAATTGTCTATACTCCCCTTTTATCAAAAAAACAGGCAGAAATGTTTGTTGATTATGATAATTTGCTTTATCCATTGGTTGAAAATGGGAATCTTGTATTAAAAAAGGTTAGGGAAGCTTATAGAGAGAAAGACTCAATAAAAATAAACAGGATATTTGAATTCAAAAAAGGTCTTAAATTTAAGTTGAATGGGGAGGAAATAACTGCCAAGCAATCCACAAGGTTTATTGTTGCTTCAAGACCAGAATCTTTGAGAATTGAAGTAAAGGATGATGTTAGGAGGTTTTTACCAGATATTGGTGAGATGGTAGATTGTGCATTTTTATCTGGTTATCAGGCAATTAAAGAAATATATAAAGATGGAAAGACGGCAAAATATTATTTTGAGAGGGCTAAGGAGGACATAAAATTATTAAAAAAGAATAAAAACATAAAAACCCACTTGGAATTTGCATCCATACCAAATGTGGAGATTAGAAAGATGGTTGTTGATTATATTTTAAGTAGTGTGGAAAGTGTAGGAATGGATGAAACAGAAATAGCTAATGTTTTGCATATTTTGGGATATGAAGAGTTAAGTAACAAAATTTTGAAAGATAGTTTTGTTGAGGATGTCATTGAAGGGGCTAAAATTTTGCTCAATAAGTTTAAAAACTTGGAGATTGTCCAAATTCATACAATTTATTATATATTATTTGTTTGTAGAGCTGACAATCCTTTATCTAATGAAGAGCTTGAAGAGTGCTTAGAGTTCTCTACAATATTGGCATCAACAAAGGCAAAACTTGGAAATATAAAAAGTATAGATGATTTATATGAAGGTTTAAAAGTTCCTCACAACAAGTATGGGGACTTGTTAAAAGGCATTGTCAATAAATTTAATAATGACAATTATAAAATTGCTCTATCCCCTTCAAGATATGTTGAAAAGCCAAAATCAACAGTTGGATTAGGAGATACAATATCAAGTGGGGCGTTTGTTTATTATGTCTCATTATTGAAGAAAAAGAATGAAGTAAGAAACAATTAATTTTTTATTTCTTCAAGGTTTTTACTCCTTTTTTAGTCCCAACTAAAACCTTATCTACCTTTGTGAATATACCATTCTCAACTACTCCTGGGATGTTATTTATCTCTTTTTCAAGCTCAACAGCATCATCAACTTTCATAAACACATCTATAATCATATTCCCATTATCAGTTATAACCGGTCCTCTTTTCCTCTCTCCCAACCTAATAACTGCCTCTCCACCCATTTCTGATAAAGCCCTCATCACAACCCTATATGCTGATGGAATAACCTCCACAGGTATTGGGAACTTCTCCCCTAATTTTTTAACTAATTTACTTTCATCAACTAAAACAACAAACTTATTTGCATTATAATCCACTATCTTCTCCTGAGTATGACAACCTCCTCCTCCTTTTATTAAGAAAAGGGTTTTTTTTTCAACCTCATCAGCTCCATCAAATGCTATATCGACATCATACTCATCCAATGTAACTAATGGTATTCCATACTGCATAGCCAACATTTTCGCCTCAAATGATGTAGGAATTCCAAAGACCGTTAATTCCTCCTCTTGAATTCTATTTCCAAGTTCTCTGATAAATAACGCTGCTGTTGAGCCAGTTCCCAACCCAATAACCATCCCATCTTTAACCAACTTCACAGCTTCCTTAGCTACCTTTAATTTTAAATCTTCATTTGACACAGTTATCCCTCTCTTATATTTTTAGCATAGTTCTGGTAAAAAGAGGTTGTATAAATGTTTTTCTTATCTAAAATTATAAAAATAAATTAAATTAATAAATGTCAAATATCTCTCCTAATGTAATTTTTTTATTTGTCTTAACCAATTCTGGGATTCTTCCTTTAAATCCTAACTTATCTTTGAAAACAACAAAAACCCCATCTATTTTTTCTATTTCATCCGCTTTTTCCAATGCATTATTTATTATTTCCTCCTCATCCCCGCCTCTTGAAGCGTTACATATAGCTGTCGCAGCAGCGTCTGCAATGGCTGAGCTTTTAGCAAAAACAGTTACAGCGTCTGCCTCTCCAAAACTTACTGAATGCCCAACAGTTGCAGAGGATGTGCAAACTCCATAAATATCTTTGATTTTTTCTTTTTTTAATTTGAATCCAACTTCTCCCGTAATCTTTGAATTTCCTGCATATAACCCAACAATAACATCTTTTTTAGACCTTAAACATATGTCTCCACCATTTTCAGCAATTACATTTTTTGCATTAAGATTTTTAACTAATATTTCAGCTATTGCACCGGCAACGCTTGCCATAGGTCCTACATTGGCAATTTTTCCAGATGTAGCCATCAATTTAACAATCTCTGGGGCATCATCTTCTACATCAACAGGAAAATACGATGTTAAAAAATAAGGGTTTTTTAATATGTATCTCTCCAAATCTAACCTATTTTTTAAGATAATCTCCGCTGCCTTTTTAAAATACCTTTTATTATCAACTTTTAGAAGTAGGTTTGTCTCTTTTATTATAATTCTTTTTTTAAACCACACCATAAAAATTCCCTTATTTTAAAAATTCTTTATAATATTTTTCTGCTATATCCCCAAACACTGGAAATTTATACTTCTCCCCATTATAAGCTTTAACCATTCCAACAATCCATAAGACAATGATAAATATATTTATTAACGCGTAGATTATTTTTCCAATTACTGGAATTATTGAAATAATAACAGCAATTATATTTAAACTTAGGAATGTTATAAATGACTGCATAGCGTGAAATCTTATAAAATCGTCCTCTTTCTCCAAAAGTAAAAATATTAACCCACTTATCCAACCCAATAAATAACATAAAACTCCCTCTATATTCCTACTTAATCCCAAAGCCATAATTTCACCATGGCATATTGTCATCATTAGCACAAAACAAAAGTAAAATTAAATAAAACCAAATAAAACAAATTTGGAGATGCATGATATATAAATCATATATATAAAATTATAAATCCCATTATAAAGTTATAAAATTGAAATTAAAATAAATTAAATAAATTTTATTAATTCCCTTATTGCCTCTTCTACATTCTTTGCTTTAACCACACCAGAAGCTAATAAAACACCCTCAGCCCCTAAATCAAGAGCCGCTTTAACATCCTCCCCCTTAGATATTCCAGCCCCGCATAGGACTTTAACATCTTTGTTTATCTCTTTGACTGCCTTGACAGTCCCTTCAACAATCTCAGGGTTTGCTTTTGAGACAGGAATTCCTGTCCCTATAAGTTCTGGGGGTTCAACAGCAATGTAATCGGGGTTTAAGGTTGCAACCGCTTTGGAAGTGTTTATATTATTTGTGCAGACAATTGTCTCCAATCCCAAATTTTTGCATTTATTTATAACTGCCTCAATATCAGCCAATAGCATCCTCTTCTCCGAGTGGTTTATTAAACTCCCCCTACAACCGCAATCTTTAACTGCCTCAGCCAATATATGTCCTGTGTAACTTCCAGGGTTTATGTTGTCAATATGTTGGGCATATACTGGAATATTAACATTTTCAACAATCATCCTCAAATCTACAAATTGAGGAGCCACTCCAATGGTAATTCCACTCTCCTCACTAACTTTCTCAGCAATTTTAGCTATCTCCAAACCTTTATTTCCAATACTCTCCTTGTATGTCTTGTAGTTAATTACAATTAACATATCTCTCACCGTGAGAACATGATAATTCAGATAGATGATTATTTTATAGGGATGATATTTAAAGGTAATCAATTGGTTAGAAATACAATCCCCCTTAAAAGTGATGAAATATTCAAGTTTATAAATGGGAAAGTTATTGATAATCCAGAAGACGAATATTTAAAAGTGGCAGAGATTATATTAAAACTGTATTTTGCAGAGATTGACGACAAAAAAGCCAGGGAGATAATAAATTATAAATTAGAAGTTCCTGCCTTTACAAAAAAGGTCTTAGATGTTGTTAAAGATGTAGAATTTGGAAGTGTAATAACTTATGGAGATATAGCCAAAAAACTAAACACTTCACCAAGAGCAGTAGGAATGGCTTTAAAAAGAAATCCTTTACCGTTAATAATTCCCTGCCATAGAGTTGTTGCTAAAAATTCTTTGGGTGGCTATTCTTATGGATTGGATAAGAAAAAATTTGTCTTGGAGAGGGAAAGGTTAAAGAAATTATCCAGATATTAAATACAAAAAGAGAATATAAAAAGATTAAAAAATTTTTTGGTATGAGAGCATGATAATAAGAAAATTCACATCTAAGGATTTGGATGAGATTGAAGAGATTGAAAAGGAGGCATTTAAAAATCCCTACCCAACAAGCTTAATTTTAGGAATATGGACAATGTATCCCAACTGTTTTTATGTGGCAGAGTTTGATGGGAGGGTTGTTGGCTATATTTTGGGTAGTATGGACTGGGGAAATGGGCACATTGTTTCATTAGCTGTAAAAAAGGAATATAGAGGTTTAGGGATTGGAACAGCCCTATTAAAAACTTTGGAGAACTATTATTTTAATGTTGCAAACTGTAATTATATAGTTTTGGAGGTTAGGGTCTCAAACATTGTTGCAAGAAAATTTTATTATAAAATGGGTTATAAAGATAGGAAACTACTTCCAAAATACTATGAAGATGGAGAAGATGCCATATTGATGATAAAAAAGAAACCAAATGCTAAGGGACCATTAATAATAACGTTGTGGTGATTTAATAAAAATAATCAAATAATAATGATTTAAGAAGTATTGCTTCCTTTGGAAGCAATGCATCTTGGGTATTCCGAACAGCCTTTTAAGAAAATCCTGGGGAAAAGTTGGGGTATCCCAATAGGGGCGTAACCCCTATGGAATAATAACTCTGTGGTGATTTAAATGTTGGTAATTCCAGCAGTTGATTTAAAAGGTAAAAAATGCGTCCAACTAATTCAAGGAGACCCAAATAAAAAGCATTTAGAGTTAAACAATCCAGTAGAGGTTGCTAAAAAATTTGTGGATGAGGGGGCTGAGTATCTACATATAATTGATTTAGATGCCGCATTTGGGACGGGAAATAATAGAGATGTTATTAAAAGTATTATAAAAGAGGTTAATGTTCCAGTAGAGGTAGGAGGAGGAATTAGAAGCTTAGATATAGCAAAAGAGCTAATTAACTTGGGAGTTGATAGGGTTATAGTTGGAACCAAGGCAATTTTAGAGCCAGAATTTATAGAGGAGTTAAATAAAGATATTGGGAAGGATAAAATAGTTTTAGCTGTTGAATGTAAAGATGGAAAGGTTGTTGTTAAGGGTTGGAAAGAGAAAATAGATAAAACTCCAATAGAGGTTATTAATGACTTTGAGGATAAGGTTGGATATATTTTATTTACAAATGTAGATGTTGAGGGTTTGTTAAAAGGAATAAATGTTGATATAATTAAAGAATTAATTGAAAATACCAAAATTCCAATCATTTACTCTGGCGGGGTTACAACCTTAGATGACATAAAAGCTTTAAAAGAGATTGGAGTTTATGGGGTTGTTATTGGCTCAGCACTTTATAAGGGTTTGATTGACTTAAAAGAGGCATTAAAAATAAGTAAAGAGTAATTTAAAGTAAAAAAATAAATTTTTTATTGCAAATCAACATACACATCTCTTCCCTCATCTATTGCTTTTAGAATTTCTTTTCCAACCTTTGTTTTTTTGTTTATCCTCACAGTCCCATCATTCCTCACAGTTACAGTTGTTAATAACTTCCCATCTATGTAAATCTTTATGTTTTCCCCTGCAAAGTCCTCCCCAACATCTACAACCACATATTTATCTGTCTCATAAATCTTTGTTGCTTCAAGCTCATTCACATACTCATACCTTCTATATATTTTTTCCATGTCTTTTTCTTCCTCTTTTTCCTTCTCTTTAACTGAAATCTTTAATCCAAGCATGTCCTCTAATTTTGATATCTCTCTACCTCCCTTACCTATAATAGCCCCAACATACTTCTCTGGAACAATTAAATCAATTGAGTTGTCTCCTGTAACCTTTACCATTGGCTTGGCTTTTCTTGGAAGAAGCTTTTTTAATATCTCCTCTAACTTCTCCTCAGCGTATCCATATATTGGAGCTTTTTTCCCCTCCTCATCTTTAATTGGCATAACAACAACTTGCTCCCCATAGGTGTAGATTTCATACTCAACTCTTCCTGTCTCAAAGTCCTTAACTTCAATAACAGGTCTTGCTAAATCTTCCTCAACCATTCCATAAGGCACTTTAACTGTAAAATCTATTTCATAAACCTTCTGTATCTTCCCATCTTTTATAAAGATTACCGTATCAACAACTTGTGGGATAACTCCAAGCTCAACCCTTCCAATCAATCTCTGTATAGCGTCTATTGGTTTTGATGCATGCACAACCCCAACCATTCCAACTCCTGCCATCCTCATGTCTGCAAATATCTCAAAGTCCCTCGTCTTTCTAACCTCATCGTAGATTGTGTAATCAGGTCTAACCAATAATAGGATATCGCACGTCTTTTCCATATCTCCCTCCAATGGTGCATATTGAGTTATCTCCTTACTAACTTGCAAGTCCCTTGGACTTTCCATCGTCTTGACTACTTTTCCTTGATTTTTGTAAAATTCAGCCAATGCCGCTACGAACGTTGAATTATGCACAATTATTGGGGTTTCATTTATTATAAAGTTATGATATGGCACTTCTATATCATATACAAAGTCATTATAGTCAATTTCCTCTTTTTCAACAATTTTGTCCCAGAAGATATTTTTATTTAGTATTGCCATTAAATTTGAGAGGCACGTCTCAATTTTATTTAATCTTTCATAATATTCTTTACAAATCTCGTCAATATATTCAGATAATGATATTAAGTTTGGAAGTTTCTTTTCTTTGAATAACAATCTCTTCATATCTGGGCTTAATACTTCTGATTTGAACTTTATAAATGGAGCATCCTTTATTTTATCCAATATTTCATTTAATTGCTCATAAGTAGTTTTCCAATTCATTAAAGTATCTTCTAAATCAAACTCTTTATTAAACTCCTCTAAGTATTTTATTATGGTTTTTAATGTTGGTTTTCTTTTATTGGAGAGATATTTGCTAAATGCATTGTGGTCTATATTATGCTCTTTGCAGAATTTCTGTTTATTAACTGTCTTTAATAATTCATCTAATCTTTTTATAACATCTTTCCAATCTTTTAATGTTGAATTTATATGTTTGAGAGCTTCAATTTTCTCTTTGTATGCCACATAGTTTTTATACATATCAATTAATATATTTAAGTGCATTTCTAATCTTTCTATTGAGTATTCATTTTTCTCAGCATTATCTATATATCCACCCAACAACTCATACAATTCCTTTAAAACATTTCCAACTGGGACTGTTCCTACATTTGGATTGCTCTCTTTGTTTAAAAACCTTTCAAATCCAGCAACTTTAAATCTTGGTTTTATTATGTTGTAGAATTTATTAATGTCCTTTGAATTTTGTATTAATATCCTGTAATATACATTATCTCCAATTTTTTTCTCTTTTAGGAATGGAGTAATGCCCAACCTAATCAATAGGTAATATATGCCATTAGCAAACTCCTTGCTTGCCGTTGCTATTTCAATACCCCTCTCTCCAATGTAGCCATCTCCTTCAAACACTCCCCTTATAAATGCTGATATTATATTTTTATTACTCTTAAATATGATTCCTGGAACTTTTAATGTTTTTGACTTTTTACTCTCTGGATATCCAAGAGCTTTTAAAACCAGATATATAGTTTTTGGATTTCTTATTCTTAATCTTCCTCTGTCAGCAAAGTAAAACTCATTCTCTTTAATGTCAAACACTTCCATCATCAATTTTTTATAATGCTGAATTAATCTTTCATCTAAATTATTAAATTCAAGATTTCCTCCACTACCTTCTGCCCACAACAATCCTAATAATTCAGCAAAGTTTTCATCTAATTTTATATTTGGCTTTATTTTTCTTGATTTTATATTATTATTCCCTTTGTAGTAAATATATTTAATTTTGTCAGTATCATTAACTTCACTTACTGGTTTCTCATCTCCATTCTCCAAAATTGCATAAAATTTGTTTCCTTCTCCAATATTTTTAATTAAATCCACAATGTTGAGTTCTATATCTTTTCCTTCAATATCCAAACTTTTAACTACACCAATAACATCTCCAACATCTAAGTTTTTAACTTCTCTCCACCCAACAAACCCATCTTTAATGCATAATATTGGATGTCTTTCAGTTAAAATTAACTCTCTTCCCAATCTTGTTTTAATTTTTATTAATCTACTCTCCTTTCTCTTGTAAGTCTTAATAATTGGATTTTCCATAATCTCATTTAACCCAACTGACAAGACATAGTCCCCTAATTTTAACTCCTCTATATTTTTAAATGTTCCATCTGGCAATAAAACCCTTGTTCCTCTTGGCAAACACTTCCCACTTCCAGGCGGTCCAGAGACAAAGATTCCCTCTGCTCTCTCTTTTAATCTTTCTAATAGCTTATCTGATAACTCGTAGTCATCTAATGAAGCTTTAACTACTGGTCTAACTGCTGTAACTTCCAATGCCTCAGAGAACGGAGGTCTTGCAATTGAAATCCTAATATTTCCTAATTGAATAACAGTAGCCCCCTTTCTCTGAATTTCAAAGAATCCATTGTTTTGTTCAGCATACTTTATAATATTGTCAATAATATCCTCCATTTCTTCCTTTGTTAGTTCTTTGTCTCCTATTGGAACAAGTTTAACAGCTCCTGGCTTTCCTTTTTTAGCATAAGGTAAGCAACCTTCTTTTAAATGCACAGACATCGTTTCTTCATCGAAGTATTTATTTAATACAAGCTCTACCTCTTCCTCAACACTTTCTAAGTAATACGCTTCAATCCCCTGTGCCTTAGCTAAGTTATACTGAATCCAGTCACTTGTTAATAATATAGAGTTTGTTTCTTTTGCCACTTTTCTAATCATCGCATCTATCTCTCCACTTTTTGCTAAAAATATCTCCTCTCTTGTAGGTCTCTCCCCATAGTATTCAACTTTAATATTGTATTCATTAGCTTTTTCCACTAACTTTCTAAGCTCCTCTATTCCTTTATATCCTATCTCCCTCCCCCTATTTGCTTGAAATTCTAATTCAGAAACAACTGCCTCAGGGATTACTATGGTTGCATCTTTCAACTTTCCTTTTTCAATAAGTTCAGTTATTCTACCATCTATAACCACACATGTATCAACACAGACCTTTTTTCCAACTAAATCCAATTCGTCAATAGATTTCATTTCTAACTTTTTTCTCTCTTCAAGATTCATAACCGTCACCTTTAATTCTTAACCTTATGATATGATAATGACTTTGATAATTTTAACAAATATATAATAAACTTCTTATAAGTATTATTTATATTATTTAAATGATTTTGGCATTTAAACATTTTTTCTTAGAGTTAAACATTTTTTAAATAAATTAATATCCCTTATCAAAAATTTTTACCTCTATAAATATTTTTCGATTTGTGGTAAATAGAAAACTTAATTACTACCATAAAAAGATAATATAATAATTGTTGTTAATAACAAAAATTGAGGGTGAGATTGTGAAATTCGGTATTGAATTTGTTCCAAATGAACCAATACAAAAACTCTGCTACTATGTCAAGTTAGCTGAGGACAACGGATTTGAATACTGTTGGATTACAGACCACTACAACAACAGAAATGTTTACATGGCTTTAACAGCTATCGCAATGAACACAAACAAAATTAAGTTAGGACCAGGAGTTACAAACCCATACGTTAGAAGTCCAGCAATAACTGCCTCAGCAATTGCAACATTGGACGAGTTATCAGGAGGAAGGGCTGTATTAGGTATAGGTCCAGGAGATAAAGCAACATTTGACGCTTTAGGAATTGAGTGGGTTAAACCAGTTACAACATTAAAAGAATCAATTGAGGTTATAAGGAAGTTATTAGCTGGGGAGAGGGTTTCATTTGATGGAAAAGTTATTAAAATTGCTGGAGCGGCTTTGGCTGTAAAACCAATTCAAAAGAAAGTTCCTATTTACATGGGAGCACAAGGACCAAAGATGTTGGAAACAGCTGGAATGATTGCTGACGGGGTTTTAATCAACGCATCAAATCCAAAGGACTTCGAGGCGGCAATCCCATTAATTAAGAAAGGTGCTGAAGCGGCTGGAAGAAGCATGGACGAGATTGATGTAGCCGCTTATGCATGTATGTCAGTTGATAAGAATGCAGAAAAAGCTAAGCAGGCAGCAGTTCCAGTTGTTGCTTTCATCGCAGCAGGTTCACCACCAGTTGTCTTAGAGAGACATGGAATTGACATCGAGAAAGTTGAAGCAATAAGAAACGCTCTAAAATCAGGAAACTTCCCAGAAGCGTTCAAGAATGTTGATGACACAATGTTAGAGGCATTCTCAATTTATGGAACACCAGAAGAAGTTGTTGAGAAGTGTAAGAAATTGGCTGAAATGGGAGTTACACAAATTGTTGCAGGTTCTCCAATTGGTCCAAATAAGGAGACAGCAATTAAATTAATTGGTAAGAAGGTTATCCCAGCATTAAAAGAGTAAATATAAAACCTCCCTTTAAATTTTTCTTTTTTATTTATTTTTATGAGGTGAAAGTTATGAAAAAGCTATTTTTTATCTTTATAATTGCCATTCTGCTATGTGGGTGCACCACAAATAAAACAACAAATGTAAATAATGAAATAAGTAATAGTTTAAATACATCTAATGTTAATAAGACCTTAGAAAATGAGAGTTTAACTCAAAAAACTGAAAAAGGGCAATTAAATAAAATAAAAGAAATAAAATATGTGTATATCGTTAAAGAAGGAAATAAAACAAAAATCCAATTTGCCTTAGCTTGTGAGAATGGCAGTTTAATAAAAGTTAATAATGGGAGGGTTACAGTAGAAGTATTTGACGATACCGGTTTGTTGTTTAAAAAAACTTATGATATCAATAAGCTTCCTATGAAAGCAAAATATTACTATGAGATTGAATTACCAAAAATTAAGGGATTTTATAGCAACGCAAAGTTTGTTGTAACTTATAAAGATAATAACATAAATGTATCAAAAACAACCTATGGAACAATTGAAAGATATTCAGAAGAAGAAATGAAGAAAATCTTTGAGGAGGAATATCACAAAAACTCAATAAAAACTAATATAGAGGAGTTTAGGGATTTAGTTGGAATAAAATTCACTGTAAAAGAATATGGGTATTATAAAATATACAATAACCAAACTGATAAAATTGAAGAAGTATTTAGAGTTGATTTTAGTGTTAAAAACTTAAATTCAGATACTTATCAGTTCTCCCCTATGGATGTATGTTTAATTTCTGGAGATAAGAAGTATGGAAAAATTGGAGGACTTGACGAAATAGAACTTGGAATTAACCAGGAAGTTGATGATTATTGGTTATTCAAAAAACCAGATAACTTAGATAATTTGAGATTAAACTTTAAAATAGGGGAAAACATAATTTACGATATTCCTTTAACACAAAATAGTTAATTAATTAATTTAATATATAATTAATTTATCCTACTTTTTGCAGATACTTAATAATGTTTGCCATGGCAACACATCCATCTCCAACTGCCTTAGCTACCTGCATAACTCCTCCTCTAACATCCCCAACAGCATAAATTCCATCTATATTTGTTTTACAATTTTCATCTGTTTTAATAAATCCTTTTTTATCCAATTCTATTCCACTATCCTTTAAAAATTCAGTATTTGGAATATGCCCCAAACTTATAAATATTCCATCTGCCTTTATTATCTCCTCTTTCCCATCAATCAATATTTTAACGCCCTCAGCTTTTTCTTCTCCAACAATTTCCAATGGTTTGGCATTGTATATTATTTCAACGTTATTAGCTTCTTTAAGTTTATCTAACATTATTGGCTCAGCGGCTTTTAACTCTGATTTATCAGTAATTAAAATAATCTTTTTGGCAATGTCTTTTAAATTTATAGCACTCATTATTGCTGGGGTGTCCCTTCCAATAACTATAACCTCCTTATTTAGATAAAAGAAGGCATCACACATTGTGCAGTAACTAACCCCCTTACCAATAAATTTATCTTCATTTAAACCAAGTTTTTTAGGTTTTGTTCCAGTTGCTATAACGATAGTTTTAGTTAAATAAGTAGAGTTTTTTGTTATAACTTTAAATGGTCTTTCATTAGTTTCTATTTTAACAACTTCATCATAAATTATTGGCAATTTGAATTTTTCAGCGTGATTTTTAAATTTTTCAGCTAATTCATAGCCCCTAATCTCTTCAAATCCGGGATAGTTCTCAACAATCCCAGCTTCTGCAATCCTCCCCCCGGCATTTTCCTTCTCTATGCATAAGGCATTTAACTTTCCTCTCATGGCATATATTCCAGCTGTTAAGCCCCCAGGTCCAGCACCAATAATTATCGTGTCATAAATCATTTTTTCACCCCATTTAATTTTTAATATTTTTAATTTTATTTATAAAGATTTCTAAACATTCTTCGCAATTTTTATTACAGCATATTGGAGAATTTAAGAATAAAAGGTTGTGATACAATGAACATCCCCACTTTGTTCTTGTTCCATAGGTTAGTTTTTTTATTTCTTCCCCTACATCATTGTTTAAATAAAATATCTCGTTCTCATTTCCTTCGTTCATGATTGGCTTTAAATTTAAAGTTGGTGGGCTTCTAACAACAATTCCACTAACTTCTGAAATTTTGTTGGCTAATAACATCCCTTCAATGCTTGAAACTGGCTCGACTATTGTAGATTCATCTTTATTTATTGCCTCTGGAAGGAATGAAACTTTAATTCTCAACCAAGTTGATTCTTCTGGGTTGTTTTTTATTATCTCCCTACCTTTCTTTGAAAGATTCTCATTTTTTAAATAATAATTGTAATATTCATTACAAAGTTCTCTCAACCTTCTATCAAATGATTTCTTATGGGTTAAATAATATTTTGCCTTAACTTTCTTTTTATAGTATTTTTTAAAGTTCTTTGCACTAAGTTTTGTTAATTTTAATGCCTCTTCAAAAGGTATGTTTGTTTTATATTCAACAAGTTTCGCATATTCATAGGTCTCAATTATTACGTGGTTTTTATATCCTTTGTTTGTCTCAATAGCCACTGATACATAATCTTCAAATGTTGGATGTCTTAAAAACATCTTCTTAACATCTTCAAAATCCATATTGGGGTTGAGCTTTTTAATTTCCTTTGGTGTTAATAAACAAGGTCCTGTTGTTATATTTTTTGAAATAAAGTCCCCAACCATTCCCACAAATCTATAATACGGTAATGGGGTGAAATCGTAGGAGATTATTCTATTGAGTTTATATTTTTCAATAATCCTATTCCAAAATTGTGGATAAGTGTGATTATAATATTCCTTTCCAATATCACAAATGCAGTTGTTATAATTGCATAATTTTAAATTCGTTGATAAACTCATATTATCACCTTGATTGTGCCACATCTATACACTATTATTAACCTCCCTATATTTATACTTTACTCCTAAAAAATAAGTTTGAGGGATATTATGCTGGTTATTTTAACTGGTCTCCCTGGGGCTGGGAAATCAACATTCTCAAAGAATTTGGCAAAAACTTTAAGTAAAAATAATATTGATGTTATAATTTTAGGAAGTGATTTGATTAGGGAGAGTTTTCCAGTTTGGAAAGAAAAATATGAGGATTTTATTAGAAAAACAACATACAACTTAATAGACACTGCTCTAAAAGATTATTGGGTTATTGTTGATGACACTAATTATTACAACTCGATGAGAAGGGACTTAATAAATATAGCCAAAAAATACAATAAAAATTATGCCATAATATATTTAAAAGCTCCTTTGGATGTTTTAATTAAAAGGAATATTGAGAGGGGGGAAAAGATACCAAATGAAGTGATTAAAAGGATGTATGAGAAGTTTGATGAGCCGGGAAAAAAATATAATTGGGATAGACCATTTTTAACAGTAGATACAACAGAAGATATTGATTTTAATGATATAGCTAAAAAATTGATTGACAAGAGTAAAGAGATTCCAAAATATTATATTGAAGAAGAAAATAAAAAGGAAATTAAAAATAATAAAGATTACAATATTCTTGATAAGATTGACAAGGAGACGAGAAAAATCATAAGTGAATATATAAAATCTAAAAAACTTAATAAGGATGAGGTTAAAGAGGTTATAAAGTTAAGAAAAAAATTTTTAAAGGATTTAAAAGGGAAGGAAGTGGATATTAATACAGTTATAGAAGAATTTAAAAATATGTTGGATGAGTATCAAATTTGAAAATAGATAATTTTAAATATGACTAAAAGATAAGTATATATTATAAAAAATATTATGGGGGATAAATATGTCAGAAGGAAAAGAAGTTAAAGAGATAAAGGTTGAAGTTCCTAAGGAAGTTGCAGAGAAAATAGAAAAAATAACTGAATTTTTAAATAGTTTAAAAGAGAAAAAGGAAGTAATTTCAAAGGAGAAAATTGAAGAGATGTTGAAGTTAATTGATGAAGTTAAAGATAAGTTACCTAAGTTAAATGTTGATGTTGAAAAAATAGCCAAGATATTGGAAGGTAGTGGTAGTGAGGTTAAAATTGTATTTGATAAATTGACAATTGACGGAGAAGTTGGTTTAAAAATCATTCCATTGAAGAAAGAGAAAAAGGAATAAAGTGGGACTTTGCTTGAAAAGCTTAATTATTTATTTTTATTTCAAAGATTGATAAAAGAGGGAAGTTTAAAAATCATATTAACAAACGTTTTTTGTTTAGCGATTAGTAGGGACTATATTATAGTAGACATTAAAAATATAAAAGTATTAAAAACTATTGTTGAAGGGATTTTTCCAAAATCAAAAGATGAAAAAATAAAAAGTTTTTTTGAGAAAATTGACGATTTTAAAAAATTGTTATCAGAAATTTCAAAAATAGCTGAGATTTTGGTTAAAGAAAAAAGGACATTTATACTAAAATATAATGGAAGAGACGTTTTAATTGCTGGCTATGATGCAAGGGGAGGGCTCATATTAAAAAATATAAAAATCGTTGATAAATTAGCTTTAATAAAAATGTTAAATGAAGTCAAAAATTAACCTCTTAAAATCTCATACATCTCCTCAGCTTTTTCATAAACCTTCTCTTCATCAATGGTTAAAATCTCTCCATCCCTCATAACTATTTTCCCATCTATGATAACATCATCTACACAGCCATTGAATGCATAAACTAAATGGGATGTTATATTTTCTTTTGGATATAAATACGGTTTATCTAAGTTTATTAAAACAATATCTGCTAAATAACCTTCTTTTAACTCCCCAGCTTTTATATTCAAGGCGTTAGCTCCATTTTTAGTGGCAAAGTTAAATGCCTCTTCTGCCTTAACAATTGTAGGATTTAAATTAACCCCCTTATGTAAAATGGCAGAGACCTTTATCTCTTCAAATAAGTTCAAGTTATTATTACTTCCACATCCATCAGTCCCTAAGGTTATATTTATCCCCTCAGCCAAGAGTTTAGGAATTGGGGCTATTCCAGAAGCTAATTTTAAATTACTAATTGGGTTATGAGAAACATTTATGTTTTTTTCTTTCATTATCTTAATCTCTTCATCTGTTAAATGCACGCAGTGAGCGGCTATAACACTAACACCATCAAAGAAACCAAACGAATTTAAATAAATAAATGGCTCCATTCCTGTTTTATCTTTAACCATCTTTATTTCATCCAACGTTTCATTCATATGTATGTGGATTGGAACATTATACTTTTTAGCTAAGTTATTAACCTCAATTAAAAGCTCTTTGGAGCAAGTGTATGGTGCATGAGGTCCAAGAGCTGGTTTTATCCTGCTATTATTTAAATCAATTATATAATTTATATACTTCTCAGCATTTTTAAGCTCTTTCTCTCTCTTTTCTTCATCAAACAAATCAATCATTCCATAAGCTAAAACCGCCCTCATTCCACTCTCATCCACTGCCTTGGCAATCCCCTCTAAAAAGAAATACATATCGTTAAAAGTAGTTGTCCCACTCTTAATCATCTCAACACATCCCAACAAAGTCCCCCAATAAACAATTTCCTCATTTAACTTTGCCTCCATAGGCCAGATATAATTATTTAACCACTCCATCAATGGCAAGTCATCAGCGACCCCTCTAAATAATGTCATTGGTATGTGGGTGTGGGTGTTTATTAAACCAGGGATAGCTATTTTTTTCTCTCCATCTATGATTTCAACATCCCCATAATCTTCTTTTTTAACCTCTCCAATCTTTTTTATCTTGTTCCCTTCAATTAATATATCTTGCCTCTTCCCATTCACAAATACATTTTTTATTAATATCATTATTTCCACCCCAAAAAACTTTTAAATAAAAAAATTTTTAAATAATCATTGTTGTTTTATTGTTTGTTATTTGTGTTATCTTATAAATCTTTTAAATCTTTAATTACAAAATTACCGAAAACCTTAAAATAGTATTAGGGTAAATAGATGTAGCGAGTTTAATAAAAAAATATTTATGGTGATATAAAATGGTTAAGATATTCTATGATAAAGATGTAACCTTTGATGCAGTTAAAGACAAAACAATAGCAGTTATTGGCTATGGAAGCCAAGGGAGAGCTCAGGCATTAAACATGAAAGATAGTGGTTTAAATGTTATAGTTGGTTTGAGACCTAATGGAGCATCATGGAACAAGGCAATTAAAGACGGACATACAGTAATGACAATTGAAGAAGCGGCTGAGAAGGCAGATATCATCCACATATTAATACCAGACGAAGTCCAGCCAATGGTTTATAAAAAACAAATTGAACCATACTTAACAGAAGGAAAGACAATAAGCTTCTCACATGGTTATAATATACATTATGGATTCATAAAGCCCCCAGAAAATGTCAATATAACTATGGTTGCTCCTAAATCACCAGGAGCAATGGTTAGAAAGACCTATGAGGAGGGTTTTGGAGTCCCTGGATTGGTTGCTGTTGAGAGAGATTACACAGGGGATGCTTTACAAATTGCCTTGGGAATGGCTAAGGGTATTGGATTGACAAGAGTTGGAGTAATACAAACAACTTTTAGGGAAGAGACAGAGACAGATTTATTTGGGGAGCAAGTTGTTTTATGTGGTGGGGTTACTGAGTTAATTAAGGCAGCGTTTGAAACCTTAGTTGAGGCAGGTTATGCCCCAGAGATGGCATACTTTGAAACATGCCACGAGTTAAAGTTGATTGTTGATTTAATCTACCAAAAAGGATTACAAGGAATGTGGGAAAATGTTTCAAACACTGCTGAATATGGTGGCTTAACAAGAAGAGCAAGAGTTATAAATGAGGAGTCAAGAAAAGCGATGAAGGAGATATTAAAAGAGATTCAGGATGGAAGATTTGCAAAAGAGTGGAGCTTAGAAAATGTTGCTGGAGCTCCTCAATTAAATGCTTTAAGAAGATTGGAGAAAGAGCATTTAATTGAAAAAGTTGGTAAAGAGTTAAGAAAGATGTGTGGATTGGAGAAGGAATAATTTTTAATTTCTTTTTTATTTTATCAATTTAAAATGTTATTATATTAAGGGATTAAGCTCCACTTCCAGAATGGACCAACCTCTATCAAATATTCTTTCATCAACTATTATTTTTTTGAATCCTTCCATCGTTGTAAGTTATAATTTTTAAATTGATGCCATTGAGTTTTAAATATTTTATTGCCTTTCCAATATAAAACATCCATCTTCTTAAACTATATCCGACAATAAACATAATCAATTTCAACAAAATCAAAAACTTTATATAATATTGATGTTTTATTTTTATTTGTGATTAATATGGAGAAAGTGGCAACATACATTATAGGGGATATTGTTTTAGCTGAAAATACTGGAAAAGCGTTAAAAAAATGGAGAAATCTCTTTAACATCCAACAGATTGAATTGGCTAAACATCTAAACGTCTCTCCTTCTGTCATAAGCGATTACGAAGTTGGAAGGAGAAAGAATCCTGGTGTAAATATTGTAAAAAAGTATGTTTTGGCATTAATAGAAATTGATAAAGAGAAAGGAGGGCAAACAATAAAAGCATTAAAAAGGATTTTGGATAAAAGCCCATCAATGAAGGCAATTTTATCAATAAAAGAGTATGAAAACCCCATATCACTTAAAGAATTTGTAAATATTATTGAGGGGGAAATTATTGTTGGAGACAACTTAAATATTCCAATATATGGACATACGGTTGTTGATAGTATAAAGGCAATATTGGAGATGACTGGGGATGATTTTTATCACTTATACGGATGGACTACTGAGAGAGCTTTAATATTTACAAACGTATCAACTGGAAGAAGCCCAATGGTTGCCGTTAGAGTTAGCTTAATGAAACCAAGAGTTGTCGTCTTGCAAGGAATAGATAAAGATAAGATAGATAGATTAGCTTTAAAATTGGCTGAGATTGATAACATTCCACTAATAACAACACAAATCGATACAAAAGAACTTATAAAAAGATTAAATGAAAACATAAAATAAATTTGGTGGAATTATGGTTGGTATTGTTGGATATGGGGCATACATTCCAAAGTATAGGATAAAGGTTGAAGAGATAGCAAGAGTATGGAACAAAGACCCGAATGCAATAAAAAATGGTCTCTTAGTTTATGAAAAGTCAGTTCCAAGCTTAGATGAAGATACCGCAACCATTGCTGTTGAAGCATCAAAAAATGCTTTAAAAAGAGCAAACATAGACCCAAAAGACATTGGAGCTGTTTATGTTGGAAGTGAAAGCCACCCTTATGCAGTTAAACCAACTGCTACAATTGTTGCTGAGGCAATTGATGCTACTCCAGAGCTAACAGCGGCTGATTTAGAATTTGCGTGTAAGGCAGGAACAGCAGGAATTCAGATGTGTATGGGATTGGTTGAGAGTGGTTTAATCAAATATGGATTAGCCATTGGGGCAGATACGGCACAAGGAGCCCCGGGAGATGCGTTGGAATATACAGCAGCAGCTGGTGGAGCCGCCTATATAATAGGAAAATCAGATGTTATAGCTGAGTTTAACGGCACTTATTCATATACAACAGATACGCCTGATTTTTGGAGGAGAGAAGGGAAGCCATATCCAAGACACGGAGGAAGATTTACAGGTGAGCCAGCATACTTTAAACATGTGATTAATGCGGCTAAGGGATTGATGGAAAAGATGGGCACAAAGCCAGAGGATTATGATTATTGCGTCTTTCATCAACCAAATGGAAAATTCTACATTAGGGTAGCTAAGATTTTGGGCTTTAAGGAAGAGCAGTATAAAGTTGGTTTATTAACTCCATATATTGGAAACACTTATTCAGGAGCTGTTCCTTTGGGATTATCAAATATCTTGGACAACTGTGATGGTGGGGAAAGAATTTTGGCTGTTTCTTATGGTAGTGGGGCTGGAAGTGATGCATTTGATATAACTGTAACTGATAGGATAAACAAAGTTAAAGACAAAGCTCCAAAAACAGCTTATTACTTAGAGAGGAAGGAATACATTGACTATGCAATATATGCCAAATTCAGAAGGAAGATTAAGATGTAAAAAATAAACAACTGATACCTAAGAAACGATTAATTACTGAATTCTATGAAAAGGTGAAAGAATGAGAGATGTTGCCATTATCGGATATGGACAGACAAAGTTTGGTGAGTTATGGGAAAGAAGTTTTAGAAGTTTAATTGTTGAGGCAGGGGTTAAAGCAGTTGAATCGGCAGGTATTGATGGGAAGGATATTGATGAGATGTATGTTGGAAATATGAGTGCTGGTTTGTTTGTTGGGCAGGAGCATATAGCTTCATTGATAGCTGAGCATGCTGGTCTAAATCCAATCCCTTCAACAAGGGTTGAAGCGGCTTGTGCGTCTGGTAGCTTAGCTTTAAGGCAGGCAGTTTTAAATGTAGCGAGTGGGGCAAGTGATGTTGTATTAGTTGGTGGAGTAGAAAAGATGACTGATGTCGTTGATGCCACCTCAGCAATTTCATCTGCCTCAGACCAAGAATGGGAGGCGTTATTTGGAGCTACTTTTCCCTCATTGTATGCTATGATGGCTCAGAGGTATATGTATGAATACGGTTTAACTTTGGAAGAGTTATCAATGTGGAGCGTTATTATGCATGAAAACGGTTCAAAAAATAAATATGCCCAATTCCCATTTAAAGTTACATTGGAGCAGGTTCTTAACTCCTCACCAGTTGCTGAACCTTTGAGGTTGTTACATTGCTCACCTGTCTCAGATGGAGCTGCTGCTCTTATAGTATGTGAGGCAGAGAAAGCTAAGGAGTTTGTAAATGAGGATGATATCATTTACATTAAAGCAAGTGCTCAGGCATCTGATACTATTGCATTACATAGTAGGGAAAGTATAACAAGCTTAAAAGCTGCGAGAGTAGCAAGTGAAAAAGCATATAAAATGGCAAATATAGAGCCAAAGGATGTAGATGTCGCGGAGGTTCATGACTGCTTTGCAATAAATGGTTTAATATTGATGGAAGAACTTGGCTTTTGCAAAAAAGGAGAGGCAGGAAAGGCAGTTTATGATGGAAAGATAGCCATTGATTATGATGGTTTCCCAGCAATAAATCCAAGTGGGGGGTTAAAAGCCGCTGGACATGCATTAGGAGCTACTGGAATTAGACAGGTGGGAGAAATTTATTGGCAGTTAAAGCAAGATAAGGAGGTTAAAGATAGGCAGGTAGAGATTAAAAACGGTTATGGAATTACTGTAAATGTTGGAGGAACTGGTGGGACTGTATGTGTTCATATCCTATCAAATAAGAAATAAAAATAAAAAATAATTAAAAATAACCATAAACAATAAGTTAAAAACGTGAGAGATTGACAGAGAAGTTTTGTCCATTTATTAAGGGAATTTGTAAAAAAGATAGGTGTGTTATGTGGATTGGAGGGGAGTGTAGGTTAATTATGTTGATAGATTTATATATATCATCAAAAATCTATGAACTTTATGGGTATGAGGATGGAGTATTTGAAATTGAAGATGTAGAAGAGGATGAAGCAAGCTAATTTTTTATGGTGAAAATATGTGCAGTTGTAACCTCTACTTTAATGGAGAGTTGGTTATGGAAGATGTCATGATTGTTGAAAAGAAAGATAATAAAATTATAGCCATTGATTTGTTTGGGGAGAAAAAAGAATTCGTTGGAGATATTAAAAAAATTGATTTGAATGAAAATAAGATATTTATTGAGGGATAAGCTCGAAAATATGACAGATAATCTTATTAATAGTTGTGAGGGGATAGAATGGTTGTAAGAAGTTGGAGGCACATTAAGGAGAGATACAATTTAATTGGAGTTATATGTAAAAATTGCGGGACTGTTTATTTTCCTCCAAGAGAGATATGTCCAAAATGTAGGAGAAAAACAAAATTTGAAGAGATAAAATTAAGTGGTAGAGGAAAAGTTTATACCTACTCAGTTGTCCATGTAGCTCCAAAGGATTTTGAAAAGCAAGCTCCTTATGTTATAGCAATAATTGAGTTGGAGGAAGGGGCAAAAATTACTGGGCAGATAGTGGATTGCAAGCCAGAGGATGTTTATATAGGCATGCCTGTTGAGGCAGTATTTAGGAGGATTAAAGAGGATGGAGATGATGGGGTTATAACTTATGGTTATAAGTTTAGACCTATTGAGAACTAAATTTATTTTTTTATTTTTTTATAGTTTTAATGTGGATAACTTAGAAAACTATTTTATACTCCTCTTACAAATTTATAAATATATAAATGGACTTAAATAATTTAAGTTTTTGGTGAAATTATGAAGAGATTAATAATTTTTGGTCTATTTATATTAATAGCTATTTCTCTAATTTTTTCTGGATGTTTTGAGAAGCAAGAAGAAGGCAATAAATTATCTCAAAAAGAAGATTTTAAGTTAATCCCTGTTAATTCTAAATTAAATTTTGAAAAATTTAAAAATACAATTGAAAATTCAATGGGAGGTATATACATTGGACATAGTTATGCAAGTAGGGGAGTAGAGATAACCTCAACTGTTAAATCTTTCAATGGAGAGACCTCTACAAAAACGGAAAGATTTTCAAAAACCAATGTTCAGGTTAAAGGAATTGATGAAGCAGATATATTAAAAACAAATGGAAATATTATTGCCTTCTCTCAAAATAAGATTTATTTAATTAAACCTCTTCCTCCAAAAGATGCCAAAATAATAAAAAACATATCTGAATGTGGCTATCTCTACTTAACAAACAATACTCTAATAATTATAAGTTGGGACAAGATAACTGCCTATAACATCTCAAATCCAGAAATGCCAAAAACAATGTGGAAAATAGACCTAAATGGAAGTTATGTTGATTCAAGGTTGTATAATGGGACGTTGTATTTAGTAGTTAGAAAAAACTCTATTAACTGCCCAATTATATGGAACGGCTATAAGATTGGTTATGATAAATATTACATCCCAGTAATTCCTCCAATCTATACAAATGATTATGAGATAACTTACATAATAAGTAAAATAGATGCAAAAACTGGGGATGTTAAAAACTCAGTGGCAGTTGTTGGTTCTTACAGAACAACCCTTTACATGTCAAAGAACAACTTATATTTTGCATACAATTTAGAAATTAATGAACAAAAACTCATACTTAATTTTTTAAAAGAAAATGCAAACAAATACTTCCCGCCAGAGATTGCTGACAAGATAAAGAGAGTTATTGAAAATGAGGACTTTGGAGACAATGCCAAGTTCATTGAGATAACTGAAACTATTGAAAGGTATTTAAGCTCTCTCCCTTCTGAGAAGAGACATAATATAATGAAAAATTTGAAGAATGACTTTGAAAAGTATTTAGAAAAGCACTGGGAAGAGTTGGAGTACACTGGAATAGCTAAAATTGATTTAAATAACTTTGATGTTAAAAGTGGAAAGGTTAGTGGGCATCTATTAAACAACTTTGCCATGGATGAATACAACGGCTATTTGAGAGTGGCAACAACAATTGGGGATTGGAGGTTTAGGGACAAGATGACCAATAACATATACATCTTAGATAAGGATTTAAATGTTGTTGGAAAGCTAACTGACTTAGAAAAAGGGGAGAGGATTTATGCAGTAAGATTTATGGAAGACAAGGCATATATAGTAACTTACAAAGAGACAGACCCTTTATTGGTTATTGATTTGAAAAATCCAAAAAATCCAAAGGTTTTGGGGGAGTTGAAAATCCCTGGCTATTCCACATATTTGCATCCAATAGGCAATAATTTGTTTATAGGGATTGGGAAGGATGAGGATGGAAAGATAAAAATCTCTTTATTTGACATCTCTGATTTACAAAATCCTAAGGAGATTGATAGATATAAGCTAAATGAGTGGTGGAGTCCAGTTTTAAGGGATTATCATGCATTTTTATGGGATGAAAAGTATAGAATCTTTTTCATGCCAGTTAATAGACATGCCTATATATTTAAGGTTGATGATAATGATATAGAGATGGTTAAAGATGACGAGCATAAAACAAATGTTTTGAGGGCTTTATTTATAAATGATTATTTATACACATTTTCACTTTCAGAGATGCACATTTTGGATGAAAATAACTGGAAATTACTTAAAAAAATTGAGTTTGAGAATTATCTGCCCTATGGATGTGGGTTAAAATAAATTTTAATTTTTAATTTTTTTATTTTTGATAAATTAATTTGTAAAATTAAATATACCGATAATACAAAAGCTTAGGAAACTATAAAAACCATTTACACAATTAATAACCTTAAAAAGTTTTTAAGTAATTTAGGAAACACATAACACAATGGTGAATAAAATGAAGTGGAGAAGAACACACTACTCAGCAGAGATTAAACCAGAAATGGACGGACAGGAAGTAGTTGTAATGGGATGGGTGCATTCAATTAGAGCATTGGGAAAGATTATATTTGTCATTTTAAGAGATAGAGAGGGAACTGTGCAAATCGTAGCACCAAAACAAAAAGTTGGAGAAGAATTATTTAAACAGATAAAGAAACTTGGAACTGAGGATGTTATAGCAGTTAAAGGGAAAGTTATAGCTAACGAGAAAGCACCAAATGGATTTGAAATATTGCCATTAGAGTTGGAAGTTTTAAACACCGCTAAAAGACCTTTGCCATTAGACCCAGCTGAAAAAGTTCCAGCTGAATTGGATACAAGATTAGAAAATAGATTCTTAGATTTAAGAAGACCAAAAGTTCAGGCAATATTTAAGATTAGAAGTGAGATGTTAAAATCAGTGAGGAATACATTATTCAATGAGGGCTTTATTGAAGTAAATACACCAAAATTGGTAGCTTCATGCACAGAGGGAGGGACGGAGTTATTCCCAATCTCATACTTTGAAAAGGAGGCATTTTTAGGGCAGAGTCCTCAGTTATATAAGCAGATGTTAATGGCTACTGGATTGGATAGGGTTTTTGAGATAGCACCAATATTCAGGGCTGAGGAGCACAACACAAGAAGGCATTTAAATGAGGCAACTTCAATTGATGTTGAAATGGCTTTTGCAGATGACAAGGATGCTATGGATATGTTGGAGAAGGTTGTTTATAATGCATTTGTGGATGTCTATGAAAATAGAAAGAGAGAGATTGAAACTTTGGGTATTGACTTTGAACTTCCACCAGAAAAGTTTGATAGAATTACTTATGATGAGGCAATTGATATTGCAAATGCAAAAGGAGTTGAGATTAGTTGGGGAGAAGATTTAAGTAGAGAGGCAGAGAAGGCAATTGGAGAAGAGATGGGAGGTCTCTACTTTATAATCGATTGGCCTTCTGAGATTAGACCGTTCTACACAATGCCAAAGGAAGATAATCCAGAGATATGTAAGGCATTTGATTTAATGTATAAAGATTTAGAGATTTCCTCAGGAGCTCAGAGAATCCACCTATATGATTTATTAGTTGAAAATATTAAGAAAAAGGGATTAAACCCTGATGGATTTACCTATTACTTAGAGGCATTTAAGTATGGAATGCCACCACATGCTGGTTGGGGTTTAGGGGCTGATAGATTTACAATGGTTTTAACTCAGCAAGAGAATATTAGGGAGTGTGTGTTATTCCCAAGAGATAGGCAGAGATTAACTCCATAATATCAAATTTTTAACTTTTTAAATAAAATTTAAAATAATATTTTTATTTTTGTAGTTTTCCATATATGCATTAATACCAAATTTTACAATTTTAAGATTATTTTTTGTTGTTTTATAGTTTTTAAGATGGGGGATTATGAAGTATCAAAAGGTTGGAGATGTTGTTATTGTTAAAAGAGAGCTAAGTGAAGATGAAATTAAAGAAATAGTAAAAAAAACCAAATGTAAAACTATCTTGCTATATACTACCCAAATAACAGGGGAGTTTAGAACTCCACATGTAAAAATATTGTATGGGGAAGAAACAGAAACAATTCATAAAGAATACGGCTGTTTATTTAAGTTGGACACTGCCAAAATTATGTGGAGTCAGGGGAATATTGAAGAGAGAAGGAGGATGGCAGTTATAAGCAATGAGAATGAGGTAGTTGTTGACATGTTTGCAGGCATTGGTTATTTTACAATCCCTTTGGCTAAATACTCAAAACCAAAGTTGGTTTATGCAATTGAAAAAAACCCTGTTGCTTATTATTATCTATGTGAAAACATCAAGCTGAATAAACTAAATAATGTAGTTCCAATTTTATCTGATAATAGAGATGTTGATTTAAAAGATGTTGCTGATAGAGTTATCATGGGTTATGTGCATAAAACACACAAATTTTTAGATAAGGCATTTGAATTTTTGAAAGATAGGGGGGTTATACATTACCACGAAACAGTTGCTGAAAGAATTATGTTTGAGAGACCCGTAGAGAGATTAAAATATTACGCTGAAAAAAATGGATATAAGCTTTTAAATTTTGAGATTAGGAGGATAAAAAAATATGCCCCAGGAGTTTGGCATGTTGTTGTAGATGCTGAATTTAAAGCTATTTAAATCCTATGCATGTATTTAAATATATCCTCGTGTTGAACGATAACCTTAACTCCTAACTCATCTCCTGCCTTTTCAAGCTCTTTTTTTAAGGTTGTAAAATCTACCTTTGCCTTTGATATATCAACGAGCATAATCATGGCAAATAGGTTATCCATAATTGTTTGACTTATATCTAAGATGTTAGCGTTATTTTCAGC
>Ga0256838_1000130_pt1 | contig 53355 bp, 53 predicted proteins | sample 4571419metaG_FD_185978 | JGI IMG/M metagenome (GOLD analysis project Ga0256838, IMG submission 185978) | Hydrothermal vent microbial communities from Guaymas Basin, Mexico - 4571-419 | ecosystem: Environmental > Aquatic > Marine > Hydrothermal vents | place: Mexico: Guaymas Basin | collected... | reverse complement strand
ATGTTTAGTATTCATCTCACCTCTTACTAATTTCTCATATCTTTTTTTAGTCTTTTATTCATGCATAGTCTTTTTCAGTATTTTACTGTTTTATTCCTGATTTAAGTTGTGTAGAAAGGTATGAATATAGTCTATTTTCTTATTTTTATCTAAAGGTTTTACTCTCTTCCTCCATACATCCAAATAATCCACAATCCGAATCTTCAAGTCCGATATATCTTCCCCACTATGTCCTTTCATTTTCATACCATAAAGCGTTGAGTTTTTATCAGTAACAATCAGTTCATTATTGACTATTTTAGTTTCTACTTCTTTGGTTTTAGGGACTTTGATAAAAAAACTTACTTCACCCTTATTTCCTTCTCTATCTATTGCTTCTACAGTAATTTCATGTTCTATTTCCTCCATATCCATAGGTACATCCCACTGTATATCTACCCCTTGTATCGCATATCTTTCTCCTAAATCAGAATGCCCAAGTATTGTCATACCTTCAAGTGGATTGATAAGTTTATACTCTAAATTTGTACTTTCGGATAAAACTCTAAACTGTATAGATACGCCTCTTATTGCACCTCTTCTTTGTTCTATCGGTGGTGGAGCTAATACTATTTCACTTGTAGTCACTTCAATATCACTAGGGTCTTGACCATCGTATCGTGTATCATCACTTTCAAAGGGTTCTATGGTAATCGTGTAAGGTAGAGTATTATTTATATCATTATCTACAATTACTACACTGTTTGAAGGATAAGAATAAGTAGAAGGCTTAAAAGTAATTTCTCTCCTAAGACTACCATCTTGAAATTTTACTTTGTCATCTTCATCCAGTGTAAGCTTTAACCTTACATTTACTGTAGTTTTTAATCTTAATTTCATATCTACACGCGTACCTCTATAAGAATAAAGGTTTTTATCCTTAACGATACTATAAACTAAGAATCTACTACCACTCTCTTTTTGCACACTCACATCTAAAATATCTGATTGAATGTCCCCTATAGAAGCCCTTAGTTTTGAGTTTCCTACATTTTGTAGATAATACGATAAAATACCAATATCTTTGCTATCAGACTCTCTTGTCCATGTGACATGGTCGGTGAGTTCTTCACTATGTCCATCACTATACACACCCATCACTTTAACACTATATCGTTCTCCAAAGTAATAGTTTCGGAAAATCTTTTTCTTTTTGATAAGATTTATAGAATTTTGATTTAACACTAAGCTTTTGAGTATTGGATTCGTATCTAAAACGCTTACCCTTCTTGTAGCATTAGATTCATTACCAACACTATCTTTAGCTATATAGAGAATGAGATAAGTACCCACAAGAGAGCTATTTACATCTCCTATTATCTCTACTGATACATTTCCATCTATAAGGTCAATAGCCCTAGCCCCTAATTCTTCATACCTTTGTCCCTTGCTAATACTCATGTTCATTTCCCCATTCAATATGATAATAGGTGGGATTAATTGAGGATTAGTAATTTTATTAATTGAAACTTTTGTAACGACACTGCTATTACCTTCATTATCTTTTAAAAAAATTATAAAATTTTTAATACCATTTTCACCTGAAGTATCCAAAGAAATACTAAGCTTTCCATGACTGTCTAAAACACCATAGATAACACCATTTAGATACACTATATTATTTGCTTCTCCTGATATTTCTATCACAACCTCTTCCTCATAAGTTTCCCAAGGAGGAAGTTTAGTGATAGTTGGTGCTGAAAATGTATTAATAGGGATAAAATAATCATCAAGATAAATAATAACCATCTTGGAAGCATTTATTGCTATGGTAGTAAAAAAAAGTATGATAAGTAAAAATATAAAATCGTTTTTTTTGGAAAGCATTTATATATCCTTTAATATATTCTTTTAGTATAGCAAGTTTTTTTGAATTTAAAGATTATATTATCAAAGCGTGAAGTAACACTGTACACTTTAAGTTTATTTTATCTATACTGTCATTTAGAAATATATCTATCTTTAAATAAGGAGATAAAAAATGATAAAAACCCACCCCATAAAATCCATGCTACTCATCGCTATGCCTATCATTTTAATTTTGGGTTCTCTTTCGCCTATTCCACAAGATAATACTTACCATCATTTCGCAGATGGTCGGACAATTCTCTTTATATCAAATTTTTGGAATGTTATCTCAAATTTGCCTTTTTTCTTTGTAGGGATATATGCCTTAGATGCTTTGTTTAAAACGCATAGACTCTGTTATCACAAAGAGATGAAAAGTGCGTATATTCTTTTTTTCTTAGGTATTGCTTTGGTCTCTTTGGGGTCGGGGTATTATCATCTTAACCCCAATAATGATACGCTTTTGTGGGATAGGCTTCCTATGGCTGTGGCGTTTATGGCTCTTTTTTCTATTGTGATTACAGAGTTTGTAGGTGTGAAAGAAGGGAAATATACTTTGTATCCACTGTTGTTTTTGGGTCTTTTATCCGTGATATATTGGGCATATACGGAGTCTATAGGTCAGGGGGATTTGCGTATCTATCTTTTTGTACAGTTTTTTCCTATGATAATTATTCCCCTCTTGTTATGGAAGTTTCGCCCTAGTTTTACACTCTATCGTGCCTATTGGTCTTTACTTTTGTGCTACCTTTTGGCTAAACTATGTGAACATTTTGATGAGGCTCTCTATGGGCTACTCAGCGTCATTTCTGGACATTCACTAAAACACCTCTTTGCTTCATTGGGTTTGTTTCTTTTGGTGAGAAGTTTTATCTGTCGTAAGTTTGAGTGTAAACTATAAAAAAGGAAACATCATGAACAGCACAGCATTTTGGATAGCCCTCTTAGCCTTATGGATATTCTTTTTACAAAGTAAAGTTAAACATCTTGAAAAAATTGTAGAGGGGCTAAAACCCCAAAAAGAAAAACCTACCCCTATGCAAGAAGTACCCACAAAACAAGAACAAAAAATACCTATAACACCACTTCCAAAGTATTCAAAGCCCCCTAAACTTCCAAAACCTAAACAGCCTAAAGAACCCTCCAAAATCCTACACTTTATCACAAACTATTTCACTCAAGGAAACCCTCTTGTGCGTATTGGGGCTGTTATTCTCTTCTTTGGCTTGGCATTTTTGGTCAAATATACTATCGCTCACACCGTCATCAGTATAGAAGTACGCTTATTTTCTGTGGCTGTGGTGGCAGGATTTTTGATTATACTTGGGTGGAAACTAAAAGATAAAGAAGGGGCGTATGGGCAGGTCTTGCAAGGATTGGGCATTGCTATACTCTACCTATTGATTTATGCTTCTGCCAAATTTTATACGCTCTTTTCTTTGGATATAGCCTTTGTCTTGATGCTTGGGGTGTTGATTTTAGGCTCAATACTCGCCGTGATAGAAGATGCCTTTGCTTTAGCTCTCTTCTCTACGATTGGAGGCTTTTGTGTGCCTATCTTGACTGCTAGTCCTGAGGGGTCGCATATTGTTTTGTTTTCCTATTATGCCCTCTTGAACCTTGGGATATTTTCTATTGCATGGTATCGGTCTTGGCGAATGCTCAATATCGTGGGCTTTGTCTTTACCTTTATGATTTCAGGATTTTGGGGCATTGTTCGCTATAGCCCTGAACTCTTTGCCAGTACAGAGCCTTTTTTGCTCTTGTACTTTGCTATGTATCTCAGCATTTCTATACTCTTCACCATCAAACACCCTTACGAACCCAAAAACCTCGTAGATGCCACCTTGGTTTTTGGCTTACCCGTCATCGCCTTTCCTTTACAACTCAAACTCGTAGCCTTCTACGACTACGGCGATGCCTATTCTGCTGTGGCTCTTGGTCTGCTCTATCTCTTGCTCTTCTTTAGGCTCAAAAATATCCAAAGAACCCAACTCCTCGCCCAATCTTTCTTGGCTTTGGCTGTGGTATTTTTGACTATTTCTGTGCCTTATATCTTTGATGCAAATGTCGCTTCTGTCTTATGGGCATTGGAAAGTACAGGGATTATTTGGTTGGCACTGAAACAAAACAAAACGATAAGCCGTTATTTTGCTATGCTTCTCTTGGCGATTGCCACGGTAAATTATCCTTCATCCCTATCAGGAGAGACACTTTTATGGAGTGAATATTTCGGATATATTGTTCTCATCTCATCCCTCTTTATCACAAGCTTTCTCTTAGATACCCATCGCCCTAAACTCCCTAGTTTTGATAGGTTTTATGGTAAATTTTTCTTGCTCATTGCTTTTGTATTGTGGTTTTATAGTACCTCTAGCCAACTGCTTCTCTTGGGCATGACTCATAGCGATATGATGCTTGGAGCGTTGCTAGTGCTGACCCCTATACTTTTACTCATTATACGCTTTAGCCATTGGCACTTTCTCACACAAGTCCTAGAAGGCTATTTCTATTTAGGTGTTTTCTTGTATATGCCAAGATATATTACAGCATTTTTACTAGAAAATGGCATAAATTTAGGTATATTTAGCCTCTTTATCCTTGGAAATTATGCTCTCCTCTACTCCTATAGAAAAGTATGGAAAGCCCCTATTCTGCTTCATATTCTTTCTTTATGGATTATCGCAAGAGTAGGTATTATAGAAGTACTCTCTCTTCACCATACTTGGCAAATAGAGGAGTCTCTTCGTCTTATCATGATGGTTTTATTCCCATTATTTCTTAATCTGCTCATTCTCATTCCCTCCTCTTACAAAGGATGGCTAGAAGAGTATAGAAGCACCTACCAATATATTGCCTCTGCTGGGCTTGTGCTATTTATGTTCTTTTGGACTCTTGTCACCTTTGCTACACCATATACCCCCACACAAATGCCTCTTTTGAATATCCTAGACTTTACCCAAGTGCTAATCTTAGCCAATCTTTATTATTGGATACATAAAAATTCTCATACATTCACAAAAAGCACCCGTCAAAAATACTTAGGCATTTTTGCCCTACTCATATTTCTCTTTGTCAATGTCCTTTGGGCAAGAAGCATACAAAGTATGATAGGCATAGACTATGCGTTCTCTAGCCTATGGCATAACAGCTACTTCCAAACAGGGCTTTCTATCTTATGGACGCTAATGGCAATCTTCATCATGCTCCTCTCCAAACGCTATGAAAGTCGCCCTCTATGGATAATCGGCTTTTCATCGCTGATTGTTGTGGTACTTAAACTCTTTGTCATAGAACTCGCTCACTCTGGAAGTATTCAAAGGATTGTCTCTTTTATCGTAGTAGGCGTACTGCTCTTAATCATCGGATATCTTGTACCATTGCCTCCTAATAAAGAGGAGGAAGCAAATACGGAGAGTGATACTTAAAAACGATTTGGATGAAGTCCTCGAAAACCTTTGACTCTCTTAGCACATTGAGGACATAATCCAAATTTAATTTGACTGCGTACCAATGTAATATCACACGTTTCACATCTCCATTTATCCTGTTTTTTAGGGATAAATGAATAGACAATCGCTACGAGAGAAAGAAAAATAAAGACAAAAATAATCCATATACTCACTCCCATATAATGTTCTAAAGTTTGCATTCTCCAAGAGTCACTTCTCTATACTCCACATCCATCAATGCACAAGCACGTTTCATGATGCCAACTTGTGTAAATCCAAATTTTTCAAAGAGTAAATCTGCTGGGGCTGATGCTCCGAAACTTTCCATGCCTAGTACATCATCTGCATAACGGTAATACTCCGTAGCTGTCGCTGCTTCTACGGCGAGAACTTTGGTGCTTGGGTCAATGACTGTTTGTTTATAGGCTTTGTCTTGTTCATTAAAGAGATCAAGACAAGGTACAGAGACCACGTTTGCTTTGATGCCAAGTACGGCTAAATGACAGGCAGCTTTAAGGCATGGCATAAGTTCAGAACCACTTGCCATGAGAGTAAAGTTTGCATTTTTACGTTTTTTTACGATATATGCACCTTTACTTACTTCTCCAAAGTCACGTTTTGGTTTGAGTGTTGTTAGTTTTTGACGACTCAATACAAAACCATGTGGTGCTTTGATGTTAAGGGCTGTTTTCCATGCTTCGATATTTTCAGTGGCATCAGCTGGTCTCCATACATAGAAGTTTGGTAAGGCTCTAAATTGGCTAATATGCTCTATTGGCTCATGTGTTGGGCCATCTTCTCCTACACCGATACTGTCATGTGTCCATACAAAGAAATTTTGGATACCTGTTAAGGCAGCGATACGTGCTGAGGGCTTTAAGTAATCAGAAAAAACAAAGAATGTCGCATTAAAAGGAATGGTCGTACCATAAAGAGCCATCGCATTGGTAATACCTGCCATGGCGTGTTCACGGATACCAAAGTGCAGGTTTCTTCCTTTTGGGAAGTCTCCTAAGCCTTTGAGTTCGGTTTTATTGGACGGAGAAAGGTCAGCAGACCCACCGATGAAGCTTGGAATAGCCTTGGCAATGGCATTGAGGATTTTACCGTTAGAATCTCTTGTAGCCATGGCTTTATCATTAGAAAAGTCAGGAAATTCAATCGCTGTAAAATCTGGATTGAGTAGTTTTTCCAAAGCCACATTTTGTTCTACAAGTGGGGCTTCTTTTTGTCTATGAATCCACTCTTTTTCAGCCAATTCTCCCTCTTCTAATGCACATCTAAATCGAAGCAATACATCTTCAGGGATTTGGAATGTCTCATCAGGATTAAAGCCCTCTTTTGCCTTAGATTCAGCAATGATTCTCTCTCCTAGTGGCGAACCATGTGTACTCGCCGTCCCCTCTAGCTCCATAGCCCCTTTACCAATGATAGTATTGGCGATGATTATCGTAGGTCTCGTAGCAGACTTTACTTCATCAAGAGCCTTTTCTATCTCATCATAACAGTGACCATTTATCTTTTTTACATCCCAATTTTGTGCTTCAAAACGCTTTTGTACATCTTCACTCCATGCGATACTCGTATCACCCTCAATCGTAATATGATTAGAATCGTAGATAAGTACCATATCTTTGAGTCCTAAGTGTCCTGCCAACGCACAAGCTTCGTAGCTAATACCCTCTTGTAAATCGCCATCACCACAAAGGCAATAAACTTTGTGGTCGATAAGCTCACAGGTCTCAGAGTTGACTTGATTGGCTGTATATGCCTCTGCCATAGCAAAACCAACAGCATTGGCAATCCCTTGCCCCAATGGACCAGTTGTAATCTCTATGCCCTCGGTATGCCCATATTCAGGATGCCCTGGGGTTTTGGAGTCCAATTGACGAAACTGTTTTAAGTCTTCTATACTCAAATCATAGCCCCAAAGGTGTAAAAGCGAATAAATCAACGCAGACCCATGCCCACCAGAAAAAACCAAACGGTCACGGTTTAGCCATTTTGGATTTTTGGGATTGTGGCTTAATTTTTCGCCCAATACCACTGCAATATCAGCTAACCCCATAGGTGCGCCAGGGTGTCCTGAATTTGCACGTTGAATCATATCTGCTGCTAAAAATCTAATGGTATTTGCCATTTTTCTACGCATTTTGTTTTGTTCTGTCATTACCATCTTTTTTCCTTTAGTTGTGTCTGTTTAAGTATCTATTCATCAAGGGGTCTAAAGCCATCTGTAGCTTTTTATCAAAGTCTTCAAATCGTCTTTGTAAATCTTTTGCCAAAGTATCTGCTTCTATCACAGTTTGCTCTAATCCCAAAAGATTGACAAAGCTATTTTTATCGCCATCATTGCCTGTGGGTTTTCCTGCTTCTTCTTCACTTTGTGTCTCATCTATAATATCATCTTGTATCTGAAAAAGTAAGCCCAAATCAATACCAAAATCATAAAGGGCTTTTTGGGTAGGGGTATCGAGTCCTACGATAACGGCACCCATTTGTAAAGAAGTGGCAATAAGTTTGGCTGTTTTATTTTGGTGTAATGTTTTAACTTGAGCAAGAGTAAGAGGTTTGTTTTCAAAATAACAGTCAATAGACTGACCTAGAACCATCCCAGCACTTCCTCCATTTATTGCCAAAAGTGTAATTAACTGTATCTTGACATCTTCACGAAAAGGTGCTTGGGCGATACGTAAAAAGGCATCGGTATTGAGTGCATCTCCTACAAGTATCGCCGTGACCTCATCATAACGCTTATGTAACGTTGTATGCCCACGGCGTAAATCAGCATTATCCATCGCAGGGAGGTCATCATGAATCAAAGAATAAGTATGAAACATTTCCAAAGAGAGTGCCACAGGTAATGCACCCTCATAAAGCAAAGGCTGATATGCGTCAACGATACTCAAAAGCAACAAAGGACGAAAACGCTTTCCTCCTGCTAAAAGCATGACCCCTAAGGCATCTTCATAGACAGGATGAAAACTTGGTGCTTTGGGTAAATTTTCTGATAAATATGTTTCAAACCGTTGCATGATAACCTTATGATTTTTATTGGTAAAATTATAGCGAATTTGGATAAAATGACGCTATGAATACAAAAACACACACAACAATTATCACTTGGCTCAAAAGAATCCTCGCTATCATAGCTACCATCTCATGGCTCACTATCATTTTTAATATAGCACAATCCAAAGCCCCATTTGCAGAACAAGCCCCCTACTGTATGGGAAGCACCATGATTATTTTTACACTATTATCCATGCTATACAAAGGATTGGACTATTGGCAGGTAAAAGAGAGATAAAATAACTGTAAAACGATGGCTTTAGCCTCACTTTTTGTTTAATTTAGCTTAGGTATTTATCATCAAATATTAAGCTACCATCTTTTGATTATACTACACTTTAGACAAATTACCCCATAATTTTACATCCAGTATCTAAATCAAAGCCCAAATTACCATCATCCCCAAAGTTCTTCAGTCTATTTATAGTGACTTTAGGGAAGAATGAGCGAATATGTAAAGTGCTAAAAACTCCTTGTAAGGCTAATTTAGTACTTCCAGCGGTAATAATGATTCCTTTTTTATAATGAATCCTCCAAGGTAAAAAATCTTCAATATAGTCCATAATTTTCTTTTCAAATTGGATAGAGGAGAGTTTTATGATGATGAAACACCAAATTTTAAAATAGAGAAAGCGATAATAACTCTGTGAAGTATGCATCATAATATCTTTGAATCTAAAACGATTTTTTAGCTCATTAAACATGGATTCAATATCCCATCTTTTGGAATACCTTCTAATAATCTCCTCGGCTGAAAGTTCTATATCTGTTGCAATAAGTAAGCGTATAGATTGACTATCATCAAAGGTTAACCATAGAACTTTTACTACCTCTCCTTTTAGAAATCTTGCTTTAACTACGGCTTCTTTATATTTAATCTTTACCTCTTTTCCATAAATACACAAGGTTGTCTCACTTGTTAAATCTTCCAAATTGGGCTTGATTCTCGCTCCATACTTTTTAGGTCTTCCCACTTTTTTCTGTTTTGAAATCTTAGGTATTTCGCAAATAACTAAATCTTTTCTTGCCATGCTAATAGTTGAAAAATTATATCGATGCTTTGCCCTTAATATTAGTCTTCCTCGTGCAAACCAACTGTCTGTTAGCATCTCTACTTCTATCTGTAGCCCTCTCTTTGTGATAACATCTCTTATCATCTTTTGAATCACAATGGTCATTGAGATAAGATTTTTTTTGGGTTTGACTAAATAGATAAAGAGAGGTAGTGTTATGCTCACTTTACCAATTTTAATAATCAATCCAAACGCTAACCACTTCTGTCCAAACACAAAGCTTGAACGATTCGCCTTTTGTGCATGGTCAAACTGTTTATGTCCATGAGGCACTTTCTTCTTTCGGCTTCGATACACGATACTGTCATCTATAGATACTGATACTTTTTTGATTTTAAAAAATAATAGTATCATCACAATGATTTCTATCTGTATGCCTACATAATCAAATTTAACTCGACTAAATAGCTTATGGATACTATGGTACTTTTTCGGATTTACTAGCATTGCTAGTTCCGTTAAATACCCACTTCTACTTATCAATTCTGCTTTTATTAAATTTAGTAGCAACTCTTTATTTTTATATTGGATACTTCTTAGTATAATCTCTATGATTCTTATGTGTATATGCATACTTCATAAGAATCATCTTTTTCCTAAATTCTAGCTGTTTCCTCTTTTTTGTCTAAAGTGTAGTGATTATACTAAATGGTTAAAATAAACCCTAGCTAAAATAAGTTTGTAGGTCATTGATAGATATTCCTATCACCTTAATGAAGTTACTCTCTCTGACTGACACAGAATTTTAAACACTCTTGTTCATTAAGAGTGATGATAGACTTAAGTCCCCATCTTTACTTTCTATTCCTTTCTCTGCTTTTAGCTAAAGCTTTAGGGTCAGTTTAAGTTTTTCAATAGCCAGTTCAATATTAGCTTGAAGCTTACTATTTGTGCCTACAAACCAACCAAAGCGTAAAGGACTTTCATTATAAAACAATACCCTTTTATAATAATCATTCTTATCATATACTTCAAATTTTATAAAAAGTTTGTCTTGTAATAATACTCTAATTACTTTTTCATTATTTAAATTATGTTTGAAGTTTGCTGCTTGATAAGCTCCCATCATATTTTTATCATCAGTATATACATATCCCCATGAAGTTAATAATTTTGTAATTTTTTTACCTTCCAAATTAATAAAAAGAAGATTGTGTAAATTAACTGATAGTACATCTGCATCAAACTGTAGTTGCGTATAGCCAAGTTGTAAATGTTCACTTATTGATTTTTTATACTCATGTCTATACTTTTCAATGTTATTCAAGAGTTCTTGCTTTATAGGAGCAAAAGGAAACTCTTTTTCCATAGCTATTTTGTCAAATTGTTGGCATATTTTTGTATCTTCATCTCCCCAATCTTCTTGAGGTTTGCCACTGTCCAAAAATTCTAATAAATATTCACTTGCACCCTTAGAGTCACAATGATACCGATTATTATACTCCTGAAAAATACAATCATCGAGATTGTAGGAATTAATTATCTCTGAATTGAAAAGATATATGTAGTGTTTGAAAAGATATTGTATATTTTGAATATATTCATCTAGTTCTTTATTTACATCTTTCATTTCTGTTTGCTGAATCTTCCATTTGAAGTTTGTTATCTCGCCTCCACCATACATACTATTCCCAGAATAAATATTGTAAGTTATTCCAAGTAGTGGGATATACGCATTAAACTGAAGTTCTATTCGGGAACCATATCCTGCTTTATCAAAAGAGATTGTAAAAACTAATTCATTATAAAAACTAATGAATATTTTGTCCCTTTTAATATATCTAAAGCCATAAGGTTTCAAATATTCTGCTAAGTTAAGTTTGACTTTTTTTAGAAATTTATTATAAACATTTACTCGTTTTACTTTTTTTACCGTAGTATCCTTTATAATTAATTTTGTATCAGAAATTATTTTTTCTAAAGAATCAGCGTTGTCACCTTCATAAGATATTATAGCTCCAAAATCTTTAGCAAGTGCAGAACATACAATCATAACAGATGCATAATCTTTCATACTCCCACCCCAAGACATACTTATACAGAAATCATTACCATCAGATATTTTTTTGAAATCTTCATCATCTTCAGTTATTTCATCTGCCGAAAAATAATATATTTCAAACCCAATATCATTTTCTCCATAAAAGTTACATGGGGAAAAGCCTTCATCAATAAATGGAGTAAACCCTGAATTTAATTGAAGGTCAAAGCCAAGCTTATTTATTGTAGCTTGGAGAGCTTCTCTATTTGGTACCTTTTCTTTTTTCATAAATACATATTGTGTGTTTGACATATAACCTCTTTTATCATAAATATTTTTAGTAAAACACTATACATTTTCTTTAGTTAAACGATAATAATCAACTACGTTTAGATGCATAAGCAAATATTAAGTATCGTATTTAAGGGGGTTATTGGATTGTTTTGGATGTTATTGAATTAAGGTATGGCCGGGAGAGGGGGATTCGAACCCCCGGAGGTATGACCCTCACCGGTTTTCAAGACCGGCACATTCGACCACTCTGACATCTCCCGACAATGAAGCGTTGAAATTATATCTCAAAAAGATAAATCTTAACTGAATAATGGAGGAGCCAACCAGACTCGAACTGGTGAATAGCAGATTTGCAATCTACGGCCTTACCAACTTGGCGATGGCTCCATGAATAAATGGTTTGATGAAACATAAAAAATAATTTATTGATGTTTTATCAAGGTGGTACCCGGAGCCGGACTTGAACCGGCACGGTCGCAATGACCGGGGGATTTTAAGTCCCCTGTGTCTACCATTCCACCACCCGGGCATGGGTTATGTAAGTTTTTACAACTTTGGTATATATGGAGCGGGCGAACGGGTTCGAACCGTCGACCCCAACCTTGGCAAGGTTATGCTCTACCGCTGAGCTACGCCCGCGCATCCATATCCCTCTTCTAAGTATTCACTTAAAATCGGAATGAGATTATATCCTAAAATTCTTTAGAAGTAAATAATATTTGTGATATAATCTTTAAAATTCTTAAATTCTTAAAAATTTATCTATAAAAAGGAAAAGAAAAGATGCGAAGTAATGAAATAAAAGAGGGATTTTCAAGAGCCCCTCATAGAAGCCTATTGAGAGCCACTGGTGTAAAAGATGAAGATTTTGCAAAACCATTTATTGGGGTAGCCAACTCTTTTATCGAAATTATCCCTGGTCACTTTTTTCTCAATAAAGTAGCAGAAATTATCAAAGATGAGATACGTGCCAATGGATGTGTGCCTTTTGAGTTTAATACCATTGGGGTGGATGATGGGATTGCTATGGGGCATGATGGGATGCTTTATTCTTTGCCTTCACGTGAGATTATTGCCAATTCTATCGAGACGGTGATGAATGCACATAAACTTGATGCGATGATAGCCATACCAAACTGTGACAAAATCGTACCAGGGATGATAATGGGTGCATTGCGTGTGGATGTACCTACTGTCTTTGTCTCTGGGGGGCCTATGGAAAAAGGATATACCAAAGATGGTACACCGATTGATTTGGCTACAGCATTTGAAGCCGTTGGCAAACATGAGACAGGGGAGATAAGCGATGAAGAGCTATTAGACATTGAGTGTAATGCTTGTCCTAGTGGTGGCTCATGTTCTGGTATGTTTACGGCAAACTCTATGAATACGCTCATGGAGGCTATGGGTATTGCCCTAGCAGGTAATGGTACTATATTGGCACTCACCCCTGAACGACACGAACTCTATCGACAAGCAGCAAGACGCATTTGTGAGATAGCCAAAATGGAAGCCTCTGAACGTGAAAAATATAGAATGAGAAATATCCTCAATGAAAGTGCTGTACGCAATGCCTTTGCTGTTGATATGGCAATGGGTGGAAGCTCGAATACGGTGCTTCACATGTTGGCAATCGCCAAAGAAGCTGATGTTGACTTTAATCTTAGTGACATTAATGCTATCTCAAAACGTGTGTCACATATCGCCAAAATCTCTCCATCACTCTCAACAGTACACATGGAAGACATCAACAAAGCAGGTGGGGTAAACGCTGTGATGCATGAGATGATGAAGCGTGGAGATGACATCTTGGCTGATGCTTTGGCTGTGACAGGGGAGACATTGTATGAGAAAGTAAAAGATGCAAAGATACTTGATACCAATATCATTCACACCATTGAAAACCCTTACTCAGAAGTAGGAGGATTGGCTATTCTTTATGGGAACTTAGCAGAGCAAGGTGCTGTGATAAAAACAGCAGGGATTATCGGAGAGAGAGTCTTTACAGGGACTGCTGTATGTTTCAACTCACAAGATGAATGTATAGAAGGTATCTTAGCAGGAAAAGTAGTCGCAGGTAATGTAGTCGTGATTCGTTATGAAGGACCTCGTGGAGGGCCTGGTATGCAAGAGATGCTTAGTCCTACAAGTCTTATCATGGGGATGGGATTAGGTGATAAAGTAGCCTTGATTACCGATGGTAGATTCTCAGGAGCTACAAGAGGGGCGAGTATCGGTCATGTGAGTCCTGAAGCAGCTGAAGGTGGGCTTATTGGATTACTAGAAGATGGAGATGAGATACATATAGATGTAGACCAATATATCTTAGAAGCAAAACTTAGTGATACTATCATTGCACAAAGAAGTAAAGACTTTAGCCCTCTTGTAAAGCCTTTAAAAAGTAAATGGCTTAGACAATATAGAGCATTGGTCACCAATGCAAGTGCAGGGGCTGTACTCGAAGCAGAATAGTCATAGAAGAGGGTCTTTATGACTCTCTTCTATGAAAGGGCTATTAGGAAGGTCTATTAGGAAGGTCTACTATGAAGGTCTTCTTGCACCCCTATAGCGTTTACCATAAAATCTTGACAAGTTAGAGATAACTACTTTCTTTTTGGCTGAACTTGCATGAATAAACCTTCCATTACCTAGATAAATCCCAACATGATTGACATATCCTTTGTGTCTTTTAGAAGTATCAAAGAAAATTAAATCACCTTTTTTAAGGTTATTTCTTTTTATATGTTTACCAAACTTAGATTGATTGATAGAAGTACGTGGTATGGTTATCCCATTTTTACGATATACATATTTTGTAAAACTTGAACAATCATAGGTATTTTTAGTACCTGATGCACCCCATACATATCTTCGTCCTAGCTTTTTCTTGGCGATAGATGTAATTTTAGATTGTCTTGAACGGTATGAATTTTTTCTTTTATGTATGATTATATTGTTCTTCTTCACAATAATCTTATCTATTTTAGCCAGTGAAGTTACTTTTCTTTTTGTTGTTTTTCTTTTTGTTATTTTATTATTGGTTTTTCTTTTTGTATGGGTTTTTTTAGCAATTCTTATTTTGGGTACTTTATACGTATTGCTAGGGACTTTTAATATATAACCTAATTTTAAAACAGCCCCTTGTTTGAGATTATTTTTCTTTCTTACAGCAGATATGGTAGTCTTGTGCTTACGTGCGATAGTAAACAGTGTCTCTCCAGCTTTAATCTTATGTTTGACTATCTTTAGTTTAGGTTTTTGTTTAGCTTTTTTGATACTTGCTATTTTTTTAGGTGAATAGGTATCTTTTGGTACGATAAGGATACGTCCTAGTTTTAGTACTTCACCTTTTTTTAAGGCATTTTCTTTTTGAATTTCAGCTATCGTTGTATGATGCTTTCTAGCAATAATAAAAAGTGTTTCCCCATCTTTAATAGAGTGTTTGACTAATTTTATTTTTTTAGGATTGGATTTGCTACTCTTTTTTACGATAAGAGACTTTTTATTGATACGTGAATAGGTATTGGTAGGTACGATGAGTACACGTCCTAGTTTCAAAACCTCTCCCTCTTTTAGACTATTTTCTTTGGCTACTTCATCCATAGTTGTATGGTGTTTTCTTGCAATAGTAAAAAGTGTTTCCCCATCTTCTATTGTATGCGTGACAAGTTTAGCATTAGAATATTTACTCTTTGCATTTTTGGCTAAAGTAATGACTTCTTTTTTTGTAGGGAAATAGGTATCCATAGGCACGACAATCATTTGTCCGATATTGAGCATTTGGTCTTTTTCTAAACCATTTTCTTTTTGAATCTCTTTTGAAGTACTATGGTATTTTTTGGCAATAGTAAAAAGTGTCTCTCCCTCCCCTATCGTATGGGCGATAAGTTTAGCATTAGAGTATTTACTCTTGGTCTTTTTAGTAACAGTAGCGACTTTGTCTTTTTTAGGAAAGTATGTATTGATAGGCACGACAATCATTTGCCCAATATTGAGCATTTGGTCTTTTTCCAAACCATTTTCTTTTTGAATCTCTTTTGAAGTACTGTGATATTTTTTGGCTACAGTAAAAAGTGTCTCTCCATCGCCTATGGTATGCACCACAAGCTTTGCATTAGAATGTTTACTTTTGGCATCTTTTGCCAATGTCATCACTTTTTTCTTGTTAGGAAAATAAATATCAATAGGCACTACAATCATTTGCCCAATCTTTAACATTTGGTCTTTTTCCAAACCATTTTCTTTTTGAATCTCTTTTGAAGTACTATGGTATTTTTTGGCTACCGTAAAAAGTGTCTCTCCATCGCCTATCGTATGGACTACAAGTTTGGCATTAGAATGTTTACTTTTGGCATTTTTAGCCAAAGTAATCACCTTTTTTTTCTTTGGAACATAGGTATTTGTAGGTATCTTTAAAACACGCTCAAGTTTCAATATTTCATTTTCTTCTAAATGATTTTTGGCTTTAATCTCTAACACTGTACTGTGGTACTGTTGTGCTAAGCTTAAAAGTGTATCCCCTGATTGAATACTATGTTCAACCACAGCACTCTTTTTTTGTAATTTTGTTGCCTCTGCGTTTAAAAATACTGCCATGAGAGACAATGCCAGCAGTGACTGATAAAATTTTTTCATATATACTCCTATACGACTATCTATACCCTTCGTAATTAAAGGCTATGTCTTTATAGTATATTATAACAATTGACGATTAATACAACATCAATATTTGGTTAACACATGACTAACACGTTGTCATATTTTTGTGATATTTAACTGCTCTATGATATGGTCTGCTACCCTAAAAGCATTGGCATAAATCGTCCATGTATAGGCTACCGAACCTCCTGTAGGCATAAAACTAGCATCTGCCACAAAGAGATTTTTGACATCATGTGATTGACAATACTTATTGAGTACAGAATGTTTTGGATTATTTCCAAAACGACATCCTCCTGCCACTAGATTGGTAGAAGGTGACGAAGAAATACTAGAATAGACTTCTTTTGCACCCATTTCTACCAATATCTTTTCACATTTTTTTGCGATATATTTACCTACTTTTATATCTTGAGGATGTCCCTCTACACGTAGTTTACCCACAGGCATCCCGTATTTGTCTTTATGTGTAGGGTCTAAGCTCACGAAACAATCATCATTGGGAAGCCAATCATTAAAAATCTCAAAACGTATACTTTTTTGCTCTTGAAAACGTTTTTCCACACGTTCGCCTAACGCTTTTCCCCATACGAGTTTGCCTTTTACTTCATTGTCTTTTCTGGCTCTACTTATGAGGTTTTGGTGTTCAAACATAAATTCTACAGAACCTCCTTTAAACTTTCCATCCCACCAATGGTCAATAAAATACCAATCTAAAATAGAACGGTTAACAAAAAGCCCCGTGGTCATGAGGTCTTCAAACTTTATCTGCTTTAAATTCTCTTTTTGTAATTCTCCTTGACCTGCCCCTCCCCCTGAAAAAATAAGGTTTTTACCTAATTCTCCAGAACTATTACCCAGTCCTTTAGGGTGGTATTGATTGCTAGAGTTTAAGAGTAGTCTTGCACTCTCATGCGATTGAGCCGCCACCACAAAAATCTTGCCTTTGATATATCTTTCTTTGCCTGTAATGGTATCGACTACGAGTGCTGCGTGGACTTTGTCTTGGCTATCACTCTGTAGTCTCTTGACATGACTGTTCGTAAGAAGGGTCAAGTTACCTGTGGCTAAAGCAGGGTTGATAAGTGATTCTCTTGCACTACCTTTTGCTCCTGAGCTACAGCCATAGCTACCACATAAATTGGAATAATAACAAGCCTTGCGTCCATTGCTATCTTTAGACAGCACAGCACGAGGCGTGACCAAAGGGGTAAATCCTAAATTTTCACAACTCTTATCAAGAAGCTTCACTACGGCATTTTCTTTTGTAGGAGGTTGGCTAAAGTTTGGGGTACTTCGTTTAGGTTCATACCGATGGGGTATATGATGTCCTGATATACCTACTAGCTCTTCTGCCAAAGTATAATACGGCTCCAAATCATCATAAGAGATAGGCCAATCTTCGATATTGGCTCCTTTTATCGCTCCGTACTTACTTTTGAGCCGAAAGTCATCAGGATGTAAACGATGAAACATCCCTGACATCAAGTTAGAAGACCCCCCCACGATATTGCCATTCCAAAAGCTCCATCCTGATTCATGTGTAGGGGTAGCCACCCACTTACCCTCAACCTTTTCTTCTATGGTATGATACTCATCAAAGAGATTGGGCGTGACTAAGTCTCTGCGACAATATGCCAATTCATCTTTAGAAAATGCTTCACGTCGCATCAAACGACCTTTTTCTAATACAGCGACTTTGTACCCTGCTTTACACAAAGTATATGCCACAGCACCACCACTAGCTCCTGAACCTATAATCACTACATCATACATCTAAGACTCCAAATACTTTGTTTTTGGGCGAGGAAATGAGCCATAACTACCCAATGCTTTCCACCCTGCTTCTTTGGTATTAGAACCATAAATAGGGTCAGAAAACATCCCCTCCATACTGAGTGTCATAATACGTGATAACCATGAACTTCCATATCGTGTCTCTTCATACGCACGTAAGGCTTTTTCTTTTTCTTTGCTTGACATAGTGTTAAATTTTCCTTTTTCTCTCTTTTGTAACTCTTTTGCCCCCTCTATCACAAAGGCTTTTATATCTTTATCAAAACTATGATGTTGCATGGTATCATATAAAAATTGTGTCATATACATAGCCTGAGCAGACGGTAAAGGACAACCCTCAGGAAACATGTGGTCTTGGACAGCATACAGGGTCTTCTCTACTTCTTTAAACTCTTTTTGAAAGCCATTTATGACTTGGGCATTGAGATAAGGAGACAACCCCAATAAAGAACCTAATACTAAAAATGCTCTTCTTTTTATTTTCATCTTACATATCCTTGGGCTTAGATTTAACGTATCATAGTCATACTTTGTGTAGTCTAAGTGTACCATAAGAGGATGAGACTACACTCTTTTTTTGAGGAGTGCCTACTCTTTTACTTTTATGTTATACTTTCTTTTTAACTCACTTCTCTAAGGAAATATATTATTATGAAAAAATTTCTACTTTGGACTTTGGTCACTCTTTTAATACTTTTATCACTCTTGGCATACCTTCTTTATAGCGAAGGGGCATTTGATAGCAAAGAAACATACACACAAGAAAAACTTGCACCTTTTATGAAATGTGAAGCAGGGAAATGTAGTACAGGGAAATGTGGAGGTAAGTAAACATATTTTTATTTAGATGAGATTTGTGTATTGAGTACACATAGAGTACACAAACCTCATAGTATAGTTACACTGCTAGACAGAGACTACTTGACATTCTTTGCTTCATTTGAAGCTTATACTTTATACAATTAAGGAAATAAACTATGAAAAAACTACTTACATTATTAGGTGCTATCGCACTTACACTTACTCTTGCGACTGCTGCAGATAAATGTGGAGAAGGAAAATGTGGAGATGCTAAAAAAACTGAGAAAAAATGTAATGCTTCTAAAGCTACAGATAAAAAATGTAACGCTGGGAAATGCGAAACTGCTACAAAAGATACAAAAGAAACACCAGCAAAAAGTGAATAGTTCTTTTAAACTGTAGATAATTTACTCAATACCCTCCTTTTATACTCCTATATATCTAAAGATATAGGAGTTTTACCTTCTTTTTATCAATCATTGTATACTGTACCTAATAAAATATAAGCACAAAGGATAAATTATGAAATATTTACTTATCACATTTATGTTACTTCTTGCCTTTACAGGATGTCAAGATAAAGAACATGATGCTCAAAGGCAAAAAGAACATGATGCAAAAATAGTGGCCCAAACACGTGCCAAAGTTTTAGCAGAATTTGAAGCCAAAAAAGCTGAAGATGCAGTAATATTTGCAAAAGCACGTGTAGAAGCATCTGAAAATAAACTTTCAGAAAAGCCGATGACTAAGTTAAATCAATTAGGTATTGACATGGAGAATGGTACGATAGTTATTGATACCAATAAAACCAAAAAGTTTTTCAATAATCTTAGTCAACAAATGCAAGTACAAATGAAAAAAATCTCTCATGATATAGAGACAAGTATTGACATCAATAGCGAAACTATTCATATTGATTTGAATCAAACACAAAATCTTCTCAAAACATGGGATAAAAAAATAAAAAACTTTGTAAAAGAGTTTGATAGTATCACACAAAATACAGACAGTAACATAAGTAAGGAAAACTAGTGCAACAAATAGATATGAATTCAGACGAGTTTCAAGCCCAGCTTGAAAAAACATCCGCTTTTGTAAAAAAAGTCAATAAACAATTTGGTTGGGTACAAAACCCTAATGAAGAGGTAAACGAAGGTGTGACCATGGGATTGGCTAGAAATAAGCTTATCTACGGCAAACAGTTTTGTCCTTGTTTTATGGTGATTGGTGAAACAAAAGAAGAGCAAAAAGCAGCAGACAACCGTATATGTCCTTGTAAACCTGCCATAGAAAAAGAGATACCAGAAGATGGTCTTTGTCACTGTGGTATCTTTTGTACTCCAGAGTATGCAGCATCACAAGATGAACATGATACGATAGAAGAAGTGGTGCATACACACTCCAAAGGACTCTCTAAAGAACAAGCCGAAGTCCTTCTCAAAGAAGAGCAATTAGATGGAGATGAATTAGAAGCACTCATCGAAGCCAAAAAACTAGGAATGATACACTTTACACTTGTAGATACTAGAGAGTTTATGGAATTTCAAATGGGTCATATTGTAGGGACAGATACCCTTGTACCTACCTCACAGTTTTATAACAAAGTAGAAGAAGAGTTAGCAGGTAAAAAAGATGAAGCTATCATCGTATACTGTCACTCAGGAAGTAGAAGCTTTCAAGTCCAACATGCGATGAAAGGTCTAGGTTTCCAACATGTATCTAACCTACGCCCTGGTATCATTGGATTCTCAGGAGAGACACAAAAAGGCTAATCCCTTTTAAATACTCTCGATATTGCCTACTACCTTACCTACGATGCTTATCTCATCTGATGAGATGAGTTCGGGGGTATAGATGGTATTATCAGAAATCAATTCTACCATCCCATCGGCTCGTTGTCTAATACGTTTGATAAAAAGCCCTGTGGTAGTTGCAGCAATAAAAATACCATCTTTTGTAATATCTCTTTGTTCTCTATCCAAAAATACTATACTACCATCTCGTAACGTAGGTTCCATAGACTCTCCATTGACATGAATGGCTTCTAGTTTCGTATTGCCTAGTCCTACCATATTGTCCATAATAGTCCTATCTATCCGAAGTGTTTGGTATGCTTTTTCATCAAATCCATACGCACCTCCACCAGCTGAAGCACGAATATCAGAAAAATAACGCACATGAAAAAACTTTTCAGTCTCCTCTTTGAGCATATCTACAGCTTGGTCAAAAAAGAGCCAATTAACCGAAATCTTTTTAATCGCACAAAATTCTAATATCTCTTCATACGGAATAGAATTTCTTTTTTTCATAGAAGCAAATGTCCCTTGAGGGATATTGAGTGCTTTGGCTACATCTTTGTCAAAGACTTTTTTGCTAATGGTAGTTTGAGAGAGTACATCTTTTAGTTTATCGACAATATCATTCAGTCCTATCATAATGAATCCTTTTAAATTTTATATCTTATTATAGATAAAAAATCTTAAAATATGTCAATTTAGAATATTTTATAATTATAAGTACAAATAAAATATATAATATGAAAGTTTTAAACAAAGAGTTATTAAGTTGTGCGATAAAAATGGGATGCAAAGCCGTCTCTGATTTTGCAATGTTTTTAAAAGTGAGAGAGTCTATCCTCTCACTCTAAATCATCACGCTAAAAAGAGCTTTCTTTTTACAAAAGTAAGAGAGTAACCTCATCTCCTACCTCTTTAGACGTATCATCTTCAGAAGTGACTAGTAGTGCGATGTCTCCTAACATATTGGTCAAAATTGCAGAAGAACCTACTTTTTTGTCTTTGAAGTCTACATAATATTCTCCATGAACCAAAGATATATTACAGGCTGTAAATTCTGCTTTTTTGGCACGTTTTACAAAGGCTTCTGTGAGTTTGGCTTTGACTTTGCGTAAAGAACATTTGCCATGTTGGAGTTTTGCTATCAAGGGGACAAGATACAACAGTGCTGTCACCGTAGAAGAGTAAGCAAATCCTGGTAATCCTATGATAAATTTATCATCTTTTCGTGCAACCATGATATGCTGACCTGGTTTTACACGTACCCCTTTGAAGATAATCTCACAATCTAATGCATCAATAACATCTTTGACAAAGTCAAAATCACCCACACTTACCCCACCTGTAGTCACAACAATATCAGACTTCTCTAATGCCTGTGAAATCTCTTTGGTAATAGTGGCTTTGTCATCTTTAATACAACCCAATTGTAAAGCAGTCCCATCATATTTGCGTACCATTGCTTCTAAGATATAGTTATTAGAAGAACGAATTTGTGCATCATTGGTTTGCTCTTCGCCTAGTTGAAGGAGTTCAGAACCTGTAGAAATGATGGCTACAATAGGCTTCTCATAGACAGAGACATGAGAAATATTTAGAGAACTCATGACCCCAATTTGAGCAAAGTCTATCTTTGTGCCTTTGGCAATGAGTAATTGTCCTTTGGCATAATTCTCACCTATTTCACGGATAGAAAACCCTTGTGGTACTTCTTCTTTGATGAGTATGTCTTCGCCTTGTATCTCTACATTTTCAATAGGGATAAGCGTATCAGCACCATGGGGCATCAATGAGCCTGTAAAGGTTTTGATACATGTACCTCCTATGACCTCTTCTTGCAACGCTGAACCAGCAGGATTGACACTAGCCACATGGAGTGTACCCAAAGCCATATCTTCATGTATAATGGCATAACCATCCATCGCCGAGGTAGGAAAAGCAGGAGAGTTGTGGTCGGCTATCACATCTTCAGCCAATACATACCCCAAAGCATCTACGAGATAAAGCATTTTTGTTTGGTACTCTTTTATCTCTAAATCTTGTATCATTTGTATGGATGTATCAAAATGTATCATGCTAACAATCCTGAACCATCCATTGGTGTACTTCTATTTTCTGCATACATACGTTCTCCATTGATTACATCATATTTCCATATAGGGGCATTGGCTTTAAAATCTTCTACAAAAGTATCTATCAACTCCAATGCAACTCTACGCTTGGGCGAAAACACAGCCGAGATATACGAAGAGCTATGTACAGGTACATCTCCTAGGGCATGTGCCATCTTCACCACAGCACCCAATGCCTGAGCTTTCTCTTGCCATCTGTCAAACCATGCTTGAAGCACAGGTTCATAAATGTCAAAGCTGAGTGCTTCTATCCCATCTTCGGCACGTATTGTACCCACAAAAGGGATATATGCTCCATAGTTAGAAGACGCTTGTTCGTCTAGCCACCTACCAAAAATCTCTTTGGTATCGAGTGACCCTTGATAAAGCTCCACCTTTACCCACCACACACAGGAGGTAAGATAGAGACTTTGTCTCCATCTTTTAGAACAATACTTAAATCATTGACCATCGTATCATTGAGTGCTACAGCACATTTATCTAGCCATTGAGTCAAACTAGCATCTTCTTTTAGCTTCGCAGAAACATCTGCTAACGTATCGGCTTCCATCTGAATGGATGCTTTCCCTATAGGGCCTAAAAATTCTATTTTTATCATCTATATAAATCCTTTACGCGATTATAATTCTTGTTTGGTATAATTACGCTTAATATACAAAGGGGTTGTGTCATGTTATTTGGAAGTATTCGTTATCTTAACCTCTTACCGTTTCAAGTTTTCCTCAAAAAAGCCATCTCTAACAATGCCTTTAAGATGTCCCTACACTACAAACGTGCTGTCCCCTCACAAATCAATAAAGCCCTCAAAAGAAGAGCCATCAACGCAGGATTCATCTCTTCTATTGCTTCTAAAAAACATCAATGTACCAACGCAGGGATTATCGCCCACCAAAAAGTCTATAGCGTCTTACTCCTCAAAGGCAAAGCCCAAAGTGACCCAGCTTCAGCCACCTCCAATCAACTAGCCAAAGTATTGCAATTAGAAGGCAAGGTTCTCATAGGCGATACAGCTTTAAAATATTACCTAGAAGGAGGAGAAGGCATCGACTTAGCCCAAGCATGGCATGAAAAAACAGGATTACCCTTTGTGTTTGCTAGACTATGCTACAATAAACACGGCAAGGCCATCAAAAAACTAGCCCAAAACTTTACCCAAAAAAAAGTAAAAATCCCTCAATATATCCTCAAAAAAGAAGCAAAAAAAAGAAATATCACCCCTGCTCAACTCACATGGTACTTACAATACATCCATTACAAATTAGATTGGAAAGCCAAAAGAGGGTTAAAAAAGTTTTTAAAGAGCTAAGCCTAAATTATTATTTTTTTGATGTAACATTTTATCTGCACTCAAACTTACGAGCATAGAGACCAACACATACGCTAGAAAAAAGTAAAGCCCTACTTCTATTTCGGCACGGCTTACGTCTCCTTTGTTGGCAGTCAGGTAGACCAAGAAAACAGCTACTACAAAGACATCGACCATCGACCATTTGCCAATAAATTTAAAAAATTTTACCAGACTATGGGCAAAATCACTTTTCATAAAGATAGAGACAAAAAGTAGTGTGCTTACTTTGAGTATAGGGACAAAGACAGAAAAGAGTACGATTACTAAGGCTACAACAATATCCCCATTTTCAAAAAGTTTGAGGATAGAGCCTAGGACTCCTTTGGACTCAAAAGAGAGGACTATATCGCCTAGATAGTCTACTTCTTTGTGGATAGTCACCATCAAAAGAGGGGTAATTAGCCCAAAAATGAGCGTAATCATCGCAGACATTGCACCAAAAAAGGTATAGGCTTGTAAAGAGAGAAAGAAAAAAGAAAAAAGTACCCCACCCAAAAGATACATAAAGTAGCGTGTATAGGCTTGGGCTTCTTGCATGGCATGGATTTTTTTAGTGTTTAGGGCTGTAAAATTGTGCTGTCTTTCTGTACCAAAGACATCTCCTACTAGATTCATAGCAAATATCTCTAATTGTCGTTTGGCTTGTTCTTCTGCCCCTTGAAGGGCGACTATTTCGGTGGTGATATTTTCATACGTAATCGCATGGCTATAGGCTTTGATACCAAAAAACACCATTCCTATCAACAAAAAAGAGAGTAGTGCATATAAGATATAGTTTTTAAGTGTATTCATAATCTGCCTTTAGAAGAAGTAAAAATACAATATAGCATAAACCTATTAAACCTACATCTCTACCTACATCCCTGGGATACGTGGGATATGTCCTAATTTAGAGTGGCGACAATACCAGCCCCACCCTTTTTTCATCCAGTGACCGACCCATGGCATAGGTATCATGACCCCACCTTTTTTGCTTCTATAGACAAAAGCAGCTCCATTGCCTGTATCCATGACACACAAGATATTGAGATGTTCCATATAGCTTTTCTTTTTAGGATTTTTTTGTATATCCATAGCGATATTATAGGCTACATTTTTTGCCATGACCTCAGCAACATGCCCTTGTTTGGCTCTCCACTCTGGACCCATGAGAGAGGCTGTGTCTCCGATGGCATATATCCCCTCAAAGCCTTCTATCTCATTGTATTCATTGGTTAGGATAAATCCTGCTTCACTCAAAGGTAATCCTGAATCAGCTACGATACGATGACCTGTCCCTGCTGAGATAAACATAGTCAAATCTGATTCTACTTTACTCCCATCTACAAAGGTGATACCATCTTCTACAAATGAGGTAATTTTAGAGCCTACTTTTTTGGTAATATTGGTCATTTTAAACATTTTATCCATCATTACAAGGGCTTTGTCTCCCATCTTTTGACCTGGTTTTTCCATCGGTGCAAAAAAGGTAAGTTCAAAGTTCTCGCGTACACCTCTTTTTTTTAGATAGGTATCCACATTAAACAGTACTTCAAAAGCAGGACCACCACGCACAGCTGATGAGTCTTTAGGATTGCCCCCAAAGCCCATGGCAATCTTTCCATTACCTTCGTTGATGAGCTTGTCTAATCGTTCATAAAGCTCTGTAGCTTCTTGGGGTTTACCACAAATAGACAGTGTGTGTTCCATCCCTTTGAGTGCTATTTTGTCTTGACCTAATGCCACTACGATATAATCAAAGTCCTCTAAAATACATCCACTCTCTAATCTCACAGACTTTTGAGTGGCATCTATTGCCTCAACAGCATCGATAATACACTCAAAACCATGATTTTTTGCCAAGGTAACAAGAGGGATAGAAATATCTTCTCGTGTCACTTCTCCTGTAGGTATCCAAATAGAAGTAGGATAGATATAAAAATAATCTCTATCACTCACTAAGGTCACGTCTATCTTTTGCTTACGCAAATAAATAGCCACTTCCACACCTGCAAACCCACCACCTAATACCAATACTTTAGCCATCATTTTATCCTCTTAATAATCTATTTTTTAAGCAAGTCTGCTCTAGGGTAGATAAACACTGCTTGTCTCTCTATAATAATAGTCTCTTTTTCATCTGTTGCATACGCCAAAATCTTGACAGGTACGGGCGTATCTTTTTGAGCATCTTTACTCAATGCTTCAGTAGATTCTAAGACCACAACCTTTTTCTTCTTTTTCCCTGCACCAATTTTAAATTCTTCAGATGGTCTTTTAATCTTAATCTTATCATTGCCTACAATCTCAAAATAATAGCTATGGGCTTTTCTGTCTGTGTTGGCAAACATAAAGATATAATCATTTTGTACCACACCATGGTCTAAGACTTTATAAAGTCTAGGAGACTTGTTAATATCTAGTAACATGTGTTCTTTTTTGCTTCCCATGACAAACAGTGAAATAAGCACTATCAATAAAACAACCCCATAAGAGATAATCTTTCCTCTAAAGTAATTGGTCTTCCCCTCATGACGTAAAGCTTCTTTTTCTGATGACCAACGCACTAACGAAGGTTTGCCTAACGCACCCATCACTGTCGTACACGCATCCACACATTCCAAACAGTTGATACACTCAAGCTGTAACCCTTTACGAATATCTATATGCGTAGGACAAACCGTTACACAAGACTCACAGGTCGTACATTCAGCTGAGGCATCAACTTCAAGAAGTGCTTTCTTTTTCTCAAATTTCTTCTCTCTATCATACCCTTTTCCTTGATAAATATCACCACCACGGATAGGGTCATAGACTGCCATAATAGTATCTTCATCATAGAGTACCGACTGAACACGGCTATAAGGACAGATATACACACAAAAGTTTTCTTTGATAAATACCACATCCAAGATGATAAACAGTGCTACACCTACAAGCATCAAGACCAAGGTCATGTGTTCTTCTGGGTTTGATAAATATACAAAAAAGTCTTCAGGAGGCACAAAGAACCACAAGAAGTTAGCCGATGCAACAAAAGCCAATACCGACCAAAGTAAAATAGCCACAAGGTATTTCATTTTGTTTTCCATCTTAGACATATCGGGGTCTTTTTGCTTGTTTTTGATACGTTTGCGTAAGCCCAAAAGCTTTGTCTCTATCCCATCCCTAAAAATCACACGGAAGATAGTCTGAGGACAAGCCCAACCACACCACGCTCTACCACCTAAAGCTGTCACAGCAAATATCCCTAAAAAAAGAAGCATAAGTAAAAATGGCATAAGATACAGCTCTTGCATATCAAATGCTACCCCTGCTAAGTGTAGCTTTTTTTGGTCAAAACTAAGTAAGAAAAGATGATTTCCTCCTATGGTAATCCATGGAAAAGCCAGTGATACCACAGTAGCAATAACATAGGCCCAATATCTCTTGATTCGATACGGTACCCAGTCTTTGAGATATGCTATTTTGCTTGTTTTATTTTCCATGATTATGCCTTCATTTGATTGTGTTTAGATGCTTCTTCAAAGGGACATATCAATACGATATTATCCAAACCTCTTTCTACATGTTCCGAAGAGATAACATGCCCCATACTCTCTGCTAATTCTTTAATATTACGAGATTCAATATAATCTTTCAAAGAGCTTCTACTCACCTCTAATTCACGAGAGATAGCCGATACTGACATCCCCTCTGACAAAAGATTAATAATCTTTCCATGATAAATATCAAACTTAGAAGTCGATTTGCTCCCTTTAGGTCTACCAATATTGGTACTTTTCTCTTTCCCTTCTTCTCTAAGGGTATTGAGCAAAGGAAAAATCTCTACCATACTTGTCTCTCTATTGATACACATACCATTAGAAGCTATCCACAAATCTATATTGTGTGTCAACATACAGTTAATCACTTTGATAAGTTCTTCTGCTCGATCACTCAATATAGCTAAGTCAGAGACAATTACAGTATTTCCCTCTTTCATAGAAGCCAAAAACTCTTCAAAGCCTGTCCTATCTTCAAGCTGTAAATTTTTGGTAGCATACTCTACCACCTCTTTATCTATAGTCAAGGAATGCTCTCTTGCTAAAAGATGAATCTCGTGTTGTTGTGTCACCAAAGAAGGAAACCCAGGGACTTGTCGCCGATATGAATATGAATACACCATTAAAATCCTTTGTTTATCTCGTCATTGTAGCCATATTGATGAAATAAGTCAAGGTTTATTATAGTTTTTTCGTCAAATTAGAGATGTCTACACATATTTTTTAACATACAGGTGCCTATCAAAAGGCTGCGTTAAAGATTATCTTAAAAAAGTATGGATTTGTAGGGTAAAAGATAGAGTGCTTTGCTTACACTCTATTTTGAGATATATCGAGACTATGTGTAGATAGATTCTTTGTTAAACTCTTGTGCAAGGAGGGCATAAAACAATGCTCTGTATTTGTTTCGGTTTGATTTTCCCATTGCTTCACATACTTTTTTGATGGCTGTATTCATCTCTTCTTCACTCAACTCTAATCCAAGCTTTTTTTGTAAAAAGTTCTTTTTAACTGTGTCAAGTTCTGAACTTTGTGTACAAGAAACTGTTTCTGAATCTTTTTTATAGATAGAAGGGCCTAATCCTACCGTTACTTTGTTGATAAGTTCATCAGACAGATTTAGCTTTAATTCTTTTGCTACAGTGATATACTGTGCAATTTTATCATCTCTTTTTCCCATGTTTTTTCCTTTTTAATTTTGATTGAGCTTTATTATAGCTAGAAAGGGTTATGAAGTCAAATATTGAGGTTTTTGTTCTAACAGCATCCAATTGATACTAATCTTTTCTTTTTTACAAAAATACGCCAATGACTCATAAGGGATTTTTTTGCGTTTTTTCATGACAGCATAATAGAGTGGGTCGAGTTCAAGTGCGATGGCTACATCTTTGTCTAAGACTTTTTTGCTGGTACTTTGGGGTAGTAAAATACTTTTCATTCGTTGCATGACTTCTACGAAATCTATCATGGATATCCTTTGATATGGTAAAGTATATCATAGTATATTTTTGGGATAAAGCTCAAAAGTATGTCATATTGACATACTTTTTTAGTTGTCGGTGCTGTCTATCTCTATCACGGTATGGACATTCCCTCTAGGATTGAAGTCTGCTACAAGCTTCATAGACTTAGGAGAGAGCTTTGTATAGAGTGCATCATAAATCTCATTGGCAACATTTTCATGAGAGACATGCCTCATCATAAAGGAGTTGATATAGAGTTTGAGGGCTTTGAGTTCTATAACCAATGTATCAGGCTCATAAGAGAGCCGTAGTGTGGCAAAATCAGGGTATCCTGAACGTGGGCAAAGGCACATAAATTCAGGTAATTCTATCTTAATAGTATAATTCTTTTTATGCTCATTGGGCCAAAAATTTTCTTTGGCATGAATGTCAAATGCTTGTATCTCTTTTTCTCCGTATTTCATATTCTTCCTTTAGTTGTATCTGTTGATAAGTTCGGTTTCATTGATAGGATTACTCACACCAAACCCTTGTATATAGTCTATACCTAATTGACGTAACTTTTTCTTTTGAGGGTCATTGTCTACCCATTTGGCTACGGTACTTACTTCTAAATCTTTAGACATTTTGATAAGGGAGTCTAGCATAGCATACGTTGTTTTATCTTCTAAATTGGTCACATAATCTCTATCAAATTGCACCATATCAAACTTAAAATGTTTGATATACTCCATAGAAGCATTGGATGAACCAAAGTTATCGATACAAATACGCATTCCTTTGCTTCTAAAATCTTTGAGAGTTTTGAGGTATCCACTCAAATCATGGTGTGTTTTTCTCTCATAGAGTTGTATCACGAGCCTAGAAGGATTCACAGATTTTGCTTTGAGTAGTGTAAAGAGATTTTTTTGAAACCCTTTATCTCTGAGCGAAAAAGGGGAAAGATTAAAGGTAAAAGAGATGTTTTCATCTATAAGTGGAAGTAAGGCTATCACATGCTCCATCAGCATAAAATCATACTCTCTTCCTAATCCTAAACGGTTGACAATAGGCAAAAATACACGGGGTAAGATATCTGGATTACCTGCTGATTTTAATTTGACTGCAATTTCATAGGTATCAATAGTATCACTATGAGTATTTAGTAAAGGACGAAATGACAATAATAAATTCTTATTTTGGATAGAAGTAATAATATCTTTTTCTAAAAGAGAGAGTTCTTTGGCATCTTTTTTACTGTCTGTAAGTATTTTTTTATTTTTATCTATGGATTGACTATGAATCAAATCCCTAAGTTGTGCAATCATTTTATCAAAATCATTGTTGCTATTGGTAATGAGTGAAAATTTATACTCCACTTCCAAATCATTAATATGGCTATTGTCTTTGACCATTTTTTCTAAGATACTCAGGATATCCTGAGGCTCTTCTTTAAATGCGATTAAAAACTCAGACCCTCTGTTTCGTCCGATGAGTGTCTTTTCAAAGCCATGTTGCTTAAACAGCAGATGAAGCTTTTGGGTCAGTGTATAGAGCAAGTTATCAATTTGTTCAATACTATAATTTTCATTGAGTGTTGGTAAATTTTCGATACTAAGACACGCCAAAGAGGAGGGTTTATACTGTGGAAGTCTGGCGACAAATGCTCTTTTATTAAAGCCTTGGGTGGCTGCATCCAAGATAGTCTCTTGTACAGAAAGGTTCATCAAAAAATAGATAAAGTAAATAGTGATAAAGGTAAGTGCTGTGAGTAACACCCCATCTTTAATGCTAAGGACAAGAATGTCACCTTTATAAATAGTGGTGATAAATACCAAAAATATAAGGGTAAGCACAGGAATCCCTGCACGAAGAGAAAGGATAAACCTTCTACCTCGTTCTTCTGTTTGTGATGTTAACATTAGACATCCAAATGCTTGACATCTTTGGCATGGCTCTCTATGTAGTTTCTTCGAGGTTCTACTTCATCTCCCATAAATAAGACAAAAGTATCAGAGGCTTCTTCATCATCTCCAATCTTCACTTGTAAGAGTCTTCTGTTTTCAGGTGTCATGGTAGTCTCCCAAAGTTGTTCTGGGTTCATTTCTCCTAGCCCTTTGTAGCGTTGGATATATGCACCTTTTTTAGCAGAAGCTTCCACACGCTCAAACAGAGCAATCAAATCTTGGTCTTTAAACTCATCGGTAATATATTTTTGTATTTTTTTATGGATATGAATCGCTTCATTAAAATGAGGATTACTAAAAAGTATATCATCTACAATCAATTCTTCAAGCCCATCATTGGTTTGGACAAAAAGATGAATACTCTCTTCGGTGGTGCTTTTATTTAAAATATTGTACCCTAGTTGTGCAATATATGCTTCAATCGTTTGAGAAAGTACCGATATTTCTTGACCAGCGATGTCAGGGTTTTCTATCATATAACGCAAAATCTCAGGCAAAGCAAAACGCTTTTCAATCTCTTTGAGTGTCATACGGTAATAGGCTACAAGCTTAAAGAGTTCGACAAGGTCATTATGCCCCATACTCGTACTTTCAATGGCAGAAATACCATTTTCAATAAGATAATCATTTAAAGACTTTTCATCTTTGAGATAAATCTCATTTTTACCTTTTTTATAACGATACAGTGGAGGCTGTGCCAAATAGAGATACCCTTTTTCGATAATAGGCTTCAAAAACCTAAAAAAGAACGTCATAAGAAGTGTTTGGATATGGCTACCATCTACATCGGCATCGGTCATGATAATTACTTTGTGATAACGCAATTTATCTTCGTTAAATTCTTCACCAATACCACACCCTAATGCTGTAATCATATTTTTAATCTCATCAGATTTAAGTATCTTCTCTAATCTTGCTTTTTCAACATTAAGAATCTTACCCTTTAGTGGTAAAATGGCTTGAAAAACACGGTCACGTCCTTGTTTGGCAGACCCCCCAGCAGAATCCCCTTCGACCAGATATATTTCAGAAAGAACAGGGTCTTTACTCTGACAATCAGCCAATTTCCCTGGTAGGGTACCGATGCTCATAGAGTCTTTTCGTTTGACCAAATCTTTGGCACGTTTGGCAGCATCACGTCCACGAGCAGCAAGGAGAACTTGTGCCATAATTGCTTTGGCTTCAATCGGATTTTCTTCTAAATATTTATTGAAGTTTTCAGAGAAAAACTTTTGTACCAACGGACGTACATAGCTAGAACCTAGTTTTCCTTTGGTTTGACCTTCAAACTGTGGTTCTGGTACACGTACAGAAACAATGACAATCAGACCCTCTTTACAGTCATCCCCTGTAATCTTTGTACCTTTTTCTTTGGCAGAAGCATTTTTAGAGATATAGCTAGACATAGAACGTGTCAGACCTGCTCTAAACCCTGCTTCATGTGTACCACCATCGGCTGTTTTGATATTGTTTACAAAAGAGAGAGATTTTTCAGTATCAGCGTCACAATACATCAAGGCAATATCAATTTCTATATCATCAGATTTACCTTGAAAAAACTGTGCCGAGGTAAGCGCTTCTTTACTATTCATATCTTCTACAAATTGTTTAATCCCACCCTCAAAGTGATAGACCTCTTTTGTACCATCACGCTCATCTCTAAAGTCAATGCTAATTTTAGGATTAAGGTAACAGAGTTCTTTAAAACGTTTCATCAAGATTTCTTTTTTGAAATCTGTCGTTTCGGTAAAGATAGAATCATCAGGCCAAAATTCTATTTTTGTACCCTTTTTACGAGAGTTTCCTGTGGTAGCCAATGGCTCTTGGGGGATACCTCCTTTAAAATCTTGTTCAAAAGAAGAGCCATCTCTAAAGACAGTAAGATGTAAGTCTTTAGAAAGGGCATTGACCACAGAAACACCCACACCATGAAGTCCACCAGAGACTTTGTAGGTATCTTTATCGAACTTTCCACCTGCATGAAGGACAGTCATAACCACCGTTGCTGCTGAAATACCTTCTGTAGGATGCAGTGCCACAGGGATACCACGACCATTATCTTCAATAATTGCTGAACCTGCTTTGGTAAGTGTGACTTTAATCGTGTCACAAAATCCTGCCATAGCCTCATCAATCGAGTTATCTACCACTTCATAAACGAGGTGATGAAGCCCTCTTATCGAAGTATCACCAATGTACATTCCTGGTCTTTTTCTAACTGCTTCTAGCCCTTTGAGGACTTTAATATTACTAGCACCATATTCTGCCATGATTTACTCCATTTTGTGGTTTCTATAAGGTAACTATTTTACCCAAAATTGGCTTAGAAATGGGTGTCTAAAAAGAGATAGATATAAACTACAATACTCTCTTGTGATAAGTACCTACAAAAGCATCCCTGAACACTGTTTTTTGGTACTTACAATGTCTATTATATCAGGGTCTATAAACAGCTCTTTGGCATACGCATCAAGGGCATAACGTCCTATCATCGCAGCATTATCAGAACAGTATTCCAACGGTGCTACATGAAGCGTCTTTCCAAACTTAGCACATAGCCCTTGATAGGCATCACGTATATACTGATTGGCAGAAGCACCCCCAACGATAGCAAAGTCTTTTATATCCTCTTTTTCAAAGATTTTTTTGCTTTTTTGGAGTAGATGAAGCTTCACTGCTTTTTGAAATGAAGCACAGAGGTCAGCCCTATCTTGATGACTCATGTTTTCTTTACCTCCACAGGCTTCTACTTTGAGACGTACAGCATTCTTTAGCCCAGAGAGAGAAAAGGCAATGAGAGGAGAATTACGCAAAGGTACAGGTAAATCAAAACGATCTTCATCTCCTTCTTTGGCAAGGGCTTCCACCAATGGTCCACCAGGGTAACCCAATCCCATCATCTTGGCACATTTATCAAAGCTCTCTCCTATAGAATCGTCCATACTCGTAGCAAGGATTTCCATACGCTCAAAGCTCTCCACACGTATTACCTGTGTATGCCCCCCAGAGATGAGCAACACGAGCAAAGGTAAGAGTGAGTCTTTCTCGATGAATAACGAGTAAATATGCCCTTTTAAATGGTGTATAGGAAGTAAAGGGATATTTAGCAGCACAGCCAATGTCTTCGCCATAGCAATCCCCTCCAAAAGTGTCACGCCAAGACCTGGTTGATTGGTCACAGCGATAGCTTTGAGTTGGGAAAAGTAAGGCTTTGTCTCAGCTAGTATCTCAGGCAATGCCACAGCATGAAGCCTAGAAGCCAACTCAGGCACAACCCCTCCATAGACGCAATGCTCTGCTTCTTGTGAAATTTTCTTATGGTATAGTATCTTTTTGGTGTCTATTTCTGTAATAGCAATAGCACTATCATCACAGCTTGATTCGATGCTTAGTATCATGTTTTTTCCCTTATTCGTTTTTCTATCATATCCCATTTACCATGCCCACTATCAGCATTGATATGCCCAGCATTTTCTAAGACATCAAGTGAAGCATCATAATACTGTGCTATCTCTTCTACTTCTGCTATCTTGACCCATGGGTCATTGTCTGAGACAAAGATATGTACCTCTTTGGCATGGATATTGCTAGGTTTAGGACAAGGGAAAAAGGTCTTAATCATCTTTTCTTTGGTATTAAGGCTAGGGATAGATACCATAAAAAGCCGTTCTATCTCTATCATATCTTCCTCTTGGCATAGCCAAAACCACAGTGTATTAGCCAAAGAGTGACACACCACTGTATCTGGCTTAAATTCTTGAAGTATCTGTCTAACTTGCTTAAGCCATCTATTTTTAGAAGGAAAATGACAATTATCAAGCAAAGGAAAGCAAACTGTACCATAATTTTGAGCTATTTCAGAAGCCAATTGAGCTTGCCAATGAGGTGCATCTGACCCACCCCAACCGTGTAAGATTAATGTTTTATTCATTTTATTATTTTAGCATAAAAGTGTAAATATATTATAGATAAAACTCCCTACAATAATAAACATAAAAAGAGGAGGGATAATATCACCTAGTGTAAAAATTTTATACGAAACAAGCTCTTTATAGTGTGTGTCACACCATACACCTGAAGTAGGAGAACGTGGGTGAGCTTGTAAATGCCCTGCTTCCCCACATATATCACAAAATCCACAATACCCCATAGGTATATCTTCAAAGAATTTCTTCATGTTTGGCTTGTCTCGTTCACCACAGTAGCAATGTACTTCTATTTTATCTTTGGTCATAATAAATTCCTTACACGTATATTAAAAAGAATGAGAGGGAGGATAAATTAAGGGATAAAAGAGACAAAGGGCAAGAACCCTTTGCCTAAAAAGAAAAAAGCTAAGACTAGCTATTTCTCTTTTCGATAATTTCTTTTGCTACGTTTTGTGGCACTTCTTCGTAATGGTCAAATTCCATAGCGTACGTTGCACGTCCTTGAGACATTGAACGTAGGTCTGTAGAGTATCCGAACATTTCTGAAAGTGGTACGAATGCATCCACAATTTTGCTTCCTGCTCTTTCGTCCATTCCTGATACTTGTCCACGTCTTTTGGCGATATCACCAATCACGTCACCCATGTAATCTTCAGGAGTTTCTACTTCAACTTTCATCATAGGCTCTAAGATAATTGGGTTTGCTTTTCTACAACCCTCTCTTAGACCCATTGACGCTGCTAGTTTAAATGCCATTTCAGATGAATCGACATCATGGTAAGAACCATCATACACTGTGACTTTTAAGTCTTCTACAGGATACCCTGCTTGAATACCTCTAGCCATGGCTTCTTGAATACCTTTGTCAATTGGTTTGATAAATTCTTTTGGAATTACCCCACCTTTAACTGCGTCCACAAATTCATAACCAAATCCTGGTTCTTGTGGTTCAATCTTAAGATAAACATGTCCAAATTGTCCACGACCACCTGATTGTTTTGCATATTTGTATTCTTGATTGACAGCATCTTTAATCGTCTCACGGTAAGAAACTTGTGGCGCACCAACTTCAGCTTCTACAGAAAATTCTCTTTTCATTCTATCAACAAGGATTTCTAAGTGAAGTTCACCCATCCCTGAAATAATAGTTTGACCCGTTTCTTCGTCAGAAGAGACACGGAAAGATGGATCTTCGGCTGCTAGTTTAGAAAGTGCAACACCCATTTTCTCTTGGTCAGCTTTTGTTTTTGGCTCAACTGCTACAGAGATAACTGGATCTGGGAAATCCATTCTTTCTAAGACTACTTTATCAGAAGCATCACAAAGTGTATCTCCTGTAGTAGTATTTTTAAGACCAACAACAGCACCAATTTCACCTGCGTAAATCTCTGCTACTTCTTCTCTTTTAATCGCGTGCATTTTCATGATACGACCAATTCTTTCTTTTTTGTCTTTGGTTGAGTTATGCACATAAGACCCTGATTCTAAAGAACCACGATATACACGGATAAATGTCAACTGTCCAACAAAAGGGTCAGTCATAATCTTAAATGCCAATGATGCAAATGCACCATCATCTGTAGATTCAACAATGACTTCTTTCTCTTCATCATCCATCATCGTACCTTTGATAGCAGCTGATTCAAGAGGAGATGGAAGATAAGCAACAACAGCGTCAAGTAAAGTTTGAACACCTTTGTTTTTAAATGCAGAACCCACAGTCATAGGAACAATATGCATACCAATAGTAGCAGCTTTAATCCCAGCCATGATTTCTTCTTCAGAGATGTCTTCACCCTCTAAAAATTTTTCCATAAGCTCTTCTTGACCATCTACTTCTGCGATGCTTTCAATCATTTTTTCACGGTATGTTTCAGCAAGTTCTTGCATATCTTCAGAAATCTCTTCTACATGATAATTAGAACCCATTTCGGCATCTTTGTCCCAAACGATTGCTTTCATCTTGACAAGGTCAACAACACCAGCAAAGTCTTCTTCAGCTCCGATAGGAAGTTGAATAGGTACAGGATTCCCTTTGAGTCTTTCTTTAATTTGTCTTTCAACTTCATAAAAGTCAGAACCAGTTCTATCATATTTGTTTACAAATACGATTGAAGGTACACCATAACGGTTTCTTTGTCTCCATACAGTCTCTGATTGTGGTTGAACCCCACCAACAGCACAGAATACAGATACAGCACCATCAAGTACTCTCATAGAACGTTCAACTTCAATAGTAAAGTCAACGTGTCCTGGAGTATCTATAATGTTAATTTGCTTTTTGTTCCACTCACAAGTAGTAGCCGCAGAAGTAATTGTAATACCTCTTTCTTGCTCTTGTTCCATCCAGTCCATTGTTGCAGCACCATCGTGAACTTCACCGATTTTATGCTCAACACCAGTATAGAAAAGAATTCTTTCTGTTGTTGTTGTTTTACCAGCATCAATATGTGCAGCAATACCAATATTTCTTACATCTCCAAGTTTATGCGTTCTTGCCATAACTTAATCCCTTACCATCTATAGTGAGCAAATGCTTTATTTGCTTCAGCCATTTTATAAGTATCTTCTTTCTTTTTGAAAGCAGAACCTTTATCTGTTGCAGCTTCCATCAATTCATTTGACAAACGCTCCATCATAGTTCTTTCATTTCTTTTTCTAGCAGCATCAACGATCCATCTGATACCCAAAGATTGTTGTCTTACTGGTCTTACTTCGATAGGCACCTGATAGGTTGCTCCACCGACTCTTCTACTTTTTACTTCCATCACAGGCTTGACATTATCCATCGCTTTGTTGAATACTTCAATACCTTTTTCGCCAGATTTTGATTCAATTCTTTCTAACGCAGCATACATTACTTTTTGTGCAACAGATTTTTTACCACCAAGCATGATAGCATTGATGAATTTTGTTAATACTTTAGAACCATGTACTGGATCTGGCAATACTGGTCTAACGGGAGCTTTTCTTCTTCTCATAGAGATTCCTTCAATTTATATAAATTTACTCAAGTCTTGTCCCCTAAGGTTAATCTTTATTTTGATTAAATGACAATACCTGCTTTAAATAGACGTTACGTCTAATAACTCAAATGAGCTTGTAGCTCACACATGAACTAAAAAATAGAATTATTTTTTAGGTCTTTTAGTACCATATTTAGATCTAGCAACTGTTCTACCTTGAACACCTGAAGCATCTAATGCACCACGAACGATATGGTATTTAACACCAGGTAAATCTTTAATTCTACCTCCACGTACAAGTACGATTGAATGTTCTTGAAGGTTATGACCTTCTCCACCGATGTATGAAATTACTTCAAATCCAGAAGTTAATCTTACTTTAGCAACTTTTCTAAGTGCCGAGTTAGGTTTCTTTGGAGTTGTTGTATATACTCTCGTACATACGCCTCTTCTTTGAGGACATTTTACAAGTGCAGGTGATTTTGATTTTTTCACTTGCTTTTTACGTTCTTTACGAATCAATTGGTTAATTGTAGGCAAATTCTTTCCTTTGTCAGTTAGTTTGAATTGAGATCATCTCTCTTGAATCTGGGTTCTTACACCACATAAAAATATTTATTACAAATACTTTTATCTGATTTAAACACCAATATTTTTGGGGAACATTATACCTAAATAGTCTTTGATTTTTCTTAGGGTAGGCATTGAGCGAAAGTCAAGACTTTCGCATATATTATAGATTATTCTGTAATCTTCAAATCTTTGAGTATTCCATCATTGATATTATAAATCATACCATGTACAGCAAGTTTTTTTCCTGCTTTCATTGCATTTTTCACAGTGGTAGTATTGAGAACATTGCTCACCTGTTCTTGAACATTAAGTTCACATAATCTATCAAAATATGCTTCTTCATCTTGGATTTTACAGAGTGTATCTTTATGAAATCGTTGCACGTCTTTAATATGTCTTAGCCAATTATCAATAAGACCATATTCTTTTGTCCCCATCGCCGCTTTGACACCTCCACAGCCATAATGCCCACTCACGATAATATGTTCAACTTCTAGTACCTCAACAGCATATTCTATCACAGAAAGGGCATTGAGATCGGTATGTACAATAACATTGGCAATGTTACGATGTACAAAAATATCCCCAGGGGGTAAGCCTACAATTTGATTGGCAGGAACACGACTATCAGAACAGCCTATCCAAAGATATTTGGGTGCGTGTTGTAAAACTAACCTCTTAAAAAAATTAGGGTCTTCATCTATCACAGCTTTTGCCCATTTTTTATTGTTTTCAAATATTTCTTTCATTCGCTACCCTTCTATTTTTATGTGATTTTTTCATCTTCAGAAAAGAAAAAAAGCATGATTAAGAGCCAAACCACGGCAATATCAATAGCCACATCAGCAAAATTAAAAACTGCATAGTTAAAGCCACAATGCCATGCTACATAATCAACCACGCCCTCATGTACAAATCTATCATAGACATTGCCCAATGCTCCACCCAATAGTAACCCTATAGGAAAAGCATAACGCTTGATATAACCCTCTTTTAGAACCACATAAAAGATGATAGCAACCAACATAGCTTGTATCCACTTAAGATAGATACCCAAAGAAGCAAACATCGAAAATGCCACGCCTTTGTTATAATGAAGCACAAGGTCTATACATTCTCCTGCTCTATAATATCCATCCACAAAAAGTGACTTGATGCTTTGGTCAATAATAAATGTCCCTAAAAGGACAAAAAAGAAAATAGCAAACATTCTCATTAGGCTAAAGCACTTTTAAAAAATATTTTACACTCTTGCATCATAGCTTCTAAGGATTTTTCATTTTTACCTTCTAATAAAAGACGCATTTTATTTTCAGTCCCAGAGTATCTAAAAAGATGTCTCATGTTGGCATCTTTTATCTTTTTTATCAGTGTATCATACCCTTCAATACTTTCTAAATCACGTTTTTCATCGACTAAGATATTGACAAGAAGTTGTGGATAAGAGTGATAAGGATTAAAAACTTCACTGGCTTTTTTGCCAGTCGAGACCAAATATGCCAATGCTTGTAACGCTGAAGAGATACCATCTCCTGTCTTCGCATAATCGGAGAATACCACATGCCCACTCTGCTCACCTCCAAAGTTAATACCATGTTTGTGCATCATCTCTACGACATTTTTATCCCCTACCGAAGCACGGTGCAAGGTGAGTCCTTCACTCTCAAGGTATTCATCCAATCCTTGGTTACTCATGACAGTAGCCACCATCCCACCACCTTTGAGTGTCCCCTCATTCTTAAGGTGGACTGCCAGTACTGCCATAAGCTTATCTCCATCTATGACATCCCCTTTTTCATCGACCATGACCACTCTATCAGCATCACCATCAAGAGCGATACCAATATCAGCACGATATTCTAGTACCACTTTGGCTAGGTTTTCAGGATGCATCGCACCACATCCTTCATTGATATTAAACCCACTAGGAGTATCCCCAATGACCACCACATCAGCACCGAGTTCTTGTAGTATGGTAGGACCTACAATATATCCAGCACCATTGGCACAATCAATGACCACTCTTTTTCCTGCGAGACTAATATTTTGGGAAAAAGAATTTTTGATATGTACAATATAACGTCCTATCACATCATCAATACGTTTTGATTTACCTATAGATTTATCGGTCGCTTGTGCTGATTCTAATGCTTCGGTATCTTTAAAAATAAGCTCAATCTGCTCTTCTTCTTTTCTATTTAGCTTATTACCATTGCCATCAAAAAACTTAATACCATTATCATAATAAGGGTTATGTGATGCCGAAATCATGATACCAGCATCACAACGCATATTTTCAGTCAAAAATGCAATCGCAGGGGTAGGCATAGGGCCAATTTGTATCACATCAAACCCCACAGCAGTAAGTCCTGACACAATAGCATTTTCTATCATATAGCCACTGCGTCTTGTATCTTTTCCTACTAAAATTTTATTATTTTTTGCAAATTGTTTAAAATAAATTCCTGTAGCCATTGCTAAACGCATTGCATTCATCGCACTTACTTTCTTCCCTGCTTTACCACGTACACCATCTGTTCCAAAAAGTTCCAAGGTCATTCCTCTAAAATAAATTATGTTCATTTTAACTAAATATTGCTAATATATAAGACTAAATACCCTTTCTATCTATAAATTAATACCCTTTTAATTTTCTTTTAGCTATTATTCGCGAACTATTTTCACTCTAAACAGAATGATAACAACATAACCTACACAAAAGGAAAGACCATGGCAAACAACAAGTCAGCTAAAAAACGTATATTAGTAACTGCTAAGAAAACAGAAAGAAACAGATATTATAGAACAAGAATCAAAAATATTGTTAAATCAGTACATGAGGCAGTAGAAGCGTCTGACAAAACAGCAGCAACAACTGCATTGGCAACAGCAAATAAAAGTATCCACTCACTAGTAAGCAAAGGTTTCATCAAAAAAACAACTGCAGCTAGAAAAGTAAGCCGTCTTCACAAAATGGTAAACAAAATAGAAGCTTAATCTCTCTATTTCTCCATACCTACTAGCCTTCAAAGGCTAGTTATCTTATAATATCCCAAACAATCCAACACAAAGAACGCCTATGTTCAAAGAAAAACTACAACCTTTTATAAATAGACACAATGAAATTACTACCCTTTTGAGTGCACCAGATATTGCTTCTGATATTGAGAGAATGACCAAACTAAGCAAAGAGCAGTCTGGACTTAATGAATTGGTAGAAAAAGCCCTTATTTATATAGAAACAGCTGATGCTATCGTGGAAAATAAAGAACTCTTAGGCGATGAAGAGTTGGGTGACCTTGCCAAAGAAGAGCTTTTAGAGCTTGAACCGATGCTTCCTCAACTCGAAGCAGAGATAAAAGTACTCATGCTACCTACGGATAAAAATGATGACAAAAATATTATCTTAGAACTTCGTGCAGGTGCAGGGGGCGATGAAGCTGCTCTTTTTGTCGCAGATGTCTTTCGTATGTATTCACGTTACGCAGAACAAGTCAGTTGGAAGATAGAGATTATGTCTTCTTCTGATGGTACAGCAGGGGGATACAAAGAAATTATTGCCCAAATATCAGGAGAAAATGTCTATGCCATCCTCAAATACGAGGGAGGTATTCACCGAGTCCAACGTGTCCCAGATACAGAGACACAAGGACGCGTACATACTTCTGCCATCACCGTAGCCGTTATCCCAGAAGTAGATGATGTAGAGATTGATATTAAGCCCAATGAAATCAAAATGGACACCTATCGTTCGAGTGGCTGTGGTGGACAATCGGTCAATACCACCGATTCTGCTGTAAGGCTTACGCATATTCCTACGGGGATAGTGGCCGCCATTCAAGATGAAAAGTCACAACATAAAAACAAAGCCAAAGCGATGAAAGTACTCAAAGCTAGAGTCTATGAAGCTGCATTACAAGAAAGCCTAGATGCATCATCTACCCAACGTAAATTACAAGTTGGTTCAGGTTCACGCTCAGAGAAAATTCGTACCTATAACTACCCACAAAATAGACTCACAGACCACCGTATAGGTCTAACACTCTATGCCCTAGATGATATTATGCAAAATGGTAATCTCAAACTCGTATTTGAACCTCTCATGGCACATGCAAAAACAGAGGCGATTAAAGAAGCAGGACTCTAAGATGAAAGTTTTACTCAAAATTTTTATGCTTCTTTCTCTTTTTATTCCTCTTCATGCCATAGAATTGAATTGGGAACATGACTACAACAAAGCCCTCCTCCAAGCCCAAAAAGAGGGAAAACTCATCTATCTCATGATTGGGGCTGATAAGTGTAGGCACTGTGAACGATTTAAAAAACAAACCCTTTCCAATAAAGAGCTTATCACTACAATGAAAGAAGACTATGTGCTTCTTTATATGTCAAGAGACCGTCACCCTGTACCAAAGAAATTTGAAGTAGAAGGTGCACCTCGGCACTATTTCCTCAATGCCAAAGGGGAGATTATCGCCGATGGACAAGGAAGCAGAGAGCTAGAGGGCTGGTATGATATACTAGACGAAGTAGAATTACTCCAAGAAGGTGACAACAAATGACAGATTTTCAAAACCTAGAAAAACCAAAAAATATTTCGCAAAGCATCCATGACCTTTTTGATATGGAATTAACCATAGAAGGTGCATGGGGATATACCCAAGAAGAAGCTACCCTCATAAAAGCTATAGCCAACAACATGCCACGCAACCAACTCCAACACATGCTCATCACCATGCGTAGCCACTTAGAGATGAATATCACACGAAAAGAAGAAGAAAGATATGGAGCAATCAATACTAATGAAGTAGCAAGAGAAAGCATCACAAAAGATACACACCTCTATGACAAAGTCACCTACAAAATCACAGCCATGAAAGAAGACCTTTATAATGCATTCATCAAAGAATATAAAGAAGGCTATGAAAATGGCTTAGATTTGAGTGAGCACTTTAAAAGAAGAGAAGAGGCTACGCTTGTGCGTGAGGTGGTTTATTATTTTGAGGTGAGTGACTTGTAGGTTCGATTTTATCGAATATTATACATCTTGTAAATCTATCTGACCCGATGACTTTAGCCTCGTCAAAAGGTGATGCTAAAGAATTATTTACGTGTTTTACAAGAAGTCTATTAAAAGTTTAGCCAACAAATGGATTTAAAACCTTCACATCAAGCTCATACCCTATATGATTAAGTTTATGGGTTATTTTGTTTGGCTAGCCTTAGTGTGTTAGATAACTCTTGTATAATAGCCTTAAGTACATTTACGACTACACTATTACCAAACTGCCTATAAGATACATTACGATTTAGATGCAAGATAAAATCTTCAGGAAACCCAGTAATCCTCATACACTCTCTAGGTGCAAGTCGTCGTATCACTCCATCTACCATATATAGCCCTGTTTTTGCACCCACTCCTCCACCATAAGCAGACAGAGTAATAGCGTGACCGAGTGGATTATAAATCCTCTCACCTTGACCACCTTTATTGACTATACCTACTCTTATTGGTTTTTGTGGATACTCTCCAAACATATCTGTGCCTATCGCTACTTTTTCTTTAAGTATAATATCCTTTCTATTGATAACTAAACTCTCTGTCTCAGCTGCTGATAATAGGAACTCACTTAGAGTCGTAGCCCCACCATAAGAGCTAGGAAAAGTAAAATCACGAATACCCAAATCTTCTCTAAATGCTACTATAAATATCCTTTCTCGTTTTTGAGGCACTCCAAAATGTGAGGCATTAAGGACTTTATGAAAGATTGTATATCCCAACTCTTGTAGTGTCTCTTTGACCACAGATAGAGTCTTCCCTCCATCATGCTTCTCAAAATTTTTTACATTTTCAAGTATCATCACTTTGGGTTTATGATAAGAAGCTATCCTCACCACATCAAAGAAGAGCGTACCTCTAGTATCCTCAAAGCCTTTTTGTTTACCTGATATACTAAACGCCTGACAAGGAAAACCTGCACAGATTATATCATGAGAGGGTATCTCATCAGCCTCTATCTGTGTAATATCTCCAAACGGTCTCATCTCATAGTTAGCCTCATAAGTATCTTGACAATCCTTATCCCACTCCGAAGCAAAAACACACTGCGCCCCAAAGCTACTCATAGCCTGATGAAACCCACCTATACCTGCAAAGAGGTCTATATATTTTATATTAGTTAAGCTCATCGATTTCAAATATCTCTAGTGGATTTAATTTAAACTGCAAACTTGTTGGGTCAGGAGTACCACCTTTTCGTTGCATTGTTATTTTGCCTATTTTTAGACTTCCTCTTGGACTCATCTGCACCTCTCCTTTTGCATAAAAGTTACAAGTGGTATTTATATCTTTCAAAATCCAATCTATCTTATTCCTATCTTTAGTATCTTTGCGTGTCACCAAAAACCACTCTGCACAGAGTCCACCTCTACCCTTTATCATATCAGAGATAATCAAAAATTTGTTCTCTTCAAAAAATCTCTTTATCTTCTCTACAATCTTACTAGGCATCTCATACAAAAAAAGTCGTCTTTTATCTTTGTCTTTTAAAATTGATAACTCTTTTTCACCCAAAATATCTTTTGGTAAAATCTCACCAGTAAAGAGTTTGAGCCAATACTCTATCTCATCATCAAATCCCCACATATTTTTATAAGTAGATATGGGTCGCTTATCTATTTGATTAAATCCTGCCGAACGATTGGCTTTTTTGAGTGAGATATTTTCTATATAAACTACATTATCAATAATTATATTTATGCGTACTTGAACATCAGCTTTTTTATATCTAATAGTCTCTTCATACCTATCTTCTGTTACACCCAAACCTATAGCTTTTCTCTTATTGATGCGTACTGGTATTTGGATAGCTTCTATAGAATCAATTTTTTCAGGACTGTATCCCATTATCTCTAACCACAATCTAGATTCATTGTCATTTTTAAAGTCTATTATTTTTTGACAAATATCAGCTTCATTTAGAAAACCACCTTTTGCTGTAAGTGAACCTATTTGGGATTTTGTCATGATTTAATCCATTCAAGAGGAATAAGCTTCTTGTCATCATTCCAAACCTCTATAAGAGCATCTTGAAAATTGTCATTATCAAAGTTTGCATGGTCTGTAATAATAACTTGTAAATTTGGAGAAAGCAATCTTACAATTTCAAAAATAAACTCAAACATTTTTTCATCAGATTTTTCATCATCACTTTTTAAATTATCAAAGTTTTTTGTACCAGTAGGATAGTGTACTTGCGTTGGTTGGTCAAAAATAATAAAATTAGGGACAGGTCGTTTTGTTTCTATAAAATATTGATGTAATGCAAGATGAATAAAGAGATGACAAGCTAACCAATTTTCACCACTTCCCATATCATATAAAGCTTCTGTTTCTCCATCTATAGAATCTGCAAAAACAGTTAATTTATTACTATCAAATCTTAAATTATGATTTGTATATTCCCACTCTAATTTACCACTCCAAGAACTCATTAAAATATTAATCCTATTTAATATAGCACTAAGTTTATTTTCTTTTTCATCTTTACTAATTTGAGATTCTAACTCTTCAATCTCATTGTATAATACTTCTATCTGAATATTTAAATTAGAATTATCTTTTGTTGTATCTAAGCTTTCTAAAAATAAAGTAATTTTTCCAAGTAAACGATTTTGCTTATCACTTATATCTTTCAATTTTTTTAACTCTTCATCTTGCTTGTAAATATTTTCTATACTTGTTCTTCTCTCATTAATTTTGTTTTTAATCGTATCTTTTTTATCTTCTAACTCAATTAATAATTTATTAATTTTTGGCTTTTCTTTTTCTGTAAAATGTAAACTATTTTCTAACTCTATCAATGATTGATTAATTAATTCTATAGTAGGTGTAATACTCTTAACTTCTTCTCCGAGTAAAGAGTTCCAATATTTATGCTCAGTTGGTTTTTTATATAATCCTATTGATGACAATCTATTATATTGATTTTCTGCCTCATTTGTAAAATCATTACTATCCTTACTAAAGTCTTTAATTGCATTAATCTCATTTTGAAGTAAAGTAAGGTTTTTCTTCAATCCTATTCTTTCTTCAATTAGTTGTTTTAGTAATTGATTTTCAGAGGATATATATTGAGGTGTTTTTATATGTTCTAAAATTCTTTTCAATTCTACTATAGCTTCTGAATCTTCTATATAAGTAAAATCTTGTTTAATTAAATCTAAATTTTTAGCTTCTTCTAATATTAAAGCTAATTGTCTAATACTTTGAGAATAAATAGATTCTTCAAGTTTCTTTTCTCTTAAAAATTTATTTAATTTCCTCTTTTTTATTCTAATTTTTTCTTGAATTAATAATTCATCTTCTCGAATTGCACCTAAAATATAAGGTAATGTATCTTTGATACTTTGAGGAATAAAAGGTTCATCTTGTTTAAAAAATAAGTTTTTAGGTTGAGCAATAATATATTGTGGTTGAAAACAATAATATTTACTATGCTTAAATGTTGCTTCTACTGAACTCCGAGTATTATTATCTGCTATATGTAAATTATCACTTATATTTAACATATTAGAAAAAAAGTGATTTAATGCTACAGTATTACTATTTTCTTTTAGTTCATTAAAATTAGGAATACCTACATTATCATTATTTAAAAAGAAAATATCTTTTGTAGTTTTTTGACCTATCAATATAGGATTTTTTCTTGCTATAAAAACTTGATTATTTTTAAGTTGTATTGTTATTGCAAACCAAGTAACACTTGCTCTGATTTCTGTACCTTTTACATTAAACTTACTACGCCCTAAACAGTAATCAATAATCTCAATTAACGCTGTTTTTCCTGTTCTTGACTTTCCACTGATAATATTTGTTTTACCTATATTAAATTTTAATACTCTTGGGTCAAAAAACTCATCTTTATAAAGCACTATATTTTTTATTTGCATACTAACTTTCCTTTTAAGGCTTTATTCCAAGTAAAGAATAAATTGTCTTGATATTTCCACTTCTTCCAAGCCATTTACCGAGCATTTCTGCTTTCTTATATATATCATCTATTTCATTACTATTTCTATATCCTATTTTTCTTCTGCTATAGGGAACTAGTTCTAATTCTGCTTGATTATTTATTTTAATAGCTTCATAATAAATCAAAAACTGGAGACTTTCTCTTGTATATGGCACAAAATTTTTGATTCTATTTCCTATGAAAATTTTCACAATAGCATTCTCTTCAAACCATTCATAAAAATTTTTACTTACTGATTTAGGGAGTCTATTTCTTGTCTCTTCATGTAATAATATGGGTAAAAATAAAAATGTAAGGCTAAAAGGTAATCCTTGCTTTGTTTCTTTTGTATATGCTTTAATAGCAATCCTTAGAATCTCTCCACAAAAAGCAGGATTTAAAAGATTTGCGACGACTACGGGTCTATCTTCCCACTTAGGTATCATTTTTCAACCTTCAATAAGTTTTCAAAATTAGGATGCCATCCAATTTTTAATCTGTTTGCTAACATATGACAACTACCAATTATCAAATAAGTCTCCTCAAACCTTTCTCTAATAAAAACTCTTGGTTTTGTTTCAATGTAAAATTTTTTATAAAACTTGTTGCCTTTAATTTTCTTTTCATCATCAGATACAGTCTCACTATCATCTAGTAGTAAATCAAACTTTCTATCCCAATCATCAATTAATCTGTTATCATAATCTATCTCTTCTTGTGGATTTAATAAATTTTCTCTTAACCATTTAGATTTTTGATTAAATGCTCTATAATAATCACTAATAGCTGTGTTCTCCATTCTTGATGAAATATTTATAAGTTGAAGTTGTTTAATAAAATTCAAGGATTTTACTTTTTTTAATTCTTCGGTAGTAAGTGAAATTTTCTCAGAAAAATCCATTGGTAAATTATCTTTTTTTAAAGTATAGCTAATAGTATTCACTTGTATTTCTAGTTCACTGAAACTAATAAATTCTTTTTTACCTTGCAGGTGTAAAATAGAATTATTTAAAAACCACCCTACAAGTCTTTCAAACAAAGCATTTACTTTAGATGGTTCTGTTGATAATCGTAATTCCTTTTGTATTTTTTCTTCTATATCTTTAAAATCTAAAGAAGAATCTATAATATGTATATTCTCAATAAGTATTTTTTGTTGAGAAAAAGATAGTGCTTTAAATGCTATATAACCTTTTTTATTTGTTGCATTATTTTCTGTTTCTTTTGCTATGAAATTTAATTTTTCTATGATAGTGTTAATATCTGTTTTATTTTTTATATTAAAAAGAACAGAATCCTTAGAAATATTTTCGGTAGTTATTAATGTAAAAATTGTATTATCTATATCAATAGTATTCTCACTAATTTGCTCACACCAAACGCGTATAGTTTTCCAAAAATCTGAACTTCTATCACTAAGATTTGTACTTCGTTTTAAATGATATTTTGTTTGATATAATTGAGCTCTATTTTCTATTTGTAATTCTATATCATCTAAAGCTTCTATCAAAAGTTTAGAATTACTTTCTTGTTTTGAATTTAATAACAATAATAATCCATATTGTATTTGATATAAATACCCTAAAGATGGCTCTTTCGCTGAGAAATTAAGATTATCCTTTTTATCACTCATCTCTCAACTCTTTTCCCACTCCTTGAAGTGTCTTAAAATGTTCTATAGAATTATCAAAATCAACCAAAGGCATATTATCTGATTTTATATCTTCTCTTAGTTTCACTACTCTATCTTGGCGTTTATAGAAGTATGGGTCTAGCTCTAAATTTTTATCTAAACTCTTAAAATCATCAATATTAGATTTCTCTTTACTCGTTGTAACTATCTCTACTCTATCATCTCTAAGCTTATTTAAAAACCATAATATCTTATCATATAGTGGTTGATTTGGTATATCTATAGTTAATTGCATAGTAACTCCTTTTTAAATATTATCATATTAATGAGGCATATGGTTCAGGTGAACGTAATCGTATCATCTTTACATGGAGTGGCAAGTATAGATTACTACAAAATATGCTATGCTATCTACACTAAATCAGAGAGGAAGACCTAGAAAAGATGTGTAAAAGTATCCTGTTCTTTTTACTCCTCAGTCACTTCATTAATCACAGCGTTCATATCTTTTTGTGCTTTGACAAGAACAGCTTTGGACTCTTTGTCTACTACATCAATAGAACTAAACCAGTTATAGGTTGATGGATAGGCAAGGTGTACTACTTTTTCACCTTTTTTCTTATACATATAAAATGAACATGGGGCAAATGCTCCTGCTTCTGGGTGGGTTTTAGAGACTTCAAAGATGACCGCTACTTTACAAATAGAATAGACATCAAAAAAATCATAGGTCTTATTTCCAATGCTACTAAACCCTGCCATTACAAATCCTGAAGTAGCAAGTCCAGCTTCTATCTCTTCTTGAATCCCCTCAACTTCGTCTTCTATCTCTTCATCTTTTACATCCATACTCATGGTAAAATAATTAACAAGCTCCCCTTCTGCTTTTGCTATTGTATAATTTACTTTTTCAAATTTTCCATGAGGCAGTGCTTTTGCAAAAACATCAGCGACATCTTTCATATATGCAATAAGTTCCACATTATCTACAGGGATACCTGTCACTTTAGCAATACCTGCTACATCCATAGATGATACAGAAATAGTTTTTTCACCTTTTTTTGTATAAATTGACATACTTAGAGGGGTGAACAATGCAATTTTTGGATACTTTTTGAGCAAGTTTTGTACTCTGTTTTCTTTATAGAGTATCATTAAGTTATACGCATCATGTGTGTGTTTTTTGAACTTAGCGTCAAATGCTTTGTTCATATTGTTATTGGCTATCGTTCTAAATCCTGCATCTTTAAATGCTTTTTGAATGGTTTTGGCTGTAATTTTGCCTCCATTATTGTCTGCTGTAAATATACGAATATCTTGTGAGGCATTTGCATTTAATCCAAACACCAAGACGAGTACGACTACTAAAGTTTTAAAATTCATTTTACTTCCTTATCTTTATTTTAATGGGCTATCATAGCTAAAATACTATTATCTTTGGTTTATAAGAGTACTCTTATCTTTAAGTTCACTGTAGTATAATTTTCTTTTTTAACGTATATTTTACCCCTCATCAAGGACACTTTATTCATGTATAAAAATAGTATATTTTCAAAACTACTCAAAGAACCTCTTTTACACTTTTTACTTATTGGCGTTGGGCTATTCTATCTTTCTTCACAATTAAATAAAGAAAAAGATGAAAACACTATGCAACAAATCATTATTAATACCTCTAAATTAGATAGGATTAGTCGTGCTTTTATAGAAGAAAATGGGAGAAAAGGCACAGACATAGAGCTACAAGAGCGTGTAAAGAGAGACATCAAAGAAGAGATATTGTATCATGAAGCCTTAGCCCTAGGACTCGATAAAGACAATATTGTCATACGACATCATCTAGCACAAAAAATGCAATATCTTTTTGAAGATATTAGTATCATCGATGAACCAGAGGATGAAGTCTTAAAGAAATACCTTCAAGAAAATCCTAAAAAATTTAACAAACCATTTGATGAAATTAAATATCAACTCAAAAATGAATGGATAAGTAAAGAACTCAAAAAAGAGAATGAAATATTTTATGAAAATTTAAAAAGCCATTATAAAATTATGATAGACAATGACGTACGAAAATCATTAAATATGCGTGTTCTTTAAGCATGAAAATAAAATTTTCTTTACTCCTTATCCTCCTGTCAAGTCTCTTTTGTATCGCAGATGAGATTAAACTGTCCTATTTAGAAATCAAAGAGAGTACTCCCCATCACTACTCCATGTTACTAAAACGCTCTTCAAGAAAAAATCAAAAGTTACCTATTGAGCTCATCATGCCAAAGGAATGTATGCCAATCTTAGGTAAAATAAGTCACTTACTTAAAAGTACCTATTTAGACCGTTGGGAGACAAAGTGTGACAAGGGATTAACAAATAAAAGCATTGTTATCAAAGGTCTAAAAAGTACCGATACCGAGCTACTCTTACGTATTGAGCTTCTTTCTGGTATCTCTCATTCGATACTATTAGGTCCTTCAAAGCCATCCTATCATATCCCTCAAAACACCTCTTCTTTTGAGATAGTCCAAACCTATACATGGTTAGGGGTTACACATATTTTATTAGGGTTTGACCATCTTCTTTTTGTCTTTGCACTGCTCCTTATCGTCAAAAGTGTACGTCGTTTACTTTGGACAATTTCTGCATTTACCTTAGCCCATTCTATCACCATGGCAGTAGCAACACTTGGAATAATCACTGTCCCTCAAGCCCCTGTAGAAGCAGTTATTGCCTTAAGTATCGTTTTCTTGGCTATGGAGATTATACATGAGAAGCAAGGAAAAGTAGGATTAACCTCACTGTATCCGTGGCTTATAGCATTCATTTTTGGATTATTACACGGCTTTGGTTTTGCAGGGGCATTGGCTGAAATAGGCTTACCACAACACGCTATTAGCCTAGCCCTTATATTTTTCAACATCGGTGTAGAGTTAGGACAACTCATGTTTGTGGCAACGATTGTATTGATAATCGTGATACTACAGCGTTTAAACTATCCAGCTTTGCTAAATAAGCTAGAAAGTAATGTAGTCTACATAATAGGTGGGCTGTCCTCTTTTTGGCTTATAGAGCGAGTAATCTCTTTCTAGTAAAAGTAAAAAGAAGGTTCCTTCTAAAAAACTGTGGGTAATCCAAAATCAGCTATAATCAAAATATAAAATTCACTAAAAGAGAAGAGATGACAAAAGAATTATTCCAAATGGCATTAAATGTAACAGAACCGTGGTTTGTAAGTGACTTGAAGTTTGATGTAGAGTCCAAAAGATTAGATGTCTATTTGGACTTTAAAAAAGGAAGTGTCTTTGATTTTTTTGATGAGGAAGAAGAGCAAGAACTTGTGGGATTAAAAGCTTATGATACAAGTGATAAAACATGGAAACATTTAAACTTCTTTGAACACGAATGTTATCTAAATGTGCTGTAAGCGAAGCGAGGAAATGCCCTTGGGGTGCTAGAGTACCAAGTAGGTCATTTTCATACAATATAAATTCCATTATGTAACTAATCTACCCAAAAAATCAGGATTATTTCCACAACTTTTAAAAATACCAGACATATTGAGGCTTTTGTTCTTAGGCTTATATTTGTTTAGGTGAAGTTGTATGCAATTAATAACAAAACTCCTTAGAATAGCTAATCCAAAAGGATTAACTGATATTTTACAATCATCCTCTTTTGTTAATCTGTCTTTATAGTAATGGTAGGTTTCACAACACCAATGGTCTTTGATTCCCTCTTTAAAGTAGCTGGGGCTTTCTATGAAATTTGCAATTAAATATTGCTCTTTTACTGTTGTTTTGCCCTTCATATCATTTATATGTTTTACCTGCTTGATGATTGATTTTATATGGCTAAAAGAACTATTATCTATCAGTAATTTATCACTTTTTTCACTTAAAACATAAGTCTCTCTTTTTACCCATTTGTTCCCCTCAATAGACTCTCTTTCATCTTTCTCTTCTACTATAGTATGCACCTCTTTTGCATACTCCTCTTCAAAGGCTTCACTTACTTGTTT
>Ga0256838_1000128_pt1 | contig 53856 bp, 47 predicted proteins | sample 4571419metaG_FD_185978 | JGI IMG/M metagenome (GOLD analysis project Ga0256838, IMG submission 185978) | Hydrothermal vent microbial communities from Guaymas Basin, Mexico - 4571-419 | ecosystem: Environmental > Aquatic > Marine > Hydrothermal vents | place: Mexico: Guaymas Basin | collected... | reverse complement strand
GAGGTGCATACTATAGTAGAAGAGAAAGATAAAAGAGAGTCTATTGAGGGGAACAAATGGGTAAAAAGAGAGACTTATGTTTTAAGTGTAAAAAGTGATAAATTACTGATAAGCAATAGCTCTTTTAATCATACAAAATCAATCATCAAGCAGGTAAAACATATAAATGATATGAAGGGCAAAACAACAGTAAAAGAGCAATATTTAATTGCAAATTTCATAGAAAGCCCCAGCTACTTTAAAGAGGGAATCAAAGACCATTGGTGTTGTGAAACCTACCATTACTATAAAGACAGATTAACAAAAGAGGATGATTGTAAAATATCAGTTAATCCTTTTGGTTTGGCTATTCTTAGGAGTTTTGTCATTAATTGCATACAACTTCACCTAAACAAGCATAAGCCTAAGAACAAAAGCCTCAATATGTCGGGTATTTTTAAAAGTTGTGGGAATAACCCTCACTTTTTGGGTAGATTGGTTACATAAAGGGATTTATATTGTATGAAAATGACCTATCCTTGTTATAGTCCTAAAAGGAGTACATTTCGGAAACGATGTCTTTAGCCTCGTCTATAGCCAGCTCATCCGAAAATTTTTATTACATAAGCACTAACCACTGCCAATATCTTAATCTCTTACACAACGAACTGACGCAGTAGAACTTTTATTTAATTTACTACTACTGCCATCCAAGAAGTTAATGCTCCATGCATGGTTTTTATCTTTAGAAGAAGTTGTACTTGTCCAATATGGATTAGATTCAGTAGTAGCAACAAATGCATCATTGATGCTAGGATTGTATTTTGAATCATCTACAAGCGTATATAACTCATTTTTGTTTGCTAGTCTCCATCCTACATCTTCACAGCTACTTATAGCTTCTGTCCAAGTAAGATTTGTTGCTGTTGTATTTTGCCATTCTAGACCAGTAATACTGTCTGGCACTGTTGTTGGTACTGCCAAACTAAGGCTACTCATAGCTATTAAAATCAATATATTTTTTTTCATAAATTTTCCTACCTTATTATATAATTTTAGCTTCTCATCCATAAAAGGAAGAGAATGCTTTTGTGTCACTTATTCTGAAACTCTTACACAACGGATGTAGTGTTCTGCATCTTTACTTACACTATTTGACGACCCTTCATTGAAGTCTACATACCATGCATTATTCTCAGAAGAAGCACGAGAAGTGGAACTCCAATAGTAAGCATCTGCTGTATTTTGGAACTCACCATCTATCGAAGGTGCATGTGTACTTGCCAAATTGATTTCTTGCAGTTCTTTTCTTGTTGGGAGTCTCCAGTCTACATAAGTAGATAATTCTAAGTCTTCACAGTAATTAGTAGCTGTATCACCTGCTGTATTATGATAATTTCCATCAGTATAGCTTTCTGATGTTATCCATGGTTTTGTTACAGTTTTTACAGCATCATCGTCTGCCCACATTAGACTTGTAACTGTATCTAGCACTGTGCCATCATCATATCTTGTGTAGCTATATTCAAATCCTGCTTTATAGTAACCATCATCTTTTAGTGAATTATCACCAATTACTTGACCATTTTCATCATAACTTACTGTCTGTCCTGTTTTCTTAGGTGCTTGTGCTTCTGGTACATCATAAACATTGATAGTCACATTTTGATATGCTTCATTAAATCCATCACTTACAGTAGCAGTAAATGTGTATTGCGTGATACCACTTTCAAAGTCAGGTGCTGTAAGAAAGGTTACTACACCTGTAGAGCTATTGATTTCGAATGATTCATAATCACCTCCTGAAATACTATAAGTTAAAGGGCTGTTGAAGTCATCTGTTGCATCTAAATCAATAGCATCTGTTTGATTCTCTGCTACGCTAACAGTGTCTCCATTGGTAAAGACAGGTGCTGTATCATCTAGGTTTGTAACGGTAATAGTAACCTTTTGGTTGGCACTATTTGTTCCATCACTAGCAATGGCTACAAAAGTATACGTTACTTTATGCTCATAATCAGCATCTTGCTTAAATGTTACTACTCCTGTACTAGTATTAACAGTGAAATAAGCACTATCATATCCAGTGGCTATGCTATAAATAACAGTACCAAAATCATCAGTTGCATTTAAGTTAATCGCATCACGTTGATTCTCATCTACTGTTGCAGTATCTGAATTATGGAATATAGGGTCGCTATCATCAATATTGATAATGTTAATCGTAATATTTTGGTCTGTTGTATTAATCCCATCATCTGCTGTAGCTGTAAAGGTATAACTTATTTTATCTTCATAATCAGGGAAAGATACAAAGGTTATTACTCCTGTAGTTGTTATGTCAAAGCTTCCACTATCTACACCACTAATACTATAAGTAATGTAATTTGCATCTGTTACATTTAATTCAATTGCAAATTGTTGGTTCTCTTCTACTGATACATTATCATCATTGTGAAATATAGGTGCTGTGTCATCTAGGTTTGTCACATTAATAGTTACATTTTGATGTGCTTCATTAAATCCATCACTTACAGTAGCAGTAAATGTGTATTGCGTGATACCACTTTCAAAGTCAGGTGCTGTAAGAAAGGTTACTACACCTGTAGAGCTATTGATTTCGAATGATTCATAATCACCTCCTGAAATACTATAAGTTAAAGGGCTGTTGAAGTCATCTGTTGCATCTAAATCAATAGCATCTGTTTGATTCTCTGCTACGCTAACAGTGTCTCCATTGGTAAAGACAGGTGCTGTATCATCTAGGTTTGTAACGGTAATAGTAACCTTTTGGTTGGCACTATTTGTTCCATCACTAGCAATGGCTACAAAAGTATACGTTACTTTATGCTCATAATCAGCATCTTGCTTAAATGTTACTACTCCTGTACTAGTATTAACAGTGAAATAAGCACTATCATATCCAGTGGCTATGCTATAAATAACAGTACCAAAATCATCAGTTGCATTTAAGTTAATCGCATCACGTTGATTCTCATCTACTGTTGCAGTATCTGAATTATGGAATATAGGGTCGCTATCATCAATATTGATAATGTTAATCGTAATATTTTGGTCTGTTGTATTAATCCCATCATCTGCTGTAGCTGTAAAGGTATAACTTATTTTATCTTCATAATCAGGGAAAGATACAAAGGTTATTACTCCTGTAGTTGTTATGTCAAAGCTTCCACTATCTACACCACTAATACTATAAGTAATGTAATTTGCATCTGTTACATTTAATTCAATTGCAAATTGTTGGTTCTCTTCTACTGATACATTATCATCATTGTGAAATATAGGTGCTGTGTCATCTAGGTTTGTCACATTAATAGTTACATTTTGCTCAGTTTTATTATTACTTCCATCTGTGACTGTAGCTGTAAAATGATAATTTGTATTCTGCTCATAATCAGGTGGATTTTTAAAGGTTACTACCCCTGTTGTTTCATCGACATCAAATGAGTCATTATCATCAATACTATAGATTAAATCATTTGCCTTATCTGTGGCTGCTAATCTAATGGCAGTTGTTTGATTTTCTGCTACGCTAACATTGTCTTCATTCGTAAATACGGGAGCTATTCTATCTCTTACTTGTACAAGTCGTGTGACTCTATCAGCTTGATTGCCACCTTCATCTTCTACATCATAAGTAACATTATAATCACCTATTATGTTGGTAGTAACACTTGTACTATCAATTTTGATAGAAGAGTCAAGATTTGAAGTGGTATAGTCATAGGCGTTAGCACCTAATTCTACATAAGGTGTAGTAAACTCAATTATTTGAGGATTTAAACCCTTAAGTACAATTAAGGGTTTGATAGCATCTAGTTTTATGATTGAGATATGAAGTGCTTCACTCTCTCTATCAGTTGCATCTTTAAGTGTGAACTCAAAATTGTTTTCTCCCATAATTAAAGGGAGTACTATGCTGAAAGTACCATTTTCACCTATAATGCCTACATATTCACCATTCAAATATACAGTAGAACCTACTGCACCATTGACTTCTATGGTTGTATTGTCTTCAATAGTTTGTGTCGGGGTATCAGAAGTTAAAGTTGGAGGACTAAGAGTGTAGGATGAGTCTAAAATAAAATTGGTAATAATACTCAATACAGCGTGAAGCTCATTATCTTCAAGTGTGTTGTCAGCTAAAACAAAATTATTAAAACTGAAAAGAAATAATAAGATAAAGAGGAGTTTGTTAATGATAGTTTTCATAGGGTTCCTTTGAAGAATGTTTAATCACAAATATAGCATAAAATATATAAATTGTAAATTAATTAAATTGTACTCCAGCCAACAATTCTAATTATCCCCCACAAACTCTACTATAGAACATAGACTAAAAGTGAATGGATATAGCTTTAAGTCTTCCCGTTCAAACCCTTGACTTCTTCGACAATAGAGCTAATCCTAGAGCGTTTTTGAGCCACTGCTTCTTGAGTATATTGCATAATATATCTACTAATTTCATAATTACCTGTACTGACAACAACTTCTTTAAGTCGTTTTTTAATAATTGAAAGATACCCTGCTCATAGGTGTCTTTAATTTTTCCTACTTTCCAAAAACGCAAAGTATTCTATTTTAATTGATTGATTTCTTCAAAACTCAATCCCGTTTTTATAGCAATAGTTTCTACATCTAAAACATCTAATAAATTTTTGGCTATCTCAATAGCTTTATTTTTTTCTCCTTCGTGCAACCCTTCTTTCTTCCCTACTTGTAGCCCCTTTTGTAGCCCCTCTTGTAGCCCTTCTTCTCTGCCTTCTTCTCTGCCTTCTCTCATCCCTTCTCTCATCCCTTCCTTAATCGCAAAATCCATAGAATTAACCAAATCTCTATAAGTCTTTAAGTTTTTATGATAATTCTCTTGTTGGGCTTTGGGCATTTTGGCAAATTCGGCTTTTTTGAAGGCTCTGCCTATGACATCACTTTTCCACTCTTGGGGTATATCACTCATGAGATGAAGGTTTTGAAACATATATATCCACCATTCCAAATGGTTGGAGAGTTCTTCTTTGGTTTTTTTGAGTTTTGGGATTTCTAGGTAGACCATATTTAGAGTATTGCTCATGATTTCATTGGTATAAATATCAGTAATTTTACCGTGATGAAGATAGTTTTTGGTATGTTTAAATTTTTCTATTTCAAAGTTAAGTAAGCCTATAAAATAAACAGGGGTAAGTTCAAAGTTCCATCCTCCTTTAAGTCCTTGTTGTTGGATGGGGAAAGAGGTATAATATAAAGCCCTAGATTGAAAATGCTCTTGTGATACTTTTTGCAGTTCTACAATAAAGAATGAACCTTTTTCATCTTCACAAAGTAAATCAATAATCGCTTTTCTCTCTTCGGGGGCTTCTGGTAGAAGTTCTCCATTTTTAAAGATAATTTCTTTGATTTTATCTTCGCCCTCAAATTTTAGAATATCATTTAAAAGGCTTTTTAAAATCTCCGTACTATTAGGCTCTCCAAAGATTTTTTTGAATCCAAAGTCTGTAAAAGGGTTGATATATTTTGATACTTGGCACATAATTTCTCTTTTTGTTTATTTTAGCATAGATTGGGTTTAGAAAAGTAAACAGATGAAAAGTGATTCATCTGAGTTTCTATGGTTTCTTACTAAAATTTTCTACATACTCTGAAAAGTATTATTCAAAAAGAGTCCTAGTATAATGAGTAGGCTTATTCCTGCTGATTTATTGTAGAGTTTATTGGCTGTGATGAAGACTAAGAGTAGGGTGGCTACTATCATGGTGGCTATATCAAATAGGTAGGCAGAAGCATCGACCGTGAGGGGGTTGGTAAGGGCTGCTGCGCCTAAGACTACGGTGGTATTTGCCATGTTTGAACCAATGATATTTCCTATTGCCATATCTACTTTGCCTTTGATAGCTGCTGAGATACTAACGACTAGCTCTGGCAAAGATGTACCTAAAGAAATCATGATAATTCCTATAATCCATTGAGATATACCAAAGCTTTTGGCTATCTCTGAAGCACTCTCTACTGTAAAATGTGCACCGATAACAACCAAAAGAAATGCACCTAAGAGCATAGGAACAGTCTTAGCCCATGAAAAATCATCATCTTCAAAATCTATGAGGTCATCTTCTGGCATATTTTTGGCATCTTGTAGCAAGAAAAGAAGATATGCACCCATAAGCAAGAGCAAGAGTGTCGCATCAAAACGTGAGATAACCCCATCAATAATCATGAGAACAAAGATGAGTATTGGTATCAATGCCCATGTGCTGTCCTTGGCAAAGAAATCTCTTTTGGGATTAATCTTTGTGGCTATGAGAAAGACAGTGGCTAGAACCAAAGTGATATTGAGGATATTACTACCTATGACATTGGCTACAGCAATCTCAGGCTTATTCGCATAACTAGCAGCGATACTAGCAGCCATTTCTGGTAGCGATGTACCGAGTGCGATGAGTGTTGCACCTATAATAAACTCAGGGATTTTAAATTTTAGAGCTATACGTTCACTCTGATTTATAATGAGGTCAGCCCCCCAAATAAGCACACCCATGGCGATAACAAATATAACAAAATTCAAATTAATACTCCTCTGTTCTTACGATTAAACTTTTTGGTAAATCAAATGCTTCTATAGTCTCTTTTTCTTTTTGTCGCATTTCTCCACTATCGGTTTCATGGTCAAATCCTAGTAAATGTAGCATACCATGGATGAAAAGCAAAGAAAACTCATCTTGTATGCTATGCCCTAAAAGTGTTGCTTTTTTAGTAACAAAGGATGCTGAGATAATGATAGAACCTAACATATTTTGCCCTATAAAAGGACTCTCAAGAGGGAAAGAGAGTACATCTGTACTATAGTCTTGCCCTCTATACTCATAATTGATAGATTGCATAGTATTATCATCGGTGATGATGAGTTCTACCTCTTTACTAGAGAGAGAAGAAGCGATTTTTTCTATGGCTATCATATCTATGGTTAAGTTGCTTTGATTATCTAAGTCTATCATGCTTGGAAGTTTACCCAAATGTTGGTAAAATGGTGTTAAAAATTACACCATAGCCGTATACTAGGAGTGTACTTGCTTCTTATTCTCTTCAACATTTTGTTATCTTGGAAAAATGGTCAGTTTATGTACTTTATTTTATTTTGTTAGCCTAATCTAAACTTTAAAGAAGTAATTGAGTTCAAATTTAAAAATAAAATTTCATTTTAAGTATTTATATTCTATACTCCAACCCAAAAGCCCCATAGAAAGGTAGGATTATGTCAACAAATATAAAAGAAAAAATGAATACTCTAAAAAAAGAGCTTCTCTTAGAGGAGGCTTCTACTCTTTTTGAAGAGTTGGGGTATGAAGAGATGAAACTTGTTACTCTTGCAAAGAAGGCAGGGGTTTCTATTGGTACTATTTATGGCTTTTTTAACTCGAAAGAGGGGCTTTATATGGCTTATATTGAGCATCAAATTCATACTTTTACTAAAGAGCTTGAAGAGAGAACGGCTCTGCTTGATAGTGCCGAAGAGAGATTAAAAGTTTTTATAGAGCTTAAATTTTCTTACTACTGCTCTAAGCGTGAAGCACTACATCATAGTATTAAAAATAATCCCTTTTTCTTTAACACCTTTTACAAAGAGAACCTACACCCTTTGGAAAATATATTTCTTTTTCAAGCCAATGCTTTTAGAGCCATCAATAAAAATATAAGTCAAGAGAGTGCAATGGAGATGGCGTATCTGTTCAATGGCTTTACCGATGGCTATGTGAGTCGCTGGTTTGAGGTGCAAGATGATTTGATGAGTAAAACCAATGAGGCTTGTGAGCTTTTTCTTCTGATGGTAAAGGGTTATAATCATGGATAGGTCAGAATTTCAGCCAACCAATATTGCAGGTAAACTTGCCAAAGTATTTATCGACCACCCTTTGACATTGATGTTAAGTATTTTTATTTTGGCAATGGGTTATGTTACTTTGCAAATTTCTCCACGAGAAGCCAATCCTCAGATAGTGGTGGCTGGTGGAGCTGTGATTGTTCCTTACCCTGGGGTTAAAGCAAGTGAGATTCAAAAAGTGATAGTAGAACCCTTGCAGAGACGACTTCGTGAGGTAGAAGGGGTAGAGAATATCGTTGCAATAGCCAAAGATGATGTGGCAATCTTAAGCATACAGTTTTTTCTAGGAGAAGAGCGAGACCAAGCCAACTTTAGACTCTATAACAGTGTCATGAGAAATGTCGATGCCCTGCCCAAAGGGATTATGACACCTATTGTAAAGACCATGGATATTGATACCGATATAGCTGTAGCTTCCATAGCCTTTTACCCTAAAGATAAAACGCTTCCTATGACAGAACTCTATAAAAAAGTCTCAAAGATACAGAACCAAATCAACAAAATAGAGAATGTAGCCATAACAGACCTTATAGGAGAGCGAAAAGAGCAGTATACCATTGAAGTTGATACCTTTAAACTCTCTGCATATCACATCTCTTTGGGGCAGATAGTCAAAGCCGTTGAAGGGATTATGGTTAAAACACCTGATGCCTCTTTTCACAGTGATGACCATAAGCTTGTGGTTTTTGGAGTCGATAGAGCCATACGAAACAGTAAAGATATAGGCGATATACAGATTGCCTCTTATGGTGGGTCGGCTATCTACATCAAAGATATTGCCACAGTAAAAAAGAGCGATGATATGCAAAATATGAAATCGGCAACCATTACCTATAAAAAAGAGGGGAAAATAGAAAAAAGAGCTCAAACCACACTGACTATCTCTAAAAAAAGAGGGGCAAATGTGGTGAATGTAAATAAAGACGTTTTTGCCCTCATGGAGTCACTCAAACCCCAATTAAGCAAAGAGAGCATAGGGTATATCATAACAAGAGATGATGGTTATACAGCCAACCACTCCGTCAATGAGTTGGTAATGCACATTATTATTTCTGTTATTATTATTGGGGTTTTATTGGTTTTTACTTTAGGATTTAAAGAGGCACTTATTGTCACTTTGACTGTGCCTATGATTATTTCACTTACCCTGTTAACAGGGTATTTATTGGGGCAGAGTATCAATAAAATTTCACTTTTTGCACTCCTGCTTAGTTTGGGGTTGTTGGTAGATGCAGCTATTATCGTCATAGAAAATATACATCGTCATTTTCATGACCATGATGCAAAAGATAAGACCGTTAAAGAGATAGCCATAGCCGCCACCAATGAAGTAGGCAATCCAACCAATGTTGCCACCATTGCCATAATGGTTACTTTTCTTGTGATGTTTTTAGTAGGAGGTACAGTTGGACAATACATACGACCTATGGCTGTTTATGCTCCTATAGCGATGTTTACGTCACTTATTGTAGCGTATATTTTTACGCCTTATTTGGTAAACAAACTTATGAAGAAAGAGGATTAAGATGAAAAAGAAACCACATATCATAGAACAGTTTGTCTACTACTTTTTGGAGCGTCCTTTTGTAAAAGCTATACTCCTTCTAACAATGTTGCTTATCTTGGTCTCTTCTATTTGGCTTGTGACCAGTGAAAGCGTCAAGGTTAAACTGCTACCCAATCCCTTAGCCGATAACTTTAGCATCTATGTTGACCTACCTGAGGGAAAATCTGTATATGAGACCAAAGAGGTTACAGAGTGTATTTTAAATCAGCTAAAAGATGAAGAGAGTATTACAGATATGTCAGTGTTTTATGGCGAATCTGCTCCTATTGATTTCTCTGCCATGATAAAAGGTAGGCTTTTTGCACAAGGGGAGAATATTGCCAACATTTTAGTAAATCTCAAAAGAGAAGATGAGAGAGATGAGACTTCTATTCATATTGTACATAGAGTAAGACCCATTATTAATACCAACTGTACCATGTACGACAATAAGATAAAAATGGTACAGTCTCCTGCTGGACCACCAGATATCGCATCTTTGGTACTTGAAGTGACAGGAGCAGAGAGCCATCAAGATAGACTCAAACTCTCTAAAAAACTTTTAAAACTTTTTAAAGAGACAGCAGGGTTGGCTGATTTTGACATTTTGAGTGATGAACCCTATGAGAAGTACGGCATTGCCCTAAATGAACATAAAATAATGCAATCAGGACTGCAAGTAGAGCAAGTGACAAAAATACTCTACTTGGCATTCAAAGGTATGGATATTTCTTATGACAATGATGCAAATGCACAAAACCAAATCCCTATACATCTAACCCTGAATAAAAGTAGTAAAAAAATGAAAAAAGTATCTAAAGAGATGCTAGAACAGCGTCTTTCATCACTTATGTTATTAAACACACAGGGTATGACAGTCCCTGTGATTGAAGTGGTAAATGTAGAAGTCCAACAAAGCAATCCAAGCATCGTATCTAAAAACCTCTCTCCCATGATAGCTGTAGTAGCCCAGACCGATATGGAGAGTCAAATCTATCCTCTATTGAAGATAAGAGATAAGATATTGAATGATTTTTCTGATACCTATGAAGTTGAGAAAGTAGGAATGTTAGATTTATCGCTACTCAATAAAGAGAGACAAAACAGATACTTTTTACATTGGGAGGGGGAACAAAAAGTCTCTATGGATACCGTAACCGACCTTGGTATGGCGATGGGTGTGGCTATTGGAATTATCTTTTTCATGATGGTTATCTACTACAACAGTTTTGCCTTGGCAGGAGCTATTGTATTGGCAAGTTTTATCTCTGTGGCAGGGGTTATTTATGCCCACTTTATTTATGATATATTTACATCAGATACCTTTTATATGACAGGAACTTCACTCATTGGTTTCATTGCCCTCATAGGGATTAACTCCAGAAACTCCCTGCTCATCATAGACTTCGCTCAACAGTTGATGCAGGAGAGAAGTATCGACGCAAGAAGAGCCATAGCTATCTCCATTCAGACACGAGCCAAACCGATTTTACTTACGGTACTGGCAATTATATTTGCCAGTATGCTTTTGGCGACCGACCCTGTGTTTGGTGGACTAGGAATTGCTTTGATTGGTGGAACTCTGTTGGCTTATGGGGTTTCTTTGTTTATAGTACCCATTATGATATACAGCACTTTAAAAGGAAAAGCAAATGTTCAATAAAAAAACTATATCGCTAGAGAGACTACAGATAAAGAGGACTAAATGAAAAAAATAGAATTTACAAACAGCCAAAAAGAGCATATCGTACAGAAGATAAAGCTCTATTTTGAAAAGGAGTTAAACGATGAGATAGGTCAGTTTGATGCAGAGTTTTTACTGGATTTTTTTGCAACAGAGATAGGTGGACACTTTTATAACCGTGGACTACAAGATGCCCAAGGGGCGATTGAATCTCAAATGGATCTCTTCAAAGAGGTGCTCTATACAATGGAAGAGCCAATTTTATAATTTAAACAAAGGAAAAAATATGCAACACTGGTTATTTTTGATAGGAGCTATTGCTTTAGAAGTGGCAGGAACGACAGCCATGAAGATGTCAGATGGATTTAGCAAGACAGTACCATCTGTATTAATGTTTGTTTTTTACATATTGTCACTTGTGGCATTAACTTATGCATTGAAAAAGTTTGATATGAGTATGGCGTATGCTATCTGGGCAGGTTTTGGTACAGCACTCATTACTGTAGTTGGAATTTACTTTTTCAAGGAGCCTGTATCGGTAGTTAAAATTGGAAGTATCGCACTTATTATTGTAGGTGTGGTTGGGTTGCATTTAAGTGGGGAGCATTAAACACATCAATATATCTTGATATAAGATTATAATGGATATAATTCAAAAAACAAAGGAGAGCTAATGAATAAAAATGTATTGATACTCTGTACAGGTAACTCATGTCGTAGCATTATTGCTGAAGCATTGATTAACGCTCAGATAGAGAATGTTAGGGCTTATAGTTCAGGTGTCAATCCTAGCAGTCGGGTTAATCCAAATGCCAAAAAGGTTTTAGAGGCACATCATCTGTGGGATAAAAGCTATCACTCTAAGACGCTTAATACTTTAGAAAATATTGAGTTTGATTTGGTCATTACCGTTTGTGACCATGCAAAAGAGAGTTGCCCCACCTTTTCAAAAACCACCCCTACTATTCATATCGGTTTTGATGACCCAGATGGGAAAGAGTATGAAGCTTTTGAATCAACCTATAAAGAGATAGAACAGAGACTTCTACCAAGAGTAAAAGCGATACTTTCAGAAGAGAAACAAACTAAAAAATTAACCTAATTAAAAGGAAAACCAATGAACAAAAATGTATTTAAAACAACCCAAGGTGTAAAAATCAACTTCACAGGAGCAGTGAAAAAACAGCATATTATGCAAATGGTAGAAAATTGTGCCACTGGTTCATGTGCTTGTATGTCCGATGAGACTAAGAAAAAGATGACCAATATGGAAGTAGAGGGAAAAGATGGTGATATTGAGCTTAACCTTACAGGAGACATTAGCAAAGAGGAGATAGAATTAGCACTTGCTCGTTCTACTGTTTTAAATAATCCAAAAAAATAATGGATATTTTTTTAAAAACCATCGGCTCAATCAACGATGAGACTCGCCTACGCATTTTAAATTTTATTAACCTTCATAAAGAGGTCTGTGTTTGTGATGTAGAGAACGCTTTTGGTATGATTCAGTCTCGTATCTCTCGTCATCTAAAAATCTTAAAAGATGGAGGTTTTCTAAAGGTAGAAAGAAAGGGGCGTTGGGCTTTTTACTCCATACGCTCTCCTTTAGATAGCTTTCGTCAATCCATCTTAGAAGAGATAAAACATCTCGAACTCAACACTCCATCACTAAAAAAAGGATGCAACAATGTTGTTGGCAAGTAATCTGTCTTTATGGAATTAATAACTTTTTTATCCTTCTTTTGATTATTATCGCTTTTTACTTTTTATTGACATATACTAAAAGCATTTTTAAGTAGTTGATGATAGACTTTCACTTTTTTAGTTATTTTACTTGTTCATTTTGCTAAAATAGCAATCAAGAACTATAACAGAGGTAAAGAATATGAAAAAAATTGCAGTATGTATTATATCAGGTGGCATGGACAGTGCTTTGAGTGCTAAGATAGCCCAAAAAGATGGCTATGAGATTGTAGCTTTGCACTTCAACTATGGACAACGTACTGAAGCCAAAGAATTGGATTGTTTTCGTAAGGTGGCTCATTCTGTGGGGGCTGTACATCATTATGAGATTGATTTGCCTTTTTTTGAAGCCATTGGTGCATCGGCATTGACAGACAAAAGTATAGATGTCCCTACAGGAGGCATAGAAGAGGGTGTACCTATTACCTATGTGCCTTTTAGGAATGGTATATTTCTTTCTATTGCTTCGGCAATAGCAGAAAAGCATGGGGCAGAAGCACTCTTTATCGGTGTAGTAGAAGAAGATAGCTCTGGGTATCCTGATTGTCGTGAAACGTATATCAATCAAATGCAAAAGGCTATTAACCTAGGCACTAAAGACGAGACAAATCTACAGATTAGGATGCCTCTTGTTGCACTCAAAAAGAGTCAAATAGTCACACAATCCAAAGCACTAGGTGTATCTTTAGAAAATACATGGAGTTGCTACAAAGAAGAAGAAAAAGCGTGTGGTGTCTGTGATTCGTGCAGGTTAAGACTCAAAGGTTTTGCCGAAGCAGGGGTTGTTGACCCTATTTCCTATGCCTCTTGACTTTGCTACTATCAAAAGTCATCATCGTTATCAAAGTCTTGATAGGCTTGTGCTAGTTTTGCATCTTTGATAGCTTGTTTTTTCTCTGGACTTAACATCATCATGGTAACACGTTTTCCAAAAAAAGAATTATTTTCTAGTTTGTAGAGATAAAAGTAAATCCCTGTAAATAAAAGTACAAGGCTTATCGCTACGATAGCTTTTTGAATCGTATTAAACGTTTGGATTTTATCTTTTTTTCTTATCTCACAAACACCAGCAGGGCAATGTGTCGCAGGTTTTGGCATGACGAGATTAAATATCTTACAGCCTAAGCATATTGAAAATGCTGATTCCATGAGTAAAAGGAGTAAACATATCATACATATTAGTATTTTTATAGGATTTGGTTGGACATTGATAACCAGTAAATAAAACATAGGTATGGCTAACGCCAAACCTATTGCCCAAGCAAATCTTTTTTGTGTAGCCCCTACATATTCTGGTACTTGATTTTGAACAAATATACGACCTAAAAGCAGACTCATAGAGTAGTTAGGATTAATTACTCTCATCAAAAAATCAAGGGTAAAAAAGCTGATAAAGTATTTGGTAACCAAGAGATGCCCTAACATCGTGGCATTTAAAAGACTCAATATACCAAGAACAAAAAGTATCCCCGCCCCAGCTCTGGCTTCTCTTTCATTGATGACTCTAATTTCATAGCCATCTACTTTTTCACCGTATTTAAAAAACTCATGCATGTTTATCCTTTATTTCCTATCTTCATAGATACTATGATACAATATGCCCTACAAATTTGGACATATTATCTAAAATTTTACCACCTTTTCTAAATCCTAATCCACAGGCTTCATAGGCATAAAATACCCCTGCTTGATAGCTACTGCCTTTACTGTCGGTAGCCAGTTCTGTGTAGGCTTGGTAGACCATTTTATGGTTGCCATAGTCTCCCTCTATAGATTCTAGGGTAGAAGCATTTTCATCTAAGATACTTACATTGCCACCTTCTCTGCCAAAGATTGGTTTTTGCACTTGTTTTTGTCCTTCTAGTGGCTCAAATGAAGTCTCCAACAGGAGAGGGTGATTGGGGTATAAATCCCACAATATTTTGAGTAAGCCTTTACTTTGGAAGAGTAGGGTATAGGGAGGATTGAAGATAATAGCTTTTTGGTTTTTGATGATATTGGTTAAAATCATGGCTAAATCTGATTCCTCTAAGGCGATATCTTCCCAAGGGATGAGTTTGAACCAAAGTTCATAATTTTCATCATTATAGTAGATACCCTCTTCATCTGAAAATTCTATCTCATCAATGTAGGCAAATTCTGTGTTAAATCCTGCTTCTGTAGCGATATGCTGTAGGAGTCTGACGGTATTTTCTTCTTCTGCATTTCCTTTTACCGAGGTAAAGAGAAAGTTCCATCCATCATAATTTTCTTCAAAGCTTGATACATCTTCTTCTAAGGTAACTAAACGTTTAAAATTATCAACCAAGGCTTCATAGGTAGTGTTAAATTGGTTTGCTTCTTCAAGATTATTTTGTTTGAGCATTGCCCACTGGACGATAGAGGTTTCAAAGAGTGCTGTAGGGGTATCGGCATTAAATTCTAGTAGTTTAATGGGGTTACCATCTATCCCACCAGCGATGTCAAAACGCCCATAAAGATGCCAATTTACATCACTCTCCCATGATTCATTGATGGCTTCTATGAGATTAAAGGGTATACCAATTTCATGAAAAAGATTGTTTTCTACGACATATTCCCCTGCTTCTACATACATATCGTAGAGTGTATTGGTCGCTTCATAGTAGGCATTGGCTTCATCACTAGATAAGACGAGTAAACTATCTGAGATATAGCTAGATGCATCACTATCTGTATGCCATACAAAGCCCAATGACTCTAGGTATTTGGTATCTAATGGGGCTATGGTTTTAAGATTAACCACCGTAAGACCCACTACTTTTTGAGCTAGATTTATTATTTCCAAAGAAGCCAGATTTTTTTGAACTACTTGATTTGGAAGATTTATTAAAACTATTTTTACTTTTACTATAGGTTGAAGATGATTTATATCCTGCTTTACGGTTATTTTGGAAGTTTTGATTTCCAAAAAGTTTGTTTCCAATCCATGCACCTAACATCGCACCCGCAGCCGAAGCTAAAATCGTTTCACCTAGTCCCATACCTCCACTAGCTTGAGGTGCAGGATTTGTAAGGTTAGAAGTACCATTGTCAATTTTGGCTTCTTCTTCTTTAATCAATGCATCAAGTTCTGCTTGTGTTAAAACCTCTTCTGTCCCATCAAGTTTTTTGAGTACTATACGGGTTTCTTCTGCTGGAAATTCGTCTTTTATCTGATATTTTCCTTTGCTTGTCTCTTCTATGATGACAAATGCACCTTTGGCAGCTTGTGGTTGTTCTTGTGTTTGTTGTCCTGTACATCCTGTGACACCTGTAAGTAATACCATGCTTAGACCCGTTGCCGCTAACATGGAAAGTGTTTTGATATGTTTCATCATGACTCCTCAAAAATATTTAAGGATATAATAGCAAAAAATGGTTAATTTTAGGGCGTAAAGTGTAGAAAATATTAAGCAAGTAGTAGAAAATATTAAGTCAGTAGAGAAGAAAGAGTTTCTCTACTGTAAGTTTTATAAATAAGAGGGGGAGAGAGCTGTATTAATCCATTTGTTTTCTAAGAAATGTAGGGACATCTAATATATCTTCACTATCAGCATTATATCCACCAACGACCATTTTGCTTTTAATGGCATTGATATTGATAGCATTGCTACTTAGAAGTGTTTCTTGTTTTTGGATAACAGGTTCAGTTTCTTTAGGAATAGGCTCTTTGTCTTCAAATCCTGTAGCAACAATTGTAATCTTAACTTCATCAATAGCAATGTTTTCGTTGGTTGTTGTACCAAAGATAACATCAGCATCTTCATCTGCACTGTCATATATAATATCCATAGCGTCAGAGATACCATTGAGTGGATACTCAGGGTTGATGTCAAATTGAACCAATACACCCATAGCTCCATCAATAGAGACATTGTCTAGTAAAGGAGATTCTATAGCAATCTTAGCTGCATCATACGCTGCTGCTGTTCCTGTACTATATCCTGTACCCATAAGTGCTAGACCTCTGTGAGCCATAACTGTTTTCACATCAGCAAAGTCAAGGTTGATGTCATTTTCTCCATGAGAAAGAATCACTTTAGAGATACCACCTACAGCTTGTGCCAAAATATCATCTACAAGTTTGAAACTTTCTTTGATACCAAGGTTTTTTTCTACAATAGAGAGAAGTTTTTCATTGGGTACCACGATGATAGAATCACTCTCAGCTTTGAGTTCTTCTAATCCAGCTTTTGCTAATTTTGTTCTTTTACGCCCTTCAAACTTAAAAGGACTTGTTACGATAGCAACAGTTAAAGCACCAACTTCTTTGGCCGCTTGTGCAATGATTGGTGCTGCACCTGTACCTGTACCACCACCCAGACCAGCAGAGATAAAGACAATGTCAGCACCATCAAGCATCTCTTTGATGTCATCATAGCTCTCTAGTGCTGCTTCACGTCCTTTGTCTGGTACCATACCTGCACCTAGACCACGTGTGGCATTGAGTCCTAATTGTAGCTTATATGGAGCCAAAGAGGTATCTAACGCTTGTGCATCTGTATTGGCTACGATGAGGTCAATACTGTCAATACCTTCTGTAATCATGTAGTTGATCATGTTTCCACCACCACCACCGACACCAATTGCTTTAATTTTCGCACCATTTGTTTGACATTTTGTTTCTATAATATCTATCTGAAATTCTTCCATTCTTCTCTCCTCTTATTTAGTGACACTTAAAAAAGCTGTCTAGCCCAATTTCCAATTTTTTTAAGTGGGTTTTGTTTATCATGTCCTAGTTCTGGTAAATCATCAAATGATATACCAGAATCTTCATAACTATCATGTTGCTTATATTTATGTGATTTAGGTTCTTTATTGACTTTAGATAAAATAATTTCTTCTACATCATTGATAGTATTGGCTATTTTAATATCACTTAAGTTTTCATCATTTAGATTTTTTGAATGCAGCAACTCTTGCTCAAAATCTATCTCATATTGTGTATGTTTCCCTGATTTATAAAGTACTAGACCGACGACTGTCGAGAAAGCTGGGTTTCGTAACTCTTCAAAAAGACCATGTATGTCTTTTGGAAGGGCAACCCTTACAGGCATACCAGAGAAAATAGCTTGTGCTAATTCTCTAATACCTTTGAGCTGTGTCATCCCACCAGTAAGAATGATACCTGCTCCAATTTGTTCTTTTAGTCCAGATTTGTCAAGTGATTTTGCTAAAATCATCAATGCCTCTTCTACACGAGAAAATATTACTGAATGCACAATATCTAGCGAAACACCATTACGATTTTCTTCATCCCCAATAATAGGAAGTTCTATAATTTTAGTAGAGTTCTCTATGAGATTTCCGTGGCGTATTTTGACATTTTCTGCAATTTGTAAAGGGGTATGTAAAGCCATAGATAAATCATTGGTAATATGGTTTGATCCTACACCTAAGAAATCATTGTATCGGATAGAGTTTCCTGTATGCACGACAAGGTTGGAGGTCTGACCCCCTAAGTCAATGATGGCTACACCCAAGCCTTTTTCATCTTCATGCATGGTAGCAATAGCTGAAGCATACCCAGAGAGTACGATACCATTGATGTCTACACCAGCAGAGCGTATGGCTTTTTTGAGATTAGAAAGATTTGATTTTTGTGTCATGATGATATTGACATCTACTTCCATCCGTCCAGCATTCATACCAAAAGGGTCTTCGATAAAGTCTTGTCCATCGACTCTAAAGTTATAAGGTAGTACATGCACTACTTCATATTCATTGGGTACATTGGCATTATAAAGTGCTGTTTGCATGACACGATTTATCTCTTTAATAGATATTTCTTTGTTAGGTATATTGACAATACCTGTAGAATTTAAACTCTTTGCATAAGCATTAGAGATAGAAATCGTAGCAGAGTTTATATTTGACCCTGCGATACGTTTTGCATCATTAATCGCTTTTTTAATGGCTTTAGATGCCAATTCGATATTGGTAATAATCCCTTTTTTAACACCTTGGGATTTGGTAATACCATGACCTTGTATTGTAACTTCATCATAGTCCGAAACTTCAGCTATAATGACACAAATTTTAGTAGAGCCAATATCTATGGCTAAAATTGTTTCACTCAATTTGCCCTCCTATAGACCAGTTACGTATGTTTCTGTTGGATATTTTTTATCCAACATTTTAATCAAATTTGTTTCAAAAGTATTTTGTTTTAATGTATTAACTGTTTCTTGGATATTTTTAGTCTCATTTTTATCTGCTGAAGTTAACTTTTGTTCTAAAATATTATAGACTACGATTTTATCCATTACGCTAATAATACCTTTTTCTTTAGAAGATGTAAAGAGTTTTTGTAGAAATGTGACACTTTCTTGGTTATTTAAAGGTTTTAAATCAATATTTTCTTCAAGTTTAACAAAATTAGATAAGATAGGCTTACTTTGATTAAACTCTTTCAGTGTCTTTTCTGAAAGTATCAAAAGGGCTTCTTTTTTGGCTTGAGCTGTATATAAAGTAGTGACTTCTGCTTTGGCTTCTGCGTATGTTTTTACTTTTGGCAAGACAATATTTTCTATTTTGATAGTAGCATACATATCAGCTACTACTTTTGGTTTCAATATATCACCAATACTTTTTTCTTGTAAAGCATTCCATACATCAGGAGTTAACTTCAAATCACCCAATGAAAGTGTAATTTTTTCACTGCTATTAAGTGTTCCTTTTTTGAAAGCAATATATGCTTTTTGAGCAGATTTTTTTGTTTTTTTGAGTTTTAAGTCATTGGTCGCGTTACTTTTGGCTTCTTCGTAGCTAAGTTGTTTGCCTTGTGCATTGGTATAGTTGAAACTATTTGCTTCATAGTATGCTTTTATCTCATCTTCTGTGACTACAGCTGTTTTACTCTCCGTCCATACGATAGAAAGGTCATACTTTTGCTTGGTCATATAGTTTTCTTTTTGCATCTCCCAAAAAGATTTTGCTTTGGCTTCATCTAATGTAAAATCAACGTCTTTCTCTGATAATACAATATAGGCTAGTTTATCACTTACATTCATAGCTGCCGAAATAGATTCTATTTCGAGGTCTAAGCCCTCTGTAGTAAGAAGGGCAATAGTTTTTTGGATAATAAGCTCTTCTCTAAATGTATTTTCAAATACTTTGGCTTTAATTCTTTGTCCTAAGAGATAATTATTATAAATATCTTGATTAAATACACCCTCTTTTTTAAAACCAGCAATTGCTTGTATTCTTTCTAAAATTTCTTCATCTGAGACAATGATACCTACTTCTTTTGCAAAGTTAAGTATCTTAGCTTGTGTTTCTAGTCGCTTAAATGCTTGTTTGACAAGACCCATCTCTTTGGCTTTTTTGTCATCAAGTTTACCTTGCATTGCTTCGTTATACTGTGAATAAATATTGCTATATACCATATTTAGTTTGGTTTGTGAAATCTCAATATCACCTACTTTAGCGACATTTCCAGATTTACCACTTAAATCAAGTGTTCCCCAACCTACAAAACCTGCACCAATAAAAGCAATAGTTGCTACCCATATCGTCCATACGAGATACTTATTATGTTTTTGCATCCAACTAATCATACTTTATCTACCTTCTATCGAAAAATTTGTATAATATTCTATCCAAATAAACTTGTAATGAGTCTATGTAAATAAATAACGTAACATATTAAGGAAATATATGCAGAATAAAAATTCTAAAATAATGCAACGTGACTTAGATGTGATATGGCATCCTTGTACACAAATGAAAGACCATGAGACATTACCCTTGATTCCTATCCGTTCTGGCAAAGGAGTCTATCTCTATGACTTTGATGGCAATAAATACATCGATGCCGTAAGCTCATGGTGGGTCAATCTCTTTGGACATTGTAATACGCATATCAATGAAAAGATTAAAATCCAATTAGATACCTTGGAGCATGTGTTATTAGCAGGGTTTACACATGAACCAGCAGTAGAACTAGCCCATAAACTCGTCAATATTACGCCAAAAGATTTGAAAAAAGTTTTTTATGTAGACAATGGTTCAAGTGCCGTAGAAGCATCTTTGAAAATGAGTTACCATTATCATCTCAATAAAGGAGAAAGTAAGTCAATTTTTTTATCACTTAGCAACTCTTATCATGGAGAAACGATAGGGGCATTGAGTGTGGGTGATGTGAGTTTGTATAAAGAGACGTACAAACCACTGTTGATTAACAATATGCAAGTGGCTGTACCTCGTGACCAAAGTACACAAGAAGCCCAAATTGCATTAGATGTCTTAGAGAGTGTACTCAAAGAAAGAGGGCATGAGATTGCTGCATTTATTATCGAGCCTTTGATTCAAGGGGCAGGTGGGATGCACATGTATCATGCCAATTATCTCAAAGGTGCAAGAATCTTGACAAAGCGATACAATGTACATCTCATTGCCGATGAAATTATGACAGGTTTTGGGCGTACGGGTATGATGTTTGCTTGTGACCATGCTTCTATCTCTCCTGATTTTATGACCTTATCCAAAGGCTTAACAGGAGGCTATCTGCCTTTGTCTGTGGTAATGACTACGCAGGATGTCTATCAGGCATTTTATTGTGATTATAATGAACATAAAGCATTTTTACATTCTCACTCTTATACAGGCAATCCTTTGGCATGTGCAGCAGCATTGGCAACACTAGAGATATTTGAAACCCAAGATATTTTAGGAGAAAATAAAAAGAAATCAGCCTATATCAAAGTAAAGCTAGACAAATTTTTAGCGTTGTCAAATATCAAAAGTATTCGACAACAAGGTATGGTCACAGCGATAGAGCTACAAGGATACAAAGCAGAAGAGCGTATAGGGTTAAAAATTTATGAGTATGCCTTAAGCCAAGGTGTACTATTAAGACCCTTGGGACATATTATTTATTTTATGCCCCCTTACATTATTAGCTATGAAGAAATAGATACGATGATAGAAGTAGCCTATCAAGGCATCAATAAACTTTTAGAGGCGTGATTAAAAGAATCCTCTATTTTGTTTTTGCAAACGAGCATGGTGTTTGGCTGCTCTTTTAATGCCTAGTATCATAGCCTCTTTATAGAGGCTTTCTGCTTTGATGAGGTCAGGGATTGTACCTATACCATTTTCAAAAAATTGACCCAAATCACAAAGTGCTTCAGGATAATTATCTTTTGCTAATGTACTCATAAGTATAAATGCTGACTCAATATTTCGTTTGAGCAATGTACCTGAATAGAGTTCTCTAGCCAACATAAATTGTGCAAATTGTGATTCTGTTGAGGCACAAATATACAAAAGTTCAGCTGCTTCTTCTGGTTGTTCTATCGTGATGAGCTTTTTGGACATTTGAATGACTTCTTCTATATCACTCTCTGTATAGCCTTCATTAGATATTTTTTCTAAAAGTGTTTCTACCGTTTCAAATTTTTCATCAGAGTGTGCGTGTGAAGGATAACGTTTCTCCATGTGGATAAGCTTTTGTGTAATATGTGGCATAGGCTCATAGGTACGTGTATGGGTATTGTCTTTTGTATCGGTATCTTTGGTAGTTTCTGTTTTTTTAGTTTCTATTTTCTTAGCTTCTTCTACTGTGTCTTGGGATGCTTCTGTTGTCGGGGTTTCATTATTATTTTCTTCTGTTTTTTTATTTGTATTTTCGCTTGTATTTTCTTCTATTTCTTGCTCTATATTTTTGTTTTCAGGTGTTTCTTCTATACTGTCTTCTTTGTGATTTTCTTCAAAATTTTCTTTATCTGTACTCTCTTTATCATCAAAAAAAGTATCTTCGTTAGTCTCTTTTTCTGTAGAAATATCTGTCTGATCTATCTCTTCTTCTTCAAAAAAAGTATCTTCCTCAAAAATTTCGTTGCTTGTATCTGTATGCAATAGGGTGTCAAAATCATGGGCATCCATCTGCGTTGTATTTTGTGTACTATGCACAGAAGGTGTTAAAAAAAGTTCAAATTCATCAATAAGATTTCCTTCAGCATTAGGGACGCTAGGTAGATATTCTTGTTGTGAACTTCTTTGTAATATCTCATCAGGTGCTGTATCCATATAGATACTAATGAGTTCTTGTGACTTAACATAGCTACCTCTTTGAAGTAGTGAAATAATCTCTTGGATACTTGCGTCTGTTTGCATAGGTGTAAGTTTGAGAATTTGAAGCTGTATCGTTTCTATATCAGTGATAGAAATAGCGAGTTTAATGATATGTAAGCGTTTTTTTGTTTGATTCATTATATATACCTAATCAATAATTTGAACTAAAGTATAACCAAAGAATGCTGTTAAAAAGTCTAAATAGTAGTCATTTTTATCTCACTTAAGATAAAATACATCATTAGAAGTTTAAAATAAGGTAATAACAATGATATGTAAACATTTTGGCTCTTGTGGCTCTTGTGGTTTGTTCGATTTAGAGTATGAAAATCAGTTGGCTCAAAAAGAGCAAAGAGTGTGTACGCTCTTATCTCCTTTTTATGATAAAAAATTAGAAATATTTGATTCTCCAAGCTCTCATTATCGAGCAAGGTCAGAGTTTCGTATATGGCATGATGGGGATAGATGTGACTATGCAATGGGTAAATTAGAAGAAAAGGGTGCGATGACTATCGAAGAATGTCCTAAAGTGATAGAAGCGATAGAAAAACGTATGTGGAAACTATTGGAGATAATCAATGCCTCACCTAAAGTCTTAAAACAGAGGTTGTTTGCTGTAGAATTTTTGGCAACTACCACCGATGAATGTCTTCTTACCATGCTTTATCATCGTAAATTAGATGAGATATGGAGTATCGAAGCCAAAGAGATTGAGATACTTTTAGAATGTAAAGTCATGGGTAGAAGCCGTAAACAAAAAGTGATTTTGTCCGATGAATATGTAACAGAGCGTTTAGAAATAGATGGCAAGATATTTAGCTATCTTCAATATGAAAGTGGATTTACCCAACCCAATCCTACGGTCAATATCAAGATGATAGAATGGGCAATTACCCAAGCCAAAAAAGTAGGCTATGGAGATTTTTTAGAGTCTTACTGTGGATTAGGGAACTTTACTTTGCCTCTTTCTCATTATTTTGACAAGGTTCTAGCCACAGAAATAAGTAAACGCTCTATCCATGCAGCCCTTCAAAACTGTGCCATCAATCAAATAAACAATATTACTTTCGCAAGATTATCTTCTGAGGAGATGACCCAAGCCCTCAATGGTGTAAGAGCATTTTCAAGATTAAAAGAGATAGATTTAAAATCATATCATTTCTCTACCGTACTTGTAGACCCCCCTAGAGCAGGGCTAGATCAAGGCACAATAGAACTCATTTCCAAAATAGACCATATTATCTATATTTCATGTAATCCAGACACCCTAGCAAGAGATTTAGAAATATTAAGCCAAACACATGAAGTAAAAGAAGCAGCCATATATGACCAATTTCCTCATACAGCACATATTGAAAGTGGCGTATTTTTAGTAAAAAATGTGTAGAAGTTTTGTGAAGTAAAACCCTACAAAGAAAAAATCTTTATAAGGTTTATGCTACGAAGTAGGGAGGGAGGAATTACTTCCAACCATCCGTAACTACTTTTGTAGAAGTTTTGTAAGGGTACTTTTTAACTAGTTTTTTGACTTCTAGTTTTTGGTCGCCTTCTCTCATAAAGTGTGCTAGTGTTACTGAAGCCCAGTAGTCATTTGCATACTCTGTACCTTCTAGTTGAACAGGTACACCTGATTTGTTGACTGTATGACAAGCAGAACATGTAACAGGTCCAGCATATTTACCATCTGGTGAATATTGAAGTGCTTGTTCGTGTGTTGTGACATCTACAGAACGCTCATCACCATCATAACGTGTTGAGTAAAGACCATGTGTTGATTCATGACATGTTTGACATGCGATGTCTCCGTGAGCCTTTGAGTATCTATAGAGTGAATATTTGTTTGGTTGGTCAATTGGGAAATATTTACCACCAGTTTCTTGTTCTACAAATGGTGCTAAGTGACAATCTGCACAGTGAGGCTCAGATGCCGATAACCACCAGTCATTACCACCAGAAGCTGCTGCATAAGGTACATCTCCACCTGTTTTATGGTTCCAAGGTTTTAAGTCTAATTTACCATCTTTACCAACATTTTTTACCAATACGGCAGATTTGTGGTCAAGATAGAAGCTTAGTACTTCGTTTGTACCAGTGGCTTTAGCATCAGCCATATCTACAAATTTTTTCATATCTCCATCAGCTACAGCTTTGATAAGCTCTTTAAGTGATTTATTTCTGAGTGTTTTTCCTTCTTGTTTAGAATCATTTGTGATGTCGTCATAGGCATAAAGTGCTTGTGCAACTTTAGAGTGACAGTTTGTACAGTAGAGTCCTCTCATTTCAGAGTCTTTACCATGCTCATCTTTCATAGAGACATTTTCAAGTTGCCATTTACCATAAGCATTCAAGAAGAACGGAGGTTTAGCATTAGGGTTAGAGTGAGCATCACGTCTTACATAACAACCACCACCAGATTTTCTAATATCGCCTTTTGCAAATCTAGCTTCACCATATCTGTCTGTTACACGGAACGGATTCGTGTCATCATTCATGTTAGGATTTTGGAAGTGCGTTGGGTGACATGATTGACATGCTTGACTTCGTCCAGCTGCATCAGGCATAGGTACCATCGCAAGGTGGAATCCGTGAATCGCTTCTGAAAGAGGTTTTGCTTTGACTGTTTTGTATCCAGTTGCATGAAGTCTTGGAGAAAGAAGGTTACCTGATACATTGTCTCCATGACAGTCAGTACAGTTTACAAAACCAACTTTACCCAAACGTTTGCTTGGAGCATTGTCATGATAATCACTTAAAAAAGTTGTACCATGGTGTGCATCATGAAGAGAAAGAATATTGATAGAACCCTCAGATAATCTAGCCATATACTCTGAAGTATCTGGGTATGTTTTCCAGTAAGCATATTCTGCATCACCTTGTTTGAGACCTTCATCTCTAGCCATTTGTGCCGCTTTACCTGTACGTGAATGACAAGCATAACAGTTAGGAATATCTACAGGGTTTGTACCAAAATACGAAACGGCAACACCATCTGGTTGATTGATTGCTTTTCCTTGACCATCGTGTAGCTCAACAGTAGAGTATTGGAATGGTTGAAAATCTTTTTCAGTCACTGAACGTAACGACCCTTTTCTTCTACTATCATTAAATGCAGTAAGAGGAAGACCTAATGAATCCCAAAGGTGAGAAGCAGTTAATACAAGCTTAATATTTTTTACAGCAGGTACAAGTGTATCAGAAAATACGATGTTACCACCATGTTTACCAGCATACGTCATATATCCAGTCATCGGTGCACCAGAAGGACCATGATCTACTTTGACAGAAATTTCTTTTCCTACACGGAGTCTGTCTTTATCTGTGACACCTTTTGGCATCGTACCTTCAAGGTCTTTGTAGATAAAGAGGTGTGTCCATACGTAGTTTGCTACGTTGTCGCCAGCTGAATCCATATGACCATCGCCATCTACATCTTTGGCAACAGTCCAGTATTTCATTTTGTTACCCTCAGAGAACGAGTTGTCCTTTGTGTAAGCAAATACTTTTACATTGTCATCAGGTGTCATAAGCTTTGGAAACTTTTTGCCTTTACCGACTCTAATGACTTGTGATTGGATAGAGTTGTAAGGTGGAATCACACAACAGTAAGACATATCAAACCCAACACAGTGCATACCAAGTTCGTAGTTTACGAACATGCTATAGTCTGCTTTGGGTTGGTAAGCTGTTTTACCATTGACTTTGACTACCTCTAGCTTATCTACGCCAAATGGGGGATTTTTGTCATAGCTTGTAGCCGCATAAGAAACAGTAGCTAAGAGTGAAGCCGTGACTGTACTTTTTACGATTTTTGAAATCATTTTTTTCTCCTATTAGATTAATAAATTATTGTGGTCTCATAGTATGTAAAATACTATGAGATAGAGAAGTGGGAAGAATTACTTCCAACCATCCGTAACTACTTTTGTAGAAGTTTTGTAAGGGTACTTTTTAACTAAAGCTTTGACTTCTAGTTTTTGGTCGCCTTCTCTCATAAAGTGTGCCAGTGTCACTGAAGCCCAGTAATCATTTGCATACTCTGTACCTTCTAATTGAATCGGTACACCATCTTTATTGACTGTATGACAAGCAGAACATGTAACAGGTCCAGCATATTTACCATCTGGTGAATATTGAAGTGCTTGTTCGTGTGTTGTGACATCTACAGAACGCTCATCACCATCATATCTACTAGAGTAAAGACCATGTGTTGATTCATGACATGTTTGACATGCGATGCTTCCATGTGCTTTTGAGTATCTATAGAGTGAATATTTGTTTGGTTGGTCAATTGGGAAGTATTTACCACCAGTTTCTTGCTCTACAAATGGTGCTAAGTGACAATCTGCACAGTGAGGTTCAGAAGCTGATAACCACCAGTCATTACCACCTGAAGCAGCTGCATAAGGTACATCTCCACCTGTTTTATGGTTCCAAGGTTTTAAGTCTAATTTACCATCTTTTCCAACATTTTTTACCAATACGGCAGATTTGTGGTCAATATAGTAGCTTAGTACTTCATTGGTACCAGTGGCTTTAGCATCAGCCATATCTACAAACTTTTTCATATCTCCATCAGCAACAGCTTTGATAAGCTCTTTAAGTGATTTATTTCTGAGTGTTTTTCCTTCTTGTTTAGAATCATTTGTGATGTCGTCATAGGCATAAAGTGCTTGTGCAACTTTAGAGTGACAGTTTGTACAGTAGAGTCCTCTCATTTCAGAGTCTTTACCATGCTCATCTTTCATAGAGACATTTTCAAGTTGCCATTTACCATAAGCATTCAAGAAGAACGGAGGTTTAGCATTAGGGTTAGAGTGAGCATCACGTCTTACATAACAACCACCACCAGATTTTCTAATATCGCCTTTTGCAAATCTAGCTTCACCATATCTATCTGTTACACGGAACGGGTTCGTGTCATCATTCATGTTAGGATTTTGGAAGTGCGTAGGGTGACATGATTGACATGCTTGACTTCGTCCAGCTGCATCAGGCATAGGTACCATCGCAAGGTGGAATCCGTGAATCGCTTCTGAAAGAGGTTTTGCTTTAACAGTTTTGTATCCTGAAGCTGTCACTCTTGGAGAAAGAAGGTTACCAGAGACATTGTCTCCATGACAGTCAGTACAGTTTACAAAACCAACTTTTCCAAGTCTGTTAATCGCTGCATTTGAATCATAGCTAGAAAGGAATGTTGTCCCATGGTGTGAGTCATGAAGGGCAAGAATATTGATAGAACCTTCTGAAAGTCTAGCCATATACTCTGAAGTATCTGGATATGTTTTCCAGTAAGCATACTCTTTGTCTGCTTGTTTGAGACCTTCATCTCTAGCCATTTGTGCAGCTTTACCTGTACGTGAATGACAAGCATAACAGTTAGGAATATCTACAGGGTTTGTACCAAAGTACGAAACGGCATGATTATCAGGCTGTTTGATTTGCTTACCATCTTGAGTATGTAGCTCAACAGTAGAGTATTGGAATGGTTGAAAATCTTTTTCAGTCACTGAACGCAAAGAACCTTTTCTTCTACTATCATTAAATGCAGTAAGAGGAAGACCTAATGAATCCCAAAGGTGAGATGCAGTCAATACAAGCTTTACATCTTTAACAGCAGGTACAAGCGTATCTGTAAATACAATGTTACCACCATGTTTACCAGCATACGTCATATATCCAGTCATCGGCGCACCAGAAGGACCATGATCTACTTTGACAGGAATTTGACGACCGATTCTAAGTCTGTCTTTACCTGTGACACCTTTTGGCATTGTACCTTCAAGGTCTTTGTAGATAAAGAGGTGTGTCCATACGTAGTTTGCTACGTTGTCTCCTGCTGAATCTAAGTGACCATCACCATCGGCATCTTTAGAAACAGTCCAGTATTTCATTTTGTTACCTTCAGAGAACGAGTTGTCCTTTGTGTAAGCAAATACCTTTACATTGTCTTTAGGTGAAAGTAATTTAGGAAGGGTATTTCCTTTTCCTACTTTTATCGCTTGTGCTTGAATAGAGTTGTATGGTGGAATCACACAACAGTAAGACATATCAAACCCAACACAGTGCATACCAAGTTCGTAGTTTACGAACATGCTATAGTCTGCCTTTGGTTGGTACGCATCAGCACCATTTACTTTTACTTTGTCTAGTTTCTCCATTCCAAATGGTGGGGTTTTATCATACCCAGCATTAGCAAAGGACATCGTAGCAAGTAAAGAGGTTGCTATAGTGCTTTTTATCAGTTTTGAAATCATTTTAGTCTCCTTTAGAATTTTTGATTGCCTTTTATTCTCTCATTTTGCTCATTAAGATTACTTTAAAAAATGGCTAAAATATGAAATTTAGAGAGATAACTAGAAAAAGTTTTTGATGATATTGTCTATAAGAATATTTGTTATAAGTTCAAGGATAAAACGTGTATATCTTTGGAAAGTCTATAGATTTAATAGACTTTTCCCAAAGTATGGTTTTTAACGCATACGTTCTTTTTTGGATGCACTTTTTGGAAGCAATCCATATTTGCTAAGGTCGATGAGTGTCTCTTCTCTTTTGTCTTTGAGTAGTTTAACCATGAGAGGGTTTCTATCCATTTTAAACTCTTGTGTAAAGGTTACTTTTCCTTCGTGGTCAAAATATTTTTTGATACCTACTTTATAATTATGTTTATAAAAAACCTCAGAAAGTTTAAATCCTTCATAGTCCCACTCTTGCATAAGTCCTTCACGTCTTCCCATATTGTAGGTAACTTGTGAGCCTAATTGAGCATTGTCAAAATAGATTTTTTGAACATTGTGTTTTTGTCCATGGACATATTCAACCACAAGCTTTGTGACACCATTATCATAGTAAGAGGTATAAATACCATTTTCTTTGTCGTTCTCAAAATTTACTTTAGATTTGATAGCCTTTTTATCGTTATACCACCATGTCATACCTTCTCTTTTGCCATCTACATAGGTAGATTTTTGGGCATCATCTTCGATGATATACTCTTTTGCAAAAAGTATATTGGATAAAAGTAAAAGTCCTAATCCTGTAGATAAGAGTATCTTTATCATAACTAATCTACTTTTCTATTGTTAGGATTGAAGTCTAAACCTTTGAGTGCCTCGATAGTGACATCAGGTTTTTTGGCTTGGACGGCTTTCATCACTTCAATAGGTCTATCCATTTTATACTTCACCGTTTTTGTGACTTTTCCTTTTGCATCATACCAACGTCTCTCGCCCTCTTTGTAGCCATTTTTATAGGTGACATCATTGCTTAACATTCCGTCTTCCGTATATTCTTTTTGTAAACCTTGTTTTTGTCCATGAACAAAAGTCACTTCCGAAGCCAATTGCCCCGAACTAAAATAATACTTCTCAGCCCCTTCTTTGTGGTCATCTACATAATTGACCTCTATACGCAATACACCTGTGTCAAAAAATATTTTATTATTCCCATCACGTTTACCTAAAGTATAATGGATACGTTCAAGATGATGCCCCTCTCGGTCATACCAATCCATCGCACCATCACGTTTGCCTTCAACATTATTGACTTTAAACGCAATCTCACCTGTGTTATAATAGACTTTTTCTATCCCATGTTTGATACCCTCAGCTGTATCGGTTCTGGTGTTTGCTTTGTACTCTATCTCTGATTTGATGACATCATCTTTAAATTTTTCAGTAAAAAGTTCTGCTTGAAGTAGGGTTGAGCCTAAAATGCTAAGTGTGATAAGTGTTAATATATTCATACGAGTGCCTTATGTTCTACCATCGCACAATGGTTTTGTACGACATTGATACCTGCGTCTTTGACACGCTGAGCTGCTTGATTGTTGATAAGTTGTAATTGTGTCCAATAGGTCTGTACATCACCACGAGCGATGACAGCATCGGCAATGGCATCAAGTGCAGCAGGTTTTCTAAAGATGACTACCATATCTACAGCTTCTTCTATCTCAGCCAAACTTCTGTAGACCTTTTCGCCCAATATCAAATCCCCTTTTGGATAGATAGGTATCATTTTATACCCTGCTTCTTTCAAATATTTAGCCACACGATGAGACGCTTTTGAGCTATCAGGAGAAGCACCCAAAACGGCAATCGTTTTGGCTTTTTCAAAATATTGTTTCATCTCTTGGGCATTTGAGTTTATTCGTGGTAATTCACATTCCATAGTATATGTATCCTTTTGGTATAATTGCCTTATTATAATATCTAGGAAAGATTAATGTTAGACTTAAACAATATAAAAAAAGCTTATAAAAGAGTATCAAGTGTCGTACATCGTACACCTTTTAGTTTTGCACCCATTTTAAGTGAGATGAGTGGATATACAATATATTTAAAAAAAGAAAACCTTCAACGTACAGGGGCATTCAAGCTTAGAGGTGCATTCAACAAAATAGCCTCTTTGGTAGAATCAGGACAAAAAGGGGGTGTCATCGCAGCTTCAGCAGGTAATCATGCCCAAGGGGTAGCCTTTGCTTCCAAGCATTTTGGGATAGAAGCCACCATTGTGATGCCAGAATCCACACCCCTCATCAAAATCCAAGGGGTCAAAGACTTAGGAGCAAACACTATACTAAAAGGGGCGAACTATGATGAAGCCTATGCCTATGCGTTACACTACTCCAAAGCACATCACCTTACTTTTGTCCATCCCTTTACCGATGATGAAGTCATGGCAGGACAAGGCACTGTTGCCCTAGAAATGTACGAAGAACAGCCTGATTTGGATGCTGTGGTGATTCCTGTAGGAGGAGGAGGGCTTATCTCTGGTATGTCTGTAGCCTACAAAGCTCTCCACCCCAAGACCAAAATCATCGCTATATCAGCAGAGGGTGCTCCAGCACTCAAAAACTCTTTTCATGCCAAAAAAGCATTAGACTCCTTACATGTAAAAACCATCGCCGATGGGATAGCCGTGAGAGACATCTATGAAGAAACCTTTACTCATATCCTCCACAATGTAGATACTTTTGAAACCGTATGCGAAGATGAAATAGCCTCTGCCATACTCTTTTTACTAGAAAAACAAAAAGTACTCGTAGAAGGAGCAGGGGCTGTAGGTGTCGCTGCTTTGTTACACCACAAGATAGCGTTACCCCAAGGCTCTAAAATAGGCATCGTCCTAAGTGGAGGCAATATCGATGTCACGATGCTTTCTCTTATTATAGAAAAAGGATTGATGAAGTCATCACGAAAGATGAAACTTCTAGTCACCCTCGTAGACAAACCAGGTGCATTACAATCCTTCACCCAAATCCTCACAGATATTTCAGCAAATATCGTACAAATAGGCTACGACAGAACCTCCACCGACCTAGCATTTGGCGATGCCCATGTCTCGGTATCCTTAGAAACCAAAGGCACAGAACACCAAAACCTCATACGCCAAAAACTCAATGAAAATGGCTTTGTATTTAAAGAAGAACATTAAGCATTTCGGAAACGATGGCTTTAGCCTCGTCAAGGGTGACGCTAAAGCATCACATCCGATATACTCTTGCTTTGGAAACGATGGCTTTAGCCTCGTCAAGGGTGACGCTAAAGCATCACATCCGATATACTCTTGCTTTGGAGACGACGGCTTTAGCCTCGTCTAAGACTAATTAAGTTTTAAGCACAAAAATGTTACAATTTTACCCACAATACCCACAATACCCACAATACCCACAATACCCACAATACCCACTAAGGATAGGCATGAAACATACGCTTCAAAAACTCTTAACCCTTCTCTTTCTATTTGGCTTCACGATGCAAAGTGCTTCGGCAAATACGGCTTTGAGTGATAAGCAACTCCATGCAACACTAAGCATCATCACAAACTTTTTACTCTTATCCAATAGTCCTACTACTTCTACACGTAGTACTTCTTCAAGTGTTACTATCATCGGAGACAATCCACTTATTCTCAAAAAGGGTACAGCCTATCAAGAACTAGGTGCTACGGCACTAGAGGGTAATAGTTCTCTTTCTGTCTCCATAGCTAGTACGGTCAATACGAATATAGAAGGTCAATATAGTGTGACTTATTCGGCTGTAGATAGTAGAAATAATCGCATAGAAGCTACACGACTTGTAGAGATTCTTCAATTAGATGATGCTGATTTATCTTTTGTGATTGATGAGTTGAATCTATCACAAGAAGTGAAAGATAGCTTAACTGTGGTCGGTGTTATTGAAGACAGTAACGGAGAGGTGGGGAGTATCGGAGGTTTGACGGATGTCGTGGCAAATCAGCAAATCACCTATACCAATAGTGACAATGAAGAGATTATTAAAGATGTCATTGTCTATAGGAGTTTTAATATAGGCGAATGGGTAGGTAAGCTCAATGAAGAGACAACGCTTCTGGCTAGAATATTTATGCACCCTTATCTTGTAGATATAGCAGAAGATAAAAAAATAGAATATATTGCCTTTTTAAAAGATGAATATATCACAAATTATGATGAAGCGTTGAGGTTTCAAAAGCTCTCAAATAAAAGTTCATTTTTTACACCACAATATTATGACTTGATTACAACACTTCAAAATATTGTACTTAGTAAATATGAAGCAGAACCAACAAGCATCGCAAGTGCTGTAAGAAAGAGTCTTAAGTATATCAATCAAGACAAGTTCTTTACCAATATGGCATTGATGCAGATAAAATCATCCGATGAGGAAATAGAATTTTCAAATTATGCCGATGTCTATTATGGGGTAAGGACTTATAGGTATGATGGGGTAGAACAAGCCTTTGATTATCCTATGTTTACTACAGAAACACTTCATCAGATTGACCCTGTCAAAGGGGGTGCTGTTGGAGGATTGTTTGATTGGGCAACCAACCAAGTGCCTTTACTCTATAGCCCTACCTCTACTATAAAATATAATGATTTATTGGATGTTTCTAGTGATATTACAGGTACACATAAAGCATTGATTGAGATTTATAAATGGAAAGGAGGACTGCCTTCACTGCTAAATACAGGAAGAGGTATCTCTTTGATATTAAAAACGGTTTTAAGTGGTGGGGCAGGTGATAAGTTTCAAAAAGGCTTAGAATCTCTTATTAAGAAAGGAAAAGATGCCTTTGCCAAATACGAAAGTACCCTCCATGCTGTTGATGCCACGATAACAGTGGTTGAGTTGGGCTTAGATATTTTAGAATTTGCAAATCCTGAGGTGACAAAAGAATATGTTCAACCTTATAGAAAATATTTGGACACAGGAAGAAGTGCTTTAAGTCACGCCTATAGTGTAGTCAATGTTCAAGCCTATTCGCCTGATGTAAAGAGCTTTAAAGAGATATTTCAATTGAAACAACTTTTAGGAGGAGCAATTGCTGTTGTACCTTCAAATACTCAAAATACCAGAACAAGAGAGATATTGCAAGATAAAATTGATACGATTGATGATAAAAATAAAGAGTGGAAAGTGCTTTCTACAGCTTTGTTCCTAAATAAAGTGATTGAACCTTTGATTAAGAGTAATCAAGAGGGAAAAGATAAGATTCAAGCATTTAACGATAAATATGAAACGATTATCTCTTTTTCTCAAATGGCATACTATATAGCATTGAGAAAATATGAATTGATAGAAGCAAGAGAAGTAGATGAGCAAATCATACCTGCTCTTTTGTATTATGGTAACAACTTTATCAGTAAATCTTTGCTTAGTTCAGTGAAACAAATATTTGAAAAATATACAGATAATACGGCACAAATAGCCAAAGCAACCAGTAAGATTAAAGAATATACCAATACTATTCTTAAAATAGAAGACCCTCTACAAGCCATGAAAGATATTGGTACTTTTCTCATTAAAGGTCAATTGGTAAATATTAAAGGGTTAGCAGGAGATGCTATTTTGAGTATTGTTTATAAGATGAATCCAGCAGGGGCAACGGTAAAAGCTGTTCAAGCTGTCAATGATTGGTCTAGTTTCCTTGTGGGTAATCTAGTGATTTCAAATGCACAATACTTTCAAGTAGATTTTGATAACGGTGTCGTAGATATATCGCTCCCTCCTGTGAGCTTTTCAGGTATTGCTACAGATGCCAAAATCAAACCTACTTCTAGTATCTCACAATATTTTGAAGGTAAAACAAGATTTCTTGTCGCTGTAGATGATGTGAATGACAATATTCATCATAGACCAAAGTTTGATATGTTTTTTACTGAAGCAAATCAAGATGGTATATTGATTGATGGAGATTTTGAAGATTTACTTGAAACCGATGCCTATATCGGTCAAACTATTTTTGCATTTGATTTAAATATTGAGAAATCCCAAAATGACAGTGAAGACCAAGATAGTTTTGTGCCTGTAGCCACGGTTGCGAACAATCGTATTACTTCTGAAGATATTCGTTCAGCAGACTTAAAAGCAGGAAATAATAATATTTCTTATCTTGATATTATAGAAGCATGGGAAAAAAACAGAGGAAGCAATCTACAAGTAGTAGATAAGTATAGAGGTATCTTTAAAGAATCTGTAGATGTAGAAATGATGCCTTCTTTGAGTGCAGATTTTATTATAGACAGTCTTAAGCAAAATTCAACAGCCTATTATGGCTATCATGTCCATAACAGTGATGTCATCAGAACTAATTTGATAATATGGAAAGAAAATGATGATGTTTTAGGTACAGTCAATATTAAAAATATAGGACAATATCCTATTTGTTATGATGTGCAATATGATTATGAAGTAGGTTTGCTCAACGATATACCCAAAAATAAATTTGTCACTTGTATTGACGCAGGAGAAGCGTTTAAGGATACTCTTGATGTGTATAAAGATACAGAAGGTAATTTAAATGATATTCATTTTTATTTCTACGATAGATTGGCTTATGACTTTTTTGACAATGAAAATATACTAAAACCATACATCGTAAATTATACTAAATTGAAAAATATGGAATTCAAAAATGCTTTACTTGTTGATCGCGTTGCTTTTAAAGTCATTTTAGATAATCTGAATGGAGTAACTCCTCTTTTTGCCAATGTAGGAGAAGATATAGAGATGTATTTAGGTGAAAACAGAGAGATAAATTCTAGTTACAGTGAGGCTCTTGATGCGATGATTGTTCTTTCTTCATGGTTTGATACAGACAATACACTCTTATCTACAAGCCCTATCTTAGCTCTCAATACCTTTGGATTAGGAGAACATACGATTACTTTAACTGTAAAAGGTTTAGATGCTGTCGAAGTCAGTGATACCGTCATCGTCACTGTCCTAGAAGCTCCACTAAAAGCCAATGCAGGAGCATACCAAATCAAAGAAGTAGGGCAAGTTATTACCCTTGATGCTTCTGCGAGTACAGGAAATATACAAAGTTATGAATGGACATTTGAAGGAAATGTACTTGGCAATACAGCCACGATGATAGTACCTATATCTATGCTAGAAGGCTCTTACACCTTTTATCTCAAAGTAAGCGATGGTATCACGCAGAGTGTAGATTCTGTTGTAGTCAATGTAGTGCCACAGACAAGTACTGCTACGAGTACCCTCAAAAAAACAGCCCAAACCACCACCTACACCCCCTACGATGACGGACACTACCAAAAAGGAGCAACACCTAGCTACAGTAGAGATGATGCCTTCGGCATAGTTACCGACCATGTCACAGGCTTGGAATGGCAAGACAATGAGAGCATAAGTAAACCATGGCTCACACAAGCCAATTATGACGCAGGAGACTACAGCAATACCTCAGGAGATACAGCGACGACTTATTGTAGTAATCTCAATCTAAATGGTGGAGGATGGCGACTACCTACGGTAAAAGAGTTGTTGTATATTGTGGATAATGGTAAATTTAACCCTAATATTGATAGTCAATTTCAAAATACTATCTCTTACTACTATTGGAGTTCTACGAGTTATGCGAGTAGTCCTTACCGTGCTTGGCGTGTCTTTTTCGGCAATGGCAGTACGTACGGCAACTTTAAGAACAGTAGTCTATATGTGCGTTGTGTGAGAGCAGGACAATAGTCACTTTATCACTTTAAAGGAAAAGTATGCTTTATGATAATTTACCGATTTTTAAATCAGCCTTGAATTTGGTGGTCTATATAGAGACGATAGTCAAAGGCTTTGATAGGTATGAGAAGTATGGTATAGGATTGGATTTACGGGTCTATAGCAAAGAGATATTGTTTTTGATACAAAGAGCCAATATGGCAAAAGAGAGACAAAAGGAGCTAGAAGCCCTAAGAGATAAATGTGAAGAGTTAAAAATGCTCATCAGAGTCGCCCAAGAGCTAAAGGCATTTAAGGGCTTAAAGCAATTTGCAGAGGTTTCTAAGCTTACGATGGCAGTAGTCATCCAAGCCCAAGGATGGCTCAAACAAACGGCGAGAATTTCAAAATGATACTGTCTTTTGAAAGAGTGCCAAAATATTGTGCAGTTTTTCCACCATTGAATAATTCGGAGACGAGGGCTTTAGCTTTGTTATGGGTGACTCTGAAGCGTTACATCCGATATGTTTTTTCGGACACGATGGCTTTAGCCTCGTCTTTGTTTCAGTGGTATAGCGTCTTTGACACTTGTATCATAACACTTTTTATGATAGAAGCTAAAGAGAAAAACTTAATCTCTAACAACTATTGGAGTTCTACGAGTAATGCGAGTAATCCTAACAATGCTTGGAATGTCAATTTCAACAATGGCAATACGAACAACAACAATAAGAACAATAGTAAATATGTGCGTTGTGTGAGAGCAGGATAATATTTAAGAGTACATCGGATGTGACGCTTTAGCGTCGCCTATAACGAGGCTAAAGCCATCGTGTCCGAAGTAGCGTACATCGGATGTGATGCTTCAGCGTCGCTCATGACGAGGCTAAAGCCGTCGTGTCCAAAGTAGAGTACATCGGATGTGACGCTTTAGTGTCGCCTATAACGAGGCTAAAGCCATCGTGTCCGAAGTAGCGTACATCGGATGTGACGCTTCAGCGTCGCTCATGACGAGGCTAAAGCCATCGTGTCCAAAGTAGAGTACATCGGATGTGATGCTTCAGCGTCGCTCATGACGAGGCTAAAGCCATCGTGTCCAAAGTAGAGTACATCGGATGTGATGCTTCAGCGTCGCCTATAACGAGGCTAAAGCCATCGTGTCCGAAGTAGCGTACATCGGATGTGATGATTCAGCGTCATCCAAAAGGAGCATTTTTGTATAAAAAATTACCACATATCTCAAATGATGGTTCTTATCAATTTGTCACTTTTAGAACAGAAGATAGTGTAGATGACTATTTAAAAAGAATGATAGATTTACCAATGCAGAACCAGAAAAAGCAATATGAAATGGATAAATATTTGGACAGTTCAAAAAATGGTAGATATTTAAATGATACTATTTTAGAGTTATGCAAAGCATATATTATCAAACAAGATAAGAAACTTTTTGATGTAGTATGCTTTAGTATTATGCCAAATCATATACATATCCTTTTTAAAGAGACGATAATCATCAGTGAAGCGATAGGCAAACTCAAAGGTGCTTTGGCTTTTGAAATTAATAAAGCACTAGGTAAAAAAGGTCAATTTTGGGCAAAAGATTTTTATGATAAAAGTATTAGAGATAAAAATCATTTTGATGTAGTGTATAGGTATATAGAAAATAATGCAATGAAAGCAGGATTAGAAGATAGTGATAGACGATTTTATAGTGTATATGATGAGTTTTAATCGGATGTGATGCTTCAGCGTCATCCATAACGAGGCTAAAGCCGTCGTGTCCGAAGTAGAGTACATCGGATGTGATGCTTCAGCGTCATCCATAACGAGGCTAAAGCCGTCGTGTCCGAAAGAAAAACATATCGGATGTGATGCTTTAGCGTCACCCATGACGAGGCTAAAGCCATCGTGTCCGAAGTAGAGTATATCGGATGTGACACTTTAGTGTCACCTACAATTAAAAAAGGAAAATGATGTTTACATATATAGAGCTTTATCAAGCTTACCGAAGGTGTAGGAAGCATAAGAGCAATACCCTCAATACCCAACACTTTGAAGCCAATCTGATAGAAAATCTCTATCATTTACAAACTTCTCTCAATAATAATCGCTATAAACCCAAACGCTTTGTCTGTTTTTTGACAAGTTCTCCCAAATTACGAGAGATTTTTGCTTCTGATTTTTCTGATAGGGTGGTGCATCATCTTATTGTGCCATTGTTAGAACAACTTTATGAGCCATCATTTATCTATGACAGTTATAGCAATAGAAAAGGCAAAGGTATTCATCAGGCTACCAAGAGGGCAAGAAAGTTTATGAGAGGAAGTAAGTATTATTTGCAACTTGATGTGAGGAGCTTTTTTTATAGTATCGATAAAGATATTTTATTTTTGAAGATTAAAGAGAAGATTATCTCATCCTATGACGAGGCTAAAGCCGTCGTATCCGAAGTAGAGTCCATCGGATGTGATGCTTTAGCGTCACCCATGACGAGGCTAAAGCAAGAGTACATCGGATGTGATGCTTTAGCGTCACCCATGACGAGGCTAAAGCAAGAGTACATCGGATGTGACGCTTTAGCGTCGCTCATGACGAGGCTAAAGCCATCGTGTCCAAAAGAAAAACATATCGGATGTGATGCTTCAGCGTCACCCATAAGTAAGAGTGCTATAGAGATGCACGAACTACTCAAAGTTGTGCATACCATCATTTGGCATGATATTACCCAAGATGTTATCTTCAAGGGGGATAAAAGAGCCATAGATGCTTTGCCTTCTCACAAAAGCCTACTCAAAGCCCCTAGAAATATAGGCTTACCTATAGGTAATCTCACAAGTCAATTTTTTGCCAATGTCTATATGAATGATTTTGATAATTTTGTCAAACGCACACTCAAAGTCAAGAGATATTTACGCTATGTCGATGATTTTGTCTTGTTTGCCAATAGCAAAGAAGAACTGATGCAACACTACACAGAGATAGTAGCCTATCTGGACAAATCTTTAAAGCTAAAACTAAGAGAGAAGAGTATCCTCAAAGCCAATAGCGAGGGCTTGGACTTTTTGGGCTATATTATCCGTCCTTACTATACACTTTCACGCAAAAGAGTGGTCAACAACTACAAACAAAAAAAAGCCAAATACCTAGACGCATACGAAAGCCAAAAAGGCAAGATGAGCCTTGAAGAGATAAAAGCCTTTTTATCTGTCCAAGCTTCATTTGAAGGGCATATCAAGCACTGCAATAGCTTCAATTTACTAAACAAGGTAGGAAAAATAAATGATACAAATCCTTTTGATACTGATAGGACTGAGTAGCCTCAGTATGGCAAACTTTAGCAAAAGTGGCAATATCGTCACAGACAGCAGTACAGGGCTACAGTGGCAAGACGATGCCATAGGCACAACGACGACTTGGCAAGGGGCAATAGACCGATGTGAAGCCCTTGTCTTGGACACACATGATGACTGGCGACTACCGAATAAAAATGAACTGATTTCTATTGTGGATTATTCTCTAAATAATCCTAGTATTGATAGTCAATTTCAAAATACTATCTCTTACTACTATTGGAGTTCTACGAGTAATGCGAGTTATCCTAGCTATGCTTGGTATGTCTATTTCTACGATGGCAGTACGTACTACAGCAATAAGTTCAATAGTAAGTATGTGCGTTGTGTGAGAGCAGGACAATAGTCACTTTGCTCTTTTTTTCGTAGGTCGGAGTGTCCTCACTCCGACAGATATTTGAGAGATTTAAACTATGTTTTTTGTGTGGGTTAATGTCGGAGTCGGAGACTCCGACCTACGGATTTTGTTTTAGATTTAAAATATTTATGATATAATTTGCCTAGTTGGGGCAGATGAGAGAGTTGACGCTCTCTCACAAGCTTTTAATACGCTTTTGTCGCGATAAGCAACAGAAGAATAACAATTATGATTAGTGGTCTCATTGTTATAACCTTTATAAGAGGCTGACCCTGTCCCACCTTCTCCTTCACAATGCAACTCACAATAATCGCCCAACTAGACATGGTATTTTAGCGTAATTTTATGAATAATAGAATATATTGATAACGAGGCTAAAGCCATCGTGTCCGAAAGCAGAATATTGGATGTGACGCTTCAGCGTCACTTGTGTTTTAGATTTAAAATATTTATGATATAATTTGCCTAGTTGGGGCAGATGAGAGAGCGTAGAACTCTCTCACACGCTTTTAATACGCTTTTGTCGCAATAAGCAACAGAAGAATAACAATTACAATTAGTCTTAGCATTGTTATAACCTTTATAAGAGGCTGACCCTGTCCCACCTTCTCCTTCACAATGCAACTCACAATAATCGCCTAACTAGACATGGTATTTTAGCGTAATATTTATGTAGGTTCGATTTCATCGAACAAGGAAGCATGATTGTATTTTGGTAATTGTTTGATAAAATCGAACCTATGAGTTTTAGATTTTTTATGTTATAATTTGCCTAGTTGGGACAAAAAGGGAGCTGGTACTCCCTTGATGCTTTTAGAATGCTTTTGTTACTATAATTAGTAGCAAAAGTATAACAATTAGTATTTTCAGGTACATTGTTACATCCTTTTTAAAGGCTGACCCTGTCCCACCTAACTCCTCACAATGCACATCATAATAATCGCCTAACTAGACATGGTATCTTAGCGTAATGTTGATGAAGATGGAATATATCGGATGTGATGCTTTAGCGTTACTGTAAAAAGGAATATTAAAATGATAGCCATAGATTTGGGTTCAAATACTTTGCGTGTGTTACTGTATGATTGTGTGGAAGAAGAATCTACATTTAGCTATGAAACATTGGTCAAGACAGCAGATGGATTGGTGGAGTGTGGGCGTGTGAGTAGTGAGGCTGTGTGTAGGGTGATTAATGCAATACAAACGGTACAAATGAAAGTAGATTTTTCAGAACACAGTGTGGTAGCAGTGACTACCGAAGCACTTAGACAAGCGTCTAATAGGGCTGATGTATTAAAAGAGATTTTTGAAGTGACGGGGGTTGCTTTTGATGTTATCTCAGGAGAAGAAGAAGCACGGATGACACTTTTGGCAGTGAAAAGAAGATTGCAACGTTTGGTGTATCCTTCTGCTAATTTTGTATTGGTTGATATTGGGGGAGGTTCTACGGAGCTTATCTTTAATTATGGCAAAAAAAGTATCAGTAAAAGTTTTCCTATAGGGATAGTAACGATAGCCCAAAGTTATCAGGATTTAAATGATATAGAAGATGCATTGCCTCATAAAATGATAGAGATGCAAAAGTTTTGTACCCAAATGTATGCTACTAGAGGGATTTCTCAAGCTTTTGTAGCGACAGCAGGGACACCTACTACGATTGCATCTATGAAGCTAGGGTATGAGTATGCCGATTATGATGCTTCACAAGTCAATGGTACGTTATTGTTAGCAGATGAATTAGACTTTTATTTGGATAAACTTCTTTGCATGTCGTTTGAAGGACGTGAAAAAGCTGTAGGTATAGGACGTTCAGACCTTATTTTAGCAGGGATATTAATTTATAAACATATTTATAAAATTTTATCCTTTAATGAGTGTATCATCATCGATGATGGGCTTCGTGAGGGAGTGGCTTTGGATTTTTGTGATAAACTCTAATCTTATTTGGCTATAATCAGAAAAACTATAAGAATGGAGTACGTAATCATGCAAATGTCTGGTGCACAAATGGTGTGTGAAGCAATTATCGCTGAGGGTGTTACAACCGTATTTGGTTACCCCGGTGGTGCTATCATGCACGTTTATGATGAAATTTACAAACAAGAAGGGTTTGAGCATATCTTAAACCGTCACGAACAAGCTTCAGTACATGCTGCTGATGGATATGCAAGAGCCACAGGTGATGTCGGTGTGGCAATGGTCACTTCTGGACCTGGCTTTACCAATGCAGTGACTGGGTTGGCTACGGCGTATATGGATTCTATCCCTTTGGTGGTTATCTCTGGGCAAGTGCCTTCTCACCTTATTGGGACAGATGGTTTTCAAGAGATAGATGCTGTAGGTATCTCACGTCCTTGTACGAAACATAACTTTTTGGTGCGTAGCCTAGAAGAGCTTCCTCGTTTGATGAAAGAGGCTTTTTATATTGCACGTTCAGGTAGACCTGGACCTGTACTGATAGATATTCCCAAAGATATTACGGTGGATATTGGTGAATTTATCTATCCTGATGGGGTCAATATCCCAACATATAAGCCTACCTATAAAGGCAATCAAAAGCAGATAGACAAAGCAGTTGAAGCGATAAAAATTGCGAAGAAACCTTTGCTGTACATTGGTGGGGGAGTGGTACTTTCTAATGCCTCGTATCTTGTACGTGCGTTGGCAGAGAAGACACAGATTCCTGTGGTTGAGACACTTATGGCTAGAGGGGTGATGGGTGCAAAGAATCCATTACTCTTGGGAATGCTAGGAATGCATGGTAATTATGCGTCCAATATGGCAATGAGTGAGACGGATTTGGTTATCTCTTTGGGTGCTAGATTTGATGATAGGGTTACAGGTAAGCTTTCTGAGTTTGCTAAGTATGCTGAGATTATCCATGTTGATATAGATGCAGCCAATATTGGTAAGCTTGTTGATGTTGATTATCCTATCGTAGGAGATATTACAGAAGTGGTTGAATCGATGATGCCACTACTTGATGACGTAGATACAGAGCGTTATGAAGCATGGAGAAATATCCTTAATCGTTATGATGCACTCCATCCTCAATCGTATGTAGATTCTGATGAGGTCATCAAGCCTCAGTGGGCTATTGAGCGTATCGGTGAGCTTGTAGGTGAAAATGCTATCATCACTTCTGATGTTGGACAGCATCAAATGTGGGCAGCACAACATTACCCATTTGATAGACCTCGTCAATGGATTAACTCTGGTGGATTAGGGACGATGGGCTTTGGTTTTCCTGCTGCTTTAGGTGCTAAAAAAGCATTCCCTGATAAAACGGTTATCAATATCACAGGAGATGGTTCTATCCTTATGAATATGCAAGAGTTGGTCACAGCAGCTGAGTATAAGATACCTGTGATTAACCTCATTTTGAACAACCACTTTTTGGGTATGGTAAGACAGTGGCAAACCTTTTTCTATGAGAAGCGTTATTCTGAGACAGATTTGACTTTTCAACCCAATTTCAAAGCATTGGCAGAAGCCTGTGGTGGGATAGGCTATGATGTCAATACCAAAGCAGAATTTGATGAAGCAGTAAAAGATGCTATCAAACAAGATAAAGTATGTTTTATGAATGTGATTGTCAATCGTTTTGAAGATGTACTTCCTATGGTACCGTCTGGTGGGGCATTGTTCAATATGATGTTACCTCAAACAACGCAAAATACGCAGGAGGCATAAGATGACAAAAAGTTTAAATGAAAGACGTGTTATTTCTGTGATTGTCCTCAATGAGAGTTCAGTCTTAGCACGTATAACGGCACTTTTTGCAGGGCGTGGATACAATATCGAGTCTTTGACCGTAGCACCTATCCCTGACTCTGATATGTCACATATTACGATTGCTACCAATGGTTCAGCAAAAGTCATGGAGCAAATTACCAAACAACTGCATAAGCTTATCCCTGTATATAAGGTCATAGAGCATGAAGAGATGGTAGAAAAAGAGATGGTTTTAGCCAAATTTCCTATCAATGAAAACTTAGCAGATATTTCTGTACTTGCTTTAGCCTACAACGGTGGGGTGGTCAATGTTGGTAAAGATATGATTATCGTGATGGTAGCAGATGAACCAAAGCGTATCAAACACTTTATCGAAGCATCTGGGCGTTATAACCCTTGTGAGATTGTACGTGGTGGTGTGGTGGCGATTGAGAGATAGATTCTCTTCTTCCTGCTTTGGGTGCGTTTCCTAACGCACCGTTATGATTAAAATATTTTAGGACTCCTTTATGACGTATACACTTTCCCAAATTACCCAAACCTTAGACATTACCTTTGAAGCAAAAGACAAAGAAATTACAGGTATCCATACCCTAAGCGAAGCTACGGCTACACAACTTAGCTTTTTTACAGACAGTAAATATCTTTCGGCACTTTCTACTACCAAAGCAGGGGCTGTATTGATAGATGTAAAATATGCCCATTTATTACCCTCTTCAACGATAGCACTCCTTACAGACGAAGCCTATCTCAAACTAGCACTCGCTTCAAAGCTTTTTGCACATAAAGTGATAACGAAGGGAGGGCATCCTCATTTGGGTGAGGGATGTGATATAGATAAGCGTGTGAGATTTGGCAATAATGTTACTTTAGGTAATAATGTTATCGTGATGGCAGGATGTTATATCGGCGACAATGTAAGCGTAGGAGATGATACTTTACTCTATCCTAATACCATACTCTATCATGGTACGCAGATAGCTGCACGTTGTATCATCCACGCAGGGGTAGTGATAGGATGTGACGGCTATGGTTTTGCGCATACCAAACAAGGTGAACATATCAAGATTTATCAAAATGGTGATGTCATCATAAAAGAAGATGTCGAGATAGGGGCAAACTGTACCATAGATAGGGCAGTCTTTGGGAGTACCATTATCAGAAAAGGGAGTAAATTGGATAACCTCATTCATGTGGCTCACAATTGTGATATAGGCGAACATTCTCTTTTTGCCGCACAAGTAGGACTAGCAGGTTCGACCACTTTAGGAAGAAATGTCGTTATGGGTGGACAGAGTGGGTCAGCTGGACATTTGGAAATCGGAGCATTTGCAACCATCGCAGGTAAAGCAGGGGTTACCAAATCACTAGAAGGTGGTAAAACCTATGCAGGGTTTCCTGCGATAGAGATACAAATGTGGAGAAAAATGCAAGGACTTTTGATGAGAATGCTAAAAAAACGTAAATAATGATTTTTTGTGTTATAATAATTTATATTACAACATAAAGGATTTATCATGAGTGGGACAGTTACGCATATAGACGCTATGACATTAAATGGCACAAAAGATGGTCAAATTAGTATTAGTACTATTGCACAGCCTTATGGCGAAAAGAGTGAATCAGTCGTAAGTATCGGTATCTCTTTACAAGCAAAATCAGAAGAACCTGATTGGAAAGTGCATATTCCTAAAGCCAATATCGCACAAGTCATTGAGGCTCTTGAAAAAGCTAAAGTAGAGATTTAAGTCTTTATATAGCTCTGTAGGATTGAGCGTATCAAGCCTACAGAAAGATACTGCTATAATGCCCTATGAATAATCCTATCCCTCTTACTTTACCTTCACCTTGCTGGTTATTAGATGAACAAAAACTCAAAAATAATATGCGTATTATCAAATATATCAAAACCCAAAGTAATGCCAAAGTGCTTTTGGCTCTTAAAGGCTATGCGTTGTGGAAAAGTTTTCCTTTGATTGAGCCTTATCTTGATGGATGTTGTGCTTCGGGGATTCATGAGGCTATTCTTGCAGATGAAGCGTTTGGCAAAGAGGTACATACCTATTCTCCTGCTTTTAAAGAAGAAGAGATAGATAAAATTGCTTCTATTTCTCATCATCTTGTGTTTAACTCTCCTTCTCAGTTTAGACGATTTGCCAACCAAGCCAAAGAGATAAATCCTGAAATCTCTTTGGGTTTGCGTATCAATCCTGAGTATTCGGTATCTCCTACGCAGATGTATAACCCTTGTGGTCTATACTCTCGGCTTGGTACAACTTTAGCAAATCTTGATATGTCTGTGATAGAGGCGTGTGAGGGCTTACATTTTCATGCTTTATGTGAAGAGAGTGCAGATACTTTGGCAAATGTATTGATGCATGTTGAAGAGAAATTTGGAAAATATATGGCACAAATGAAATGGATAAACTTTGGTGGGGGTCATCATATCACACGCAAAGGCTATGATATAGAAAAACTAATACAACTCATTATTAATTTTAAAGCCAAATATGATGTAGAGGTCTATCTCGAACCAGGAGAAGCCATAGGGTGGGAGACAGGGGTACTTATCTCAACCGTACTGGATATTGTACATAATGGGATGGATATTGCTATTTTAGATACTTCAGCAGAAGCCCACATGCCTGATACGATACTCATGCCTTATCGTGCAGAAGTAGTCGGTGCAGGTAAAGCAGGAGAGAAGTCTCATACCTATCGTTTGGCAGGAAACACTTGTTTGGCAGGGGATATTATGGGGGAGTATAGTTTTGATAGCCCTCTAAGCATAGGAGATAAAATAGTCTTTGAAGACCAAATGCACTATACTATGGTCAAATCGACTACCTTCAATGGGATTAAACTACCCTGTATTGCCATACAAAGAGCAGATGATACACTAGAGGTACTGCGTGAATTTGGCTATGAAGATTTTAGAGATAGGCTTTCGTAAATATTATTTTAGGCTCTCTTTTATCTTGATAAGGTACTCAGATGATAATATCGTACCTATATTTTTATCTTTTGTTAGGTTTACTTTGAGCTTTTGTGGTTTTTGTACATAGAGGCGTTGCGTAGGAGCATCTGCTGTCTTTAGTATAGAAATAGAGGTTTGAATGTACTTATCATTGATATTAATGGCACTTTGTATTAATGTTTTTTTCCATGTGCCTTTTTGAATATTGTCTTCTACTAGGATATGATTTTTCTTATATTTGGCTATAGATTTACGTGTACCTTTACCCATAGAACCATCTATCCTGCCTTTGTAATATCCATGTATTTTAAGTGCTAGTTGTTGTTTTTTAAGAGTAGTTTTTTTATACTTAGAAGGTGTATGAAGTTGCGTATTTACTTCATAAAAATATGCTAATCTTAAAAGAATGGTTTTTGCTTCTTTGTCTAAAGTAGTACCTTTATCTCTCTTATATTTTTTATTCATCATAGCAATAGCTTCTTTACTTGTAGATGTATTGAGGTCTCCGTTTATCTTTGCATCATAGAATTTTAAACCTTTGAGTGCTTGTTGAATTTTCATTGTATCACTGATGACTTTAGGTTGTTTAGATTTTATATAGGTATGTCTTCTTTTATGATGTACTTTCTTTTTTTTCTTTTTTTCTATCTTTTTATTCCCAAAGTTAGAAGGAACTGTATCGAAGAAGTAGCCATAAGAGAGGCTATTTATCAAGACGATAGTAGCTAAAATAATAAATAATTGTTTGATTCTAAACACGATATGCTTCCTAATATAAAAATATTTTTATGATACTAATGATATAGTGTAAACAAATTATCTTTACAAAAACATAAAATAAAGCAGTCTAGTAGAGACTTTGTTTAAAACTCCCTCTTATACACAGTTTTTTCTTTAGCCTATTATTGAAGTAAGTCTTGTACACTTTTTAAAGGGTCTTTTCCCTTTTCTATCATGGCATAGACTTCTTCTGCTATGGGAAGGTATATCTTTTTATCGGTGGCTATCTTTTGTAAAGCTTTAGCCGTAGGGACACCTTCTGCTACTTCTCCTAATGATTCGAGTATCTCTTCCATGTTTTGACCTTTTGCTAGACCTAATCCTACTCTATAATTACGAGATAGTGTAGAAGATGCTGTAAGAAACAAATCTCCAGCCCCTCCTAGCGATAAAAAGGTTTCGGTTTTTGCTCCATAGGCTTCTCCAAAGCGTGTCATCTCCACAAGTCCCCTAGAAATGAGTGCCGCTCTAGCATTGTTCCCTAGTCCTAGCCCATCACATACTCCTCCTGCGATAGCGATAACATTTTTATACGCTCCTGAGACTTCAGCTCCTACCACATCATCACTAACGTAGCCTTTGATAAAAGAGGGTAGAGCATTGGCAAAGGTATGTGCTAATGCTTCATTTTTAGAAGATATTTTGAGTGCAGTGGGCAAAGATTTTTGTACTTCTGCTGCAAAAGAAGGACCAGAGATAAAAGCCAATCTATCAGAGCTTACATATTCTCCATAAATTTCATTGAGAAACGCCCCTGTACTTGTCTCTATGCCTTTGGCTGCGACTAAAATCTTTTGTCCTTTATCTTCAAAATGCTCTTTTAACCATAGACGTACAAACTGTGCAGGAATAGCCATGATAAGATATTCACAAAGCAATGCTTCTTCCATAGAAACAAAATTTTCTATCTCTTTTGTAGTACGAGAGCTAATAACTACTTCATTATTTTGACTATAGGCATGGTAGAGTGCTTGACCCCATTTTCCTGCCCCAATAATAGCTATTTTCATATATTTTCCTTTAAAATGTAAGTATATCATTATTTTTATGACTCAATCTTTTCAATACTACCTTAATATAGGCAATAGATAGTTAATGTTCTAAATAATTTTAATTTTTATAGTTTATACGCTTGTTTTAAGGCATTTTACGGTAAAATTTCGACCAAATATACCTAATTATTTTTAGGTAAAAATATATTCAAGGATGAGTCGGAATGAAAAGAACATACCAACCACATAGTACACCAAGAAAGAGAACACACGGATTTAGAACAAGAATGAGAACAAAAAATGGTAGAAAAATTATTTCTGCTAGACGTGCCAAAGGTAGAAAAAGATTAGCAGTATAAGTCTTTTGGAGTTTAGATTATCAGCAAAATAAAATATTTTACGAGAATCCAAACGACAAAAGAGTTTAATGTAGTCTATAAAAAGGCTACAAAGGTATGGCATACACCTTACTTTGTACTATTTTTTAAAAAAAACAATAGTTACACGGTAGGGTTTGTAGCCTCCAAAAAAATTGGAAATGCAGTTCGTCGAAATAGAGCAAAGCGTTTGATGAAAGCACATTTTATCGAAAATATTGACTTACTATCGCAGGGGTCTTATGTATTGGTTGCAAAACCAGACCTTTTAAGCCAAAGCTTTTTAGAAACAAAAAAAACTTATCTTCATGCACTTAAAAAGTGTACTGCATTCACATCAATTAACACATAAAATACTATACTATAACTATTAGAACAATAATTAATAAAATTTAAAGGTAACACTTTGGAACAACAAGATTTAAATAAACGGCTTCTCCTTGCACTGGTACTCTCATTTTTTGTATTTGTAGGATACAGTTACTTCTTCCCTGTACAGCAACCTAAGATACAACCCACTACAGCTAAAACAGAAGCAACACGTCAGACACCTACTATCACACAAAGTAATACACAAGCACCTACTGTCACACAAAACAAGACAGTAAGTGTGGCACCTGTCCAAACAGGGCTTCCTTCTATCGTAACTATTATTTCAGATAATTTTAAAATGGATATTGACGAATTTGGTCGTATCTCACAAATGGAACTTTTGGAAAAGAAGTATCAAGCAGAAGAGGGTAAAAATCTTAAAATGTTGGCTGATAATGTGGTCAAACCATTGGAAGTAAGATTTTCTGATGTGAAGCTTAATGAAGAAGCATTTAAAACACCTTATGTCAATAGTGGTGCTAAGATTGTCAATATAAGTGAAGCAGGACAATCCGTAGTCCTTACACAAACACTCTCAACCGTGGTATTGACGAAGACGATTACAGTAAAACCTACAGGAGAATATGATGTAAAGGTAGAAACTTCTATCGATACACCCTATTTTATCACTCCTGGTAATAGACCAATGGCAGATACTTCTATGTATATGCTTGTACGTGGAGCATTGGTAAAAGGATCTGATAATATTATCAACACCATAGAAGATGGAGATGCAGAAGGGTATGAAAAATTTGACAATGCTAAAATTGCTTCAGCTTTTGATAGATATGTCGCTTCTATGTTTTTTGATTTTGAAAAAGGTTTAAATGTTTCTATCTTAAAAGAAGCCAATGGAGACCCTCTTATCTTTGTGCAAGGTAGTCAATCCTTACACCTTCATGCATACCTAGGACCCAAAAATCAAAGAATACTCCAAATGATTAATCCTGAACTTACCGATGCGATTGAATTTGGTTGGTTCTCTTTTCTTTCTAAGCCATTTTTCTCTGTGTTACTTTGGATAAATGACTATGTAGGTAACTGGGGTTGGGCGATTATCTTCTTTACATTGCTTGTTAAGTTTATATTATTTCCACTTTCTTACAAGGGTATGATGTCTATGCAAAAGCTCAAAGACTTAGCACCTAAGATGAAAGAGATTAAAGAAAAATACAAAGGTGACCCAGCTAAGATGAATGCACAGATGATGGAAATGTATAAAAAGCATGGTGCCAACCCAATGGGTGGATGTTTACCATTGCTTCTTCAAATCCCTGTGTTTTTTGCACTGTATCGTGTACTTTTAAATGCTGTAGAGCTTGAAGGTGCATCATGGATACTATGGATAGAAAACCTCGCACAGATGGATCCATATTTTGTCCTTCCTATCTTGATGGGTGCATCTATGTGGTTTCAGCAACGTATCACACCCTCTAACTTTACAGACCCTCTTCAAGAAAAAATCTTTAAGTTTTTCCCTGTGATTATGACAGTTTTCTTTATCTATTTCCCATCAGGACTGGTACTGTATTGGTTGGTGAATAACCTCTTTACTATCGGTCAACAGTACTTTATCAACCACATGTATGCAAAGCATAAAGCAGAAGCCGTACTGGCTCATACAAAGAAAAAGGACTAAAAGATGAAAAAGATCGAAGCAGAAACCCTTGAAGTAGCGTATGCTGAAGCTTCAAAACTTTTAAAATGTTCTATCTCTGATTTAAATTATGAAGTGATACAACATCCCTCAAGTGGAATTATGGGTTTTATGAAAAAAAATGCAATTATCGTGGCAACATGTAAAAAAACGATACAAGCAGAAGCAAAAATATCCCAAGTAAAAATAGCTAAACAAGAGACAGTTGAAAAAGAAACAGTCAACAAAGAGATAGCTAAAGAAGTCAAAAAAGAAAAAATAGTAGAAAACTCTATACCCACACCCACCAAAGAAGAGAGTGTCGCCAAAGAAATTATAAAAGTTGTCAAAGAAGAAGATCCTATTGTCAATGCTTTTTTTGAAGTAGATAAAGAGATAGGATTAGAGTTAGAAGAAGAGTATGAAGAAGAAGCTATTATATATGATGAATTGGCACTGATGATAGAAAATCAACTCAAAGAACTTTTAGGCTATTCATGTTTTGATATTGATATTGTTGAAGTAGATGTGAGAGACAATACAGCACTTATATTTTTGGATGGAGAAGATGCTGCGTTACTCATAGGAAAAGAGGGGTATCGTTATAATGCACTCTCTTATATGATATTTAATTGGTTACATACAAAGTATGAACTCTTTATCAAGCTTGAAATCGCTGAATTTTTGACCAAACAACAAGAGATGATAGCTTCTTATATTAAGCCTGTGATAGCCAATGTTGAGAAAAATGGTAAAGGCAAAACACGTTTCTTAGATGGTATTTTGGTACAAATTGCACTAGAACAATTACGTGAAAAATTTCCAAATAAATATGTGGCTATTAAATCCACCAAAGATGGTAGAAAATTTGTGGTGATTAATGAATTTAATAACCCAATCAAGCCTAAAAAATAAATAAGCAATGCATCACTCTATTGCAGCTATAGCAACAGCACACGGTGTCTCTTCTATCTCTATTATTAGAGTAAGTGGAGGCGATGCTTTACGTATCGCTAAAAAAATCTCTCACTTAGATAAAATTATTCCCCGTCATGCACACCTTACTTCTCTTTACAATGCTGATAATAATTTGATAGACCAAGCGATTATGATTTATTTTGTATCTCCTTATAGTTTTACAGGTGAAGACATCGTAGAGTTTCAATGCCATGGAGGTATGATAGTAGCCCAAGAGATACTAGATACCATTACTTCTTATGGGGTAAGACTCGCCCAAGCAGGAGAATTTTCTAAACGGGCTTTTCTTAATGGTAAGATAGACCTCACCAAGGCAGAAGCCATCTCCAAACTCATCGAAGCCAAATCAGTAGATGCTGCTAAGATATTGGCCAAGCAAATGAAAGGTGAACTCAAAAATTTTGTTGATGAGAGTAGAGAAGCACTCTTACGCTCTTTGGCATACTCAGAAGTGATGATAGACTACGCAGAAGAAGACATCCCTGATGATATTATGGAGAGTATCGTGAGCCAATTAGATGGACTCACAGCACTAATTTCTGATATTGTAGAAGCGAGTCATAGAAGAAGAGGACTCATTGAGGGCTTTAAAGTAGCTATTATAGGTAAACCCAATGTAGGAAAAAGTTCTTTACTTAATGCCTTACTCTCGTATGATAGAGCCATCGTTAGTGAGATAGCAGGGACAACCCGAGACACCATAGAAGAGCAAGTACGCATAGGCTCTCATATTATTAGGCTTGTAGATACAGCAGGTATTCGTGAATCCCAAGATAGCATAGAACAGATAGGAATAGAACGTACTTTAGCATCGGTAGAAGATGCTGATGTCATCGTGGCATTGTTTGATAGTGCAAGGGTATGTGATGAAGAAGATGAAAAGATATTTACTATCTTAGACAATTTAGAAGATAAGCATATCATCGTAGCACGCAATAAAATAGACTTAAAACAAATATTTTCAAGCCCTAGACTCAATGATTTTGATAGCATTGAAGTCAGTGCTAAAAAAAGCTTTAGCACACTGACACAAAGACTAGAAACACTTTTTAACAGTATAGGCGAGGGTGAAGAACTGATGCTTATATCAGCTAGACAGATAGAAGCCGTCACCAAAACCAAAGAGGCTATTCTCGAAGCAAAATCTCCTTTGTTAGAGGGTGAATTAGAATTTTTTTCTTATCATCTTCAAGAAGCAGTCAAACAACTCTCTTCTATCTCCAAACCCTATGATAATGAAGAAATATTAGACAAGATGTTTGGCGAGTTTTGTTTAGGTAAATAGAAAGTAACCATTCAGCATAAAAGAAAAAAGCAAAGGAGAGTAGTTTAAAAGTAATTTTTTGATATAGTAAGGGATATATAGTAAGAGGAGTTTTTTATGCATAATCAAGATGAGATGTTAAGAGACATA
>Ga0256838_1000127_pt1 | contig 54926 bp, 53 predicted proteins | sample 4571419metaG_FD_185978 | JGI IMG/M metagenome (GOLD analysis project Ga0256838, IMG submission 185978) | Hydrothermal vent microbial communities from Guaymas Basin, Mexico - 4571-419 | ecosystem: Environmental > Aquatic > Marine > Hydrothermal vents | place: Mexico: Guaymas Basin | collected... | reverse complement strand
TGTGTAAATCAATTTTTTTATAGACAGGTAGTTTATATTTTTCTTTGTTTCTAAACTCTAAATTAATTTCTTTTATCTCATTATTTTTTGCACCCTCCAATCTTATCATTGCGTATTTTCCTTTTTTCTTAAGTGGTTTATATCTAATATCTAAACAACCTTTGTAATATGGATTGAACGAAATATGTTCAATTTCTTTAAGAAAATTAAATCTATCTGGAATTATAACATTTCTAATTTTTTCACCTATATCAGGAACATAAATTGTAAATGTAAAAGTAGAATTATCGTATTTTAAATCCTTAATATATACTTCTTTCCCATTTACAATAAGTTTATCTCCAATTCTCAATAAATCTTTTTTTGTATCTACAAATTGAAATGAATAACTAGTTGAATTTAAAATTGTATTTGAGTCTAAAACTATATTTTCATAGATACATCTGTCAGAAGAAGTTTCTAATAATAAATAAGCTCTTGTAGGGGCTTTATATGCTTTCAAAGGAGGTAATGTTAAACCAAAATTAGAAATGTCTCCCAAATATATGTTGTATTTTCCTTCTGAAGAACCTTCTGACTTAATTTTTTCATTATAAAGAATTTGTATTTCTTCTTCTGTTAATGGACGACTAAATATACGAACTTGATCTATTAATCCTTCAAATAGGGCGTCTTGATACCATGAAGATTTGCCAAATGCATTTATAGGAGAATTAGGAGAAGTAGAACTTCTAGATATAGAAAAATTCATTGATTTATTATTTATATATAAATAATATTTATCATTATTAGCATCATAGGAAATAACGATATGATATAATTTTCCAAGTTGAAGAAAATTATTCAATTTAATACAATTATAGTTTTTTCCATCTGGGAAATGTTCTATTACTAAATTATTTGAAGTGCTTTCATTTGTGATTAAAATATATGCTTTAAAATCTAAAACCCTACTCCAATAATTAAACTTATTCCATCTACACCAACAACTAATTGTCCAGCTTTTACCAGTTGTAAAATATTGATGTATATCTCCAGCTATTTCTATATAACTATTACCGTCAAATTTCGCAGCCTTACCAAATCTACCTACATCATATTGTTCATTACCATGCCAAGTTCCATTATACTTACCGGATAAGTCATTTGCATTGCCATCAAAAGGATAACAAGCTATACAAGAATTATCACCAAAAATGTCTAGTGTTTGGGTTGTGTCTTGAGGTTCGGAAGCAGATAAAGTAATTACATTCACATTTTTAATACAACCTCTTTTAAAACCATCTTTTCTATTATAAAGGATTATTTCTTCTCCTTTTTTAATTTCATCAGTTGTAGCTAAAACTGTATTTGTTGTTTTGTAAAGTGTAGAGAGAGAAGGTTTTTTACTTAAGACTTGTTCATTATATATTTTTTGTATTTCTTCTTCTGTTAATGGACGACTAAATATACGAACTTGATCTATTAATCCTGTATAAAATTCATCATATCTTTTATAATCATTTACATATAAAGTTCCAAAACTAAGTTCATCAACACCTCTAGAATAAACATCACTTGTATCTACATTAATATTATTCAATAACTTAGATGTATCAAAAACTTTAATATTTGCTATATTTCCTTGCTTTGAAAGAACTACAAAATACCATTGATTTAAATTAACTTTTTCTAATATAGTTGTTATATGATCATAATCACTATCACTTTCAAACCAATATTTTAATTGCTCTCCATCTAAATAAATAGAATATAACCTTTCATCAGCATAAGAACTTCTATTAGTAAGACTAAAAATTCTATGCAATCCTGAAGAAGTATTTTGGGTTTTAAACCAAAAAGTTATAGAAAAATCTGATTTTAAATTTTTAATTGGGGATGGGGAAACAATGATATAACTACTACCATCAAACTTGGCAGCCTTACCGAATTTACCTGTATCATATTGTTCATTACCGTGCCAAGTTCCATTATACTTGCCGGATAAATCGTTTGCATTGCCATCAAAGGTATAACAAGCTATGCAACTTCCATCACCAAATATATCTAGTGTTTGAGTTGTGTCTATAACTTGATTGGAAGAAAAATCACTAGATTTGAGTATATTAATTTCTTTTAGTTTCTCAGTTAAAGTTAATTGACATTCAGTAGCTTCAAAATCTGATGTTATAACATCTGACACCCACAGTGAAGCATCTTTAATACAAAAAGCATTTATAGGTTCAAAATTGGAGTCAATTTCATTAATACTCCACTTAGATATTTTTTCATTATTTTCAATTATTTGTGAAACAATGTTGTAAGATTGCCCATTTGAGTCTGATAACACGAGATTTTTATAAGGGCTTAATCTATTGATGTCATCAGAATTCATAGGATATGTAAATATAATCTTATCTTTTATATAAGGAACAAACACACTAATAGTTTTTTCAATTTTTTCATTATAAAGTATTTGTATTTCTTCTTCTGTTAAAGCACGGTTGAAAATACGGACTTGATCTATTAATCCTGAATATTTTTGAGTATGACAAGAGTTGCTTGAAGAACAAGTGCAATACCAATTTCCTATTCTTACTCTATCCAGTCTATCTCCAAATAATTTTTTATCCCAACTTCCTAGCTTTTTTCCATTTAAATAAATAGCTTCAGAGGTTAAAACTATATGATACCATTTATTTGCCTCTATAATTTTATCCATACTCCATCTAATTCCTTTTCCACAAGGAGAGTCGGCGACATTTACTCCAAGTCCATATGGAGGATATTCATTTAATAAAATTATACTATTTCCACAACAACCACAACTTCCGCATTGTGCAAATTGAATTATTGTTCCACTTTTATATGAACGAGTTTGTGTCATACTTGTCGCTGGTTTTATCCAAACAGAAATTGAGAATTCTGAATTTTTAAGTTCATTCAAAATTTTAACAGGGATTTCAATATATTGAGAATAATCTTTCTCAATGAATTTACTTGCTTTTCCAAACTTCCCTGTATCATATTGCTCATTACTATGCCAAATTCCATTATACTTACCGGATAAGTCATTTGCATTGCCGTCAAAGGTATAACAAGCTATACAAGAGCCGTCCTTAAATATATCTAGTGTTTGAGTTGTGTCTATAACTTGTATTTGAGGTGCTGTAATATTTATATCTTTTACATATGCATCATAAATTTTTATTTCGTTTTTAAAATATTTTGCAACATAAATCCAATCTACTTGTAATGCATCATTATCAGTTCCATAATCGTCTCCATCTCCTATCTTGAGTTTATCAAATATTTTATCATGATACGAACCTGTTTTAGTTAAAGTTTCATTTCTAAATTTTGTTATAGTTTTATTATTCAATGTAATAAACTCAAAATATTCCCAATTAGTAGAGCCTCCTATATATTGACTTCCTTCTTTATAACTACCGTCAAAATAAACCCTGTGATGTTCATAACCATCGCTCCAACCAACCCAACCACCATATCCTTTTAATGTTCTAAAATCTGGAACTCTTATATATGTGTTTATTTGTCTAAATTTTATTTTAGTAATTGTATTATCTAATCTAACTTCATTTTTTGTATATATATAAGTATCCCAACCTCTATATCCTATATGATGTATTGTTAAAATTGAATTTCTTACATAAGTAGAAACATGTCCACTAAGTTGCCATTTACTTGTATCTAAACTTGCTCCATCAAAATCATCAAAAAATTCAAATACAGCATTTCCATCAGGAGAATTAACTTTATCTTTGAAAAAATATAAATATACATAATTATTATTGCCACTTAATATCTTAGGGTGTTTTATCCAGATTTTTGCTTTTCTGTTTGCTGTATCTATCTCCTCAATCCAATAAGGAAGCTCCTTGCCAGTATTAGGATCTACAAATTTTACATTTGAACAATTAGTATCTAATATATTAGTCCAGAAATAATCAAATTTTGAGTCATTTGTTATATTTAAACAAACTTGTATATCATTATAAGATTGAGAATTAGGATTGTCTAATTGTATAATAAAGGCTGGTTTTGTTTCTGTTTTAGCTTCAAGAAGATTTATCCATTCACCTTTAGAAGCTTTCATTATGTTCCTCCCCAAGTTTTGTCATTTAGGCTCTGAATTTAAAATTTTCTTGCCATTATAATAATATTCAAATTGCAATAATGGAGATTTTAAAAACAATCTTGGAGAAACTTCAGAAGGATATGTATTAATAAGAAGATTAATATCAGATTTTTGACATAAATAAAATGCTAATTCACTGCAAAAAAATCTATTTGAATTTTCAATATCCTTGCTTCTTAATGGAAATCCTAAAATACCTAGCCAATCATATTTTGGATTTTTATCAATTATTTTCTTAAGTTCTTCATTAAATTTGTTGTATTTTTTATCATCAACATTTACAGAATAAACTGCAAAATGGGTTCCTAAAGTATGTGTTTTATAAAAGTATCCTATTCTTAATCCGTCCCACCACATTTCAGCAACTAAAGGATTGCATTTATTTTGTAAATCTAAAACTATAGCTATATGAGTATAAGGAAATCCAAATTGCCACCATCTTATAATTCTTGATGTTAAAGATATACCTTTGCTAGCTAAAAAATAAAGTTTTGCCATTCTCAACCTCTACATCTAATTTATTAAAAAATCTTCTAAATTAGCTTGTTGAATTAATTTCATTACCTTTTCTTCAATTATAGCATCAAAAGTGAAGAATTTTAATTTAAACGGTTTTTTGTATAAATTCCAAATAAGTTTTATGTAATTTAATTTTAATCTAACAACTCTGGGAAGGATATATATAATATTTTCTCCTCGTTCAAATGAGTCTATTGATAAGACTTCTGCAATAGATGTCTCTAAATTGATAAGTAAATATCTTCCTATTTCAAATATATTTTCCTCAATTGCATTGTTTAAAGAAAACTTGCGTAAATTTTGACAAAACTCTTGAAATACTTGTTCATGTGCTTTTAAAAACAATTGCCCTAATTTAAATTGTTCTAATCTTTTTGTATATGTATTTTTAATTTCTATAGCTAAAGATATTAGAACATCAGGATAAAACTGACACTTAATATTCTTACATATTAAATTTTTATGAAACAAAGTAATTTCTTTAAACCACAATTGCCATAAAGAAAAGTTTTCATCAATAATACTAAATGCTTCAATGGAGAATTTTGTTGAACTATATTTCATTTCAATTAAAATAGAATACAACAACTGATTAATTTGTTCTTCTACTTGACTTGCTCTGACTGTAATTTCAGATACCTTCAGTATCTTATTAGAGTCTATAATATTAAATAATTCCGTTGGGTATGATTTTAAATGTGCTGTTATTTTATCTACAAAACAATCAGAAGAACATTTTGAATTACAACCAATCATAAGCCTTTACCCCTTAATTTTTCAAGAATTATTTTTAAATCTATTTCAATTCTTCTTAAAGTTTCAGAGGTTGCAATGCCTCTCTTTTCTGCTTCTTTTATTAAGAAATAAATTTCTTCCAACTTCTTTTTAGTTTCATCTTCTCCTTTAGCTTTTCCATTACTATTTTTTGTTAATAATTCAAAAATTTTAATAGAGAATTTCCCTGTCCAAAAGATCCCAAATACTAAACCTGTTCCAAATACAAAAAAGTAGATTATAGAAAGATATGGGTGTTTATCTACTACTTTTACAATTATCTCATCTAAAGGCATTTAATATAACCTCAAATTTAGTATAACCACAAAACATCTTGCGGGTGATTACTTGAAATACCTAAATGTATAAAATTTTTAGCAATACCTATTCTTCTAAATCCTATATTATAGGAAAATATTAGCTCAATTATTTTATATCTGTCTTTTGAATTATCAATATAAATATCAACAGCTTTTCCTAATAAATGTTCTGAATTGGGTTTGCCGCCAACCTCTTTATTATGTTTAGGACAACGATATGCAGAAGTAATTTTTATAGGTTTTTTATACAAATGTCTCAAATCTTCTAATTTTAAAATTAATTCTGTATCTATTTTAACCTTGCCACAACAAGGACAAATAAACTCACTTGCTTTAAAATATTGTATTCCATAATCATTTATCCATTTTTCTAATTCTGTTTTGCTTGTTAGTATCATTTTGCAACTCCTTAAATTTTTTAATTTGTTTTTCATAGCACTCAATTGTGTTTTCTAATAATTCAGAGTAAGTTTTTAACTCTATAATATTGTTAATTAAAATACTTAAATTTTTTGAACTTGTTAAACCTAAATTTGGATCAAGTTTTTTGAACTTTGGTTTTGGTGGTTTAACACAATAAGAAGGAGTTATATAAATTACCTTCTCTTTTACTGTAGGCTGATAAAAGCAAGAATTAATTATCATTGAAAATAGAATTAAGATAATTAATAACTTTCTTTTGCTCATCATAGGAAATCCTAGCTTTATTTCTTGGAATAATTTTTTTAACTTCCTCTTGTTGTTGTTTAGATTTCTGCATGATTGCATCAATTTTCTTTTGTTGTTCTTTAAATATTAATAACTTCTGATTTAATTCCTCGCTTCTTTGTTTTAAAACTTTATAATTATTATACAAAATTTCATATTTATGCTCTAAGTTTTTGTAATTTTGTTCTAAATAATTTAATTTAAACTTATAAAAATATATAACTCCAAGAATGGTTAAAAAAATTGTTATATACAAATATAGATTTTTGAATTTTAAAATATTACTTATTATTATCCACATTACTAACTCCTTTTGATTTTTGCTCAACATATTTCTCTAAAATGGGAAGAGGTTTTTTAAATAAATTATAGGAAAGTAAAGAAACATAAATAAATACGATATTGGAAGGAACATCGTTTCCTGATTTAATATACATATATAATATTGCAAAAGTAAAAAGCCAAGTCAATGTTCTTCCTATAGATACATTTCTTCCATCATCACTAATTAGTGTCTTAAAATTCAACATTTTTACCCTTAAATCTTATAATAATTATTTCCATCATAAATCACTCTTATAAAATCGTATTGATTATTTAAAGTGCAGGACAAACTACCATCTATATATGTATTACTGTCTATAACTATATTTACTGCATTTGAAGAATTGTCAATTTTTTTAATAACAAATTGTTTTCCTATTAATGCAGATTTAGGTAAAGTTATAGTTATTTCAGATGTGGAAGCATCAACTAATACACAAAAATCATTTTCAGTTAAAGTATAGTCAGAATTTATTTTTATCAGTCCATCATTGGAAAGAGCATCAAAATCAATTTTTCCATCATTATTAGTATCATATGTATTTTTATCTAGTAAATCTGAGGCGTGCATTCCATCTAATGTATCCGCGTTTCCAGATGTAGATGCAAAATCTGCTTTTTCTACAACTCCATCATTATCAGTATCATAAGTAGATATATTCATTTTGTTAGAAAGTTCATCTTTTATTTTATCTGCAGTCCATAATACTCCAGTGTCTAAAGCATCATCAACATCATATCCATCAACTTTATCTGCGTCTAATCCAGAGCTCTTCCCTTGTGGAGTTATGTCTAAAGGAGAGTGAGTATGGTTAGAACTAGCAATCCCATCTACAGCACCTTTAATCATTTTGCCCTCTTATTCATGGACTACAACTAAATTACTGATAAATATAGGTTCATTAGTTATATTTTCAATTTTCACATATATTTTTTTATTTCCTGAACTATTATTTATTATAGACTCTTGATTATAAGAAATCCAATTAGATTTATCATAAGAATAATATAATTTAACCGTATTTACATTAGGAACTACACCAATTGCAAATTTTGATGGAGCTGAACCATCAGGATTTGAAATATCAACAGTAAATATTACTGAAGATTTTGGGTATATAACAACAGTATTATTAGATACATATCCATCTGAGTCTGAAGGTTCTGCAATACTATAATATTTTAATCCAGTAGAATTAAATAAAGAAATTACATATGATTTTGCGTTATTAATACTTAATGCATTGATACTGCTTACATTTGCGTGTAATAACTCAAACGGAGATAAAAATTCTGTTAAATCTATATCATATACATAAGGTTCATAAACATCATCATATAATTTTTCATCTTCTATTATTGCTGAAATTTGCAATTTTCCATCAATTGTAGGTTTAATAGAAGTGCATCTAAACCATTGTTCTTCAATTCCCCAAGCCTTATTAGTTAATTTGAATGCTTGTCCTAATTGTAAATCTATATATTTATGAGAAGTTATGAAAGATACTGTAATACCTAATCTACTTCTTTCAAGGAAATAGGTTCCTAGTAATTTAGCTTGAGGATAATCACAACCATAAAGAGATAATGTAGTTCTATTAGGTTGTTTATCTGTTTTAGGATTTTCAGGTATTTTTATTTTATTTACTTTATAATTAAGAGCTGGATCTATAAAAGAAACTTCCACTTGATCATACATTGTGGTTATGTCAGGATAATTAACTGTAAATGAAGGATTACCCTCTTCTATTTCTATAACATCAGGATAAGTTAATCCTTTCTGAATTTCCACAGGTAAATCTTTAAAAATAATACCAAACACTCCAAAATAATAAACCATTTCTCCTCTAAAATGATTTAAAATTCTTTTGATAATATCTATTACTTTACCTGATTTTATTATACCTTCAAATTTAAAACCTTTCTGCTCACAATAGTCATAACACAATTTCCAACTACCATCAATTGCGATACCATTATTATCTAAGATTAAATCTAGCCTATCTACAGATAATCCTAATCCATATGTAGGATTAGTCATATAATCATATAAAACTTCAACTGGATTTTTTAAAGTATGAACTTTTTTATTAAAAGGAGTTGATGCTTGCTTACCATCTATAATAACTGTTATAGTTGGTATATTTGTCCAAACTTTGCTATCATAAGTTAATTTAACTAATAATAATCCAACATGTCTTTCTCTTAACATATTAAAAGCTTTTTCGTATTTATCACTTCCACTATAAGTTTCTACCATAAATCCATTATCAACAAATTCTTTAAATAAGTTGTCATTGCAATCAATAAGTATCCAATTATCTTCAAATGTTTTATTAACATTCTTATCTAATTTATATAAATTTTCACCATCAAAATAGATTATATCTAATTTATCTAGATACTTTTTTTTACATACATTCCAAGTATTTCCGTTATCTGTAGAATATGAAGTAATTATAACATTATTAAAATGCATGTTATTTTTACCTAATAAATCAACTATATACACTTTAAGATATAAATCCCCGTGATCATCTTTAAAAAATTCAGCATATACTTTTATATTTACTACACGAACAGTATGAGCTAGAAAAAACCAACCTTCATTTTCATCATAAACATAACTACCAATTTCCTTTGATTGTCCTAATTTTATAACAGCATTATTTACCTCAAAATCTTTTACTCCACCTAACTTACAAGTAACTTTAACTGCATTTATATCACTTGAAATTATTTTATATACCCATTCATTATTGCTTTTTTTAACTAAAATTGCAGGAGTAATAGGTTTATCATCAATTAAAATATTGTGAATTTTTCCTAATCTTCCTTCTCCTAAAGTCATTGCTCTATATAAATATTTATTCTTTTCCCCGGCCGTCTTTTGAAAAACTACATTTCCACCTACCCTAACTGTTCCATATAAAAGAGGAATAGGGTTATTTACATTTGCTAATGTATTCAATAAATGCCCATTATTTTCAATATCATTATCCATATTTTGGGCACTATCTTCTAAATACTTACCTTCACAATAACCAACAAGCATTAAACCAAGTCCAATAACTGCAGCTACAACTGTAGCTCCAACTGCTAATGCAACTAAGGCTGCGACTTCTAATCCTATCTTTACTATTTTACCTACTGTAGAACTAAAAAATTTACCAATTGAATGTGTTATTTTACTAAACCAACCCATAACTAACTTCTACCCCACTTCATAAGTGTAGTATTATTTAAATCTTTTTGATTAGGAAATAAATCATATGTGTGAATTCTTAATGTCCTATTATTCCAAAATAACAAATCATGTTTTATAGTTATCCTTGCTTCTTTTTCATTTATTTCAACAGAAGAGATTTTTCCAGAGAAAAATTCCAAAGTTGCAATTGCATTACCAAATTCATTTAATATAGCCAACTTTACTTTTACATTATTTCCTCTTTGATCCTTATTTAAAAAAATCCCTACCTGTTGTAATTTAGTATTATCCAATTTTACTGTTAAATTATCTATAGACAAATCAGAACCATAACTAAAATTTTCTATATCAAATGCAAAAGGTTGATAAACCACATTTGTATTTATATCAACTACAGGAATATCATAAGAAGTATAATAAACCGTTTTCTTAGAATTATCTGTATTTGTTATTTCCATTTCTAAAAGAAAACATATATCAGCAACAATTTTTTTAAATTGTTCATATATCTCTTCTGAAATCATATTCTAACCCCATAAATCATTATAAGTATATTTATCAAATTTACTATCTTTTGTAGTAATGTGTTTTTCAAATTCTTTTAAATACATTTTCAAAAGAAAATTATCTTCACCAGAAGAAAATACAACAACATCTTTGGCAAAATGTGCTATATACCTTATACGCCCATAAATATACATTTTATTATATCCAAGCAGATATATAACATTGTTAAGCTCATCTAAAACAAATGGAACTGTGTATCCAATAGGGTATAAAAATTTACCTAAAAACTCTTCATCTGTAATTTTGTTAATTAAAAGAAAATTTAAAATATTAATGTTTGAATAAACATCAAGGTTATTCAAATTAGCCTTAGAATTTATTTTTATTTTGGAACAATTGCCATTATGAGCAAAAAATATAACATCGTTTGTAATACAAAGTGCATATAAAATCTCTTCTATTTTTGTATTTGCAACTTTTAAAATTGTCTTTTTAAGATGAATTCTCTTTGTTTCTTTAAATGAAGAAGTTTCTACAGAAATTGCTAAAAATCTTTCATCTTCTTGATTTATTTTAATTTTAATATCTGAATTACTTATAGTTAGATAATTTACATTGCCAGATGAAAATAATTGCTCCACAAACAATGTGAATGGAGGATTGATTGTATTAGAGTCAGTAAAAACTATTTCTCTATCCCAACCTATAAATTTAATTGTATCATTTACATATAAATTACTAACTTCGTTTTTCTCATCATTTACAATAATAAAATCTGGTTCATTTATATACCCAAAAGCATCGTATATAGTATAAGTGTATTTATTTTTTGTGATGTAGTAGAACAAGTTATTTTTATTTGCGGAATAAAATTGTAAAAGTTTGTCCTTATGATCTTTAGATAAATTATTAAACCCGAGTTCTATATATGCTATATTTTGTATTATTTTTCTATTTTCTTCAGTAGGATTTATATCAGTAGGAAAGTATTGCATTTAAATATCTCCTATTGGAATTTAGGAAATAATGGAAAATCTGCTTCTGTTATATTTACAGATTTCAACTCATCTAAAGTAGATATATTTAATATTTGTTCTTTTAACTTTCTATATTTATCTTTTACTAATTGAACCCAAGCTGTTCTAACACCAACTTTAATTAATTGTTCCCAATAAAATCTTTCACTTTCAGGCAACTTTTGTAAAATCTCATCTAAAAATTTAGTTAAAATAATTGCTGGACAATGTTCAGTTCCTTCTTGAATTTCCTTATAAAAATTATCTAATAATTGATTTGCATACTCACCAACTTTTCTATAAATTTCATCAGTAGTATAATTTGGATTTGCCATTAACAAAGCGGCTCCAAAATACTCTTTATCTGCCAAATCTGATTTTTGCTTTACATCAGAATAATTTTTTAAAATATAATTAGTTGTTAGTATATCTAATTCAATTAATTTTTTATATCTCTCTTCTTCTAAAAGCTCTTCTTCTGTTTTATCTCTCCATATTTTATTTTGTTCGTCCCATATTTTGTTTTCAATATTTATTATCTCATTTTTAAAATAAACAACCTTCCCTTGATTTTCAATTAAAGTTTTCCATACTTCTTCAGATATTAATATAGCATTACAGGGAATGTAATTATTAATTTTAGAGTCATAAAAAGCTTTAGGAAATCCTTTTTCATCTAAAACTACATATTTTGCCATTATATCCCCCTAATACCCAATTGCTATATATCTTATTCTAACATTCTTTGTAATGTGTTGATTTGGATCTGTTGTATCTATGTTATAAGTAAAAGATGAAGTATCTACAGAAACTATACGAACACTAACAGCACCCCAAACATCATTTGGGACATTTACAGGATTTGCAATTACTTGGAAACATTGATTAGGAAAAGCTATGGGAAATGAAACTGAGCCTTCTGCAGTGCTTCCACTTGTATTTGTAAGTGTATCATAAATTCCCCACTGTATAATTAAACCACTAGGTAATTTTTGATAGCCACTTTCAGATAAATTTGCGGAGAAATCAGCAGGAAGTCCTCTAACTAAATCTGCATCTAATCCACTTCCTTGCCCATCAACATCTAAAATCTTTTTTAAAAAATCATTATTAGGCACATTAGATAAATCTTTAGATGCAAGATTTTCTAAAACCGCAGAACCAACAGTAATTTGTATTCCCATTTTATACCTCTTTAATAATTTAATACTTCATTTATTTTTAAATCTCCAATATTAGAATAACCAGCTACTAAATGTTCTAATCCCATAGAATTTTCATCAAACTCACATATTAAACATACATTTGCATTTTTAAAAGAGCAAGTAATTAAATCACCTAAATTCAAAGATGAATTAAACTTAACAACTGCTCTTGGATAGCTATTTATGATTTCATAATCATATACTTCCACACCATTAACATAAATAATTAACTCTTCCCATTTATATAATGGGAGTTCATATTGAATAACAGATGTATCAATTACTTTTGCAACATATTCATTTTTCCAAGAATATTTTGTATGAGATATATAGTAAAAATATCCATCACTTTCTTGAACTTCATTGTAAAAGTTTTGTAATATTTCAACTTCGTTAGGTTTTAGCCAAGAATATGATAAAATAAACTGTCTTTTTCTTCTAAAACTTCGTCTTCTTTTATATGTAAATCCAAAAGAAATCTCACTCTTAAGTATATCATGTATTGTTATACATTTTATTGGAGTATTTGGTAATGGATATTCAGGATATACTAACATCTAATAACCTCTGCAAATTTGTTAATTAAAAATATGATTTTATACTACGACGGATCATTCCGTTATTTTGCATATCTTTAGTAATTGCTTCTCTAACAATTCCAGAAATAGCTCCAGTTCTTCGCTCAAATTCAACAATTGATTGAGCATCTATAGCTTGGATTTGTAAAACTATATTATTATGCACTGGTTGTTGCTGTGGAGCTTTTACAATTGCTGGAATATGTCTTCCATCAGGAAGAGGAACTATTGCTTCGTTGTATTTTCCTTCTCCAACAACACCTATAGTTGGTTCTCTAACAATTCCACCATTTGCAAAAAATTTAATTCCACCTTTAAGCACATTTCCATTTGCACTTGCTACTATAGCTGAGATAGTTTTAGCAACAATCATTTTAGCTATTACTTGAGATAAAATTTGTAATAAAGCATTAGATAAAGCATTTGCATAGTCTTTAAAAGTTCTCAATCTTCCTGTAAATGCATCATATAAAATATTAGCAGTTTGCTGTTCAAAAGCATTAATAGTTTGTAATGCTGTCTGAGCAAATTGTTTTGTCATTTTTATTTGTAAATACATTCTATCTGAATATTTTTTAAATACATCAAAGAAAGCTTGTCCGCCTTTTGTTTGCTCTTGGATTTCTTTAATTTTTCTATCATATTCATCTAACAGTCTTTTAGCTTGCTTAATATCTTTAACATCAAATATTTTCAACTTAGCATATTTACCGTTTTCAGCTTCTTGAATTAATTGTGCTAATGTATTTCTAGCATTTATAAGTTCTTGATAAGATACAGATAACTTTATGCCTTTATTAAAGTTATCTGATAATTCCTTTAATTTCTGCTTTAACTCATCAATCTTATTTCTAAATTCATTTACTAAACTAATTGTAATTCTCCAATTTATAATATTTTGTTTTAAAATATTTAATTGCATTTGCAATTTATTAGATAAGCTTTCCAGAGGAGTGTTTTTGAGTTTTGAAATTGCTTTTTGAACCAAAATAATATCTATGAGTAATTTATTAAATTCTTTTTCATCAAAAACACCTTTAGTTTTTAAATCTTTAAATTGAGTTCTTAAAGTATCTATAACAGATCTCAATCCTGAAGCTAAACTTTGAGATAAACTTTTAAATTTCTTTTTAAGCTTCAAATATTCATTTGATAAATAATCTTTCCCAGCAAGTTCATTTAACACTTGTTTAATTTTGCTGTTTAAAGATTTGAATTGGTTAATTACATTATCAAGATTATCAACTTTTAAATTATTAATACTTGCTTTAAAATCTTCAATCTTCATTAAAAGTTTATCAAACCCTAACTTAGACAAAATTAATTGTTTTTTCAAAGAATATAATTGTAAAACCAAATCATAAAGTTCAAATTTAAATTCTTTTAAATCAACTTTACCATCAACAAAACCTTTTATAAGTCTCTTAATTGCTTGCTCTGTCTTATTAATTGCATCTTGTAATAATTTATATTTATCTATTACAATTGATAGTTTCGGAATAACATTTATAGTTCCCAAATCAAATGTATCTTTCGCAACTTTTTTGATATTAGACATAAAAGCTTTAAACTTCTCAAAAGTGCTAGGAGGTGGTAATATTGCAGTGTAAGAAACTTTATCCACACCTAAAGTCTGTAATTGTGATATAACACTTTTATATTTACCTATTAAATCTTTGTAAGAATTGATAATTGCTTCAAAATTTTCCCTACCACTCTCTAATGCTTCAACTAAAGATTTAAAATCTCCTTTACCAAATAATTTATTTATATCTTTTTCTCCAAATCCAAATAATTCTGCTATTTCGTTTTTAATCTCTCTTAAACCAGAAACAATTTTGTCTTTAACTCCTTCCCATTTTCCAGTTATTTTTAATGCACCATAAATTCCACCAACTACTGTTAATAATCCAGCTATTACAGGTAAGAATTCAGCAGATAAAACAGCTCCTATACCTGCAATTGCTGTTCTAATTCTTGTTAATAAAGGTAATAATCTTGTGGCTCCCAATGTATAAAAAGCTATAAGAGCATTTGTAGCTAATCTAACGGATTTATATAAAATAAACATTGCAGTTGCAAGTGGTAAAACAGTGCTTAAAACTTGTCCTAATATAGATACAAATATTTTTAATACAGGATTAGCATCGTATAAAATACTAACTAATTTTTTAATAACTTGATAAACGATATCTATATATCTAATAACTTTTAAAAGAAATGATATAACAGCTCCTAAAACTGCTACAACTCCTTTAAGAGCATCTGCAAGTAAATTGTATAAATGTGCCATATCTTTTATGTAAGTTTTAGCTTCAGGAGTGAATAATTGGGCTTGTAATTTTTGGATTTTGTCAAATAAAGCTTTAGCTGTGGTTAAATTACCATCAATAATTGCTTGATACATTTGAAGCTGTAATTTATTTATCTTTTTATAGATATCTACATTGATAAAACGCTGATATAAATCATTAAATATCTTAGCAAATACATTGCTAAATGCTTTCCCTGTTCTTTGTAAATTCACAAGTTGAATTGAGAAAGAAGATAAAATATTTATCAAGTTGGAAAATCTATTAACTGCTCTATCAAAATTGAGGTTAAATAAATTATCTTTAAATTGGGAAATATACTTATCAAGATAAATAATTAATTGTGCAAATCTTTTTGAAGGATTATCCAAAGATAAAAGTTTGTTGTATAAATCCTTAATTTGCTTGTCAGTCATTCCTAAATTTTTAAGAAATCTAACCATTTGGTTAGATGCTCTTGCAGAACCAGTCATTAAAGCAGATAACTCTTGTCTTACTTGCAATAAAGTAGAACCTGTTGTTTGAGCAATCATAACTGTTAAATCTACAAAATCTGTAAATGGTTTAGCAAGTGCAGAGGAAATATAAATTCCTTGTTGTGCAAGTTCATCTAAACCTGTAATTACTTCTTGAAATCCAGTTAAAGCATTAAGAGATGCTAATCTAACAGCATTTATTGTATCAGTTGCTAATTTCAATGCTTGACTGAATGAAAGTGCATTATTTACTGCTAATTTCAACATTAAAGCATATCTATTAATTGCAGATGTATAATCATCAAAATATTGAATACCTTGAATTATTCTATCTGTTGCAGATGAAATTGCATTTTCAATTAAATTAAATAGCCTATACAGAATAGTAAAAGCAACAGCAACCGCACCAAATCTATCCCAAAATTCTTTCAAATTGCTAATAAATTGCTCGTAAGCTGTATTCACATTACCAACTACATTTTCATTTTTCTTTAAAATATTAGTAAATGCTTGCAAACTAGAAGAAGTTTTATCTATTTCCTGAGATGTTCTGCTTAATCTATCAGCTATGCTTTGAGCTGATTTAGATACAGAAGAAACCTTATTTTGTGTAAAACTCATAATTTTATTTAAATTATCAAATGAAGAAGCTAAATTATCATAAGACTTTGTTATTTTATTAAATGTATTTGCAACTTTTGATAATGTTCTTTCTAATTGCTTAAAATCTTGTAAAACTTTTTCTAACTTCTTTTTAACATTGTCTTCTAGATTTAAAACAACTTTTACTTCATAAGCCATTTAAATTACCTCATAGAGGAGAAATTAGATGTAGTAGCTATAGAATTTTGAAGAGCACCGGAATTAAGCTCTTTTTCTTCTAGCTCTGCTTTTATTATATTAAGCATTTGAAAAAGTTCAATAACCCAATAAGGTTGATCTAAAATACTTCCCTCAAATGGTAAAAACCCTCTCTCAAAAAATGCATAAATAGATAATAAAAATTGAATATCTTCTTTAGCAAATAAAATATTAGGACAATAATTTATTTTAAATTTGTTATCAATAATAATATAATAATCTTTATCACGAATTACAGGTTTTAAATCAAAAAGATTACCTGAACAATTACGCTCCTTATACAACTTTTTTTCTATACAATCTTTACAGGAAGGGAATTGTGAATTAGAAGAGGAGAAGCTGAGGCGGAAAGCCACCTCAACTTCCCTTTTTAGTTCTGGGGGAGATATGTAATTTCTATAACGGTGTTAAATATTTTTAATACATCTTCAAATGGAAGTTCATCTACTTTAGGACCTATAACTAATCTAACAACTTTATCAATTAAATCCTCATCTATTGGAATTACTGCATTCTCTCCTTGATTTTGCACTTCTTTAGCAATATTTGTAAGTAAAGAAAGTAATCTATGTTGTTTTATTTGTTTCCAAGTTAATGGTTTTACAATGATTTTTTCTCCTGTAGAAAGTTCTACTTCTTTCTGAAACATACCTACTCCTCCTTCGCTTCGTTAATTTTCATAATAATCTATAGTAATTAAAATAGTAATAGAAATGAGTCCATCAAGATGTTCGTCGTTAATTTTTTCTTCACTATCAATATATTCTATTTTTAAAACATTGGAATGTATATCTGTTGGCTGACATATATTTTCAATAAAATTTATTACAGTATTTTCAAGCTCATCTAGACGCTCATAATAATCTGATTTTGTTTGTTCAACTATCACTAAAGCTAGATATAATTTTCTAACTTGTCTTTGATATCCAGATAAACTATCATTCTTTTCTGTTTTGTAAGAATTAATAAATAATGCAGGAAAATATAACTTTTTATAATTTGAAATTTTTTCTATACCTCTTTCAACAACTTTAAATGTGCCTAAATCCTTGAATTTTTTGATTAAGTTGTTTATGATTTCTGTTTTTACTGCCATATTACAAATCCTCTCCTATCAACCATTTTCCAATAGTATTATAATAATTTTCTTGCAATTGCTTTAAAATGTATTTTTTAAATGCAATTTTGCTAAACTTTTTCCAAGAATAATGAGCTTTTATTTTAACTTGTTTTGTAAGTAAATAAGCAGGTTTATATTTATTTTTTGCAATTTTCTTATACAAAATCTTTCTTACTTTAATTAATTTATGTTTAGTAGGAGATGTCTTATAAAATTCAGGATTAAGAGGAACAGCGAGGTAAGATCTTTTTCTAGCTCTAATTATTGTTCCAAATTCAATGGCAGAAGCATATTTTACATCTGTAAAAATCATAAATTTATTTTTTGCTACTTTTATAATTTGAATTGATTTTTTATATGTTCCTGTAATGGTATTTAATTGAATATCAAACTTTTGCCATTTAATTTTAGGAAATTCTTTATAAGGATTTGATACAGAAGTTGCATGAGTAAGATTATTTAAAGAAAACTTTTTAAACAATAATCCTACAAGTCTATCTTTATATTCTTTTAATAACTGATCTGTCATTACCTTCTTATAAATTTTATTATCTAAATTTTGTATAATTTTTTCAAGAACTTTAATATAACCTTTTAAATCAAATTCATTACTTATTACCATTTTATATAGATACCACTTTGTATTTATCTAAAATTGATTTTGCAGGTTCAGGAATGAAGTCTTGAGAATACCAAATTGTGCCATCTGGGGTTTGTATCTTGGAAGCTCCATCTTTAATTTTATCAAATGAATTATATAAATGTATTGCAATTAAATAAAGTGCATAATCAATATCTTGGGGAATTGTATCGTATCCATATGAATAAATGAATTTATAGTAAGAAGTGCTATAAAAGATGTTATTTTTGAAAAATATTTTGCCAATTTTTTTATCTAATAATAAAATATTACTGGTAATCTTTTCTGCATCTGCAAAATCAGGAGAAGTTCCTACATACGCATCTACAACATCTATGACAGGAACTTTTTTAAGATATATCACATAATCATCATTGCCTCTACGAATTTCAGTATAAGTTTGTTTTGACAACTTAGTGCCTATATAATTTTCTACAACTTTTTTAGCACTATCAATACAGATATTTAAAATTGTGTCAAAACTTGTATCAGTTGCATCAATACCAAGAATTTGTTTTAGAGTTGCTAAATCCATCTCTAACTACCTTCTACTTATTTTCTCCTTTTATAACTTTTGTTTCGTAGTTATCTAATTTTTTAGATTTTGCTTTTTTAGTAGATTTTTTTGTGGTTTTATTTGCAAGTTCTTTTTTGTCTATAAGTTTCAAATACCCAAGTTGATAAAAAATATGATTTGTTAAATCCTTTTGAGTTGTAAAAGTATCTCCTTGTTGATAATTAACTCCATCTAGATTTATTGGGCGATTTACCAAATAAGTATAAACATATGCCATAATTATCCTCCACAATTATTTGAAAATAATTTGAACTTCATCGTCATTTCCAGTTGCTACAAAAGAAATATCATAAATTCTAATTGTATCCCTATCTCCTATTCCAATCTTGTCCATTACAGCATTTGGAATAACTATATCAACAGCATTTCCAGCATCATAAGTTCCATCGCTTTTTCTACCAATACTTCCTTGTATAGATACAGGCTCACAATTTATAAATTTAGTCCAAACATCATATTTAGATGCATTAAACATATCTGGGTTTAAAGAACCTTGTGGTTTTCTTCCTGTTATTAATATTTCTCCAACACCAGTGCAAGAATTTAAATCATCTCTTTGTGTTAAATCATTATTCATATCAATTTCAAATGCAGAAAGAACTGGAGCATAACTATCCATTGTCAAATTCACACATTTAACAATATGTGGAGTTGGGAATAATTTTAAAACATCATCAGGTATAGTAGGAATTGAAGAAACATCTTCAGGAGTAATAAATTTACCTAAAAATTTGAAATTGAGTTTAGGAACCTGATTGGCTTCAAGTTGAATTTGAACTGAACCTCTAGCTCCAACAACTTTGTATAAAATATTTCCTAAAAACACATAAAAAGTCATAGAAGCAAAATCTCTAGATATAGGCTTAAATTTATAACTTGTAGTTAATCCAGTAGTTGAGTCAGTTTCTTCTTCATATGTAAATCCACAAGCTTCAAGCAATTTACCAATTGCTGGGTATCTAACACTACCATTACTATCCAATCCAGAACCTTTAAGCTCAACTGTAAAAGACAACTCAGTAGAAAATTTTGTAGGAAGAGATGCAACAGGAGATAATGTTTGTCTATAAGGATCTCTATTTACTGTTTCCATATTAGGAGAAATATTCACATCAAATACTTCAATGTAATCATCTACAGTAGGATTTGCATCTACACCATAAGTGCTTTCTAATTTAGCTAATACTAGAGTTTGTCTTGTAAATATTGCCATATGACTATCCTCCTAAATAAAAATAAAATGAAGGCGAGCCGAAGCCCGCCCTAGACTATACTGGAACTTTAACAACAAGTTTTCTAAATGCTTCAGGAAGAACTACCTTACCATCAATTCTATTGTATGCTTTGAACCAGTATTGGTTGTATTTGAATGCATCTCCTTGATCAGTTACTTCAATTCCGAATTCTTGTGCATCTACAATATAATAATTTTTGAAATCTCCAAAATAAATATTTACTGCATAATACTCATCTCCAGAACTTGGTGTGCCGTCTGGATCTACTAGTTCATCAACTTGATGCACATTTTCAATTGCTGGTCTTCCGAAAATAGATGGCAATTCTAATGCTCTAACATCAGTAAATACTGGATTACCTACTGCATCTCTAACTTTTCTTAAAAGTTCCATTCCTCTTGGAGAGGTTATAAAGATTGCTCTACTTCTGTATTTAAATGGTAAAGATTGAAAGAGTTTTACAACATCATCATAGCAAATAGGTAAAGAACCATCTCCTTTTGCTTCTATAGCAGTTATACTAGCTTCTTTGTTATATCCTAATGGTTTCCCAGAACCATCTCCTTCAGTAAAAGCTTCGTCTTCTGCGTCTGCATATTGTTCTACAAAAAGTTGTCTTAAAAGTTGAGCAACATCAACTCCAGCATCAGCAAGCAATTCTTTAGATACAGCTGTAAAGATATCAAGTCTGTTTAATGTAAATCTAACTTGTCCGAAAACAGGTTCGCTTTCATGGAAAGCAGTATTTTCAGCTCCCCAAGAATACATAGGTTTAGAAACAATCTTTGGAATTTCAATTATTCTAGTTTTTGCAGGAATAACAGTTGCAAATCTTCTAACAACAGCTACATTAGGGAGCTCTTTAATAATTTCTTGTCTAAATTCAACTGGTAAAAGATATCCACCAGCACTATCAGGAGTTCCACCTAACGCTTTTACAACTTCATAATCTCTGAATAAAAGTCCTTTTACAAAAGTTTTTAATCTTTGAGCTGGAGACATTTTTGTGTAATCTACATTCTTTTGTTCTAATTCAGGATTGATTAAATGATTTTTTTCAACTTTACCAATTCCTAAAGCTTCAAGGTTTTTCTTTACAACTTCTGCAATGAGTTCTTTGAATTGTTCCATAGTAAGTTCAACTCTCTCAGAAGTATTAGTAGTGTTAGTGTTTTTAACTTCATTAGCCATAGTCAATCTCCTCCTTTAGAATTAGTATTTATAGAATTAATCTATAATAGATTTAATAATTTCTGACACAGATTTTGCAAGACTTTCAAGTTGTTCTTTGCTTGTGATAATTCTTCCGTCTGAGAGGATTATTCCTGATGAAATAGCATCTTGTATGTGTTTTTCTATTTGTTTTTGAGTATCATTTTGCTTTTCAAGTTCTTTATTTTGAGACACTTGAGTTTGATTGTTATCTACTTGTCTCTCTTTGATTTGTAATTTAAGCTCTTTTAATTCTTTTTCAAGTGCTTCTATTTGCTTTTTATAATTATTTAATTCTTCTTTTGCTTTTTCAAGCTCATTTTTAGCCTTTATTAATGATTTAGTAATCTCTACAAGCTCTTCAGTAGTTGCATCTTCTAAAAAGATTTTTCCAAATTCTTCATTGTATTCCATAGCTTCTAAAATAGACATTTGTTTAAATTCTGGTGGTTCTTTTCCAAATTCTTTATAATGCTTAACAAGATGTTTATATAACTTTCTAGCATCTTGTTCAGGAATTGTTAATCTTCCTGTAGAATGCAATCTAATTAAGAATGCCATAGCTGTTCTAACACCGCTCCAAACGCAATAAAAATCACCGTCTTTTACCCAATGATGAGGAAATTTATAAGATGTAAATTCATTAGGTTTTTTAGCATCATACCAACCAAATCCCATCTTATATTTATTCCAATCAATTGTTTCTTTTCTACCAGAACCATCTCTAGATGCCCATTTTCTAAGTGTCTTAATTGCAATTGTTTTATCCCAAGGTGATTTGTCATCATATTTCATATTTGCAGGGTGTTTATTAGGAACAGCTTTAACTTCATAATCAGATAAATCAATAGGAATAAGCTCTTTAACTTCTACTATTTTACCATTCTTCTCTACAAATTCTTTTTTAATTTCATATGCTTTATCTATACCATAAGCTTTAAATACTGCAATTGCATCTGGATTTGCAGGGACAGGAACAACTGATACTTCAAGTAATTCCCATTCCCAAATAACTCTATTTGCTTTTTCTAAATCTGCTTGATGTCTAGCATAGAATTCAGGATCTAAATCTTGTATTATGTTAAAATCATCTCTATAAACAACTGCTTTTGGTAAAAATCCTATAGAAACTGCATTTAAATATCCTTCTTTAACCAGATATTCAACTTCTTTAGCCTTTTCTGTATCTGCAAACTCAATATCAACATAAATTCTATCATTTGCTACCTCAATATTAACTGCCTTACCTACAGGTTTTGTATCTTGTTTATGTGCAAAAAGAATAACTGGATTTTTTAAGAAATTATCAAGAATAGCTCCTTTTACACGCATTATATCTCCATCTCTATCTACAATCTCAGAGGTTGCTACAAATCTATAAGTTCTTTTTGCAGTTTGTTCTGTATTTGCTTGTGATTTTGTCTCTGCATTTTGAGCTTGCTTTTCATTTTCATCTTTTCTTAAAACAAAAGCAATAACAAATCCTTTTTGATTATCATCTGGTTTCTTAATTACAAGTTTTATATCTTGTTCATTTAATTTTTTAGTTGCCATAAAACACCTCCTTACTCTTTATAACAATATATAAGTGCTGTATTATTTACATGAATTGGTGGGTGCAAATACATCTCATTATCTACCACAAAATAATCTAAAATATACTTTCGTGTTCTATCCAACATCTCACATTTTTTGCATTTATTTTTAAGAGGAGCTATAAATACCTTCACATTATTTCCTTTATAAAAATTGCAATACAAATAAAAATAATTAAACAACCTAAATCCTTCTGTAATTGCAATAATTTGTGTTCTGAAATACCCATTATAAAAATCTAATACTCTATCTACCTCTTCAGAAGTTAATTTTTCCTTTAAAAGAAGTTTATTCAAAAGTTTATAATTTGTTCTTGAAATGTAAGTGCTAATAGGAATTACATATTTGAAAGTATAGTTAAAAAGTAAATTTGTCAAGATAGATTTATAATACTTTTCAGGGAATTTTGAAAATTCAATTGCTAGCTTAATGAAATTCTCAGAATTTTTTAAATATATCTTTTGAAATTTATCTGTCCAATAATTTAAATCATATTCAAGAGGTAATCTTCTAAGCAATCTATGCTTATATCTACGCTTTAATAAATCAAAATAATGAGAAATATCAGACATAAAATCAAACAGTGGTTCTTGAATTGCTTTATATACATCTATATAATACTGCTCTAAATTCATTTATCTCTCCTGTTTGTTTTAAATTCCTCTTCAGAAGGTAATTTGAGAAATTCTTCATATTCTCTCAAAAAAGATAAAAGTTCTTTTATTTCAAAATTTGTGGAATTATCTTTGCTATTTTCATCTTCTTTCTTAGGTTTTCTTCCTTGTGGAAGATTGAGAGGTTCTACAAGTTCATTACCTATCTTATCATTTAGAGGTTCAAATCCAAGTAATTTTCTTATTTCATTAATTGTTAAAACACCATAAAGCCCACCTATCTTTGCTCTTAATACATTAAGTTCCTCATCTTCAGGAACAGGGTTAGCAAACTTTATTGTATAACCTTGTGCTATTCTTGGAAGTATTCTTTGATTAAATAAAAATTCTAGTTTTCTAACTCTAGGTAATATACAATCTCTCATATACATAGACATATATACTTGTGCAGAAGCTTTTGTTAAATGTTGAGAATATCCTAAAAGTCCAGGAGGAACTTTGTATATTGCACATATATCATCTCTACTCCAATTTGCTTGTTCCATAAAATCTTTAGATGCAGGATTGATAGAGATAGGTTCAAATTTTAAACCACCATATAAAATAGCTATTTTCCAAGAGTTTGATAAACCACCATATTTTTCAGTCCATAACCTTGCAATTCTTTCTATATCGTCTTCTGTTAATTTTTGCTCTGTTGTAAGTATTCCTTGAGGAACAGCACCATTTTTATAAAAATTCTTCATATACATTTTTGTATAAAGATGTATATCATATTCATAAACGGCTTTTTCTAAAGGAGACATTCCACGAACCATTGATGTTAAAGAAGGATATCTATCAAACACAACATCTTCAGGTGGTAAGCTTTCTTTTTGAAAACCATGCAATTTATATTCTTTAATAAGAATATTGTTGTCTATAACAGGTTCAATATAACAAGATGGAATAACCCAGATTTCTCTAATCTTTTTTAATCTATCTTTTGCAAAATAAAAATAACGCTCTCCTGTTAAATCAATCTGCATTTGTGCTGTATATATTAAATCATACCAAGAAGAGATAGGATTAGGTTGCATTAAAAGTTTATATACTTTATCATTCTCACTAACTTCTTTACCATTTTTAAAAAGTTTAAAAGGAACAGAAGCTACTGTCTCAGCTATTTTAGATACAATTGCAAAAATTATTGAATAAGAACCTTCAGTTAATAACTGATAATTATTAACTTGCTTATATTCTGATAAACCTTGTCTGGTAATAGCTCCAGAAATCGCACTTGATAAATCTTTAATAAACATTCCAACTTTCTTCTCTATATTAGAAGTCTTCTTAGTTGCTTCAGACATATTATATCCTCCTAAAATATAATTAAATAAATGCAACACCAATTTTTTGAGAGAGAACTGCAAAACGCAAAGCTACTGCATCTGCAAAATCAGGAGAACGCCCAATTCTTTCTTTTATTTTATCTTTGCTAACTAATTTAAATCTACCAAATGTATCAAAACCATATGTCATTACCATAAGTTCCTCTTTGAGGCGTTCATCATTTGGAAGTTTTACAGAGCGAGATTTAACAAGATTTGCCAAATTAAAATACATCTCTGTTCTAATATCGTGATATTTATCTTCTTCAAATGCATTTTCAGAAGCATTAACAGAATATACTCTAAAATTCTTATTTTTAACTTTTGATTTTAATAAATCATATAATCCACCACCATAACCAACTGTATCTATAATTATATGTTTTGCTTTAAACTTATCAGCAAGATTGAGTATTTTACCAGCAAGTTCTGTTAAATCTATTTTATTATAAGTATAATAATCTAAAGTAGCAAATCCTTTCCAAACAACAATAACTGTATCATCTGAACCAAATCGTGCTGGATCACAAGTAATATAAATGTCATCGTTGTATTGATATACATCTTCAGGTTTTAATTGCATACAATATTCTACATCTTTAACATTGAATAAACTATCTGAAGATGCATCTGGAAATTCTCCTAAAACTGCTACTTTATAAAATGCACTATCTTTTCCATACTTTAACTCTATTTCTCTAACAAATTGAGGATTGATGAGTTTCTTTTTAACTGACTCAGGAACAGGTTCTCCTGTGAAATTAGGAGTATCAAATGCTGAAATTCTAACTTTATAAAAAGTTGGATCAAATAATGTTTTATAAAATTTACCAGTAGGACGAAGTGGATTACCTATCATAAGACAATAAAATTCTCCACCTGCTCCCCAACTCTCCATTGCAGATATAATCTCGTCAGGAACACCTGAAGCTTCATCTACAACTGCTAATATATAATCAGAATGAACACCTTGCATACTATCTATATTTCTAGCTGATACTCCAACAGCATACCATTTACCACGATTAATATTCCATTCTACAGATGTAGGTTCTCCTAACAATTTTATTCTGGATTTTTGATAAGCTGTATGAATTTCTCTCCAAATAACATTTTTAACCTGTCTAAATGAAGGTGCTGTTGTTCCAACAATTGAATTAGGGTGTGTTTGATGAAACCAAATTGCAAGACGAGATGCAATAAATGATTTCCCTGTTCCATAACAAGAATAAACAGCAACTTTTTTATATTTCTTTAGAGCAACTGCTATCTCTTTTTGCTTCTTCCATAGCTTTTCACCAAACACATATTCAATAAAAAAGATTGGATTTTCTACAAGCTCTTTTGCTATCTTATAATGTGCTAATTCCTTCTGAAGTTCAGGAGTTAATGTTAAACTACTCATCTAAATCCTCTTCGTCTTCATCTTTTTCATTTTGATTGTCTTTTGATAATCCTGCTTTAACAAGTTGCATTTTCTTAAAATTCTCATCTACTTCTTGTTCCATCACTTCATAATCTTTTTTACATTGTTCTAAAAGAAGAAGTGCATCTTCAAGAGACATTAATACTTCTTCTTGAATTTCCTCTTCACCTAAACTATCATAAAGCTTCACTGCTTCATATAATTTATCTAACATAGTAATAAATGATTGTTCGTGTTTCCATCTTAAATAAGATGCAGGTTTGTAATTTTTAATTTCATTAATATATGAAAGTGCCATTTTAGATAACTCTTTGATATGATGCTCTAAAATTTTTCTAATTAAGATACCTGCATTTTCATCTTTATATTTTTCAAACTCTTGCTCTAATTCTTTTAATTTTTCGCTATCTAATTCTGTTTGAGGAATAAATCTCATATGAACAGTTAATACATCTTTATAATACCTAGCAGTTGCCTTATATACATTAATTAATTCTTGAGTTTCCATATCATCTACAGAAGCTAAAAGTTTTAACTCAGTTTTAATCAAGATAAATGTATTTAAAATTGCTCTAAGAAGTGTAAGATAATACATATAAAAATTGTATTGCTTTTCTAACTTTGATAAATCATTTCTCTCCTTTACTGCTTGAATATCATTTATAAATCTTTGAACTTCAGAGTATAAAATATTTGACACATCTTTTAGCTCCATTATACACCTCTGTAATTTGTTAAATCTAGTTTTGAAACTCCGTTTTCTTTAACTACTTTAATAACACTATCAAACATTGTTTTTAAATCATTGTTATGAGTTATAAAATAGATTTTCTTATCATCACCAAAATATGATTTCACAAAATCAATTATTGCTATTGATGAGCTTAAATCCAAATTATCAAATATTTCATCAAACACTAACAAATCAGATTTAAATCCAAATATGTAATAAACTAAATCGCTAAATGCAAGTTGAAAAATAAAATCCAATCTTCTTTTTTCTCCACCTGAAAGATTTTTATAATTCACACCTTCTATCTCAATTCCATTATTTCTATAAACTAATTTAACATTTGCTAATTCTGAATATAAGCACTGTAAAATATTATTCAACAATTTGTTATAAATATCCACAAATTGTTTAGAAATAAATGCTCTTATAGAACCGGAAGGGAGTAATTCAGAATAAAATTCTTCTAAAAGATTTAAGTTGTATTCTAAATCATTAATTTGCTTTTCTAACTCTTTAGCTTTTTGCTCCCATTCTTGATAATTATTTTCAAATTCTCTTAACAATTCTAACTTTTCTTCATATTGCTGAATTTTTACTTGTTTATCTTTTATCGCATCTATATAACCGTATTTTGAAGAAACCAATGTCTCTTTCTCTTTATTATATTCATCTAATAAATTATTGATTAATAACAATCTATCTTTTATTTCTTTTAAATGACAAGCCAATCCTTCAGATGAAATTTTTGAACCACAAAAAGGACACTTACCTTGAGAAATAAGAGTTTGAATTCTTTTGTATTCATTTTCTAGAGTTGCCTTCTCTTCCACTAACTTCTTTATTTTGGCTTCTATAAGTTTTATTTCAGTATCTACCTTTTTAAATTCTTCTTCAAAATGACTTTTTAATCTTTCCAATTCCTTTATATTTATCTTTTCAAGCTCTTCCTTAATTAAATCAATTTTACCCTTAACCATATTTAATTTTGAAAGAATGTGTTGATATTCTGCTAACTTTGTTTTGTAATTATATTTTAACTGCTGAATATCCTTTTTCACTTGTTTTAATATTTTGTCAAAATCAATGTTTAAAAACTCCAAAAAGAAATTCTTGAGTTCAGAAGGAGACATTGTAGAAATTCTAACAGGAAATCCTTGCACAAATATTACAGAAGAAATAAATTGCTTAAAAGAAATAGGTAATAATCTTTTAAGGAAAATTTCTTGCTCCTCTTTTGTTCTAAAAACCTTTTGTTCTTCATTCATAAAAATAAATAATCTATTTCCATACTTAGCGTGATTATAATATCTGATAAATTTGTAATGATTATTATTAAGCTCAAATTCTAAAGCAACGCCTGTTCCAGCACTACCTCTTCGCTTTATATCTCTAAATGCCTTTCCAAACAAAACATAAATAATTGCCTCAAATAATGCTGATTTACCAGAACCATTGCTCTCTGCAATATTACTATCTCTATTCTCACCTATTACAAGATGAACACCTTTTTTAAATTCAAATTCTAATTTATCATAAGATAAGAAATTCTTAGCTTTCAATTTTAAAAAGTTCATCAAACTCCCTCCTTTTGTGTTTTATATATTTAAATACTTATCAAAAAGTGTGCTAAATTTAGGATATTGATTTTTAAGAAGCTCAATAAATTGACGAGTATCAGAATTATTCTCAATAATATATTCAACATCATCTTGCTTGTTTCGCTTAGCTTGTGTAAATCTTTGTATCTTAGGACTGATTTGATACAAAATACCTTCCTCCTGCAGAAATTCAATATAATCCCTTGATGGATTAAAATGCAGAATGAGAATATATCTATCTTTGTAATCTATTATATCATAATCTTCTTGTCTTAACTCCTTAAACCAAAAAACTTTATCATTTTGTATTTTCTTATAAATCTCATTTTTATCAAAATCAAAAATTATTGCTCCGTGAAAATCAGATTGCTCTGAAGGAATTTGTGGATACACAGAACCTACACATATTATATTTTGAAATTTCTGATGCATATGATAATGCCCATTTAATATACTATACTTAACTTGTTTAATTAATTTAGATGAGTAGCCTTCCTTTGATACTATTTGTTTATTAAATTTCAAATTTTTAAATTCATTATGAGTTAAAATATAATCTGCTTGCAACTTATAAAATTCAGGTGAGAATTCTTGAGTATAATTTACAACTTTAATACCTTGTTTTTCAAGTTTCAAATTATCATTAGGCAATAAATCGGTAAGAAATTTGTTTTCACTGACATAATCATGATTACCTGCCACAACTACAAAATTCAATCCACAATCTCTGCATAATTGATACAATTCTTGCATTTTTTGAAATGCATAATAAAAAATTATATTGTAATTCTTATTTAAAGAATGAAATAAATCTCCTAAAAAAGCTACAAAATCTAATTCCCTTGCATATTTTTTTACAAGTTCTTTCATAAAATCAACACTATCAATTGCTCTTTTAAGTTCTAAAGTAATAGAAGTGCCAGCCACTATTCTGTTAAGTGGCTGGCAAGAAGAGTTTAACTTGAAATGTATATCAGAAAATAACAATCCCTTCATAATCACCTCCTACATTAAATTCCGAATTCAAGAGGATCAACTATATCTTGAATTAACCATCTAATACTATCTTCTGGATTATGCTCACATATGTAATAAGTTTTAAAAGCATCTCTTTTTGTTGTAAGTAAATAATTCAAGTTAAGTTTCTTAAATTCATCTTCATTTTCCAAATCGTAAATAATAATTAAATCAACAAAAGGTTTTAATGCGAAAATTTGCTTTTCAACAATGTTGTATAACTTCTCGCCAAACTTTTTTCTTAAATACTTAACAAATTCCTCAAATCTATTTTGTTTATCTAACAAACGCTCTACTTCATCTTTTGTTATATCTATCTTATAAAATGCTAATGCAGACTGAATTGCAGAAACAAAATTATCTCTATAAGAATTGTCTGGGTATAATCCAGAGAAAATGAGAATATCTGCAATTATATTGTTAATTGATAACATCACATAATTGATTTTGAATTTGTTAAATAAATTGAAATGAGGTTCAAAATACTTAAGCTCATCTTGTAAAATCCCTACACAGATGGTTTCATGTAATTCAGGAAATACTGTTTTCATCTTTCTCCCTCCTTTTTTAATTTTTATCTAACTATATGATAACATAAAATTAAAAATCTGTCAAATATGCTTAATCAAAATTGATTTTATTAATATGCTCCTCTGATACAGGAATATGTGCGTAATCTATAGCTCCTGTCTCAAAGAAAGATGTCTTATCTTGTTTTAACAATTTCTCAATGTCTTCAAAAGGATTTCTATTTACATTAAATATTGGGGAAATACCTAACAACTCTAATCTTCTATTAGCTAATGTTTTTATATAATCTTTAATGTTTTGTTCAGTCATTAAAGGTATTGAATTAGCTATAGCATTTGTATAAAAGTAAATATCTGTTTCTACACTATTTCCAACCATCTCTTTTATCTCTTCTTCATTATAATAATATCCTCTATCTCTCCATTCCTTTAAGATATATGCAAATAAAGGAACATGTCTTTCCTCATCAAATCTAATCTGTTGAATTTGTTGATTTGAACCTTGTAAAACACCTAGCTTATATGCAAAAACATGAAAAGTATTAAATCCCATAAAAAACACAATTGCTTCTATTATAAAATCAGTAATCATTGCTCGGAATATAGCTCTTTGAAATGTTTCTTGACGATAAGATAATGATTTAATATCATCAGAAACAATTCCTTTATTAACAAGTTCATTTAACACATTAAAATCCTTTGTGATAGCCAAATTTCTTTTCATAAGAGGTTCATAATGTTTAAACTTATAATAAACTTCATTTATTTTCTTGTCATCTTCACCAAAAACTGATTTTAAAATATATTGATAACTTTCCCTATGTAATGCCTCAATAGCAGTATGCCAATACAATGCTGTTTTTATCTCCTCATCACAAAATACTCTAATTAAAGTTGAAGTGTTGTTTGGAACAATGCTATCAAGAAGGATAAGAAACGAAATAATATACTCAAAAGTATCTTGTATATCCTTATCTAAATCTGGAAATTGTTTTTTATCATCTGACATAGAAATCTCTTCAGGACGCCATAAAATTGCCATACTGCCTTTAATCCACTCAATTGCATAAGAATGTTTATTTAAATTTAAATTTGCTAATCCTGAATATTTTTCTACAACATTATCATTCCAAATTAAATCTTTAAAATTATCATCTCCAGAAGGATTGAAGATTTTGGGAGATTTACTTACCATTTCACACCTCCTTTTATTTTATTAAAAATTAATTAGCACAATTAACACAAGTGCTTTCATCTTTCATAGATGAATAATCCTTTGCAACTATTCTTGCATAATACAATGCTTTAATACCTTTCTTCCAAGCATTGTAAATAAATTGTCCTAAAACTCTTGGTGCATCTTCTTGACTAATATATCCATCACGAATGTTAATTGGGTAATCAAAAGATATACCGCTATCTATATATTGCTGAATAAAAGACACAATTTCTATCATATCATACAAATCTTGTTCTGTAAATTTTGAATATTCATCATAATAAAACTGTGCTTCTTGAACATACCTTGGAAATACCACATAAATTCCTGAAGATTGCTTTTCAGTTTGGATTAAATTGAATGGAGGGAAAATAGAAGCTGTTGTCCCTGCATATAACGATGTTGAAGTGTTAGGCGGGCAATTTAAAAGCATTGTATTTCTAATACCATACTTTTCTAAATTATGCTTTAACTCTAAAATTTGCTTTTCATCAACTTCAAAAACAGTGTCTAAATCATCTCCTAGATAAAATCTTCCTAAAACTACACCTTCTTTCCATTTCGTTTTATCATACATCTTAGCACTTCCTCTTTCTTTTGCCAAATCAACAGATGCTTTTATACTATAAAATGCTATTCTACCAAATACTTTTTTAATAAAAACAAAAAGCTCTTCTTTATCAATATTTCTATTTGTAATTCTATATACTAATAATTTTTGGTTATCCAAAGAATACTTTACCATTAAATCAGCTAAACCTATAAACCCAATACCTAAAGTTCTATAATCTTTGTTATGTCTTTTAATCTCATCAATTGGGTGTCCTGCTATATCCAAAATATTATCCATATATCTAACAACTAAAGTTAAAAGCTCTTCCAATTTTGAATTATCAAACAATATCCCTTTTTCGTATAACGCAGGAAGATTTAATGATAATAAGTTGCAAGAATGAACATACCCAAGTTTATCTATTTTTTCATTAGGTTTATATCTTTCAGGATTTGTATTTTCAAAAGGTGAATAATTTTCTTGGCATAAATTTCCACAAAGTATCTTTTGTAAATAATTAGAATTTTTATTTACATTATCTTCAAAGAATATATAAGGCATTCCAGATGCTAAAATATTTTTTATAATTTGTCTAAATATCTCTCTTGCTTTATAAACTCTCCCTCTCACCTTACCTTGCTTAACCAATTTCTCTGCTTCTACATATCTTTGCTCAAATTCTTCGCCAACACAATCAATTAAATCAATATTATATTTCATTTTAAGTTCATAATGATCCACTAATGTCCAATCACCATCAGATTTCAATCTCTTCATAAATAAATCAGGAATAATTACTTGAGGATATAAATTGAACATTTTCATACGAATTTCACCAAGAGGGTTTCTCATTGAAATAAAATCTAAAATATCAAGATGCCATACAGGTAAAGCTACTGTTCCTGCACCAGAACGACGCCCACCTTGATTAATAGCTACTAACATATCATCTAATATCTTACACCATTGCATTATATTGTTAGCTTTACCTTTGTTTCCTTGAAAATAGCTACCTTGTGCCCTTATTCTTCCCAAATAAATCCCTAATCCGCCACCGTTTTTAGAAATGTTTCCAATTTGCCAATAAGAATACATTATACTTTCCAAATTATCGTGAATATCAAGAATATTACAAGAAGAAAGATTGCCTTTTTCCCTTCTAAGATTTGCAAGCTGAGGAGTTGCAGGAATAACTACCATATCCATTAAATATTTACAAAATTTCTTTACATTCTCCATAAACCTACTTTTATCTTCAAAATAATCGGGATAAAATCCTAAAATGCTAATCAATAAAAGTGCTTCTGCAAAATTCTCAATAGGTTTGTTGTTATAAACTGTGATATAAGATTTTGCAAATTTCCTAATTTGATAGTAAAAAGCATTCCAAAGAAAATAAGGAAAGTTATAATCATAATTAAACTGCTCTTTTTTCAACCAAGTATATAACTTTCTTAAAACATCATTTGATATCTTTAATAATCTTTTATCATAAATTCCTAACTTTACATATTTCTGTATATGTCTTATCCAATCATTTGCATTTCTAAAAAATCCATAATCATCAGTCATTGTTTTATATTCATTTTCTCTATGTAGTCTAAAATCTTTTATCCAATCTAATAAAAACAATCTTCCTGCTAAAATTGAATAATCTTTAATTCTAGATATATCCAAAGCTGATAATTTATTTGCTACAGAGATTAACACTTGTTGAATTTCTCGTGTAGTTATACCATTTTTAAGATTGAATTGGAATTCTTCCCAGAATTTCTTTTCATCAATATTTAATCCTTCTTTACAGAAATTGAACATTTTAATTATTTTATTTTGATTAAAAAGTTCTCTTCTTCCATCTCTTTTTACAACTTCAATACCTGTCATTTCTCCCTCCTTTTATTATGCTTTTACATTAACATTCTTTTGTTGTTGTTCTTCATTTAATCTTTTAGCTTTGCTATATATTGCTTGTATTAACTCTTTTGCCATTGATAAATTTTGCTCAGAGGAAGAATTTTGAGCTTCTTGTTTATTTGAAATATTAGTATCTTTTTCTTGCCATTCTAATCTAGAGTTGAACTTTTTAACTAATTTATCTGCTATTTTTTTAAATCTCTCACTTTTATTTTTTGGAACAAATAAAATAAATACATCATATCCTAAAAAATCTGCATATTCTTTAATTTGCTTAACTAAAAATAGTCTCGGTCTTCTTTTATTTAAAGCTGTGTAAAAATATGAAGCATCTTTTCCAAACTCAACAGATGCATTATATAGTGTATCATATTTTTTTAAAATAGCTGATCTAAAAAAGCTTCTAAGTTCTTTAGGATCTAAATTAAAAATATACATCTCCTACACCTCCTTTATAATCTGTATAGGTATATTATAACACAAATTAAGCTACAAGTCTATATTCATCATACTCAACTTCAAAAACATTTTTTCCAAAAATTCTCTTATAAAGTTGAACTAATGATTTTACAATTCCAGTTTTATTAACCTCTTCATCAAAACAATATTGCAATTTATTCCCTGCTAAAAATAACAAGAATAACTTATCATATGACAATTCATCTAAACTCGCTTTATAATATCCAGAAGCTAAAATATCAAAAATATGTTGTAAATATCTAGGATTATATCCAAGAGAAGTTGCTACAGCTCCTAATTTCCATTTTCTATAAATTCTATAAGCAAAATTCATTATCTCATTATCAAGTTTATCATTTATTTGTAAAATTGCATCATCAAATACATAAGAATTAACAAGTAATGGCATTTGCATAAAGCTTAGTGTTTTATATAAAAATTCAAATCCCTTATCAGAGACAACTTCAACTACAAAGCTTGTTCTTGAACAATAAGCTATTTTTAATCCTAAAATTTCTTCAGGGAATATAGAAGAAGTGATTAAATTAACTAAATCTGTTAATCCTGAGTAATATCTGTCAGATTTTCCACCGAAACGCTTTAAATCAATTGTAATATTATCTATTTTGCCTTCATCGTGCTCAGCTTTCTTAATAAGAAGCTCTTCCTTTAAAGATTGTAAAATTGCATAATATCTTCTGCTTATTCTAGATGCAATATACTTTAACACATCTACTTCAACATCAAGATTATAAAAGTTTTTAATAAGTGTTTTAAGAATTACATCAAAGTAAAAGTTAGGGATAACATATCTAATAGATGTATATTTGTTATATTTGTGTAGATTGTGTTTATATTCAGAGTAAGGAATAACTATTGTTGTCTTACCATTTGAAAGTTTTACATAAATAATGTGTTCTGGAAAATGTCTGATAGAGTTTTCTGATTGTAAATAAAAGTATCTAACATCATCATAATACAAATAAACATCATAAGGAGTGTTTTCATTAGGAGATATTCTAAATTTGTAATAATCTCCATTTTTTGAAAGATAAACATCAGCACCTATGTATTTTAGTGCTTCAAAAGATGCATTAAAGAAGGATATTTTCTCTTTCTTTCTCAACAATGCTTTTTTAAATTTATTTAATCTATTAATTATATCTTTTTCTGTTGGGTTTTCTAATGCTAAATCTTTAGCACTTAATCTCTTCATTGATTTGATTTCTAAATCTCTGATTTTGTATTCATATTTTACATTTTCAACTCTTTTATCAAGTTCTTTTTGATTTCCAGAGCTCATTATATAACTATAAACTTCTCTGATTTTTTTCTTTAAAGAGGATAAGTCTTCTTCAAATTTGTCTTTGTATTCTTCTACAAATTCCTCAACTGCTTTTACAAATTTTGGTGCAAATGTGCTTGCAGGTTCAGCATCTTTGAATTTTACAGGAACAAATGGATATGGAGAACCAAAAAATAATCTTGCATAATCAAATACATTTTTATCATAAGGTAAAATATTTACAACAACTGACATAGCTTCCATTAGTTTGTAAATTTGCTTTACAAAAAGTGTTTTATTGTTAATAAGTTCATCAAATTTAACAATTATTAATACATGATAATTAACTCCGCTTCTTGAATATCTTACAAATACATTGTTAAATATATCTTTTAGCTTATGAATGAAAGAAATTGCGAATTTTTGTTTTTCAGGATTGAGAACTTTTTTACCATCTTTTGTTTTATCTGAAACATCTATATCCAGAATAAAGATAACATAAGAAGATTTCTTGTGGATATAAGCTGTCTCTGCATTTCTTGGATACACTGGAAATCTAGGTGGATAACCATAACAATCTCCAGATACAATTCCAGAGTATAAAAATGTAGTTGTAAAATTGTTTGGATTTGTTGAAAATATAAAGTATTCTAAAATTGTTGAATTCTTTTTCAAAACCGCTCCTAACCCTACATTTGTTTCAGGAGCATCTTTATCAAAATACATTGGATTAACATAACCAATTCCATAATATAAATCAGAGGTAGAATGTGTTAGCTTTTCTGCAAATTTATAAAATCTTGATTTAATTAAGCTAAATGGTGTGTTTTCAGGAATAATCCCATCTTTTTTAAGTTTAAGAACAACTTCTTTGAAAGGAGTTTTTTTGATATATAGTTTAGCTAATGTTCTTTTAAACTGTCTAGAAAGCTTATTTCCTTTTGAGAAAGGATTGATATTATAATGCTTTCTAACAGAAAATCTTGTTGGTTTTCCTGTTTCTTTATTGTATTTAACTTTACTTCTTAAAAATCCAAGCCCGAATGGCTCATTTCTAATTCTGTCATATAAAAACTCAACTTGTTTTTCATAGTTGCTAACTTGTTCTTTAATTTCTCCAGGAACATAGTCATAATAGAAGTATGGTTTTTCAGAAGAGTATTTATGAAGCTCTTGTTCTTCTTCATAAAGATAATATTGATTTAAACTTGATGACTCGCTAATTTCTTCTCCATCAAATAAATCAATGTTAGCAATATCATCTAAACTGATTGCAAAATTTTCACTTTGGGACTTGATTTTTGAATTTTCTGAACTATAATTTCTATTGAGCAACCCATCACAGGAGTTGTTGAGTTGAAGGTTAGCTTCTGTGTGGGTTGTCTCGGCTCTTCCCTTCATCATCTCTCACCTCCTTCCTTTGTTATTTCATCTCTAAGATATTTATTAAAAAATCTTTTCCCTTCTTTAATCACTTGTCTTATAAATGCTTCTTCTCCAATTTTTCTTGCATGTTTTAATATTTGTCTTTCTAACTTTCTAATAAGTGCTCTTCTATTCATTCCAGAAGCATATGTGTAGATTGCAAGTAGATTGCGTAAGAAAACATATGCAATTAAATCTCTCTCAGTTTCAAATTCTGCTACACTACCAAGCTCTGGATCATATACAAATTCTGCTTTTATTTGTGCTAATGCTTTATATCCTTCTTGTTCAAATATTTCCTTTAATTCTGGTTCAACCAATGGCTCAACTACCCTCATCTCTCTTTACCTCCTTTTAAAGTTATTTTTAATTTATTCACTCAAATATTTCTGTCAATCTGATTATAACACATATTTGAACATTTTGCAAAAAATCTTAGCTTAAATTTTGCTCATTTTATACTTCTATACACACATTATTATAGTGAAAAAACCGAATGTTATTGGGACACAATAATTTACGATATGTTTTTCCCAAAAATTGTAATTAATTGAATAACAATTGTTTATTAGCAATTTGCTACAGATATAGGTTTTTAACTGAATTTGGTTGTGATGAATTAATTAAATAGCTGATATTATTTTATATTTAACATTATCTTGGCAATATTTTATTTGAATTTATTTATCAAATTTCTATTCTATTGTCATTACAAATATTTTGTTCAAATATTAATTCAAATCTTTAATGCTTATCTCACACCTACACCTAACCTGCTAGTTTGATTTTTTTATACTTTTATACACACATCTATTTTAATGAAAAAACCGAAACTTATTGTGATACAACAACTTACAATATATTTTTCCCAATTTTGATAAATCATTGGTATTCAATCAATTGCCTACATTTTGAGCATAATTAGCTTAATTATTGCACTTATGTTCAATTTATCTGCATTTGTGAGCATATTATTATAAGTTTAATTTTATGTTTGCATTAAAATGTGCTACAAATCAATTAATTGTTCAAACACATAATTTTTAGTGATAGTCAATCAAATTTTTTTACATTTATACACACACATTATTATAGTGAAAAAACCGAAACTTTAAGTAATTCAATAAGTTAGAACATATTTTTCCCAAAAATTGTAAGATTAAGAAATGTAATGATTTATCAAAAATTTAGCATTTTGTTGTATGAAATTAGCAAAATACTTTAAGATTTAATCAAATTTTGGTTGCAAAATTTAGCATTTTGTATAGATTAAGATGTAAGTGTAAATCAGGAAGGAATAAAATCAATTATTCTGCGTAGGAGGTGTAATAAGATGTCCGGAACAGAATATTTCAAATCAGAGCTTCAAATGAATTCTTCATTAGATTATCAACCTCAGAAAGTTATTGATTTATATCGCAATTACAGAATGGAATGTTTGCAACAAATCATTGACAAAATAAAAGCTAGAAACTGGACAGATGTTGCTTTTGATTTAGATGTAGATGTAATTATCAAGGATTATCCTAATTTTGAACACAATTTTATAAGTATGATGAACAAACTTTTTGATTTAATTTACCAAATTATTTCTAACACTCAATTCAGAATAATTTCAAAATTCTACTCTCTGCATCTTAAAAAATTTTATTTGATAAATGAAGATACCTATACAAGTCCTTTGCATGATTACATAAAAACAATAATTGATAAGAAAGTATTTTATGAAAAGCAATGTCCAGTTAATATTTTGATTTTGAAAGATAGAATTGAAAAGCTCATTAGAGGGTTAAAATCAAAATTTTTATTTGATTTTGAAATTTTTGCAAATCGTTCTTTTTATTACATTACCATATTTGATTATTTTGGCAAAAAAGTATTTTCATTTGGCGGATTTCAAAATAAGTTTCATCTTATAAAATCAGCTTTTGAATTCCTTTCATCTGATTATTTCATTTATGCTTACTATTACAAACAAGACGAAGCTTTAATAAACTCTCTTCTGAATTCATTTATCTACAAATATTACCTTGTGAATTGCAAGTTAGGTTATGATTATTTACTCACTTTTGCAGATATAAAAGAGCACATTAATTGGTATAACAAAACATTTATTGAGAAAATAGTCTTGACAAATGAACTAAAAGAAGAGTATAATTTGTATTAAAAATTTACTAGAGGAGGTAGGAAGCTATGCCAAACATAAATCCATTCGATTTAACTTGTGAAAAAGCTGTAGAATTGTTATTTCCAGAAGAAGTAGTTTCAGCTAAAAATGCTTTTAAAAGATTTGCACAATATCTTCTTCCATTTTTAGAAGAGAAGATTAAAAGGCGTCAAGCTAGATATATTGATTTCCAATTTGAAGACGAAGATTTTTATGAAAATGTAAAACATAAAGCAAATTACATAAGAAACAATTTTGAGGAAGTTTTCAATTTTAGCAAATTCTTTTCTCAAACATTCTATCCTGTATTTATCTACAATCATTGGGTTTTAGTATCTGAGCAATCAGTTTTTGTGAAAGCTACAGGTAATACAGAATATATTCCTGTAAATGAACAACAAAAGAGAATAAAAATTAACAAATACTTAGATTTGATAGATTTTCCTAATCCATCGTTAATGGTGAAATTAGTAAAAATCATTGGACTTTATCTTAGGGGCACAAAAACATATTTACCTTACATTTTAAGAGTTTATGTAGATGAAATCTTTTTTAAAGTTGAATTTTACACAATTAAAGAGAAACATATTTTTTCAGTTTGCGGTTGGGTAAATGATTTTCATATGTTAAAATCAGCTTTAGAATATTTAACAAGTCTTGCAGGAATAAAATCAGTTTATTTTGAAGATTTTGATAAAAACAAAATAGATGAACGAATTATAAAAATTTATACAAAAAATGTAGCACTTGGAGTTGAAAAGCTATATGATTTGACAGAATTTGAAAATTTATATACAATTTACAATAGAATAAGAGAGAATGTATAAATAAAATAAATGAAGGAGGGAAGTAAGATGGCTATGGTAATCAAATTCACCTATCAAGAACCGATTTTCGGTAAGGACATTGCTTTTGGTTTAATTCCTGCATCTGAATTGGAAATCTCACCTTATCAAAGGGAACTTTCTCAACAACATATAAGAAATCTTCAAAAATCAATTTCTTCTCTTGGATTTATTGATCCATTAATTGTTTATCCTGAAGGTGATAAGTATTATGTGGTTAATGGACAACACAGATTAATGGCATTGAGAGAGCTTTTAACAAATCCAGATAGTCCTATTCCAGTTGTAATTATTAGCAAAGATGATGCTATGGCTGTATTAAAATTAAACATTGAAAAAGCACTTTCTCTTAAAGACAAATCCATTCAAGCTCTAAAGGTTTATAGAGATATTATGGAAAAGAAACCAAATCTTTTAGAAGAGGAACTTATAGATATTATAGAAGAACCTATATACATTACATTTGGACTTCTTTATGAGAAATTAGCAAGATTTTCTGGTTCTGCATTCTATAATATCTTCAAAAAAGTTGATAAATTTATGAACACTTCTTTAACTGAAGCATATCAAAAAAGACAAAAATATGCTGATATGTTGTTAAATCTTTATGAAAAATTTGTAGAGGCAAGACAAAGATTAATTGATAGTGGAATGAATTCATTAGAGGCAACTCAATATTTAGCATCTCAAATCAATCCTTTTAAGCGTCAAAGAAATGTAGATTGTAGCTTTGAAGAAGCTGTTAAGCTTGTAGAAGAGAGATTAAATCAATTATTGAGTTCAAATTCTGGCAATTTAGGAGCAGATGCTTTTACAATTGATGAAGATTTGTTATAATGTAAAAAGCACAAAATAAAAAAGGGGGTTTAAAATGTTTAATGAACCTATTGTTAAGGACACTGTTTTAGATATTCTTCTTGGCGGAGGGATTTACCCTTCCGCCGTTTATGAAATTTTTGGAACAGAAAGCACAGGTAAGTCTGCAGTAGCAATGTATTTAGGAGTTAAAGCACAACAAAATAATGTAAGATATATTCACATTGAAAGTGAGTATGTGTTTGATGAAGATAAATTTCAAAGACAAGGTGGAACATTTGACGAAGAAAAATTTACTTTATTCAAAACCAACATTTTAGAAGAAGGTTTTAAGTTCATATTTTCTGAATTAGAAAAAGCATATTTAAAAAAGCAACCTTGTTTAATTGTGTGGGATACTATTGGTTTTTGTTTAACTGAAAATCAATTCAAAACAAAATCTAATTTTTCTGGTGGTATTGCTGAAGAAAGCAGGGTAATCTCAAGAGCTATGAAATATTTGGTTCCGTTGTTGTCAAAATCTAATTCTGCAATTATTTTTGCAAATCAAATATATGAAACAATGGTGGGAGGATATAAGTCAAAAGGTGGTAGAGCAATAAAATATGCATCTCTTGTAAGAATGAAAGTAAATACTTTAAAAAGAATAGAAAAAGTTTCTTTAGGAGTTAAACAAATATATGGTATTATCTCTGAAGTTGAGGCAGTAAAGAATAAAGTAGTTCCTGCAATTAAATTCCCAGTTTTTATCAAGGAAGGGATTGTAGATGAAATGGAAACATATTTGTATGTAATTAAAGAGCTTTTTGGCGTAAAAGGCAGTGCAGGTTGGTATCAATTTAAATTTGAAGATTTTGATGTTGAGTTTAAAGTTAGAAATGCAGAAGATTTACAAAAATATCTAGATAAGCATAAAAATTTGCTAGATATAATAAAATACAAAGTGTATGAATATTATTGCAATGTTAATGAACTTTTTAAGAAAAAATTAAACTCAAGATTGCAAGAATTAAAAGAAAAATTATTTGCATAATTCCACAATTTATGGTATAATTAAAATATACAAAAATAAAATATAAAAAGGAGGTAGTTAGTTATGGCAGAATTTAAGTATGATGTTAAGAACAACCCATTTAAAAATGTTCTATTTAAAGAAAATCAACAAACAAAGGTTAATTGGGTAAAAGTCCCAACCAATCCAGGAGAAAAAATTATTTTAACTTTATTACCACCTGTAAATGATGAGATATGGCGTCAATTACAAGCACATTGGTATAAAAAGACAATTTATTGTCCTAAATCATTCAATTTAGATTGTAAAGTTTGTGAATTAATAAACAAACATTATGACAAGCTTAAGAATTACAGAGCAAGATTAAGAATGTATTATAATGTGGTTGCAAATGGAGAAATAGGTATTTATGGAGATGCTGGACAATTAGGGCGATTAGCATTTGCTTATTGGGAAGAAATTGAAGAGTTTATACCAATTAAATTCAAATTAACAAGAAATGCAGACGGAAAAATAGACAGAATTATATTAGGAGCGGATAATAAAGTAGATTTAGATGATATCATTGATAATAAAAAGTATTACAATCTGCAAAAAGTCATCAAATTCACAGAAGCAAATGAAATGGCATTGGAAGAGCTTTATAGCAAATTAATTGCAGAATTGGGTGATGAAATTTTACCAACTAGTAAAGATGAAACAAACCAATCTATTGAAAATCAAAGTGAGGAACCAAAATCAATTTCTTTAGATGATATAGCAGATGTAGATTTTTAATATGAGGCGAGGGATATACTCCCTCGCCAATTTATAAATTTAAAGGAGGTGGGTAATGATTTTTACAAAATCTATAAACACAGTTTTAAATGAAATTTTAGATAATCCACTATTTGAAATTGCAAATGTTTCTAAAGCAAGTGGAGAGGATAAGTTTGGAAGAGCGTTAGTTTATTTAATCAAATTTTTGGATACAACTTCAACAACAGAAATTGAAGTTTTACTTACAATTTATCCTGATTACAAAGATGGTTTCATTCAAATAAATTGTTCTGATAAGTCTTATGATTTTAATCAATTTAAATTAAATGCACATATTGATTTAACAAATCCTGAAATATATGAAAATGTAAAGTCTATAGCTAAAATGGTAGAAGATATTTTAGATGAAGATAGTTTTGATAAAATTCTTCCATATGAAGAATAATATGAGGAGGTAGGAATAGGAATGCTTACAAATCAAATAGAAAAAGTAGGGAAATTTGTAAAAGTAAATGATAAGAATTTACAATTGTTGTTTGAAAAGTTTTCTTGTTATAATACAGGAGAACAAATTAAACAAGTTAAATATAATGATTTGTATTATATAGGAACTTATGAGCTTGTTAAGCAATTTATAGAACAAAATACATATTTAAGACATAAATATCAATTACCAGATTTTTATAGCAATTTAAATGAAGATATTCAAGTGAGAGAGAAAGTAGGGAATTATGTATTAAGAGACTATCAAATTGAAACAGTTAAAAGAGCATTACAAAGAAAATATGGTGTTATAGCTATAGCTACAGGTGGAGGAAAGAGTTTAATAATTGCATCTATTATTCACCATTTGCAACTGCCTTCAATTATTGTAGTTCCAACAAAAGCTCTATCTGAACAATTTTATTCTCTTTTAAATGAGTTATTCCCTTCTGAAGCAGGTATTGTTAATGGTGAAAGAAAGCAAATTAACAAGTATCTTGTTGGAACCATTCATTCACTTTTAAAATTAGATAAAACAATACTTAAAAAATATCAAGCAATATTTTGGGACGAAGCACATTCAAAACAATCTGATATGTTTATGGAGTTTGAAAAGAGGTTATACAGTGTTGCAGATATAAAGTATGATTTGGGATTTACTGGAACACTTTTTAGAAGATTATTTGGTTTTAAAAAGAAACTTCAATTACTTAATTATAAAATCAATACTCTTGCAACTGTTGGAGATTTTCTATTTCCTAATTATGAAGACTTTGCAACCTATTCTCTTTTTGGGGAACCAATTATAGAAATAACCGCAAAAGATTTATACAAGCGTGGTTATTTAGCTGTCCCTGTTGTGTATTTTGAAGAACTTAAAACAAAAAATAATAAAATTTTGACATTCCAAAATTGGAGAACTTGTTTAAAAAAATTCATTATTAAAAATAGTGTAAGAAATAAAAAGATAATTGATTGGATAATAACTTTTCATATGTATGGATTAAAATCTTTAACATTTTCAATTGAAAAAGAACACATTAAACATCTTGTAGAAATGCTTCCAGCTGAGATAGCAAAAGAGACTTTAGTGGTATTTGGAGCATCACAAGGAATGGAATATAAGTGGGGTAGTTGGAAGAATGTTTATATAGATTACAACAAAGTTAGAGAGATGGTTGAAGATGGAACAATAAAGCATTTATTTGCAAGTCAAGTATTAGATGTAGGTTTTGACATTCCTAGTGTTAATGCACTTATTTTAGGGTTTGCTGGAAAGTCAATTATTAAGATATTCCAAAGAATAGGGAGAGTTTTGAGAAGAACTGATAAAAAGAAAGTTGCATTTATAGTGGATTTTTATGACAATACACATATTTATCTTCAAAGACAATCAGAATATAGAAAGGGTTTGTTTAAGCTTTATGATTATAAAGTTATTTCTGATAAAGAAACATTTTTAAACTTAATTAAACAGCAGGCGGAGCTTTTAAAGGAGGATAATCGTGAGTAAAAATTCATTTCTCAGTAAGGTTTATTCTGAAAATACTCAAAAATTACTTTCTTGTGATAAATATACTTACTCTTTAATAACAATCAAATGTCCAATCAGTTTTTATTACAAATATGTAAAAGGACTTGATTTGAAATCTGAATTCGTCAAAAAAGGTATTAGTTATCATTCTGCAATATCAAAAGTAATTAAGGGTGAAAAACTTGATGTTAATGAGCGTGAGTTTGCGTTTGATGTTTATTTAACAAAACAAGCACTTAGATCAAATTTCAAAATTAATTTTAAAAAAGATTTCCTTTATTCTGAAGAAAAGTTAGAAGCTAAAGCAGGAGATTATCAAATTTACGGCATTTTGGATTTGTTTTATTTTGTAGATAATGCTATTAATGTAATTGATTTTAAGTATGCATATAATTCACCTTATTATAAGAGCAGTTATAAAACACAAGGAATGTTTTATTCGTATCTTCTTTTCAGCAATTTCCAGGATAAAGCTAATTTTGTGTATTTTTACAATTATTACAAATTTTCAAATGAATTTATCAAACTTTATTCTTTCTCTGTATATCAAAAAGATGAAATGGAAAAGCACATAGTTAATGCAATTGATAGTTTTAGAAACTTAATTTTAGATTTTAGTAATTACAAAAATTGTAAAAATAACCAATGTGAATTTTGTATGTATAAAACAATTTGTGAGGTATATAATGCAAAGTAAAGAGAAGCTCATAGAAGAGGTTATGGATAATTATTGTGAAGGGAACAGATTTAATTTTTTATTTCGTTTTGCTGGTAGTTGTGCTATATCTAACATTCCATTGGAAAAAGTTTTGGATTTTTATAACACTTTTTTGAAACAAAAAGATGATGAGGATAGAACTTATCTTATTTATTTAACATATTCTAAATACAATCAAGGTGAGCGTGTTTTAACATTAAAACAAGATTATCCAGAACTGCATGAATATATAAAAGAATTATTTGATATTGATATTCATTCTGAATTTAAGGCTACTGTAAAAAGAATTGAGAATTTGTTTCAAAGACTGGACAAAACAATCACTGAAATTAATGAAGAATTTGATAAGTATTATGAGGATATTGATGTTTTAAATGATTATAACTATGTAAGTTATTTGAAAAAAAGAAATGCGGATATTGAAGATATTCAAAGATTTCAGATTAAGAAAGGCAAGGATAAATTTCAAAATAGAGTTGTATTTTTAATTAAGAATTTATCCAATAAGGTAGTTATGTTGGTGGGAAGAGATATTACAGGTAAAAGCACATTTAGATATTTGAATTTAGGTAAAAGAAGAGGGTTTTTTGCATTAGATTATTTTCATAAATTAAATTCAGATGTTGCAATTTTAACAGAAGGTATATTTGATACTATTTCTGCACATAAATATACAGGACTTCCTTCTTTTGCTATATTATCAAAAATACCTTCACGATATCAACTATTGTATTTATCTAGGTTTAATAAAATTTATTTAGCATTAGATAGTGATGTTAGTTTGAATGAAAAGCAAAGTATAGCAAAGAAGTTGAAAGATTATGGGGTAAATAAGGTATTTATATGTGATATACAAGGAAAAAAAGATGTTAATGAATTGACAGAAAAAGAATTTCTTGGTATAATGAAACAAGCAAAAGAGTATTAATATAAAACATAAAAAGGAGGGAAGTTATGCTTAGCAGAGATATGCAGATTGAATTTCTCAAATTTTTAGTAGAAAATAAAGAAAATAGGGAGCTTGTTTATAAATACTTAAAAAAAGGTGGTTTGGAATTATTTGACAAATTAATTCAAGAGCTTATCAAAGGGATTTTTTATATACACAATAAGTATGATTTTGAGGTTATCAAAAAACCTGTTTTAATAGATTTAATCAAAAATTCAGAAGAGTTTGATTTGTATGTAGATATTATAGATGAGATATATTCAACTCCTCGTATTTTAGATGATGAGGAGCTTTTAAAAGTTATCTTATCTGAATTAAAAAATTTAAAGCTTATAGAATTTATAACAAAAACTGCAAAAGATATTGAAAAAGGAAAGTTTGATTTTAGAAAGATATATAAAGAATTAGAGGAGATAGAACTGTTAAAAATAGAAGGAGATGGATTAACAAATAAAAATGTAGATGAAGCATTTAAAAAGTTGCAAGAAAAGTATGATGAAAGCAAAGGAAATATAATACCAACTCCTTTCAAAAAATTAAACGAGTGTTTATATGGCGGTTTTGGTTCAGGCGAAGTTCATATGCTTATGGGAATGCCAAAAACAGGTAAATCAACATTAGGAGCATTTTTTGGAGCTTATGTGCTTACACAGTTAAATAAATCAGTTATTCATATCACTCTGGAGCTTAAAGAAGAAGATGTATTTATTAAATATGTTTCTGCAATTACAGGCATTCCACAATCATATCTTATCAAAGAAGCTCCTAAAGATATTAGAGATAGAATTAAAAACTTAGTTCCATTTTATATTAAACATTATCCGAATAATACTATAACAACTTTAGATATTTCTATGTATATCAGAAGACTTTTATTTAAAGAAAATCTTGATATTGGGCTCATAATTATTGATTATGATGATTTACTTAATCCAACTAAAGATACAGGAAGTATGTATGAAAATGCAGGAGTTATTTACTCTGATATGATTAAATTGGCTGACAAATTTAATGCTCCAGTTCTTACATTTGCACAACCAAGAAGAGAAGCTTGGAATAAATTAGAACAAGGTAAAATTATGAAAGCAATTGATGTTTCTCATTCTGCAATGAAAATACATAAATGTTGGAGTTTAACATCTATAAATAGATATTCAGCAGATAATTATGTTTTATATCTTGATATGGCAAGAAGAGGAATATCTGGAGTTGAAATACCTTTAAAAGTTGATTTAAGTAGATGTAAATTTGAAGAGTTAGTAGTTGATGATTATGAGTAAAAATAAAAAGTAGGGAGGAAAGTTATGAGAATTCAATATTCTATTGAGGAAGTATGTTCTAAATGTCCTATTACAAAATCATCATCTTTACCTTTAGAGAAAAGATATGTAGCTCCTATTAATTTATCAAAAGCAAAATATATTTTTATATTTGACTGGCTTTATAAAGATGAGATTGAAGTATTAAGAGCATTAGAACAAGAACCAAGATTTAATCTTGTGTATTCTTATCTTTTGCAGATTAAAAATATACCAAAATCCCAAATTGGGCTTATTTATCTTATTTCTTGCAAACAATCAAAGCATTATAAGTTTGAGTTAAAAGAAGAAACTCTTGAGAAACGCATCTCTTTTTGTAAGTGGCATTTGTTTAACAAACTATTTGATTTAGCTCAAGAAAATACAATTTTATTATGTTTTGGAAAATATGTTTGTAAAGCAATTCTTAACCTCTCTGAACCTAAAAATCATATTTTTAAGTATAAATCTTTAGTTTTAGAAAAGAATAAGCAAAAAAAGAAGTTTCTGGCAATTCCTTTAGTTGATCCACGAAAAACACTTATTATTAGAGAATATGCTGATTATTTGAGAAAGGGATTAGAAACTATCTTGAAAATTGAAAATGAACTTCAAGTGCAAGAAGAAGAAATTCCCAAAATACTTTTAAACACAAAAGAGGATATTGTAAAATTCTTGCAAGATATGTTGAAGCAAAATTTTGAGTATATGGTTTTAGATATTGAAACTGGTTCTACTAATTTTACAGATGTGCTTTTAGGTATTTCTCTGTATTTTCCTCATTTAAATAAAGCTTATTATCTCTCTATAAGAAATTTGTCTGAGCTAGAACTGACAGAGATTAAAGAGTTATTTGATAATCTTGTAAAAAATAAAAAGATAATAGGACATAACCTTCCTTTTGATTTTACATTCTTATTTAGGGATAAGTTTATAACACATTATAATTTTGAAGTTATAGATACAAAGGTATTAGCACATTTTGTATATAATAAATCAATTACTGAAAAGCTTGGGTTAAAAGAACTTTGTAAGATTTTGTTTAGAGTGCAAGATTGGGATGAACCACTTAAAAAATTTAAATCTTTTAAGGATATCCCTGAAAACATCTTGTATGAATATGCTTGTTATGATACAATATACACATACAAATTATACAAACACTTAAAAAATGAATTTATTAAAATGTATGAGGGAGGAGCAAAATGTTTGTAAATCCTCTTGGAAAAACAAAAAAGTGGTTGAGACAAAATTTAGACAATAAGAATTTATTTATTTACAATCACTATTCAGATATTGTCAAAATGATAGCAGATTGGCAAGTAAATGGGGTTAAGATAAATGAGCAAAAATTTAATAGACTAAAGAAATTGATTGAACAGAAAATTGTAAAAATTTTAAATGAAATAAATGAGCTTGAGGCAGTAAAGAAATTTAAAAAGAAATATGGTAAAGATTTTAATATTAAATCAACACAACAATTAAATGATTTAGCAAAAATATTGAGAATAAAACCGCTTTACAAAACAAAGTCTGGATTGATTTCATTTTCAACTAAATATTTAGATGAATATATTCAAAAGCACGATGGAGAAGCAAGGAGATTTTTAGAATTACTTAAAGAATTTAGATTTTTTAGCAAAGCATTATTAAGTTATGTAAATAGCATTCCTAAAGAATTAGATGACAATTGGATATTTAGAACTGCATTTAATATATGCGGAACAAAAACAGGGAGATTAAGTTCATATTTCCATACATTAGGTTCTCGTAATGAATTTAATAAAAACTTTAAAAGATTAATTGAAAGTAGGTGGAAGGACGGAGTTATTGTATCAGCTGATTTCTGTCTCACTCCTGATACTCTAGTTTATACAGACAAAGGTTGGAAAGAATTAATAAAAGTTATTCCTGGAGAGGATAAGGTTTTAAATGATAAAGGTGAATGGCTTGATGTTTATTGTATTGTGGATAGAGGATATGGAGATGTTTATGAAATAGAAACAGAAAAGGGATTTAAAATTAAATGCACTTTAAATCACAAATTTATGTGCATTAATAATGAAGGTAAATATGTATTAGCTACTATGGGGGATATTATAGATAATGGTTATTATGTAGCAATGAAATCAATTGATGAGGGAACATTTAAAACTTTAGATGCATTATTTTTTGACAAAATAAAATCTACAAAATATTTAGGAAGACAAAAAGTTTATGATTTATCAGTGTCAGGAAATCATTTATTTATTGCTAATGGATTTGTAGTCAAAAACAGCCAAGCAGAGCCCAGAACAATAGCATCTCTTTCTGGAGATGAAAAATTAATACAAGTATATAAAGATGGAAAAGATATTTATAAAACAATGGCTTCTGTTGTATATAACATTCCTTATGATGAAGTTCCAAAAGATTTGAGAAATAAAATGAAACAACTAGTATTAGCAGTTCTTTACGGAATGTCTTCTAAAACATTTGCACAAAATACAGGTATAGATATAGAAGAAGCTAAAAAGATTTTAAATAAATTTTTTGAAGAATTCAAAGGTGTAGCTAATTGGATACAAAGACAACATGTATCTGTTTTACAAAATAGATATATTAAAACTCCTTTAAAGAGAATAATAAAAATTGCTCCTGAGTTGTTTGTTTCTGATGAAAATAAAGTTAAAAGATATGCACAGAATTTCCCAATACAATCAACTGCTTCTGAAACAATTCTTGTAATTATCAAAGAATTTTGGAGATTTTTAAAGGATTTTGGTTATCAATCAAAAATAGTAGCTTCTGTGCATGATAGTATTATTGTTGATACAAAATTAGATGAACTTTTTGATATCATCTTTTATATGAAATTGTTCTGTGAAAAGTATTATATGAGATATTTTGAAGATTTTATAAAAGCACCTTTTGTTATTGAACAACAAATAGGTGTTTCTTGGGGAAATTCTTTGGAAATTAGTAGTATGGTAATTAATCAAAATGATGCAGAAATAGTTTGTGAAGGATATATTGAAGATTTATTAGCTCTTTTAGAGAGATTATCCTTGAAATATAAGGTAAGTTATGATATAATAGAGGAAGAAGATGTTGAAATAGATGAAGAGATATTGTTAATAAATAACAAACAAAAGATAGGTAAGTATAAAATAAAACTTGAAAGGAGGTAAGTTAAAATGAAAACGTTAGCAGAAAAAAAAGTGTTAGACAAAGGGTATGTAAAACTATTGAGAGCCGATAAGGAAGATGTGATTTTAGAAGTAGCATCTATTTGTTATGGCAAAACAAATCTTCCTGAAAGTAAGAAAACAGAGTTATTAAAAAGATTATATAAAGAACACGCTGGTAATCCCACTTCTTCATTTGAATTTGTTAATTTTACATTTAAAGTTAAATGTCCTATTTTTATAGCTCGTCAGTGGTTCAGACATAGAATAGGTTCATATCAAGAACTTAGTAGAAGATACACAAAAGCTAGTATTGATGATGTATATATTCCTGAAGAATTAGAGGGATTTTTGAAAGATACAGAAGGAAATATTTACTATCATTATGCACATACATTACTTGAAAAAATATTTGATTATTATGAAACACTTTTGCAAAAAGGTTTTAGAAAGGAAATTGCAAGATTTATATTACCTCTTGGACTTTATACCGAATTTTACTGGCAAGTTAATTTAAGAAGTCTTATAAACTTTTTAAAGGTAAGATTTGATAGACATGCTCAAAAGGAAATTAGGGAATATGCAAAAGCTATCTTAGAATTAATTGAACCATATTGTCCCGTTATTATATCTTTACTTAAACAAGATTTGTCAATTAAATAATCAAAAATGTAGGAGGTGTAAAATGGTAGTAGTTGAAATAACAGGTAAGGCAAATGCAGGAAAATCCACATTAGCAAGACAACTTTCAAAGAAATTATCAGATTTAGGATTTTCATCTGCATTTTTGTCTTTTGCACTTCCTTTAAAAACATATTTGAGAAATTATTTAGGAGTCCAAAAAGGAACTAAACCATTAAAACACTATTTAAATTTTTTTGAATTTTTAGCTGAACTGCAAAAAACATTACAAGAATTTTTAGTTAAAAGTGAAACATATATTGATTTAGATGTTATTAACAAATTAATAAATGAATTGAGAGAGGATTTATTAATAGGGTATGAATGCTATTTTAATTTTAAGCAATATAAGCAAGGATTTAGAAAATTAGCACAATTAATAGGAACTGATATTATCAGAAAAATAGATGAAAGCTTTTTTGTGCGTCAAATTGTTCGTCAAATATTTAATTTGAAAAATAGTGTAGATTATGTATTTATTGATGATTTTAGATTTCCTAACGAAGATTTAGAAATAGTTGCAAATTTTACAAAAGATGTATTTAAAGTATATAAAATACGAATTAGCTCTGATGTAGAAGAAACACACAATCATATTTCAGAAATATTGATTGATGATTTGAATGTAAATTTGGAAGTTGTTAGAAAAGGGAACAAATATTCTCCTGATTTAAATGAGATTGTAGGTATTTTAGCAAAATTAAACTTAAGGAGGTAATTATGTTTGAGTATGGAGAAAATTCAATTTTTGACATTCTTACTTTACTTTTGTTAATATTTGTGATAATATTAATTGTTCCTTTAATGGTATTTTGGGCAATTGATGCAATTTTTAATTTTAAAATAATCTACTCACCAAAGACTGTTTTAGCTTTTTGGATTTTATATATCACACTTATGTTTGCATTTAAATCAAATACAAAACAATTTATAATAAATAACTGTAAGGAGGTAGATAGAGATGGTAGAAATTAAGGTAATCAAAAATCTTTCTTGTGTAGGAGATATTAAAAAAGAATTTAATGAAAACACAGATATTTTATTTGTATTTAAAAATGAAAGTCAATTACCAGAATTAGACTTTTATAAACATACTGGGTTTGATTTAAAAACACTGCTCCCTGTAGAACTTAAAGAAGGAGAAACTATACTGGCACAAACAGGTGCAAAATGGGTAGCTCCTCAAGGATATTATTTATCAATTGTTCCTCGTTCTGGTGTTTCTTTAAATACACCTATTAGGCTTGCAAATACTCCTGGAACAGTAGAAGCTTCTTATCGTGGAGATATTTCATTACTCTTACATTTTGAATATGGTTGTATTATTAAGCAAGCTAATTATAAAGGAATTATTTATAGATATTTACCAGATGATAAACGCAAAATGATAATTCCGGCACAATCTAGATTAGCTCAAGCTATTATTCATAAAACAATATTTGCTAAAAATGATATCAAAACTGTTTATTTTGTAATAAATGAAGAATTATACAAAGGATTAGATAAAGTGTTCCCTTCTGAAAGAGGCATAAATGGTTTTGGTTCAACTGGAATAAAATAATAAAGGAGGTGTTTAAAATGAATGATGTTGCAGTACTTTTTGGAAAACAAAAAGTAAATGACAAAATTTTTAATTGGTTTAAAAATTTTGTCAATGTGTTAAAAACTATACAAGAAGAAAATAGATATGCACTTATAAAGGTGCAAAATGAAGAAACAAATGAAGTTATTATATTTTTAGTAGAACCTTGCAAGCGTTGTGGAGTTAGAATAGAATTCCTCAAATCTCATCACTGCAAAAACAAATCATCAAATAAATGCAAGAACTTAGCGATGCTAACAGATAATTTGAGTCTGAATTAGCATATTTTGGCGGGTGTTAAAGCCCGCCAATTAAAATAAAGTGTAGGAGGGAATAGATGGAGAGAAAATTTAACCTAACACCAAATCAACTTAAACAAGCCCTTAAAAATTTCCTTTCTGAAACAACCAATCCCACCTTTAAATCTTTCGCAGAATACTTAAACACATATCCACAACTATTAAGGTATTACCTAAAAAGATTAGGTATTTATGATGAAATCAATCAAAAGTTAAATGATGCAAAAAACAATCAAACACAAATGCCTCAAAAGTCAAATACAGATAAAAAATTAAATCTACCTACTGTTAAAGATGAAAATACGAAAAAAGAACTTGTAGATGCAGAGCTTATAAATGAACTTCAACAAACCAAGCAAGAATATGATAGTTATTTTGCTAGAAAATTTAGAGCTTTTATTGAAAGCTATTTTAATAACAAAAAGAACAAAGCTAAAATAGAACATAAGATTGGATTTATGTGTGATATTCACATAGGACAACATAATGAACAAGCAATTATTTCTGCAGTTGATTACTTGAAAGATAAAAATATTGATACTTTGATTTTAGGTGGAGATATTGCAGATTTTGATAGTATTAGCTATTGGCTCTCTGTTGAAAAATACACACTCAAAGAAGAAATAGAAATGATAAAAGAGTTTCTCTCCTGGTTAAGACAACAATTTCCTAAAACTAAAATTTACTATATAAAAGGCAATCATTCAGAGAGAATAGAGCGATTTTTAATGCAAAATGCTAAGCAACTTTTGGATTTAGATGTCTTGCAAATACCTTACCTTTTTAAATTTCATAAGTTTGATATCATTTGGATTGACAACAAAGAACTACTTCATAAATATAATCAACCTTTTAAAATTGGAAGATTAGCATTTTTACATGGTAATGAAATCAAAACATCTTGGAGTGTAGTTAATGTAGCTAGAACACTCTTTTTAAAAACATTTACAAATATTGTGTTTGGACATTTTCATACAACACAAGAATATGTATTCAGAACATTAAACAATGAAATTTTAGGTGCTTGGAGTGTTGGTTGTCTTTGTTCTCTATTTCCTGAATATCGTCCTGTAAATAATTGGAACAATGGATTTGCATATATTGAAGTTTATACAAACGGAGATTTTGTAGTTGAAAACAAAAAAAT